>Ga0209777_10008156_pt1 | contig 11506 bp, 8 predicted proteins | sample FrelakmetHBP12HB_FD_187147 | JGI IMG/M metagenome (GOLD analysis project Ga0209777, IMG submission 187147) | Freshwater lake sediment microbial communities from the University of Notre Dame, USA, for methane emissions studies -HBP12 HB (SPAdes)... | ecosystem: Environmental > Aquatic >...
CTGCTTTTCCAGGAATTCAGACACGAGGTGACTCATAAATGGGAGATAAGGTAAAGGTCCAAGAGGACTGGCTAGCCGTCTGTTCTGGTTGCGAGATAGCCGTTCTAGATTTGCACGAAGCGCTTCTAGATGTTCTGCAACTGATAGAGTTCGTTCGCATTCCAGTTTTAATGGACATTAAGGACTTTGATCAACATACGACGGTCGGCATACTGACTGGTGGCATTCGCAATGAAGAAAACGAACACGTCGCTAAAAAAGTTCGAGAGACTTCAGACATTGTAGTTGCGCTCGGCAGTTGCGCGGCGTTCGGTGGCATACCAGGTTTGAACAACATCAACTCGATGTCAGACATCAAACAAGCAGTTAAGACAACGACGTCCACAGCTCCTGACCAAGAGATCCCGACATCATCAGAGCTTCCAAAGCTCTTTGAGACGCTTAGACCTCTCTCGGACGTTATCAAAGTTGACTATTTCATCCCCGGATGTCCGCCAGATGCGTTCCTCATCGCAGAAGTTCTTACCGCACTTTTACAGGGCCAAGAACCTCAATTAAGCAATAAAAACGTTTGTGAAGACTGTCCCCGAGAAAGGAAGGAAAAGAAGATAACCGATATCAAGCGGCCAATTGAAGCAAACGGGGAAGGTAACGAATGTCTGCTTAATCAAGGATTCATGTGCATGGGGCCTGCAACGCGTAGCGGGTGCGGCGCGCAATGTCCACAAGTCAATGCGCCGTGTACCGGCTGCTACGGAGCAACAGCATCTTCATATGAACAGGGTGCGGCGATGCTTAACGTAGTCGCATCAGCATACGGTTTAGATGATGACCCCTCAGTTGACTTAAGCGAGATGAATAAGGACGTCTATGATCCAATAGGCACTTTCTATCGCTATACGCTGCCTGTTTCACTAATTAAGGCGAAGGTCACCGAAAAGAGGTAATGAATATGGGAAAGAAAATCACTGTAGAGCCCGTATCGAGAGTCGAAGGTCACGCAAAAATTACAATAAACCTTAACGACGCAGGACAAGTAGACGATGCGCACGTGCACGTTGTAGAGATGCGTGGCTTTGAAAAACTCCTACAAGGGAGACCTATAGAAGACGCTCAGCGAATCGTGACGGCCATTTGCGGTATCTGTCCCGTCAGCCACCACCTAGTCTCAGCGAAAGCAGCTGACAACACCTTTGGCGTTGAGATCCCACGTCCCGCTGCATTGCTCCGCGAGCTTATGCACATGGGACAGATGATACACAGCCACACGCTGCACTTCTTTTACCTTGCCGCGCCAGACCTCATATTCACGCCCGACGGCGATCCAAAGAAGCGGAATGTCTTTGGCGTGATTGAGGCAAACCCTGAGCTTGCAACTCAAGCAGTCCTCAACAGAAAACGAGGCCAAGAGATAATACGGGCTATTGGCGGAAGGGCTGCACCTGTCACCGCAAAGCCTGGCGGGCTCACTAAGGGGATCACCGAGGAACAGCGTCAGAAGATGCTCAAAGACGCCGAAGACTCGATTGCGTTTACTAAACTCGGGTTAGAAGTAGCTGCTCCGCTTTTCGAGCAGTATTTGGATGTCATAAAGATGCTCGGGGTCGTCAATACCCCCATGATGGGCTTAGTCAAGGACGGAAACCTCGAGATGTACGACGGAACGCTTCGCATGATGGATACCGACGGGTCGATCATGAAGGAGTTTGATCCCACCAAATACGCGGACTACATTCAGGAGAATTACCAAGAATGGTCTTACCTGAAATTCCCGTATTGGAAGGAGAAGGGCTGGCCTAATGGCATCTATCGCGTTGCGCCCCTGGCCCGTATAAACGTGTGTGACAAGATTTCAACACCGCTAGCCAACGATATGCTCACGGACTTTAGAGCCGCTTTTGGAAGGATGCCACAACAGACGTTACTCTACCACTACGCAAGGCTTATTGAGATGATGTACGCCAGCGAACGGGCTGTTGAACTCCTAAACGATCCAGACATAACCAGCACAGACGTTTGGGCAAAGCCCGAAGTGCGAGCGGCGACAGGCGTTGGTGTTCTTGAAGCGCCTAGAGGTACGCTCATCCACCAGTACAGCACAGACGATGAGGGTATCATAACGAATGCCAACATGATCGTTTCGACCGGTCACAACCAAGGAGCGATGGATCTAGGTGTTCGCGAGGCTGCAAAAGCCTTAATAAAGGACGGCGATCCACAGGAAGGAATGCTCAACCGGCTTGAAATGGTCATCCGTGCTTATGACCCGTGCTTCTCGTGTGCAACCCACACGATTGACGGACGTTGGCCAGTCAAACTTGATCTTGTTGGACCCGACGGAAGGACCAGAACGTACACCAACTACTAGATAAAATTAGAATTGATAAGGCAGACAATGCCTTATCTCCCACTTCTTTTTTGATTTTCTTAATTTCACATTAGATTTTGCACAGTCAAGACTATCTGCAAGCCACGGCGCCTATACCCATAATGGTATCTTGCGCAAAATCCCACACAACGACCTTCTCCGAGTTATTTGTAATCTCAAGCTTTCTCGTTTTAGTGATTTTGCCTATTTTGGCGGCGGCCATGCCGACCTCTTCGAAGATGCTTACGACCTCTTGCACGTTCTGTGGTTGAACAGTTAACACGAATCCCATTCCTGGATACATGCGCAGCCATAGATGCATGCCCATGCCATCGGGGATCGGAATCCGGTCCAATTCTACGACAGCGCCCACTTCAGAAACTTCGAGCAACATACCGAGTGTGCCGAGCAAACCTGGATTGCTAATATCTTTTCCCGCCGTCACTAGGTGTTGTTGCGCGAGGCGCGGCATGGTCTGTAGCTGTCTGCGGAGCATCTCCGGATGTCTCATCGTTGTGGTGTCCCAACAGAGACTGCACGACGGGTGGACCCTCCCGTCCACGTCGACCGCAGCGAGAACGTCTTGCCCTACTTGGGCAGCACAGCTATAAATGACCGAGTCAGTCTTTACGGTGCCAATGATGGCCACGTCGATCGCGTTATAAGTAGTGTCAGGGTGCAAGTGCCCACCGACGATCGGCACACCGAATTTTTTTGCGGCTTCGCTCATGCCCCCCAAGACTCGGTTGCAAACTTCAGCCGAACTCGCCGAGAAGACGTCGACCATCGCCAGTGGGGTGCCCCCCATCGCTAAAATGTCGTGAATATTTACGAGAACTGCACAGTACCCCGCCCATTCGGGATCCGCATCCATTAGCTTGGACCAGATGCCGTCGGCAGCGATTAAAAGCGACTCTTCACCCCTTCCAATTACCGCGGCATCTTCTCCAAAATTACCTGTACTGAGATCCGCGTCGAACCATTTCACGAGCGGACCAATCGCGCGCTTCCGTGCGACGCCTTCAAAATCACGAAGCGACTGCGCTAATTCGTCCAGTTTCATGTCGTTCACAAAACATTAATAGGCATAGGAGGTTCTTATATCCTTATACTGCTCCTATCTCTTGATTTCTGAGCTCGATTACTATGGACTTAGTCGAGAAGTACCGTCCGAGAACTCTTTTAGAAGTGAGAGGCAACCGCAAAGCTATCAAAGAGCTCCGCCAATGGGCATTGAATTGGCCGTCTGAAAAGTCGGCAGCATTACTATACGGTAAGCCCGGCACAGGCAAAACGTCAGCTGCTACTGCGTTGGCAACTGACGTGGAGTGGGAGTTACTCGAGCTTAACGCCAGCGACAAGCGGACTCAAAGAATCATCAACGAAACGGCCGGAGAAGCGTCAAAAAACGCGTCTCTTCTAAACGCTCAGAAACTGATACTGCTTGATGAGATTGATAACCTGCATGGCACTTCTGATCGTGGCGGCGCAAAAGCGGTCGCCGAGCTCATTAAAAAAACACGCGCACCTATAGTCCTGACTGCTAACGACCTTCACAGCGTTTCGCCGACGCTTCGTAAATACTGCAAACAGATCGCCTTTTTCGCTTTACGGGAACAGAGCGTGCAAAAAGCGCTCTTGGATATTTGGCACAACGAGAAAAGAGAAACCCTCCGTGCTCTGGGAGCAGTTGCTGGTATAATGGCTCATCTTGAACAACCGGAGCGAACTTTATGCGATGTAGCCGAACTGAAGGCAATTAGTGCTGATCTCAACATTCTCCAACAACTCGACTTTGACCTTGAAGTCCTCGGCAATATTTATAAAGCTAAGGAAGTGGTTGCTGGCGTAACGGCCCGTCTTGAACAACCGGGGCGCGCTACTGAAGATATCGTCGAACTAAAGGCAGCAAATATAGACTTAGAAGCATTAACGGATTTGTCCAATCAACTCGGAAATCTGCAAGAGACACTTTCAGACGTTGACCACTCATTAAAAGCCGTCGATATTCCATTGATCGTTCAGATCGTGAAAAACGCAAAAGGAGATTTGCGTTCAGCAATCAACGACTTCCAAGCGTACTTCGGCGGAGCCCACGTGGGAACTGCAGCCCGCGATCGCGCTCAATCAGCATTTGATTTAATGAGAAGCATCTTTAACGACAGAGACTCGACAAGGCCCCTTGCTATTTCGTACACAGTAGATCAGACACCAGAAGACCTTGTCCATTGGATAGACGAAAATCTCCCACGCGCTTTGAAAGGAGAGGAACTCGCGCGCGCCTTTAAGGTATTGGGCCGGGCTGATATCTACCTCGGACGAACGAGAAAGCGGCAGCACTACGGCCTATGGAAATATGCCGCTGAGCTAATGACGTCAGGAGTAAACGTAGCGGCTCATCAAAACCACGGGCCACACAATGCGGCCGTCAAGTATTCGCCACCTACCCATTGGATGCAACTCGGGCAGACGCGGTCCAAGCGTGCTTTACGGGATGGCGTCGCGTCGAAAATAGCCTCCGTGAATCACGTCTCTGTCACAAAAGCACGAGAAGAGATTGTGCCATTGTATAAAGAGTTTGCACTGAGAGACGCCGCAGGCATAACAGCAGCCTTAGATCTCTCTACCGATGAGCTTGCGTTCTTAATGAGTACTAAAAAGGACGCTGTTGCGGTGAAAAAAGCGTTGGAAGAAGCAGAACGATTGATCGACGAACATATGCCTAAAAATGACCCGATCCCAGAGCTCGGTGTGCCGGTAAAGTTCGACACCCGACATTCCGCACCTGAAGATCACGGTGATTCAGCTTCGAAGTCGAGAATCCCCAGCGATAGTAAAAAGCCAGCAGTCGACCTCGCCGAAAAACGCAAAACTGACGTAGATCGTGGACAAAAATCTCTTGACGAGTATTAAGCCTGACCGCCGAATGCGCTCCCTGCCATTTGTTCGTTGAATCGCTTAAAGATCTGCATCATCACACTGTTTTGCAGCAGTGCTTCTTGTATATGCTTAAACGCACGTTTCTTCGCGTACTCATCCTCAACGAACTCGAGGCCCGCGTATTCAACCCGCGTAAGTATGAGTCCTGAAGCAGGCGCTGATCGAATCCCTTCAGTATGTTCCTTTGAATCAAGCATGCTGCCAAACCACGCTACGCTTCGTTGTCCAGTTCCCACGAGGGCTAGGGCAGTAACAAGTTTCCTCATCATATTCCATACGAAACTGTCAGCAGCAACCTCAATGACAATAAAGTCATCCGACACTCGCACGTGTGAATAGAAGACATTTCGAACCGCAGATCGGCGTTTCTCGCGGCTAAAATTCCGAAAATCATGGATGCCGTTCAAAAGATCTGATGCTTGTCGCATAGCGTGAACGTCGAACTGCCAATCACACAAGAAATACTGATACTCACGCAGAACAGCGTCGCGGCGGGGGTCGAACTTCGTGGGCACGTCGGCTCGTGCCCACGTCCAGATATCTTTCGGCAACTGAACGTTAATCCGACGAGGGATTGCTGACACATTAACCTCAGTTTCAAACGAAATGACTGCGTCGATAGCATGTACTCCCTTGTCCGTCCTACCAGAGGCCGTAAAATGAGAGACATCTATTTCTTCAATCAATCGCGAACGGCGCAATGCTTCGACGACTGCAGCTTGTACGGTTCGTCGGCCCGGTTGTGCCTGAAAACCTGCGTAACGGGTTCCCATGTAAGCAAGCCGTAGTGCAACTTTTGATTTTTCCATAGATAGTTTTAACCCTATAGAGTAATCACGTGATTTAAAGCTTTTAACGATTGCGCGGCACGATTCGGCCTGATTCCTCTCATCTTGCTGACCTCATGTGCAAGCGCTGTTCCAATGCGTTATACAGCTGCATATTGCCGCCGTTCGGACCATACCGAACACAGTAACTTATTTACCACATACTCCTGATTAGCATAAAAGATAGTGGACTCAGGAATTCATGCAGAGCTGCTTCGTGCACAGACAGAAGGAATGATGAAGGCGATTCTCGGGTTTGAAAATGGCGTTACGGTTATTGGAAAACATTTTGGGGCGAAACGCACTGTAACGGGCGAGCTTGTGTTCGCCACTCCGTACACCGGTTACGTAGAGGCGTTAACCGACCCCTCCTACAACGGCCAAATCTTGCTTTTTACGTACCCACTGGTAGGTAACTACGGCATAAACTACGATGACTGCCAATCAGAGGGCATACAAGCTGAAGGATTTGTCATCAGAGAACTCTGTGAGCACCCTACAAATGACCAAACGCTCGACGGGTTTCTTAAGGCCTTCGACGTTCCCGGCATTTCTGAGATCGATACGCGAATGATCACTATCATGATCCGTGACGAAGGCGCAATGCGGGCAAGCCTGTTGCCCTCCACTAGAGGTGGAAACGCCGATGTGAAAAGGGCCGTTGACCTTGCTCGCAAAGCACCGGATATCGCCAATCTTGACCTAGTATCGGAGGTTACCTGCCCAGATGCTTACCGCATTCCTGGAAAAGGGAAGCGTTTCGTGCTCGTGGACTTTGGTGTGAAGCGGAACACACTCAAAAACCTCCAGCGTCGTGACGTTGACCTCATCGTTGTCCCTGCCAATACGACTGGAAAACAAATAATGGACTATGAACCCGACGCGATATTGCTTTCCAATGGTCCAGGAGATCCCGCGCAGGCAAAAAATGGGATCAGCGTGGTACGTGAGCTCGCAGGAACTCTACCCATCTTCGGAATATGTCTCGGACATCAACTTATCGCTCTCGCACTTGACGGAGAGACTTACAAACTCAAGTTTGGACATCGAGGTGCAAATCAACCCGTTTTGGACCTTCGAACCCAGCGGGTATATATTACCGCACAAAATCACGGTTACGCCGTACGATACGACGAGCGAGATGAAATGACGGTCACGCAAGTGAACGCCAACGACAATACCGTCGAAGGCATCGCAAATGAATACCTGAATATCATGAGCGTACAATATCACCCGGAAGCGTCTCCCGGCCCACATGACCTTGAAAAATCGTTTTTCGACCACATTACCGAAGTCGCGGGTCGCTCCCTGTGAGGGACGAATCCCATGAAGAATGCTGACGGATTATGCCTAAAAGAGCAGACATAGAGAAGGTACTACTCATCGGCTCAGGTCCGATTATGATCGGCCAGGCAGCCGAGTTCGATTTTAGCGGAAGCCAAGCGTGTACCTCGTTGCGGGAAGAGGGCGTCAAGGTGGCATTGGTAAACTCAAATCCTGCAACCATTATGACTGATCCAAACATGGCGGACGCGGTGTATATCGAACCTCTCAAGCCCGACATTGTAGCCGCGATTGTACAAAAGGAGCAGCCTGATGGGATCATCGCGGGTCTTGGAGGCCAAACGGGCCTTAATATTACCGCAGAGCTGGCTGAGATGGGTGTTTTAGCAGAAAACGACGTTGAACCTCTGGGAACGCCTTTGGAAACTATCTATATTGCCGAGGATAGGGAGCGGTTCCGGACAACGATGGAAGATATCGGGGAAGGGGTTCCGCGAAGCCACGCTGTCTATGATTCTAACGACTACCAATGGTTGGCTAGCGAACTCAAGCTACCCCTAATCGTCCGATCGGCGTACACGCTCGGTGGTGGTGGAAGCGGCATCGCTAGGACTGAGGCACAGCTGAAAACCATAATCGAGAGCGGGATCAAAAAATCTCGGATTGGCCAAGTCCTGGTAGAAGAAAGCGTCCTCGGATGGAAGGAGTTCGAATACGAGGTGATGCGCGATTCAGGAGATACCTGTATTACCATCTGTAACATGGAAAACATCGATCCCATGGGCGTGCACACGGGTGAGTCGATCGTTGTGACGCCCTCACAGACCCTTTCTGACGTGGAGCACCAAATGCTGCGGAGCGCTTCAATAAGGATTATTAGAGCGCTAAAGATTGAGGGGGGGTGCAACATACAGTTCGCCCTAAAGAACGGCGAGTATCGCGTCATAGAAGTGAATCCGCGGGTGTCACGCTCATCGGCGCTTGCGTCGAAAGCGACAGGGTACCCTATAGCGCGTGTTTCTGCAAAGATCGCTATCGGAATGCGATTAAACGAGATCCCTAATCGAGTTACCAACGAAACACCAGCCTCGTTTGAGCCGACCATCGATTACACGGTCATCAAGATACCGAGGTGGCCTTTTGACAAGTTCACAAGCGCGGATAATACCTTAGGAACAGCGATGAAAAGCACGGGTGAAGTGATGGCGATTGGTCGAACCCTTGAGGAATCACTCCAGAAAGCCATCCGATCGCTCGATTTGGACGTAGCGGTTGTCTTCGCCGAAGACCCTATCGACTTGATATCGATTCCGACGGATAAGCGACTATTTCAGATCTATGGCGCCCTCAAACGAGGGCACACTATCGAGGAAATAGCACAGCGCGCGACGATAGATCCATTTTTTGTAAGGAAGATCTGGAATATCGTCAATTTTGAGGCGTACTTCGAATCGAAGTACCGGAACGGGAACGCCAAAAGGGTAAGCGCTGCAGATCTGCGACGAGCAAAGCGTCTCGGGTTCACTGACCAGCAAATTGCCGACCTAGCCGGTCTTATCCGCGAACAGATCACAGATCTCAGACATAGGAGAACACACAACGTAACGGCAACGTATAAGATGGTCGATACGTGTGCGGCTGAGTTTAAAGCCCAGACGCCCTACTACTACTCGACTTACGAACTGCAGAACGAGATCGTCCCAACAGATAAAACGAAGGTGCTTATCGTTGGGGCTGGCCCCATCAGGATAGGACAAGGAATTGAATTCGATTATTGCACCGTTCACGCGGTGCTCTCGCTGCGAGAGGAGGGTATAGAAGCGCATATCATAAATAACAATCCCGAGACGGTTTCAACAGACTATGACACGTCTGACAAACTCTTCTTTGAACCACTGACGCTAGAAGACGTGATGAATGTCATTGAAAAAGAAAAACCAGAAGGCGTTCTTGTGCAATTCGGAGGCCAAACTTCGGTAAACCTCGCAATCCCTCTAGAGAGAGAGATGAAACGCAGAGGGTTTTCGACAAGAATCCTGGGCACGTCCCCTGATTCTATCGACATTGCTGAGGACCGAGATCGGTTTTCGAAGCTATTGGAGCGGCTTGCCATACCCCAGCCGGAAAGCGGTTCTGCGACCTCGCGCGAGGGAGCAATTAGTATCGCACGAGAGATCGGCTATCCGCTACTCGTCAGACCTTCATACGTCCTCGGGGGCCGCGCTATGGAGATCGTTTACGACGAGACTCAGTTGAACCGTTATATCGGGGAGGCGGTGAAGGTATCAAGACAACACCCGGTGTTGATCGACAAGTTCTTGCAGCACGCTGTTGAAGTTGATATCGACGCGGTTAGTGACGGAGACCAAGTTCTAGTACCTACCATAATGGAGCATATCGAGGAGGCGGGGATTCATTCCGGTGACTCGGCAGTCGTCATCCCAGCTCAATCGATTGACGATGAGATGCAAGTAACTATTAAGGACTACGTGACGAGAATCGCCAAGGCTTTGAACGTCGTTGGGCTAATCAATCTTCAAATGGCGATAAAAGATGGCATAGTCTACGTCCTTGAAGCAAATCCGCGCTCGAGTAGGACGATCCCATACGTGTCAAAAGCCACAGGCTTGCCGTTGGCAAAAATCGCTGCTAAAGTGATCATGGGACACAGCTTACGAGAGCTTTGTCCAACCGAGCCAAAGTTGAAGCATGTGGCCGTAAAAGAGGTGGTGCTCCCATTTGAAAAACTGCCCGGCGTAGATCCGATATTGGGCCCTGAAATGAAGAGCACAGGAGAGGTCATGGGTATAGACTACGACTTCGGAAGAGCATTTTACAAGGCAGCACTTGCGAGTGACAATGAACTGCCGCTTTCGGGCACAGTATTTATTTCGGTAAGGGACGAAGACAAACCGGAGTTGTGTAGCACCGCACAATCGCTGCAAAAAGCCGGATTCAAACTATTAGCGACGTTTGGCACAGCAAACTATCTGAGGGGGCACAACGTCGCAGTTGAAATGGTGCCGAAACTCACTGACAGTCCAGAGCTTCTAGACATGATGCGCAACGACAAGATACAACTGATAATCAACACCCCGACTTGGAAGCAATCACGACTTGACGGAGAGGTGCTGCGACGTGCAGCCGTTGATCATAGTGTGCCGTACATAACGAGCGTCCAAGGAGCTCGAGCGTCTGCCGACGCTATTCACACCATGCTTGAACACCACACTATACCTCGCGCCCAGAATCTCACAATCCGGCCTATAAACAGCTATATCAGCGATTTGTGGCCACAAAGCTGACAGTGAGGTTATATGCTGCTCCAATGGGGTAGTGTAGGCGAAACGAGTGTTTTTGAGAACCGCGTCGCTTCTCACGACTCTGCCAATTTCTGCACCTTCAAACGGCAGTTTATTTCGGAAAAGTGTAAGCAGCTACGTCTTGGTATCGTTGATGAACTGACTATCATACGCTTGTTAGCTTCTTACTATCTGCTGGAAAAGACCACGTCAGGTCTCGCTTGGTCGAGCGCGTCGAATACTATGCATCTGCCACTGCGTGCATTAAAAGGCTAATAATTGACATTCCTTCGTTAATCTGCAGTGAAAACGCTTTTAAGCTCGCGCGTTTTATTGTGAAGCGATATTATGCTGCGAAGGTTTGAAGCCGTACGAACCAATACCACACTCCAAAACCTTTGGACGCGAAGGGCAATCGCGTTCATCATAGATTCGCTGATTCTCCTGGTCGTGTTAGCCGTGTTAAGCACAGTGCTGGCAATTATTTTAGTGCCTGTGTTAGTTTTCAGCTGGGACGCTTATGGTGGATTCTTCTCAGGATTTTCCGCCATATTTGGCCTCGTTATCGTCTGGGGGTACTATGTCGCACTGGAAGGGTCTGCAGGGGCGACGTTCGGCAAGCGATTTATGGACTTAAAAGTAAGATCGCTCAGAGGCAACATGAACTATTCCAAGGCTTTTGTAAGAAGTTTCACGAAAGCGTGGCTTCCCATGTTCACGTTTCTATTAGCATTAGATCTAATTGTCGGCTTCATAACTCAGGGAGATCCACGACAGCGGTTCTC
>Ga0209777_10008157_pt1 | contig 11506 bp, 11 predicted proteins | sample FrelakmetHBP12HB_FD_187147 | JGI IMG/M metagenome (GOLD analysis project Ga0209777, IMG submission 187147) | Freshwater lake sediment microbial communities from the University of Notre Dame, USA, for methane emissions studies -HBP12 HB (SPAdes)... | ecosystem: Environmental > Aquatic >...
TCTTTTGTATTGACCAGAAGGATGTGCTGTTCATCAGATGGATACCCAAACCGCTGGGCATGGGGGAATACCTCAATACTGATTTGCAGGAAATCGCTGACATAAAAGATAAACTTGCAGAACAGACGGTGCGCATGAATTCATGTCTGGACATGGACATAAATGTTGTGGAATGGTGTATAGATGAGCAGGGCCAGCCCTGGGTCATTGATGCGTTCAACGAGGTACCCGATATGCCCAAGAGCCGCATGCCCCCGGATTATTATTGGTGGATTGTGGATCGGTTTGTGGCCTGTATTAAGGACAAGCTGACCTCTGTAAAACTAAACAAGCATAGCTTTAATCTGTCCTCTATCTCGTAATCTTGCCTTAGGTTTCCGTTGAGCAAGTCCCCGTTTTTCCAGATTGTGTTCCTGATGACCTTTAAAGTCGCGCTAAAATGTGATAACTTTTTAACTTTTTCCTTCTCCATTTTATGACTTGTTCATCCTGCATGCTTATTATACTTGTGTTGATATATCACCATAGGGGGTTAAAGATGAAGCAGTACGATGTCATTGTGATTGGCTCTGGAGCTGGGTCTATTATTGTGGATGAAGCTTTGGCAAAGGGTCTTAAGGTTGCCCTGGTGGATAAGGGCCCTGTCGGGGGCACCTGTTTGAATTTGGGATGTGTACCTTCGAAAATGCTGATTTATCCGGCGGACAGGATAGTTGAAATACAGGAGGCTAGAAAGCTGGGCATAGTTGCGGAGATAAAGAGCATAGATTTCACTTCGATCATGGAGAGGATGAGGAAAAGCAGACTGGAGAGCCAGACCTATGTAAGGAAGGGAATGGGGGAATCTGAAAACCTGGACTTCTGTGAGAGTGAAGCGCATTTTGTCGAAGACTATACTCTGGAAATCGATGCGGAGAAGATAAAGGGCAAAAAGATTTTCATCGCTTCCGGGTCACGGCCTGTGATCCCTCCGATCAAGGGCTTGGATAGCATCGACTTTTTGACAAACGAGAATGCATTGGAGCTTACGCAGCGTCCGGATAGCCTCGTAATAATCGGAGGCGGGTATGTCGCAGTTGAATTTGCTCATTTCTTTGCAGCTATGGGCACCAAAGTCACGATAGTGGAGATGCTTAGCAGGATTGCTCAGTCGGAGGAGCCTGAGATATCTGAATTGCTAGAAAAAGAGCTGAAGAAGCGTATGGGTATCTATACCAATACGCAAGTGGAGGAGATAAAGAAGGATGCGGAGGGAATCATCACTGTAGCTAAGGATAAGGCTACCGGCAAGCAAATGGAGTTCCCTGCTCAGAGAGTCATGGTCGCAGTGGGCAGGAGGTCGAACGCTGATTTGCTTAAGGGTGAGAACACAGGCGTTGAATTGGATAAGAGAAATTTCATCAAGGTCGATGAATATCTTGAGACCACTAAAAAAGACATATTCGCTGTGGGCGATGCTGACGGACAGCAGATGTTCACTCATGTGGCAAACAAAGAGGCGGCGGTGGCTTGGCATAACTCAACTCATAAGAAGAGAATACCGATGGACTACAGTGCCGCGCCTCATGCAGTTTACTCTCATCCTCAAATCGCCTCTGTGGGATTGACCGAGGAGAATGCTAAGAAGGATTATCACATACTGGTGGGAAGGGCGAAGTACTCTGATACTGCAAAAGGCGAGGCTATGATGGAAGAGGAAGGCTTTGCCAAAGCCATAGTTGACGCACACAGCGGAAGCATACTGGGCTTTCACATCATAGGCCCTAATGCCCCCGAGCTTATCCAGGAAGTCATCAATGCTATGGCAACTGGCGGAGGCGCACACAGCATCAATGAGGGCATGCACATACATCCGGCTATGCCTGAACTGATAGTTAGGACATTCGATAACCTCGAAGCGGCCTAACTGCTCTTAGCTCAGGTGGTAACGAGGGTAGTATGTGGTGAATGTCATTGTCCTTGGCGCCGCACCGGCGCTGTTTATCAACCCCCTCAGCCACATCCGCTAACAGTGATTTCGTGAGTAATCGTACTCACACCGCCTGGGCCAGTTACTGTTAGAGTCACTGCATAGGTGATATTTATTGCTAGATATGTGTAGTCTGGGTTGGTGTGCTGGTAGTAGGTGCTTTCAATCACCCCGTCACCGTTGAAGTCCCATTCCCATTTCGTTATCTCGCCTGTTGAGAGATCAGTAAAAGTTATTGTCAGATTAGGATATACTGCTGTCGCGGGTGCGGAAAAGTCAGCAATTGGCGCTGGTATGGGAGTGGGCTCAGGTGTTGGAGTTGGTGTAGCTGTAGGTGTTGGCTCTGGAGTAGCAGTGGGCGTTGGTTCAACTGTTGGGGTAGGGATGGGAGTAGGACTAGGAGTTGGTTCAACCGTTGGTGTGGGCGAAGGGCTCGGCGTTGGTGTGGGTGTCGTGGTGGATGCTGGTAGGGGAGGCGCATATCCTCCTCCTGCTGCGATTGGCGCTGATGTAGGAGTCGGTGTCGCAGTTGGCGCCGGTGTAGGGGTTCGAGTTGGCGAAGGCGTAGGCGTATTGCTGGGTGACGGCGATGGCGTTGGCGCTAGAGTTGGTGTTGGCACAGGTGAGGGAGTAGGTGACCATATCGGCGTGGATGTAGCGGCAGGCGTCGGCGATGTAACTGATGTCGGAGTTGGTGTTGTAGAAATAGAAGGAGTAGCTGCAAGCTTAGGGCAGGCGGAGAACGCGAGTAACCCCACCATTAGCAGTCCCAGTATCACGAATATTGAAAAATGTCTTGCCATCTTTTTTATCCTACATGGAAATTCCAGCCCAGTAAAGGGGCATGCCAAGCAAAGCCCGCACCTGTTCGGATATTGACCTGCCCTGTATGTGATGGTAGAATGCCGCCAAGAAGTGGAGGTGCAGCCATGAGTGCAGGTAGGATTGTGCTTCTGGTCTTTGGAGCCATCATTCTGCTGGTTGCGCTTGCTCTGATTGTAGCTGGCGGGTCCTTGGTCTGGCTGGACAAAGCTCACTCGGACAGCGAAGGGTTCATCACCACAAATACCATCCACCTTGATAAAGCTTCTTATGCCATAACCACCCACCCTGCTGAGATGGATTTAGAGTCAGGGTGGTTCGGGGATAGACATCACATAGCCACCGTCAAAGTGGAAGCCTCAAGTGAAAACAACTCTAAACAGATATTCATTGGAATAGCCGATGAGGCGGATGTGAGAGCTTACCTCACTGGTGTCAATTATGATGAGATTAAAGAATTTAGGATTCATCCCTTTAGGGTTTACTATACAAATCACCCAGGCAATTCCGCACCGGCAGCACCTACCTCCCAGACGTTCTGGGTTGTCTCGGAGCAAGGGTCCGGAACCCAGACTCTGGAGTGGGAACTGGAGACTGGCGACTGGGTGCTGGTGCTGATGAACGCTGATGGCTCTGCTGGTGTCGATGTGAGTGGGTCTATCGGCGTGAAGGCCCCCTGGGTATTCTGGGTTGGTCTAGGGCTTCTCATTGGGGGCATAGTCTTACTGATAATAGGTGTTGGCTTAGTCCTTTTGGCAACACGCAGACGGAGGGTAGTCGGCGAGGCAGGCGCGGGAACTGGAGCTGCTGCAGTCTCTGAAGGAGAGGCACCTTACCCGTTCTCCTTCAAGGGTGAGTTAACAGAGCCGCTATCCCAGTGGTTGTGGCTGGTCAAGTGGCTCCTGATTATTCCACACGTCATTGTACTTTTGTTCCTGTGGGCGGCGGCCATAATAGTCTGGATCATATCTCTCGTCGCCATCATGTTTACAGCTAAATATCCTCGCAGCTTTTTTGAGTTCAATGTGGGTGTGCTGCGCTGGACATGGCGCGTGGGCTTTTACAGTTATCAAGCACTGGGCACTGATAAGTATCCCCCATTTACGCTCAACGCTGGTGGCTACCCTGCTGATTTGGAGGTCGCATACCCCGCTATGCTCACCCCCGGGCTAGCTTTGATAAAGTGGTGGCTCTTGGCCATCCCTCACTACATCGTCCTAGCTCTCTTCGTTGGATGTGGCTGGGCAAGGTGGCCCGGCTTGCTCTGGGTGCTGGTTTTCTTCGCGGCGGTGGCGCTGTTATTTAAAGGCAAGTATCCCAGGGGCATCTTCGACTTTGTTGTGGGCATTGACCGCTGGATGTACAGGGTGGCTGCATATTCAGGGTTAACGACGGATCGCTATCCGCCGTTCCGGCTCGGGGATTAGCGGTATCCCTGAATACCAAACGGGCCTGTGACTATTGGTGGCTCAGTCTGATTCTGTCTGCGCTGCTGTCTTCGGTGTGTGCTATGAGTAAGGCAGCTATGTCATCACGTCTAAACCTTCGGTCTCCCCGAGGGCCAATGCGATATGCCTTTACTATTCCCTGCTCACTCCATCTTCTCAGCGTGTTGCTATGTATGCAGAGAATTCGGCATGCTTCTCCAGTTCTGAGCATGTTGCTCGGAACCTTAGCGCGCTCTGGCACGCTTTTTCTCGTTTGTGGCGTATTCACTGTTCCTCCGGTGGTTTCACAGCCTTGCGGGATTGGCCCAGGTGCTTTTGAACTCAGTGTGCGTCGAACCCCGCTTTTGTACAAGACTATTCTAAGTTAACGAATGTGATTTTAATGTGACTTTTGTCTCGTTTGCGATTCAGCGGACGATAAATCCTGGCAGTATTCGAAATAAGGGGGTGCAGAAGTGAAGACCAAGACAATCCGGCAATCTGCAAAGTTCAAGGCCAGTCCCCATGAGGTGTATGAAGCGCTGATGGATTCACGCAAACACTCTAAGTTCACAGATGCCAAAGCCAGCATCAGTCGCAGAATTGGGGGCAAGTTTACTGCTTATGACGCCTATAGTGAGGGTGTCAATCTGGAGCTGGTAGCGGACAAAAGGATTGTCCAGTCATGGCGCGGCAGCGATTGGCCCGAGGGTCATTACTCCAAAGCTACATTCACTCTGAAAAAAGTCGAGGGCGGCACACAGCTTACCTTCACTCAGACCGGGGTGCCCGAAGACCAATACGATTCCATAAGCCAAGGCTGGCGCGACTATTATTGGAAACCGATGAAAGAGATGCTGGAAAAGTAAATTGGTTCGTCTCTGCCATCTGCGAACATTATCGTTCACAGTGCTGTAAGCTCCTAGTTTCAACTTCAACCGCTATCCCATATTGGGAAGAGCATTGACAGACTTAATTTTATCATATATAATTTCAGTGTCATCTGATTTTTCTGAATAATCAAACATACCGAAAACCTATGTTCAAGAAGGAGGGGATGGAGATGGTCAAAAAAGGCAAGAACGAATACTGTTGCGCGCCGATGGAGAGCGGGATGGGCTGCTGTAAAGTTGAATCTCTGATAAGTGTGGATGAGCGAGGCCAGATGGTGCTGCCTAAGGAGATAAGAGATAAGGCAAAGATTCGTGCCGGCGATAAGTTAGCTGTGGTGGCTTGGGAAAGAGATGGCGAGGTCTGCTGCATCTCTTTGGTCAAGGTTGAGGGTATCACCGAGATGGTGAAAGACATGCTTGGGCCCATGATGAAAGAAATAATTAAGGATTAAGGGAGGTATTCAAATGAAGAACGAAGAGATAAAGAAAGTAGTTCGAGAGAGATATGCCAGGGTCGCCAAACAATCCAGTCCGTATGGTGCCCTTGTCAGCGCCGATATGCAATCCGGTACATGTTGTAATGCTTCAGCCAGCCCCTGCTGCAGCGGCTCTGCTTCAGCCCAGACCATCAGCAGGGCGATAGGCTACTCGGAAGAAGAACTTGGCGCCGTACCCGAAGGCGCCAATCTGGGTCTCGGCTGCGGCAACCCCGTGGCTCTGGCCTCTTTGAAAAAGGGCGAGACCGTACTTGACCTTGGCTCGGGCGCGGGATTCGATTGCTTCCTTGTCGCCAACAAGGTGGGCAAGAAAGGCAAGGTCATCGGCGTGGATATGACGACGGAGATGCTGGAGAAGGCGAGGGAGAACGCCCGCAAGGGCGATTATAAGAATGTGGAGTTCCGGCTGGGTGAGATCGAGAACCTTCCCGTAGCCGATAGCTCCGTCGATGTGGTTATCTCGAACTGCGTCATCAACCTATCTACTGACAAGAAGAGGGTGTTCCAGGAAGGGTTCAGAGCGCTCAAACCGGGCGGCAGGCTGATGATCTCGGACATAGTCTTGCTAAAAGAGCTGCCTGATGCCATAAAGGACTCTGTTACAGCCTATGTGGGCTGCGTCTCCGGAGCGATGCTAAAAGAAGATTACCTGAAGGCTGTGAAAGCCGCGGGCTTCCGCAAGGTCAAGATACTGCAGGAGACTGCCTTCCCCATCGATTTCATAGCCAATGACCCGACCGCAGTGGCTATCGCCAAAAGCGCTGGGATATCTCTTGACCAGATGAGAGACACGGCAAGCTCTGTCCTGAGCATAAAAGTAAGTGGGGTCAAACCTTAGGGAGATAGCTTCCGGGTACGTGAACGCAGTCACTGGCCCTGCAGTCTTCCCTTATACTCATTGAGTGCTTTGACTGCCATCGTTGTCTGGTATACAATGCTCGGCGATGGTATTGAATCCCCGTAATCCGAGAATCGTCTCGTTGCGCCGATTCTCGGAATCGAGGTGCCTGGTTATCAGGAGGTATTATGAAGTGCGCAACTCACCCTGATGTTGACGCTGTGGGGGTCTGCGTTAATTGCGGCAGGGCAGTTTGCTCAACATGCCGTACCGTAGTGGGCGGAAAGACCTATTGTCCTGCATGCGCCACTAGCGTTTCTTATGTAGTGAAAAGAAAACCCACAGCAAAGCCGATTGCAGGTGGGATTTTGGGCATATTGGCTGGTGTCCTCGGCTTAGTTTTAGGCGTTATCCTGATTGCAGGCGGATCTGCAACCGATTACTACTGGGAGTCGGTGGACTGGTCAGCAGTCGGGCTCGGCATAGCCGCGGTGGTCTTCGGCATTCTGGCGATTATTGGCTCAAGCTTTGCATTTGGCCGGAAAAACTTCACTCTCTCGCTTGTGGGCGGTATATGCGCTCTGTTGGCATTGTGGCCGCTGGGGGTACCGTCACTGATATTGATAGCGATGTCCCGCAGTGAATTTCAAGCTGCGTCTGCAAGCCCGATTTGTACTGGCTGTGGGCAGGTCAACCCCACGGGCGCAAGATTCTGCATGAACTGTGGCTGCGAGCTGCCGGGGCGCTGACCTGGAGCCTCAGGAGTTGCTCGGAACCTAATCGCCCTTCGCCATCATAACCCGTTCCGCTACAACGAACCTTCTGCCTCTGATATGCATCACTGGCTTGGCCTTGGAGACGTCGAACTCGCCATTCCCTATGAACTCGTCTTTGCACTCGGCATGAACCACTCTGCCCACGACCATGATGTGGTCGCCGGCTTCCTTTTCGAACTCAAGCCGGCACTCGATCCAGCCTACGCACTCTTTGATGGAGGGCGCCTTGACCTTCTTCGACTTCCTCTCGGTCAGGCCGGCCTTCTCGATCTCGCTCACGTCCTTGGGGAACGCCTTGGAACAGACCCAGAGTTTGTCCAGAAGGCCTTCGGGCACGATGTTCAGCACGAAATCGCCCGTCTCCCTCGTGTTCGCCAGAGTGTGCCTCTGGGGCGCGGAGGCATAAAGGACCAGCGGCGGGTTTGACGATACCGGCGTTACAAAGCTGAACGGAGCAGCGTTGGCCCTGCCCTCTTTGTCCACCGTGGAGATGAGCACAGCGCATCGCGGCGAAAGTATCTCGTAAAAACCTGAAGGATTTATTTCCATTGTTGTCTCCTTTTTGTAAGCGTTCGGTGGTTGGTTAAAATTCCTCTCCCTGGATGGGAGAGGTAGAGCCTGTCCTGAGCTTGTCGAAGGATGAGGGTGAAACTTTACTCCCTTCCTCAAACTCCCTCACTCAAGGGAAGGGACGATTATGGGGACACAGCGCACTGTGCCCCTACAGGTTCTGGATATATGCCAGCACTTCTAGTAAGTCTTTAGCCTCACAATCGGGCTTGGGCAGGTTCTCTGTCAAGACAATTCCTCTGCGGTTGACCCACACCGTAGCCAGACCAGCATCCTTGGCGGCTGCTATATCATGTTCCGGGCTGTCGCCTATAACGAGCACTTCCTCGGGGCGGGTATTAGTTGACATAACAGCATTACTGTAGTAGCTGCTGCTGTGTCCTTTCAAGCCCAGGTGGTCTTTGTCGAAGGCGTAGCGGAAATAGCTCGCGCCTCCGGCCTTCTCCAGAGCCTTGGCCTTTTCCGGGGCGTAATCGCCAGTGGTCAGGCAGAGGATGTGGTTCTGCTTGACCGCGTTCAGGAAGGGGAGGGTGTCCGGGTAGAACGAGGGGTTTCTCCAGGTCTCCTGCTGCGCCTGCCTGAACCTCCCTGCCAGCGTGCGGGCCACTTTGTTATCATAAGGCTTTTTCAGGTAGTCGAAGAGAAGCCTCTGGTGGAAGAAAAAGTCATCGTGCTTCTCGGGATATCGCACGTGGACTATGCCCCGGTGCACGTGTAAATACGCCTTCCAAATCTGCATGCCGTCCAGGCCCAGTATGCCGTTGAGCTTGGCTGCATACTTGGCGTTGGAGTCGTGAAGCGTGCCATCGTAGTCGATGAAGAGTACTTTTCTCATATCAGGGAAATACGCTGTGGAGGCGCTTCAGGGCCTCCATCTCCTCTCTATAGCCCAGTTTGGCTTTGCGCACCGCTCGGCCCAGCACTTCGATGCTCTTGTCATAGGTCTTGCGGTCTACGGGATAGGGTGTGCCGTCCTTGCCGCCGTGGGCAAAGCTGTATCGGGCGGGGTCGCGAAAGCTGGGAGGAACGCCGTAGACCAGCTCGGAGATCAGACTCAGGGCACGTACCGTAGCAGGTCCTACTCCCTCCAGTCCCAGCAAATTCTCAAAATTCTCAGGCTTGCGTTCGTAGGTATGCAGAAATATCTTCTCCAGCCGGTCGGGGTGCAGGTCCGCCACGCTGAGGCAGTGACGGGCGGGAAGCGTCAGCGATTTCAATTTTTTTAGTTCATCAACCAGCTTCTCAGGCTTCTCCTCGGCGGCAACCTGCGTCACCACGTTGCGCGCCCCCTCGCTTTCGGCAGCCACTAAGTTCAGTGCGGCGCCGAAACCCTGTGAGCATATAGCAGCGTGGGGTTCACAGACGTAGTCCTTGACGCCTTCGCTGAGCCAGTGATACCTGCGGGCATAGCGGTTCTTCTGGTTCATCCCCTGCTGTATGACCGCCCAGTCGCCCTTAATAGTAAATATGAATGTATGATGGTAGAGCTGGTAGCCATCCTGTAGCGCAACTGAATCTACCTTCGCTGTCATCCTGCTGGCATAGACCAGAGGTTCGGGATTTTTTGAGATCAGTTCGCAGTGCTGTGCGATCTGCGCCGGGGTCTGCCTGGAGGTCTTGCCCTTGCCACCGGCGATGTAGAAGCCGAGCTCTTTTTCTAAGCCCTTTGTTCCTTCCTTAAGCGCGCCGCATACGGTTGTGGTGACACCGCTGGAATGCCAGTCCCAGCCCAGCACACAGCCCAGCGCCTGGAACCAGAAGGGGTCGGACAAACGACGCAGCATCTCCTCAGGCCCGAACTCCTCCACAACGGCAATAGATATCTCACGGGAGAGCCTGGTCATGCGCTCGAACAGCCAGCGCGGCGCTTTGCCATAGTGGAGGGGAAGATTAGCTACGCCTGTCCTGGTAGCTGAAGACATATTAGATAACCTTTCTTTCCTCAAGCCTATTATATCCTGAAGTTGAGTAGGATGCTAAGTTAGCTGCTATTGCTTTTCCCTTGAGGTGGTAGGTCATTCCATACGGAAGAACGAGGGGTGATTACCTCTCCCTCGATGGGAGAGGCTAGGTGAGGGTGATGCGTTATCGAGAGGTCATTCCTGCACAGGCGGGAATCGCAAATTGTGTCTGTCTTATATCGGACCTAATCGCTGTGCAAATAGGCGTTTTCCATGTACTGGAATGTCATGCGCTGTGCATTATAGAATGAGGCATTAAGCGCGATAGCCGAGCGCATGACGCTGGTATACGCATCCGGTTGCTGATAGAACATAGGCACAATGACTTTCTCCAGCTTGTCGTAAAGTGAAGCTATATCCTTGGAGGGGTCGCTCTCAGGTTCGTCTGACTCGCCGATTGACCAGCCAGTGATGCCCTCGACATGTCCTTCAACCCACCAGCCGTCAAGTATGCTCAGGCTGGGCACGCCGTTAAGCGCGGCCTTCATGCCGCTGGTGCCCGAAGCCTCGTCAGGCTTCTGCGGCGTGTTCAACCATAAGTCCACACCTGAGCAGAGATACTTGGCCAACGCCATGTCGTACTCCTCCAGATAGACGACACGGATGGTGTCGCGCAGGGCATTTGCCGCCTGGAAGATGCGCCTGATTAAGGCCTTGCCGCCTTCATCCCTGGGATGAGCCTTACCCGCGTAAATGACCTGAAGGGGGCCAGCCTGGCGCGCTATCCTCTTCAGGCGTTCCAGGTCCGAGAACAGCAGGTCCGCCCGCTTATATGCAGTGGCGCGCCGGGCGAAACCGATGGTCATCGCCTTGGGGTCGAGGCGTATGCCCGTACGCCTTTCTACTTCTGCAAGCAGGTCTCGCTTGGCGTCGACATGCGCCTCCCGAATCAGGTCGAGCGAGCAGCTTATGACGTAGCGCAGGTAGAGGCTGTCGTGACGCCACTCAGGAAAGTGGTGGTCGTAGAGTCGTTGAAATGGCATCGAGGTCCAGGTTACAGCGTGCACGCCGTTGGTGATGGAATTGATAGGATAGTTAGGAAACATACTCCGGGATATTTCCTCATGTCTCATAGACACGCCGTTTATATAGCGTGAGAATATCAAGGCGAGATGCGTCATATTCAATATCCCGTCCTGGAACGCCTCCACTGCCTGTAAGGCGTTAGTTGGCTCATCTCCCAGCGCCTGCCTGACCATGTCCATCGGGAATTTATCCATGCCGGCCGGGATCGGTGTGTGGGTGGTGAACACGCACCGGTGATGAACTGCCTCTCTGTCTGCGTTGGTAACACCGTGGAGCCCCTTCTTTTCGTGCCGCTCCTCCAGCAGGGCCAGAGTGAGGAGCGCGGAATGGCCCTCGTTCATGTGGTACGTCTGCACCCTTTTGTATCCCAGGGCAAGCAGCATCGCCGCTCCGCCCAGGCCCAGCACGACCTCCTGGCATAGACGATAGTGATCGTCGCCGCCGTAGAGATAGTCGGTGAGGGTCTGGTCCCAGGCGCTGTTCTCAGGTAGGGCTGTGTCCAGAAGAAATACCGGCACGTCGTGTCCTGTCACGCCATGCACAACATAGCGCCAGGCTCGGATTTGCACTTTTCGGCCCTCTAGGGTCACTGAGACGCGAGGCTGCATCGGTTCCAGGAATTTCTCGGGAGACCAGAGCGCGGGACTTTCAGTCTGGTTTCCCGAGGCATCCAGGTGCTGGAGGAAATAACCCTTTCGATGTAGAAGTGTTATCCCCACCATAGGTA
>Ga0209777_10008158_pt1 | contig 11505 bp, 7 predicted proteins | sample FrelakmetHBP12HB_FD_187147 | JGI IMG/M metagenome (GOLD analysis project Ga0209777, IMG submission 187147) | Freshwater lake sediment microbial communities from the University of Notre Dame, USA, for methane emissions studies -HBP12 HB (SPAdes)... | ecosystem: Environmental > Aquatic >...
CGTGGACATCCTCCGACATCGCCGACCAGGGCGGCGGTGTTTACGTGGGACACGTCTCGACGCCAACAAAGGGTTGGACGGCATTCATGGTGGAGCTCACCTTCAACGGTCCGGCCGGCGCTCCGTTCACCTTCAACGGTCCGGCCGGCGCTCCGTTCACCTTCACGACCCCGGTCCGAGTCGTCCCCGACACGACGCCACACACCTATGAGCCGGCGCCTAACCCGGAGAAAGGGTTTATGTCGAAATAGCCAGGTGTGCAAGCACGCCCGAGCCTGAACTTTGTAAACTTTGGCCTGAAAGGCCATGTGAAGAAGGGCGCGGTTTCGGAAAGACTGGCTCCTGCAGCTTGTAAACTTTGGCCTGAAAGGCCACGTGAAAAAGGGTGCGGTTTCGGAAAGACTGGCCCCTGCAGTTTCTACACTTTGGCCTGAAAGGCGATGACATGAAAGCCCAGGGCAACGCCCTGGGAACAAAGGCGACGGAGAGCGAGAAGCCCTGAAAGGGCGTAATAAGGATACTCCACATTCGGCCGTGTTCCGCGACGGGGCTTTTCGCGACGCTCTTCGGATTACGCTGCTCGACCTCCAGTGTGTACAATAGATGCGTTCGCGCAATCTCCGCCCGCGCATAGACAAGAGGTTGCAACCCCTTGTCCGGATCCGCGGAAGTCTTGCACGCGCGATGAAGTGCGGCTAACAGGAATGGACGGACGGCCATGAGCACACGGGAACGGCTCCTCGAACTGCTGCGCTTTTCCGGGCGCGTCCCGCCGCCTCGCTACGAAAGCGAGTTCTCCGACGAGGTGATCCAGGCGTGGCGCTCACAAGGGGTGCTGGATGAACGGACGCCGGAAGCCTTTTTCGGACTTGACACACACGAGAGTCTGCCGGTCGAGTTCGGGCGGCGATCCAAAGAAAAACTCGTCGTTCAAAGCGAAGCGGATCTCCCGGCCTTCCGGCGCCGCTACGATCCGTCGCGAACCGACATCCTCCCCGCGGACTGGAACACGAGACTCGAAGCATGGCATCGGCGTGACTTTCCCCTCGCGTTCGATCCCTGGAATGACGGCTTTTTTCAGATCATCGGTATCCGGGACGGAGCAACGCTGAGCCTTGCGCTGTCGTTGCTCTGCGAGCAGCCCGCGCTTGCCGAAGCGCAAATGGAGCATTACACCAGTTACCTCGAAACCCTTATCGATCGCGTGGTGGCTGACGTCGTTCCCGACTACGCCCTTCTTTATGAACCCATCGCATCAAATCACGGCGCCGTGATCTCGCCGGAGATGTACCGGCGGTTTGTGTGGCGCCCCTTGCGCCGCATCGTCGACCGTCTCGAACGGCACGGCGTAGCGTTCCGCTTCATGTGGACGGCGGGACGCGTGACGCCCCTCATTCCGCTCTGGATGGACGCCGGCATCAACGGAATTGCGCTCAACCGCGGCGCCGAATGCGGGATCGGTTATGCGCGGCTTCGCACCGAGTTCGGTTCATCTCTCCGTCTGTTGGGCGGCATCGACTGGCGGTCCGTCATGGAAGGCCCTCACTCCATCGACGCAATCCTCGAACGCGACGTCCATCCATTGCTCGAACAAGGCGGATACATTCCTCATCTCGACGATACTATTCGGTCCTACATGCCCTTTGACCATTTCCGGTATTATCAGGAGCGGCTTGATCACATGTTGCAGCAGATGTTCGGATAAGAAGACATCGGAGGGGATAGGCAATATGCCCATCGCGGATTTCAGTCTGGCGGGAAAGGTGGCGATTGTAACCGGCGCGAGCCGCGGCATCGGCGAGGCCATTGCGCGCGGGATGGCGGAATACGGCGCGACCGTTGTGCTGGCCGCGCGCAAACAGGACGCGCTCGACGCTGTGGCGGCGGACATCAACGCCTCCGGCGGCAAGGCGCTCGCCGTAACCTGCCACACGGGCAAGCCCGACGACATCAATGCCCTCTACGCGCGCGTCGAGGCGGAGTTCGGACGCGTGGACGTCCTCGTCAACAACGCCGCCACGAATCCGTACTTCGGCCCCATCATCGACGCTTCCGAGTCCATCTTCGACAAGACCTTCGAGGTAAACGTCAAGGGATACTTCCTGATGGCGCAGCGCGCCGCCAAGACGATGGTCGCGCAGGGAAAGGGTTCCATCATCAACGTCGCCTCCATCGCGGGCGTCTCACCTTCCCTGATGCAGGGCGTCTACGCCATGACCAAAGCGGCCGTCATCTCGATGACCAAAGCCTTCGCAAAGGAGCTCGGCCCGGCTGGCATCCGCTCAAACGCGATATGCCCCGGACTGACGGACACGAAATTCGCGCGCGTGTTGATCGAGACCAAAGAGATCCACGAGATGTTTGTGCGCGATGTGCCCCTCGGCCGCCATGCACAACCCAACGAGATGGTCGGCGCGGCCATCTATCTCGCCTCGGACGCATCGAGCTACACCACCGGCGCCGTCCTCGCGTGCGACGGCGGCTATCTCATCTAGTGCAAGGAATACGCATTCGATCTGGGAGACCCCAATTCTCGTATTCATAATCAGCACCTGAGGGGCCGGAACACAAAGGTTCTTAGGGCCTGTCCTTCCCGAATATTCGCACTTATTGGCAGACAATGACTTGCGAAGAGCGGTGTGCTTCCGGGCATTCGCCGGATTCCGTGGCTATTTGCCAGCGTTGTCCTCCTGCGAACGCCCTTTCAGTGCACCTTTGGGCGAGCGCCGCAAGTAAAACTTGTCCAAAGGTCTACACCTGAAAATCGCTCAGAGGAAAAACAGGGCTGAGAGAACACCGCGAACTATGTCATCGACCGCAGTCCCTGCCCGCAACAGTATTCCCATGCCTACAGCCCACTCTCGTTTTGTGCCTGGATGTGCGAATGCCAATGTTCCCGTATCCGGGCATGGCTTCGCCTGCATGACCGCTTTGCATTTACCGCCACTTGACAATTCACGCATTTCGTCTTATCATCTGTTCGTTGGAGGGGTGTGGGGTTGTTTTATTTCTTGCAGGGCGCGGTTGGCTCTAGGGATTGTTGGCTACAGAAGGAGGAACTGAGATGTCTGCTTCGCGCGCGTTAGTGTTGGCTCTGTCGCTTGTTATCGTGTCTACCCTTGCTGGTGACCACCCAGTTCTACAATCGGAGCAAATTAAACTCGTACCGATTCCCTTTTCGGCGGTACATCACGGTACGTACGCGGCACCGCGCGTGCGCAACGAGAACGGCACCAGCACGAACTGGAGCGGCTATGCCGTGCAGACCGACCTCAGCGCCCCCGCAAATGGCGCGGTGACCGATGTCGAGGGTACTTGGGTCGTCCCTGACGTCGTGGCCAGCACTTCGCCTACGACGTATTCTTCGGCGTGGGTCGGCATTGATGGGTACAGCGACAATACCGTCGAACAACTCGGCACAGACCAAGATTGGTACAAGGGAAAACCGTCCTACTACGCTTGGTTCGAGATGTATCCGAAGGGGTCGTTCTTGATCAAGAATTTCCCCGTGAATCCCGGCGACACCATTTCGGCCGAGGTCAAGACATCAAACGGCAACTCATTCACCCTCTCGATCGCCAATTTGACCCGCAACGTTCGTTATTCAACCACCCAGCGCTGCAATAAGGCCCAATGTTCGTCGGCCGAGTGGGTTATGGAAGCACCGTGGTCTGGTGGCGTGTTGCCGTTGGCTGATTTTGGCCGTATCGATTTCAGCGGGTGCAGCGCCACGGTGAACGGGATTACCGGCTCGATCGGTAATCCGGCTTGGCAGTACGACGCGATGACGATGGCGACCTCCGGCGGGACGGTGAAAGCGCTGCCGACTGTATTATCCCCCGACGGCAGCAGTTTTTCGGTTATCTGGTACCACGAATAAGCCGGGCATAAGCTGTTCAAGCTACTCTGCAATTCGGATTACACTTCTCGACCGGCGTCTACAATACGGGCCTTACTCAGTACAAGCGCAGCCTCGCGTGTCCGTAAATCCAAAATCATCTTGCGTCGTGTGGCGCTCGTTCCGTATTCTTCCCGGACGATCATGCAGCGGAGGATTTTGTGATGTTGTTTCAATGCTTTGTCTTCTTGGGGTTGGTGTTGTTGCTGGGCCACGTGCGTGCGCGATCCGCGTTCGCATCGAATTCGGACAACGACTGGGAGAATCCCCAGTTGCTCCACCGGAACCGGGAGCCGGAGCACGCGACGCTCGCGCTTTTTCCGGATCCCGAGTCGGCACGGACGAAATCCCGCGATGCTTCCCCGCTCGTCATGAGTCTGAACGGCGCGTGGCGGTTCAACTGCGTGATGCGCCCCGAGGATGTGCCGGCGGACTTCTACAAGAGCGGCTATGACGTGTCGCAGTGGCGCGAGATCCCCGTGCCAAGCAACTGGCAGATGCTCGGCTACGATCAGACCTTCTACATGAACGTCGCCAACATGTGCGCGCCCGCGGAGCCGCCGCTCACGAACCACGAGTACAATCCGGTCGGCTCGTACCGGCGCACGTTCAGCCTGCCGGCGGCGTGGCGCGCCCGTATTACGGACCGATATACGGGCGGAAACCAGATCTTCCTGCATTTCGCGGGGGTTCAGTCGGCGTTCTATGTATGGGTGAACGGTCACGAAGTCGGATACAGCCAGGGCAGCATGATGCCTTCCGAGTTCAACATCACTCGATTCCTGGTCGATGGCGAGAATACGATCTCCGCGCGCGTCTACCGCTGGTGCGACGGCAGCTACATTGAGGATCAGGACATGTGGCGCCTGAGCGGCATTCACCGGGACGTATGTCTCTTCGCGACCCCCCCGCTGCATATGCGCGATTTCCGCGTGCGGACCGATCTGGACGACGTCTATCGCGACGCCATGCTCGACGTTGCCGTTGCGTTGAAGAACTACTCCGCGGAGCCGCTCGACGGTCAGATTCAGGCGACGCTGTTTGACGCCGCGGGCGAGGCGATGATTTCGGAGTTGAAATCGGATCCCGTCGAACTCGCGGCCAGTTCCGAAGAAGTCATCCGATTGCGCGCGCCGGTATCGAATCCGCGCAAGTGGTCCGCGGAGGATCCGTATCTCTGCACACTGGTCTTGAACCTGACGGATGGTGACGGGAACGTCCTCGAAGCCGAAAGTTGCAGGGTCGGTTTCAGAAAGGTCGAGTTGAAGGACGACCGGTTGCAGGTCAATGGCGTCCCGATCCTGATCAAGGGCGTGAACCGCCACGAGTTTGACCCGGACCACGGCAAGGTCGTCTCGGTCGAGAGCATGATCCGGGACATCGTGCTGATGAAGCGATTCAACATCAACGCGGTCCGCACGTCGCACTACACGAATGACCCGCGCTGGCTCGATCTGTGCGACGAGTACGGCCTCTATCTCTTCGACGAGGCCGACCTCGAGTCCCACCGGTATTGGGACCGCTTCACAAAAGACCCGGTCTGGCGCGAGGCCTTCGTAGATCGCGCGCGGCGGATGGTCGAGCGCGACAAAAACCATCCGAGCGTGATTGTCTGGTCCCTCGGGAACGAGTCCGGCTTCGGCGCGAACCATGACGCCATGTCGGAGTGGATCCGTCAACGCGATCCGACGCGTCTCATCCACTACCACCCGGCCGAGGGTGCGCCGTGCGTGGACATGATTGCGCCGATGTACCCCAGCGTGGCCGACCTCATCAAGGCCGCGCAGAAACCCGACGATCACCGCCCCGTCATCATGTGCGAGTATGCGCACTCGATGGGCAACAGCACCGGGAACCTCAAGGAGTACTGGGAAGCGGTTGCGGCCAACAAGCGCCTCCAGGGCGGGTTCATCTGGGATTGGGCCGACCAGAGTTTCCGGCGGAAGACCATCACAACGACTCCCGATGCAGCGGCCGCGGATCGCGACGCGGTCGTGATCGGGAAAGTGGAGGAGGGGCGGACCGGGAAAGCCCTGTCCGACGGCTATGCGGCCATTATGCCCGCAAAGGAGCTTGACGTCACGGGCGACAGGCTGACCCTCGAGGCATGGGTGCGTCCGGCGCCGAGTCGATACGCGAACCCGTTCATCACCAAGAGCGACATGCAGTACTTCCTGCGTCAGAACGAAGACAAGGCCATCGAGTTCGGCATCTTCGACAGTGGCTACGCTATTGCGCGCGCCGAGATGCCGCCGGACTGGTTCGGGGCATGGCATCACGTGGCCGGCGTGTACAACGGGAAGAAAGTCTCGCTATTCATCGACGGCAAGCTCGCAGCCGCCATCAAGCACGAGGGCAACATCGACCACGCTTCCTATGCAGTGTTTGTCGGACGCGACCCGCATGTCCGCGTCACGCTGAGAGGCACGATCGACTCGGCCCGCATCTACGGGCGCGCCCTCTCGCGGAAAGAGATACGGGAGAACGCGGGATCTCCTGAAGCGCCTCGAGTGTTCAAGGGCGCGGTGCTTGCCCTGGACTTCAATGCGTTCGAGGAACGTCCCTTCGAGTGGTTCGCCTACGGCGGCGACTTCGGCGAGATGCCCACGGACGGCATATTTTGCTGCAACGGTCTCGTCGCGTCGAACCGCACGCCCCACCCCGCGCTGTGGGAGTACAAGAAGATCCTCGAGCCCGTGCACGTCACTCTCGACGACCCGGCACAAGGTTTGCTCATCATCGAAAACAGAAACTGCTTTGTTCCGCTGGGTCACTTGGCTGGGACTTGGGAACTCCGGGCCGACGATCGGATCCTCGAGCAAGGTCCACTGCCCAAGCTCGATCTTGCGCCCCGGTCGAAGACCTCCGTGATCGTCCCCTTCAAACGCTTCGATCCCGAAGCCGGCGTTGCGTACTGGCTGACGATACACTTTGCCCTCGCCGCCGATACGCCGTGGGCGCCCAGAGGCCACGTTGTCGCCTGGGAGCAATTCATGCTCCCGTTTCAGAAGCCTCCCGAACGGGTCCCTCTCGAGGCGATGCCCGAACTGAGCATGTCCACGACACGCGACGGCATTGTCGTGAAAGGCAACCGGTTCCGTATTGCCTTCGACAAGAGACCGGGCGCGATACGGTCCTGGAAATACGGGCGGACGGAACTGGTCGAGCGCGGGCCGGTCCTGAATCTGTGGCGCGCCCCGACGGACAACGACACACTCTCAGGGGCCGCCAGCGAGTGGCGCACGTCGGGCCTCCATGCGCTGCAACGGGAACTGGCGCGATTTGAAGCGACCCAGATGAACTCGCGCGAAGTACAGGTCATAATCAGCATCCTCGTGCGGGCGGTCAAGGGCCCCGCATGCTTCGAAGCCACCTACACCTATTCGATCTACGGGTCGGGCGATGTGTTGCTCGAAACGAGCTTCAAGCCCATGATGGGATTGACGACCGTTCCGCGCGTCGGACTGCAGATGCGCGTGCCGGGCGCCTTCGACCGAATGCGATGGTACGGACGGGGGCCGCAAGAAACCTATCCGGATCGGAAGGTGGGCGCATCCATCGGCGTGTACGACGAGCCAATCCGCCCGGAGAATATGCCATACGTGATGCCGCAGGAATACGGCAACAAGACCGACGTCCGCTGGGCCGCCCTGACCAATGCGGAAGGCAGAGGCCTGCTCGTTATGGCTACGTCCGCCTTCCAGGTCAGCGCCCATCCCTTCAGCACACGCAAACTCGAGGAGGCGCAACACACGTTCACGCTACAACCTGATCCCTACATAACGCTCAACTGTGACTTTGAGGTCTGCGGCCTCGGCAATGGCAGCTGCGGTCCCGGCACGCTGCCGCAATACCAGTTACAGCCCAAGGAGGCGTCGTACGTGCTTCGCCTTCGTCCGTTCTCCGAGGACTTGTCGGCCATGGACCTGTACAGACAGGCGTTGCCGGAGGTGAAATAGCGGGCACCGGGCAAGGGCCGCTCGACGACAAGTCGGCGGTTAGACCTGATCGGCGGCCGTCATTTCCATGCTCAGCGGGGTGTCTGAAGCCGTGGTCACGCCGCGTTTTTCTGCTCCAACTCATTGACACATTTTCGCATGGGTTGATATAATCAATACGACTCTTCAGATGAGGTCGTATCCAGATCATGATGGGCATGGAACATCGTATCGTTCAGGCGCAGACGCAGCGCCTGATGCTCACCCAGAAGATGCAGCAGGCGATTCAGATCCTGCAGCTCTCGTGTATGGAGCTCGAGCAATATGTCCAGCAGGAACTCGAGACGAACCCCGTCCTCGAACAGGCTCAGGAGAAACCGCCCCTGAATCTCGAGCCTCCCGCCACCGCTCCTGCGGCCGAGAAGGACGAGTTTGAAGAGAGCTTCGACCTCGATGCCTACGCCAGCGATTGGGAGTACAACCCACGCCATCGCGAAGGGCTGGATCTCAGCCGCAATCCGGAAGCCGACGGCCGCCGGCAGTATTACCAGGACTCCATCACCCGTGAGGAATCGCTGGCCTCGCGCCTCCTCACGCAGTTGCGGCTCGCTACAACGGACGAAAAGATCTACAAGATCGGCGAAGCGATCATCGGCGACGTCGACGAGCGCGGCTTTTTCACCGGTTCGTTGGAGGAGATCGCCGCTTATTTCGGGTTCCCCGTCGAGGAGGTGGAGAGGGTCCTCTACCTCATCCAGCGTTTCGAGCCCACGGGCGTCGGCGCACGCGACGTGGTCGAGTGCCTCTTGTTGCAGATCGGCGTCGAGTTTCCCGATGAAGAACAGCTCCGCACTCTCGTCGAGAACCACCTCCTCGATCTCGAACGCCGCCAGATCCCCAAGATCGCCAAGGCGATGAACATTACGCCCGAGCGCGTCGAAGATCTCAAGAACATGGTGGCGACGCTCAACCCGTGGCCCGGCTACGAATACGCCTCGACGCCCCCCCAGTATGTCATCCCCGATGTCATTGTCGAGAAAATCGACGAGAAACACGTCGTTTATCTCAGCGACGAGCGCGTGCCCGAACTGCGGATCAGCTCGCATTACCGGGATCTGGTCCGGAACGGCAAGATGGAACGCAAGGACAAGCAATACCTGCGCGAGAAGGTTGAATCGGCGAAGTGGCTCATCCGCAATATCGAGCAACGACAACAAACCATTCTCCGCATCGCCACCGCCATAGTTGAAGTCCAGGAGGAGTTCCTCGACAAAGGCGTCGAGTTCATCAAGCCCCTCACTCTCCAGGAGATCGCCGACAAGGTCGGCGTCCACGAGGCCACCGTCAGCCGTACCACCCGCGGCAAGTACATGCAAACCCCGCAAGGGCTTTTCGAACTGAAATACTTCTTCTCCCCCGGCCTGCGTCACGACTCCGGAGAGGCGCAGTCCTCAAAGAGCGTGCAGTCTCTCATCAAGAAGACCGTCGACGAGGAAGACAAGAGCAAACCGCTCAGCGATCAGAAAATCGCCGACCTCCTCAAGAAGCAGGGCCTCAGCATTGCCCGTCGCACCGTCACGAAATACCGCGAAGCCCTCGGCATCCTTCCCACCTCCCTCCGCAAGGCCTACGACTGATCTTCGGCCCGCGCGGAAGCCTTGCGCGCGCGGCCATACGGTTTTCGCTTGATTCCATGCTCCCGGTCGTGTTGAATAGGGCTCGCAAGGAAGGCTGAAGGCTGTAGGCTGAAGGCTGTAGAACGCTTTTTCCTAAGGACTACAGCCTACAGCCTAGAGGAGTGTCCCTCATGCGGGCGGTTGTCTTCGACGGCGAGGTTAAGGTCACGGAGATCCCCATGCCGCGTCCCGCCGACGGCGAGGCGCTGCTGCGTGTCCTCACCGCGGGCGTCTGCAAGACCGATCTCGAACTCACCAAGGGCTACATGAGTTTTCAGGGTGTTCCGGGACACGAGTTCGTGGGAATGGTCGAGCAGTGCTCGAACCCGCACTTGCAGGGCAAGCGCGTGGTGGGCGAGATCAACTGCGTCTGTCACCGTTGCCGGTTCTGCCGTCTCGAGATGCCGCATCACTGCCTGAACCGCACCGTGCTCGGCGTTCAGAACCGGCAGGGGGCCTTCGCGGAATTCGTGACGCTGCCTGAAGAGAACCTCCACCTCGTGCCCAACTCGATTCGCGACGACGTGGCCGTCTTCACGGAACCGCTGGCCGCCGCGTTCCGAATTCCTGAACAGGTCACGGTAAACGCCGATGACAGCGTCGTCGTGCTCGGCGATGGGAAACTCGGACAACTCTGCGCACAGGTGCTCTGGCTCTACTCGAAGCGGCTGGTGTGCGTCGGGAAGCATCCGTGGAAGCTCGATCTGCTGAACAATCTGCACATCAACACAGCCCGGCGGGACGACCCCATCGAGCGCGGCGCCGACATCGTCGTCGAGGCCACGGGCTCCTACGAGGGCCTCATGCGCGCACTCGAACTCGCGCGCCCGGAAGGAACGATCATTCTGAAGACAACCTCGGCCCACCCAACCGCGCTCGAGTTGTCCGCGCCGGTCATCAATGAAATCAAGATCATCGGTTCGCGGTGCGGACCCTTCCGCCCGGCGCTCGAGGCCCTGGCCATGGGCAACGTGGAAGTGCGCCCGATGATCTCGGAAACCTACGAATTGCGCGACGCGACGGTTGCCCTTCAGCGGGCCGCTTCGCCGGAAGTCATGAAGGTGCTGCTGCACATCTGAGCCCGGCGGCTCGATGCGCCGACAAGGAAAGGAATCGACAATGAAGGTTGGAATGCTGACCGCTCCGTTCGGAGGAGAGAAGCTGGAAGTGGTGATGGATTTCGCGGAGCAAACTTCGATACCGTGCCTCGAGGTCGTCGCGCATCCGGGCAGCAAACACATCGACCCGGCGAGGCTGACCTCGGCGCTGGCCGGGAAAATCAAGGAGTCGCTGGCCGAACGCAGCCTCGAGATCAGCAGTCTCGCGTACTACACCAACACGTGCGACCCGAACAACTACAAGGCCGTCCAGGAGCACGCGAAAAAGATGATCGACGCGGCCGTCATGCTTGGCGTGCCCACCGTGTGCATGATAGCCGGCATGCCGATCGAAGGCATGTCGAAGATTGAGACCATCCGCAAGGTGTTGCCGAAGGTCTGGAGACCCATTCTGTCGCATGCGGCGAGGAAGAAGGTCCGCATCGCCGTCGAGAACTACTTCGCAACCTGTCTTCAGGGCATCGACACTTTCGAGTGCCTGTTCGAGACCATCCCGGACGATCACTTCGGACTCAACTACGACCCCTCGCACCTCTATCACCAGGAATGCGATCATCTGCTGCCCGTATCCATGTTCGGAAAGCGGATCTTCCACACGCACGCGAAGGATACGCTCGTGAACCGCGCGTTGCGCGCGCGCGTCGGCATCTATGCCGGCGGGTGGTGGCGGTACGTCATCCCCGGATTCGGCAACATCAACTGGGGCGAATACGTCAGCCACCTCCGCATGAACGGCTACGATGGCGTCCTAAGCATCGAGCACGAAGACGGTTCCCAGTCCCGCGAAGAAGGCTTCATGCGGGGCGCGTGGTACCTCGAACAGTTCTGTTAACAATCCGCCCCGCGCGCGCAAGGCTTCCGCGCGAGCGCTGCCG
>Ga0209777_10008159_pt1 | contig 11505 bp, 14 predicted proteins | sample FrelakmetHBP12HB_FD_187147 | JGI IMG/M metagenome (GOLD analysis project Ga0209777, IMG submission 187147) | Freshwater lake sediment microbial communities from the University of Notre Dame, USA, for methane emissions studies -HBP12 HB (SPAdes)... | ecosystem: Environmental > Aquatic >...
AAACTGGCCACCGATGCAACATGCTTCACGGGTTTTCCTTGGGCGGTCCGTGTTTCGATGCCGGCAGTGTATGCTTCAGCCACCTGCCGATAACGCGGCAATCCAAAAAGCAATGTCACATTGATGTTGATGCCTTCGCAGATGAGTTGCCGGATGGCGGGCAATCCTTCGGCCGTGGCCGGGACCTTGATGAAGACATTCGGCCGATTGAGCGCCGCCCACAACCGGCGGGCTTCTTCCTGCGTGCCGCGGGTGTCGTGTGCCAAGTGGGGATTGACCTCCAGACTGACATAGCCATCCTTGCCATCCGTCTTGTCGTACACGGCCCTGAACTCGTCGGCGGCACTCTGAACGTCGCGCTGACTGAGAGCTTCATAGATGGCGCCGACGGTTATGTTCTTCCGGGCCATGTCCCGGATGTCTTCATCGTAAATATGACTTTCCGCGATCGCCTTCTCAAAGATGGCGGGATTGGAGGTCATCCCGCGCAATCCATCCTCCTGGATCAGGCGTCGAAGCTCGCCGCTGACGATCAGATCCCGTCGAATGTAGTCCAGCCAGAGGGACTGGCCCAGCGTTCCCAATTGTTGCAGTGGATTGTCTTTCATTATTTTGTTTCCTGATGTTCCAGTGCCGCAACTTTCGCCAGGCGGCGTTGGAATCGCTCGGCACCGCTGAATGTAGCATGAAGAAATGTTTGGACCAGTTCCCATGCGAACGCATGGCCGACCACGAGGCCGCCAAGGCAGATCATGTTCATGTCGTCGTCTTCAACTCCCTGATGAGCTGAAAATGCTTCATGAATCAAGCACGCACGAACACCTGCCACTTTGTTGGCAGCAATGCATGCGCCCACACCGCTGCCGCAGATGGCCACGCCGCGATCCACCTCCCCGCCAGCGACTGTACGGGCAAGAGGCACAACAAAATCCGGGTAATCATCGTCCAGAGTGTACTGGAGATCACCCAAATCGGTTACTTCATAACCGACCTCGCGTAACATCCTGACCAGGTATTCCTTCAACTCAAATCCTCCATGATCAGCGGCAACTCCGATGTGTTTCGGCATCATAGGTAAAAAATTCCTCGGATCAGCCATGGGTCTATTCTTCCAACAAGGTATTATCTCGTTCGCAGATATTCCCTGCATTGAATCGATCCGAACACATAGCATCCGGTACGGGTACTGAATCGCTCAATAGGATGCCTCCACTATAGGAGGCCAGCCGGTTCATAATTATGCCCGTTCCATATCCGTCTGAGGTAAGATCCATGCTAAACTTTAACAGGCTTTGCGACATGCACTTCGGATTCAATGGCTTTTGTGCCTTCGAATATTTTCTTGGCATTGGCCACCTCCTTGGGTGTACCGTGGGCGACGATAAGATATTTGCCTGCCTTGATCGCCGTCTCATATCCGTTCCTTTCATTGAGTCGCAAAGCATCCTGTAAATCCTTGGCAAAGCCCTAAGCAGTATCTCCATCTGAAAATCAAGTTTTTCAGCAATTCTTGGCCATAGCCAAGCCCAAATCAGCCAGATTTGATGGGGTCAATTGAGTTATTATTAAGAAGGAGTTATGCAAATATTTTTGAGAGAGTATTAATTGCCCGCCTATTTTTAATTCTGGTTTAAAATAGTCAAATACCTAAGCATTTGACTTGATGATTTCTTTCACAATTTCCACAATGATTTCAGGCTTAACCAAGGCTGTGTTAATGGTGATGTGGTAATGGGTGGTATCTTTGATGTCTGCATCGAAATGCTTTCTGACAAATAACTTGTGCTTCCGTTCCATCTCAGCGATGTGTTCTCTTGCCTGCTTTTCAGACAGACCGAGTTTCTCGATAATGTTTCTTACTCTGACATCACGTGGGGCGACGAGGCAGAGCCCGAGCTTTTTGTCAGGCGAAAGCAGGAAGTTGCCCCCTCTGCCAAGGATGACAGCATTTCCGTGGGCAGCTATTGTAAAAATGACTTTTCTGAGACACTCTATATAGCGGTACGAGGAAAGGTTGCGATTTCCTTTAAATTCGGCCAACCAATCATCCAGTACCGACCGGTCTTTTTCATCTAAGGTGGAGACTACTTGCTCGCTCACATGAGCGTTGTTGGCTATCTCTTCCACTATTTTCCGACTATACAGAACCAGCCCAAACTCATTGGCAAGTCTTTGGGCAATGGATTCGTCATCGCAACCCGGTTGCCTTGTGATAGTGATGACCGGTCCAGCAAGTTCTTTTTTTTTAAGTCGCCATGCATAATACTGAGCTTTTAGAAACTCATCCAAGGAATCAAGTGAATTCATAAGTTTTCTCCTCTATCATTCCAATAAAAGTGGAACAACGTAGCAAGAGACAGATTTCTGATTTGGCTCCCAATCGTTAATACTATTATTGTTAAACCGCCGTCTTCTTTCAAGCGTTTTTTAATTAAAAATTCACTAAGGAGCACCTCTCCCAGCCAATCATAAATATAAATATACCCTTCCTGAATGAAGATGTCCTGCCGGTCTCAAGAAAAGGTTAAGATGTCCGATAATAGGATTATGCAGGGCTTTAACCGCACAAACGAGGGACTGGTATCGCCGTACAACGGCACCAAACGCTTCCTTGTTGCCTGCTACAGTCCCCTGCAATAACTCAATTTCACCTGTCGTGGTATCCATCTTCAGCCTCCGATTATATCGAATCAACTCAGACTGAAATAATAGACTACGCACTGGCCTAAGGGGTGACACAATTCCTGACTCTGGCTGGAATCTGCCCACGATTGTTCCTGCAGGTGGGCGAGTATGGTAGGGGTGATATGGAAGGAATTCCTGTTTGGCACTTCGATTACTATCATTCTTGACCTTCTGGTTTTTCTGGTCAACCCAAGGGAAGCCGGCAGGGGGGTTGGGTGGGGTAAATGAAGGCCGATCTGTGAAGGGAGGCTGAATGGCAAAACGAACTATTGCGGGGAGTGTGGGAGTAAGGTATAGTCCCCCCCTATGCCTATAGATCTCCTTTACGCAGCCGTCCGCTTACCCATCAATTATAGGGTCTAAATAGCGACCTTTTTAAGAATCTTTGTTGCCTTGGCTGCATCGGAGACGGAATCGAGAGCAATGTGGAACACGGCTCGTTTGCCAATCGCCACACCTGAAAAACCCCGAAGGTTGATACCGCTGTCCGCAAGGGCCTTTGTCAACGCCATGCCCAGACCGCGCTTGTCGTCGGTAGCGACTCGGACTCCGCAGATGGATTTGCTTTTGTGGAATCCAAGTCGTTTGGCAGCTTTCGTTTGCCGGGCACCTTGGACTGGTGCGACAAACACCACGGCCTTCCCGGGTTCGGCAGGTGTACGGCGGGCCAGAAGGAAATTTAAGCTGGCACCTGCCTCGGCTAGGACACATAGTTTCTCAGCAAGTTCGCCGGCCTGGTCCGTAAGGCCAGCTACCCATATGTCGATTCGCTCAATGTCCATTTTCATGGTCTTTCCTTCCTAATGGGGGTTCGGGTTTATCGAAGCTGCGCCGCGATTGAAGGTCCATTGTAAGTTCGGAAACCCTTCCGAGTCAAGGTTAAGGCAAGATCGGAGGCCTTGGAAAAGGGATTTCTTGACCGTTCAAGGTAATTGTGGTTAGAATATTAATGTTGTACGGAGAAAATTGTGGTTTTAACCGTTTTAATGGGGAATATCCGTGAATCGTTATGGAATCCCGACTGTGTTAGGTGTCTATCGGGGTTCGTTCACATCTTACAATGATATATAGGAGACAAGACATGTTCGAGACACTGGATAAATTATTTCTGGCAGGGTTGGGGGCGATGTCCATGACCCGAGAAAAAGCCGAGAAAATTTTTGACGATTACGTCAAGAAGGGCCAAGCCCAGCGTGAAAACAAAAGCGGCTTTGTCAAGGACCTGCTGGAAACGGCCGAGAAAAGCCGCACGGATATGGAAAAACTGATTTCCGAGCAGGTGAAAAAAGTCGTCGCAACCACTCCGATCGCGACGAAAGACGACATCCAACGCATCGAGCAGAAACTGGACCAGATTCTGGCCGCAAAGGGGAACTAAGCTTTGCTGGAACCGTTTGGCGGAATTCGTCGCACCGTTGCGCGGCTGACCCGGTACCGTCATATCATGGCCGTGCTGATGAAGTACGGCTTTGAGGAACTGGCGGGGCTGGTGGGGCGGCATCTGAAGGTCGGTTTCGGGTCCAAAGGGCTGTCTCTAGCGGCGCGGGAGGAAATCGCCAAGGCCAGTCTTGCCCGGCGGGTACGGCTGGCGATGGAAGAGCTGGGTCCGACATTTATCAAGATGGGACAACTGCTCAGTACCCGACCGGATTTGCTGGGGGCCGAATTCATTGCGGAACTGGAACTGCTTCAGGACAGCGTCAGTTCCGAAAAATACCCGCGCATCCGGGAGGAAATCAAGCTGCAGTTGGGAGCGTATCCGGAAGACATTTTCGAACGATTTGACATCGAGCCCATTGCCGCCGCCAGTATCGCACAGGTCCATCGAGCCCGCACGAAAGAGGGCGACGAGGTCGTTGTCAAAGTGCGACGACCGGGCATTGTCAAAACCATCCAGACGGAACTTGAGATTCTGCATGACATGGCGAGGCTGGCGCGAGGCCGTTTTGCCCCGGCGGAAAACTTTGATCCGCAGCGTATGGTGGGGGAATTTGCACATGCGGTCAATAAAGAGACGGACCTTGCCAATGAACGGCGCAATCAGCAGCGATTCATCCGTAATTTCGCTCATGATGCGACGGTACACATCCCGCAGGTTCTGGAGAAATACTGTTCCGAGGGCATTCTGACCATGGAATATATTGATGGCATTAAGCCATCGCAGTTGGATATGCTCCGGGCCGCGGGAATGGATTTGAAGCAGATCGCGCAGCAAGGGGCGGATTTTGTCCTCAAGCAGGTGTTTGACTACGGATTCTTCCATACCGACCCGCATCCAGGCAATTTCCTTGTGATCGCGGGTAATGTCCTTGCGCCGCTGGATTTCGGACAAGTGGGTCAACTGACCGGCGAAGACCGACTTCTTTTGCAGGACATTGTGCTGGCGATTGTCGAGAGCGACGCCTGGCGAATTGTTCACGGGCTGGAACGCGCGGAAATGCTGTGCGAACAGGCCAGCCCCGCTGCACTGGCGAGGGATCTTGAGGGGATTCTGAATGCATACACAGGGCTGCCACTGAAGGATATTCCATTCCGTGAGGCGCTGGGCAGGGGTTTTGATGTGATTCGGCGGCATCAACTTGGGGCACCACGGGACTTTACACTGATGCTGAAGAGCCTGGTGACGATCGAGTCGTTCGCACGATCGCTCGACACTGACTTCCAGATTATCGAATGTCTTAAACCCTATGCGCGCAAATTCGCCCTCGCACAGCTCAATCCAAAAACCGTCTTCAACCAGCTAAAAAAAGCGGCCATCGGCGCAAACGAATTAGCCGGGCGACTGCCGGAAGACGCAACGGCCATCCTCAACAAATTCCGACGCGGACAATTCAAGGTTCATATCCACCACGAACACCTCGAAGAGCTGGAGCAGACGATCGATAATAGTTCCAACCGCATCAGCTTTGCGTTGATTATCGCAGGGCTTTTAATCGGTTCAAGTCTGCTGGTACCGCAGGGGGGAAATGTGCTGGGACTGATCAGTCTTCAAGCCTTGGGCATTCTGGGATATGTTACGGCAATGGGAATGGGCTTATGGCTTCTTGTGTCCATCATCCGCAGCAGAAAGTATTAAAGAGATCAAAGATCAATAATTGGTGGGGGAATATGAATCGTTCACCGATACAGTGGTTTCTAATCATAGCAGGACTGTCAGGGATAGCTTCGATCTCGTACTGTGCAAAAAGACATCCACGGCTAAATCATTTGTCACGGAGCAATACAAAAACACCAACTTGGCAGGGGGGTTGGGTGGACAAGTGATGGCGGTCCGTGATTGTCAGATAAACGGAAAAGTGAACGATTGTGGCTAGGGTAGGGGGATGGAATTGCCCTTTCTCTCCATACAATTTTTCTGTTGACGTGCAACTAATTTGCAACTAAAAATGTGGTCATCATGGTCACCATGGTGATCATGGCGATTTATTGAAATGTTCCTAAAGGGTTGTCGTTTCTGTAACTTATGATTTTACCACGAGTTGCGCTTCGGGGTATAATCAGGCTCATAACCCGGAGGTCGCAGGTTCGAATCCTGCCCCCGCTAGTTTGTAAGTCCTTTCTTGGCAAGCACTTGCGTTTGCAGGTGTTGTTGACCCCTTTCGTCTCAAAGGCATTTGCAACACATTTGCAACAGACATATCGGATAGAGATCTATTGCTTGCCTGCCGTGCCTTATCGATCAGGTCATTACAAATCGCCAAATAGAACCTTCGGGTTGTCTCAAACGACGAGTGTCCAGCCATGGTCATGACATCGAATTCCTTGAGGCCGTGGGCAAACCACTTGGACAGGCAAGTACGCCTCAGGTCATGAAATGTACCGGATTTGATCCCCGCTTTCTTCAGAATCAGTTTGAATTGCCGGCGGAAATTGGTCATGGGACACAGGCATTTACGGGAATTCCACTTGTCCTGTCGCCGCAGTAATTGAATCCTGTCATACCGATCTGGCGGGATGAAAACATAAGGATTGCCTGCGGGTTGTTCGGCCTGATATTCAGCAAGCAGTAGAACCAATTCGTCGGTCAACGGGACACTTCGTCGGTCTGTGTCCTTGATATTCCAAGCCCAGGTGAAATCGGTGTTCTCTTTCGGAGAGACATGGATTTTCATTGCGGCGAAATCAATATCCTGCCAGGTTGTATTCAGCAATTCGGCACGACGCATCCCGGTACACAAGGCCATGATAAACAGGATATCCCATCGAAACAGAGCCCCGATTCCGGACTCCCGGGCCGATTTGACGAGCCGGTAGCATTGATCGTCAGAAAAGATATTGATTTGCTTTTTTGAGGACTTGGGTTTTTTGACGAATCTGAATGGATTGGAGTCGAGTTGTCCACGTTCCACGGCCAGTTGAAATAAACGTTTCATCGTTCCGATTTTTTTATGGACAGTTGCCGGCCGATTACCCTTGTCGAGGCATTTCTGAATGAATTGCTCGCCATGTTTGTGCAGGACGGAACGAAGGTCCAAATCGCCGATTGTTGTGATGAATTCGTTCATCGTTGCCTTGTATTCCAGAATCGTGTTTTCCCGGACCTGTCCACGTGAACGCTCGACACAATCGTTGAGGAACCCCTTAAGACCCATCGAAATGGGTTGTGTCCCTCCCATTCGCAATTCCCGTTCAAGCCGTGCTCTTTGGTTTTCAGCTTTCTTTGCATCCGAATGTCCCAAGGAACTTTGTCGTCGCTTGCCATTCTCATCGCTGAATAACAAGTAATACGTATAACTTTGACCATCATACGATGGCCGCTTCCAAAGTTTTACCAGCTGTTTCATGGTTCACCTCCCTTCGACGTATAACGCTGGCAAGACTCGGATTAACCCGAATCCCATTCTACCAGCTTGTTTCGAAGGGCGCAAGATCTATTTTCCTGAGGTTGTTTTGGATTTGACCCAGTTCATGATCGCTTCTTTGGGGAATAATGGCTTGCCGCAGATGTGTACCCGTGGCAAATCATGCATTCGTTTGAGATTTTCGATCACATTGTGATGGTCTTTCGAAGACGTAACCTCGGAAATTCGAAGGAATTTGATTAATTCGGATTCCGTCATCAACTCCGGGAATTCTTCCGGCCGGGATGGCCAACTCTGGTTGTTGTCTTGTATAGTCTGGGACATGGCATCTCCTATGTCAGCCACACAACCCCGCCATCATCCTTCTGGATTGCGGCAAGATCTTCTGGAAGAAGAGCTCCGGGATACAGAAGAAAACGCAAGCGTTCGGTGTTGTTGTAGTAATGACGCACGCTTCGCTGGACCCTTTCAACTAACCTCCGAACATAAACCGACCAGTTCTTTTGCTTTCTGATTTCACCGATTGCCGAAGCCTCGATCACATGACCGGCTTTTTGGAGTGCCTCCTGAGTCATAATCAATCCTCGTCCGCGGGTGTTAACGGGTTCGACGAAGATCTCTTCAGCACCAATGTCCCTTGCTAAACATACCAGTTCGTCGATATCATCGGCCTTGTCAGCAATACCGGGCAGCAAGGGACAGAACATGGCGTAGGTTCGAAATCCTCTGGCGTGGGCTTCATGCAGAACGGCGATACGCTCCTGGATCGAGGATGCGTGTGGTTCTGTCACACCAACGAGGTGGGCCTTTGCGGGAGTGGCCGTGATACTGACTCCCACAAGGACCCGGTCAGCATACTTTTGAATGATATCAAAATCCTGTCGCACAGCCGCATTCTTGGTGAGGATCCGGATCGACCAGTCTGATTCATCGAGGATCACCGTCAGGCAGCGCCGGCCAATATCGTATTCCTGAGCTTCAGGTGCCCAAGCATCAACGATCGTCGACAGCTGAATCATCCCCCGCTCTTGAATTCGCTTGGCATCGCAGGCGACCCTGTTCGGAGTATCCGGATCGACAATAGCATAGGTGTTGTCATAGGGCGAACGGCCGATCAGCTTGAACGCGCGATGCGTTCGTAACATGGCACCCGTCGAACAGTATGTGCACCCATGACCACACTTGATGCCTGGGTTCACAGCATACATAGCCAGACGCTTTTGCTCAAACTTTGGCGAACGAGTGATGCCCGTGGTCATCGTGTAATTGTATATGTCCATGTGATACCCTTTCGAAACGAGTGTTGGTTGGATCATAAAGCACCTCTTTTCCACGAAAAATTGACACGAATTTGACACCATTTTGACAGGTTTTTTACGGCGATTAGACATCGGGCATCGTCCCCTGGGAAAGGTATCTGGCCAAATCGCGGATTACGATTTCATCCGGCCTTCCATCCGCACCCTTCGGATACAACTCACTTATGGTTCCTCGAACCTTTTTGGCATTTACCCTGCATCCCATGCCCTTCAGAGCCTGAACATACTTATCAATTTGGGGATTGGAATGGTCCTGCGTTTTACCCCGCTTCCGGGGTTGGTTGAACAGAACCGTCTGGCCGTTGAAGCCGATGCCCGATTCCCGAATCAAAATACACTTCTGCTGTAGATCTTGGGTATAAAATGGCCGTCTGGTATCGATGTCAAACACCGGCGGGGGGAATACCTCGGTATCGATTAGCTGGTATAGCCGTTGCCTGGATAGGCCCAACATGTCGGCCATCTTGCTGATGGAACAAACAGCCGGGAGTTGAATCTCTGGATTTTTCATAATTCATCACCCTTTCACGATCCCAATGATTGATTTTTCATATGTTTCAGGCCTTTCTCGGTAATCATTCGATGTGACGACCGGCCCTTCGTCACAAAACCGGCCTTGATCAGATACGGTTCGACGACCTTTTGGACGGTCTGGGCTGGTAAACCAAGTTTGGCACTTAATACACTTAACGGTGACAGGGTCTGGTCGAGGAGGATACCAAGATAGGAACGATCCCGTTTCTCAAGTCCTTCATCATCGATTTGAAGCTGGGCAAACGCTTGATATGCGTCATCGACGGTAATCACATCGCGGTCAGCGGAAGTTGGCGGCCTCGTAGAAGAACTTGGGCTTGTCCTCTTGTTTCGGCAGGCGGTAGGCCGGTTCGATTGCCTGCCCCTTGGCATCCTTATCCGGGGCCGCAAGCACATGGACAAGGCTCCAGCGCTCCTCGGCCGGCATAGCCTTGGCTTTCTCGGCCTGGTCGCTCGGGATGAAATCTAGCGGGTCAAACTTACGGGCCTTCATCGCTTCGCGGAAGAGATTGTCCTGCTCCTCGGGCTTGAGCTTGACATCCAGGCCGATCTCGTCGCCCAAGTTCGATTCAACGATATCGGCGGGGTAGCCGTTGTAGCCCAGGCCCTTCTTGACCTCTGGCTGGCCCCTGGCCACGAAGACGAATTTCTCGGGCAGCCGGCCGTTGTCAGGCATGTTGCTGATGAGTTCGAGCTGCCAGCGCAGGGCCTCTTCGAGCGTGTAGACCCGGCCGGCCAAGTCGGGCCGGGTGGGGATCATCAGGCCAAGGGTCGGCAGCAGTGGCCCGCCGTTCCAGACGCCGCAGCCGATGCGCCAAGGATAGGAGCGTTCGCCTTCGGCCTTGACCTCGGGCTTGTGGACCTCCAGGCGCCGAAGTATGCCTGTGCCGGGGCCGGTTGCGACCTCGGCCAAGACATGGATACCGTCGGCCTTGGGCGTGGTCATGATGCCGCAGAGCACACTGGAGAGGTAGGTGTCCGGGCTGCGGGTTCCGCGCAGGTTCATGTACTGGCCGATGTCGACCCATGGGGTGCTTTGACCGGGGGGGATCCAGAGCTCGGGCTTGACTTTCTCGTCGGGATTCTCCCCGTTGCTGCCGACATAGATGATCTTGCCGTTCCAGTTGCTGGGCTTGCCGAAGAGCATGTCGTGATTCGGCACGGGGTTGACGCGGATGAGGATCTTCGACTCATCCGGACGGAGGTTGGTGATGCGGAGGAACATCTTGTCCTTGCCCAGGATTTGCTGGGCATTGGCCAAGGCGACCAAGTTGAACAAGAGAACCGAGAAGAGGAAATATCGCATGGGGTGTTCCTGATGGGACGGAAACGAACTCTATCCGGGATTTCCCATATAATCCTGTATAGTCTTGCTCAGCTACACCGCTGAGCCTTATTTCCAATAGAATATCAAACCTGTAATGAAAAAACGAGATTTATTGGATCAGCAGGGCTATGCATGGATTGTTGGAGGGGGCTGTTGGCAGAAGGAGCAAGGGAGAGTGGCGGCAGCTGGCCACACATGGGCACAAGCCGGCGCCTGACGCCCGAAACAGCCAAGGGTCTATGGAGTATCCCTGAAGGGAAGTTCGTTTAGAACAATTATCGAGCGCCTATTTCACAGAAATTACACAATCGGGCGCAACTTATTTCTTGTTATGTTGGGCATTGCCGCCCCACATGTGCGAGTCTGAGGCATCAGCTTCCCCGGTTTTCAGGCAGATGACCAACAAATCATCTGTAGTGCCGACATACATGCAGCCGTTGGCCAGGCTGGGCCGCAAGGGGCAGCGATTGAGTGGATCGAATCGGCCAATATGTCTGTAGAGCATTGACCATGAAGTAAGCCACCCTTGTTTTTATGCCCGAAAACGCAGATTTTGTGCGTCGTATTCAATGACCGGTGCGCATTTCGAGCAGACAATCTGCTTTCAACATATTACTTCATTACTGGTTACTTTCAAGCAAAGCTTTCGTACGATCGTGCTGGAATGGCTCAATCAGTGGCTGGTTGAAGCCTCTTGCCAGTAAAGCAATCGGGTCTGGCCCGCTCGGAAATCTTGCCGCCATTGTTTTACAGAGGTCCCAAGCATATTTCCGGTTACCGCATCCCGCAGATTAACTAAAGCGGGAAAGGTCAGGATGCGCTGGCCATCCGCCTGTGC
>Ga0209777_10008160_pt1 | contig 11504 bp, 7 predicted proteins | sample FrelakmetHBP12HB_FD_187147 | JGI IMG/M metagenome (GOLD analysis project Ga0209777, IMG submission 187147) | Freshwater lake sediment microbial communities from the University of Notre Dame, USA, for methane emissions studies -HBP12 HB (SPAdes)... | ecosystem: Environmental > Aquatic >...
CCGCCGACGCCGTATTGCAACGAGACAATCGACGCGTGCGTGGAGTGCCTGAGCAATTCGAATTGCACGACGCCGCCGCGGCTCACTTGCAAGGCCTCGACCGGCGTCTGCGTTCAATGCTTGTCGGACGCCGATTGCAGCGACGGGTTGTTCTGCACCGGGCAAGAAACCTGCAACCTGACGACCGGGCTTTGCCAGGCGGGAACGCCCGTTTCCTGTTCGCCTGGGAAGTTCTGCAGCGAAATCTACCTGGGTGCATGCGTCGGCTGCGAACAGGATAGCAATTGCAACGACGGGCTTTACTGCAACGGCGTGGAGACATGCAACCCGACAACCCATCTTTGCGTGGCTGGCACTCCGCCTGTCTGCAAGCGCTGCGTCTCAGGGGCGGCGGCAGGAGCCGCGTGCTTGACGTCGGCGGAATGCCGGATATGCGTGGGTGGACAACGCGCCGGGAACCCGTGCACCGCAGATGGTGAGTGCCCCGGCGGCACCTGTCCGGCAGGCGGGACTTGTACGGGGCCGACGACCTACTGCGATGAGAATTACGACGGGTGCTCTTTATGCGTGTTGGACGCGCATTGCAACGACGGAAAGTTCTGCACAAGAGACGAATGCGTCTTTAGGCAATGCGTCAACGCCCCTGATCCGGCGCTCTGCGACGACCACGTTTTTTGCAACGGGGCCGAGACGTGCAACGGGACGACCGGACAATGCGGCCCAGGCACGCCGCCGAACTGCACCAAGACCTGCTTCCGCGGTCTGACCCCGGGAGCTACTTGTGTGAGCGACGCTGCTTGCAGCAAGGCGTGCGACGCCGGCTTTAATGCCGGGCAGGTGTGTGTTACGGACGCGAACTGCTCCGGCGCTTGTGAGGGCGGGGCGAATGCCGGGGTCCAATGTACAAGCGGCCTTGTCTGCGCCAGCGGCGTTTGCCGAACCGGCCTGTGTATTCCCGGTCTTTGCCGCGGCGGATGCAGCGAGCAGTTTGATGCGTGCGTGCAATGCGCGTCGGATGTCACTGGATCGACATCTTGCGACGACGGGCTCTCTTGTGACGGCACAGAGGCTTGCAACGGCCTGCACGAATGTGCCGCCGGTACCAACATGAACTGCAGCGCGATGGATGATCTGCCCTGCGGCGTGGGAAAGTGCAACGAAACCACCGATCTGTGCCAGCTAGTCGCAACACCGGGCGTCCCCAATGGGACTGCGTGCGACGACGGTAACATTTGCACGCGAGTGGATTACTGTCAAAGCGGTTTATGCGTCGAGCACCCCCCGGCTGCGAATGACCCCTACCGCTGCGTTAATATGGAATTGCGCCCGGCTACGGGGCAATATGTAATCGTCAATTCAACAGTGTCCGTGGATTTGTATCTGGCTGCGAACGGATGCAATACGGCCTCCGACGACTGTTTAAGCACCGAGCATCCTGTGCAGGGCGTCTCGGCCATTCTCTCTTGGGATCCAGCCGTTCTTCAACTGCAACCGTCCACGCCCAGCGATAAGAACCCACTGGACCCGTGCGATGACGGCAATTCGTGTTACGTGTGCAACGGTATTTGCTCGGGAGGTTCTCACAACGGTCTGACGTGCAACAACACGACATTGATTTGTCCGGGGACCTGCGTGGGTGGACCAGAAAACGGCCTGGCGTGCAACGATTTTAGCGATTTCTGTGCGCGCGGCTATTGCATAGGCGGAAGCAATCCGGGCGGCCTTTGCATCACTTCGCAGCAATGCCCGGGCGGCGCCTGCCCGACGGGAAACGCATATTGCAACGCGCGCTGCAATCCAAACCCCCCAACATACAACTGGTCGTCGTCGTTCTTTCCGAACGACTGCGGAGGAGATGGGCTCAACCAGCCATGCCCCTATACAGGCTTCCCGGGAAACGACGGAAACGCCATGTATAACGCAATTCCACAACTCATGTGCGGATCGGACAACGCCCGGCTGCCTTGCGCAACGTCATCCGGTTTGGATGTCACCAAATTCAAATTCAAAGCTTTGAGCCGTCCCCAGAGCGGTTCGACGCAGATTAGTCTGCTTCCGTGCGACGGGCAGTATAGCACATCGGAAGTGATCAGCGGTATCCAGCCGCCAAGCGGCTACTCGTCATCGGACGTGACTAAGGCAATCGGGGCGGCGGCGGTGATTGCTGTTTACGAGTGCGAAACAGGCGCGAATTGTGTCGATGCGAATCTCTGCACCGTCGATAGGTGCGTTGCCGGAGTGTGCCGCCACGACCTGAACAACTGCGACGACTCCGACCTATGCACGACCGATGTATGCGTCAGCAGCACCGGCATCTGTACGCACACGCCGATGAATTGCGGGGCAGGGAATCGCTGCTTCGAAGGCGCGTGTTATAAGACATGCGTTACGGCCCAAGACTGCAACGATAACTTTGCGTGTACTACGGACACGTGCTTTGCCGTAACCGGCGACGACATCTGTAAACATGCGCCAAACGATGCACTATGCAGCACAGGCCTGTTTTGCTCGGCAAAGATCTGCGACCCGCAACTTGGATGTGTTTTCGACCACCAGTGTGTTTCCACGACTGGGAATCCGTGCAAGAATCCAGCCTCGTGTAATGAAACCACGGACAATTGCGGAGGATGCCTGATGCCTGCTGCCGTCGCGGGCGGATCCCGATACATCAACGTCACCCCTCCGGTCGGGCAGGGGGCGACACCGGTGGCGATTCTCATCGAAGGCGATTGCCTGGATGGGACAATTGGATGTGTGTCAAAGTACGTTCAGCCCAAATGTGCCGGCGGCGCCAATGACGGTCAACTCTGTCAATCCGACGCGAATTGCCCCAAGACATGCGGCGGTTCGGTTGGTGGGACGGTGTGCACATCCGATGCAGGCTGCACTGGCGGAGCTGTCTGCATCGGAAGCTGCGACAAGGGCTTTGTTGGAGCTTCGCCGACGTATATGTCTGCCAGCGCGTGGGGAACCATCAACGTCCATGCAAGTGAGCTGCGCCCGAGTTCCAAATACCACGTCTACTCGGTTTGCAACATTAGCGGAAGCCCAATGACGTCGGCGGCGAATCGGGTCACAACTTATAGGTGGGGGGACACCAACGGCGACGGCATTGTGGACTTTTCCGATATCTCTGGCGTGGTAAATGCCTTCAAGAAGGTCTATTCGTCGACGCAGACTTATCAGTCGACCAACGTAAGCTGCGGCGATCCGCAGGCCGGTTGCATCGGTCAGGAATGCATCAACTTCAACGATGTCTCACTGACTGTCGATGCCTTCAAGGGCAACCCGTTCCCGTCGGGGTGTTCGACGACCTGCCCATAAGCAGGCGGCGGGCGCGACGGATTGGCTGAGACTTCGTGGAGAATAGCGGGCCTTGCGGTGGGTCGCCCGCCGTAGAGCCCGATGAGTTTTGCGAAATCGCCCCTTGGGCCGAGAGACAATCCTGGCGGTCGGTAGAAGTCGATTGATTCGCTTGCTTCGAGGCCTTACTTCGGCAGGCGCGTACGATTCGGATGCTTGTCGGTCAGAAGATCGATAACCCGCAGAACGTCGTGTGCGTCAAGGACTCCGTTATTGTCCAGATCACTCCGGTATAGGGGCAGGTTTTCGGCTCCGTTCAATCCTCGAATCAGCACCATGAGGTCATCGGCATCCGCGCGACCGTCGTTGCTTGCATCGCCCGGGAGTCGTCCGATTCGGCTGAAACTTCCACTGGCTTTATGCGTGATTGTCGTCCATACACCCGAACGAATTCCACGGTCCAACGTGATTATGACCTCGGAACCGTTCGCCCGAATGCCGGTCATCTGCGGCGGCGACGAACTGCCATCCTCGACCGTGAAGTCCTGAGCCGTTAGACCGGCGGCATCACTGTTGAAAACGAGCTTGACCGTTTTCCAGGCCGGATCGCTCTTGCCGGCCGATGAGAGCGTGATTCGCCCGTCAATGGCCCCGTTCGGCGGATCGCTGGACTCGATACGCAGCCAGCGAATGCCGGGACGAACTTCGACCGTCAGCGCTTCGTATCCGACCGGCAGGATGGGTTCGTTGCCAGGATCAAGAAGCCCGCTCGTTGCCGGCTCCTCGACCACCGCGATTTTGAAAGTTCCCGACGCATCCGGTGAAGCCTGAAGTCGCACCGTGCCGCAGTAGAATTTCTTGTTGTCCTGGGCGCTGACCGGTCCTTGATCGCCGTTGATGAGCACGTCGAGCCAGCGGTATCCGGCGGCCGCCGAATCGGTAAGCGGAATCGACTGCAGCCCCTTGTGGACGAAATCCGGATCATTCATATCAATGAAGGCGTTGGCGTCGTTGGCGTTGCCAGGATTGTGTCCGACCGGTTTAATCGCTCCGGACGTACCGCTCTCAAACCCCGCAGGATCGAGTTGGACCTGATAGGCCCGCAGCTTCTGGCCACTTGGCGACCAGTTGCGGAGCAATAGCTTTACGGTGATTACATCGCCCGGCGCGACGGCGACCGTTCCGACCGGGGCTTTCCCGATCGAAACGGAGTTGACGGCTACAGCTTCCACTGAGTAAACGGGCATGAACGCAACGCGTTCCTGGGCGCGAACCACGCCGGCAATCAAGATGACGAGCGTCAGGGCGCATTCCAATCGGACTACAGTTTTCCTGTTGTCAACCATTTGTGTTTCCTCGAGAAACGTGCACCGGAAACCCACAAACAAGACGAACCGGCAGCACCGGCCTACATACCGTCGCGGAGGAGAGTTTAGGCGTGGAATCTCCTGCGGACAAGGGGCGTCCATGCGGTCGAGTTGTCTCAGGCTTTAGGGATCATCAGGGCTTTGATGAGGCTGCCGGACTCGACGGCGGCAAGAGCGTCGTTTGCGCCGGAAAGTTTGAACCGATCGAGGCGAATCGTAGACCAGAGTCTCGCGGCTCGATCGGTACGCAGCATTTCCACCGCACGATGAAAGTGGGAATAGTCCGAACCCCAGCAACCTCGGATTTCGAGGTGCTTTTTGTTCAGGTCGAGGTGGGGGTTGAAGGAGGTTTCGCCGTGGTCGGTGTACTGGCCGACGATGACGATCCGACCGGCATCGCGGGTGAAACGCATCGCGTCGGCGACCGCCGAAGGCGCCCCCGTGCACTCGATCGTAACATCTGCGCCCCGGCCGTTGGTTCGTGCACGAACCCAATCCAGTCTTTCCGATTCACCGTGTGCGGTGAAATCGAGCGTGTCGTCCGCACCGATTTGTTTCGTTTGTTCGAGCCGCTGTGTTGGCGCGCCGATGCAGAGCACACGGGCGGCGCCGCGGAGCGTTGCGAATCCAATTGTTGATAGACCCACGGGACCCGAACCGAGTACGAGCACGGTATCGCCAAAGGTGACGTCGGCGCGCTCGACGGCATGGAGCGCCGTAGGCAGCGAGCACCCCCCGGCCATGTAAAGCTCGCTCGGCACGCCGTCCATGCGGATGCAGCGAACGCCGGGTTTGAGATAGATGTACTCCGCCCAACCGCCGGCGAGGCCGTCGGTGAGCCCGTAGGTGATGCCGTAGACCTTTCGATGCGGGCAACGCGTCGAGGCCTTGGCGACAAGGCAATACCAACACTGGTGGCAAGTGCGGTGAACGTCGAGGAAAGTGACGCGGTCGCCTTCGGCCAGGGGCCGGCCTTCGATATCAAGCATCTGGCCGCGAATCTTCTCAAGCACGCCGACCGAAACGTGGCCTGGGATAATCGGGTAGGGGACCCCTGCCAGCCGCCCGTCGCGCAGGTGTACGTCCGTGCCGCAAACTTCGCTGAGTTCGACCTTGAGCAGAGCGGAGTCGGGCTCAAGCTCCGGCAGCGGCACTTCGCGGACTTCTATTGCCTTGTGCGGCCCGGGCATGACTGCGGCGATAATGCGTGCTTGCGACGACATGATGCGGAGTCTACACAGGCGTCCAGGCTGTGGCGAATGAGTCAATCGCAGGCGGACTCCCCGCAGCGGAAGAGCTGTCCATAGGAGACGGAGGGCACGGCCGCGCGGCGCACCGCATCTAAGACGATGTTGTTTTGAGGGACCGAATCTGGCGCTGATCATGTTTTCGAGGGTGTCGTTAAATGATGGGAGGTCGGCGGCAAACTCCGAGATGGACTGTCTATCGTTGGCTCTATCCCATGGAGTCCGCGAGGCAGAGGCTCATTGGGGAGGGAGCTTTGGGTGCGAGTAGGAGTCGGAACAACCGCTTTCGGCAGGCTGGTGTTCATTACGTCGGGGACACGCGAAGCCGAGCTTCGATGCCGGTGCTTGACTGAAGACACGGTGAACAAGAAAATCCGGGCTCATTCCGCCTTCACATTCGAGGGCAGAAGAAACGACTTCCATTCTGAGCAGAGGGAGCACAGGCATGTTCGCAAGATCCAGGCGTCTTCACTTTGTGGCCTTTCCAATCGTTGCCGCCGCCACAGGCGTCATGGCGCAAGAGGATCAGGTGGAACCGGAAAAGGCGGGCTTCGAAGGGTACTCTCGAAGCGCGGAGGTCGCGATTGAGCGTTGGATTGATGCGCTCGAGAGGCTGGAGAGCTACGCCGACGAGGGCGAGGTCAAAACCAGAATGGAAGGAGTGGCCATTGACGGCCCGGGACAGAAACAGTCCACGGTGTTTGAGCCTCCGCGACGATTCCACGTGGTCTCGATGATGCAGGAAGTTATCAGCGACGGAAAGGAGTTGACGATCTTCCGGAAGGGAAATCGACGCTACAAGACCGAGCCGCTCAAAGAGGACATGGCTGAACAGTTGCGGAATGCTGGGATGATGGGGTTCGGCCTCGGGAATTTTCAAATGCACGAACTGTTGCTGACGAAGGACAAACGATCCCACGTGGCAGAAAAGTTCAAGGACTTGGATGTAACGGGATCGGCGACGATTGACAACGAAAAGTGCATTATCATGGAAGGGCGCTGCAAGGGTTTCTTCATGGGGCCGAGTTCCACGGAAACGGCTGTCAAACTCTATATGCGCGAGAAAGACCGGATGTTGCGGCGAGTCGAGTATATTTCCGCGCCGCCGGAGAAGACGGACGAGTCAGACAAGGACGACCAACAGACCCGTATAGTGCGTTCGATAGGCCATGTTTACGATCTCAATAACATTCGAATCAATGAAAAGGTTGACAGTAGTCAATTCGAATTCAAGCCTCCAAGAGGCGTCAAAAAGATTGATCGTTTCTACAACGAGTGGTTTCGGGAATCGTCCGGCCCGCAACAGTTCGCGCTCTCCGGCAAGCCCGCACCCGCCTTCGACCTTCCGACTACGGACGGTCACCGGGTGACGCTCCATGATCTTCGCGGAAAGGCGGTGGTCGTCTACTTCATGCACGCCATGCCGCGCGGAGTTCCAGGTTCGCTCTTTGGCGAAGGGAAGGACCCTACGTTGGAAGCGCTGGACGCGCTGCGCAATGAACTCGCCGGCCAGGATGTGACGTTTCTTGCCATTTATCCCGAAGACAACGCGGACAAACTTCTGGAGCGTATGAAGGAAGACGGGCAGAAGCTGCCAGTCGCTCTGGATGCGGATCGCGACGCGGCGTCATCTTTTCTTGAGCAGTCATGGGCAACTGGCGTTGTGCTGATTGGCAAGGATGGCGTTGTGCAAGGTTGGATTCCGCCAAGCTACAAACATGGTGAGTATGAGGCTTCTCTCCGAGAGAACGTCGAGAAGCTGCTTGCGAGCGAATCGCTGGAATCCGGCAAGCCGATGAATGAAGACGAGCTCAAGGAGCTGCACGAACAGACGAATTCGTTTTATGCCGGTGACGCAGCCGAGCCGCTGAATGAAGAGCGCCTCCACGAAGTCTGGTCCGTTTCGACTCGCCAGTCCATGAGCATGCATTTCGCCGGCGGCGGCAGAGAAGTTCAAGCCGACGGGCTGTGGATTCGCACGGGCAACATATTGAAGGAGATCGACGCAGCCGGAAAAATGACCGAGGAAATCAAGATACCTCGAGGTGAGGGTGACTTTTTCGGTGGTTGGGAGCAGTTCGCGATCGGCCGGTTTCGCGGACGCAGGGCCGTCGTCTGGATCAGACCCGTGCGTCCAGAGGGGGTGTCTGAGGGCCGTTTTCAACAGCCCAAAAGTGTTCAAGTGGCCGCCTCGAACGCCGAGGGAAACGACTTGTGGAATATCGAACTCAGCGTCAGCGACTTTCAAATGCCGCAATGTCTGGTCCTGGCGGATTTGGACGGTGCAGGTGGCGACGAAGTGATCTTTGCGCATCAGGCCGCTGTATGGATCGTCAGTGATCGCGGCGAGACCTTAGTGCGCTTCCCGATATCGGGATGGATAAGCTGGCTTCGGGCCGAGGACCTCGATCGCGACGGGCGAGCGGAGCTCTACGTGCGGACCCAGCATAAGCTCGCGCGATACGACTATCGCCCGGGGCACTAGCGCCCCCGCACCTCTGCCATTGTCGCCCCGAACTTCTTCTTCGTTCCTATCCAGTGTAAGAGGTACATGGACGTCACCTCTTGAACCTCGCCGCTTCACGTTGGCGGCGGTTATGGGGCCCTCTACTCCGGTGGCGGCACAGGCGCAAGTCGCCCAGGTGCATGTCCGTGCCGCAGACTTCGCTGAGTTCGACCTTGAGCAGAGCGGAGTCTGGTTCAAGCTCCGGCAGCGGCACTTCCGCGGACTTCGATCGCCTTGTGTGGCGCAGGCATGACGGCGGCGGTTACCTGGGCTTGCGACGACATGGCCTAGAGTCTACAAAGCCTTCTTTGAGACGGCGAGTCGGTTCACCCCACGCGGGCATTCTAGGGCCGAAAACCCAATCAACCGGCCGTCGACGTTGACAGCGGGAAGAACTTGGAAACTTACCGACGCAAGGACCTATGCAATCGCCGACAATCACGCGTTGTCCGTGGCCGAAAAACGACTTGGCCATCAGCTACCACGACGAGGAGTGGGGCGTGCCAGTACACGACGACCGTAAATGGTACGAATTCATAGTGCTCGACGGGGCCCAGGCCGGACTAAGCTGGGACACGATCCTAAAGAAGCGGGAGAACTATCGCCGCGCATTCGACGGATTCGACCCCGTCCGCGTAGCCCGTTACGACAAGCGCAAGATCGCCAAACTCCTTGCTGATCCCGGCATCATCCGAAACCGATTGAAAGTCGAGTCGGCCGTCAAAAACGCCCGCGCGTTTCTAACCGTTCAAGAAGAGTTCGGCCGCTTCGACACTTACATCTGGCGGTTCGTTGAGGGCGTGCCGAGGATCAACCGCTTCCGCACTCCAAAGCAGATCCCCACCCGCACGCCGATCTCCGACGCTATGAGCAAAGATCTCAAAGGACGCAATTTCAACTTCGTCGGCTCGACGATTTGCTACGCTTTCATGCAGGCCGCGGGCATGGTCAACGATCATCTCGTAGATTGTTTCCGGCATTCGATCCTCTGCGAGACAAAGCTTGCGGCAAGACCCCAAGCTGCGCATCATTTCGCTTCCATAGTTTGAGATCAACTGGCCGACCGACTACGCACCATGTTTCGACCATCTGTTTTATTACCGGACCTCCGCAGGTATTTGATTCCGTTGCGCTTTGGTTACCGAAACCACTGGGTATATCAGGAATCAGCCCACCTGCTACGATATCGAGAGGGGCCGCTCGGTTTCGGCCGGTGGTCGATTTGGCTGCCCGCACCTTGCGCTTCTGCCTGGAGAGTAAACACGTGGCAACCGCTAAAGTCATTCCTGTGGGCGCGGGTGAACTGGCGTTGATTACTGAGTTGCACAACGAAGTGTTCTCCCCGCGCCAGACGCCGGAGTTCTTCAAGCGGCGGTTCCAGGGCCGCCACAACGTCAGCATGATGGTAGCGATGGTCGAGGACCGCCATGTCGGCTTTATCATAGGCTTCGAGCTCATGCCCTCGACGTTTTTCAGTTGGCTGGGCGGTGTGCTTCCGGAATTTCGGCGGAGCGGTGTATGCACCCAGCTCATTCAGGCCCAACATGCCTGGGCCCAGGACAACGACTACCAGATGATCCGTTTCGAGTGCAACAACCAGCACCGTCCCATGCTGCACCTCGCCATCACCCAGGGTTACGACCTGGTCGGGATTCGTTGGGACACCGCCAGCGGCAATAACGTCGTTATATTCGAAAAAGACTTGACTTAGAGCCTGTCCCACTTGGCTGTGGTACCGGCTTAGGGTTCGGGTAGTTCGCGCGGGCTCCCGACGCGTCGGGATTGCATTCCGCCCGCGGCTCGGGAAATCGACAATCGATCCTGATCAACGGCGTCGGGAACAATCGACAATGAGAATGATGCGAGGCGCCATCCATCTCATCGCTCCCGCCGGATCGCTCGGCTCGTTCTATGCCGTTCTAGGCATCAAGGGCGCCGCGCAGTTGATTGCTCTCGTACAAGAGTGTGTAGGTGACGCCTACCGTATCACCGCTGATCAAGCCATCCTCGACGCAGAGGAGGATGAACTCCAAGCAGGTCGAACCGACGACGCGGCCCGGGCCGGCGACATCACCGCAGCGCTGGCCGATTCCAACGTCCGTGCGATCGTCGCGGTCCGCGGCGGAGCTTGGTTCACCCGCATCCTTCCGCGAATTGGCTTTTCGGTGCTCGATCGCCGCGAATCGCCCGTTGCGGTGTTCGGGTTCAGCGAGCTTACTCCGCTGGTCAACATTGTCGGCGCTCATCGCAATGGGCTGGCGTTCTACGACATGGGTCCAGCATTTCTCGTCTACGGGTTGAAGCGTCACGCCGTGATGGTCCTGGGCCTTTCCGACGCGACAGACCCGACCCCGGACGAGTGGATGCGTGCCAACCTCTGTCACCACATCCGGGATTATTTCCGCCGCGTCATCGAAATTATCGAAGGTCGCGGCGAACCGATTACACTCCCGGCCCGACTGGTTCGCGGCGTGCTTGCCGACCGCTTTGACGCGATTTTCATCGGCGGCAATCTCACGGTTTTGTCAACGATGATTGGTTCGCGCTATGAGGAATGCATCGATCCGTGCAGAAAGTGGATCGTGCTTGAGGACTTCAACGACAAGCCCGAACGCCTCGACCGCTTCCTGGCGCACCTCACGCTGGCGGAGTATTGGGAGCGCTGCGCGGGAGTTCTTCTCGGCGACTTCCACCATGGCGACCGCGACCTCGGCCCCGCCGTCCTGACCATGCTCGAATACCATCTTCCTCCCGAGTCCCGCCTGCCGGTCTTGGTAACCCCCGAGGTCGGCCACACCTGGCCCATGACGCCGATTCCGCTGCATCGCGCCGCGAGCCTCTCGCGCGGTCCCGACGGGGAATACTGCGTTTGTTGGTCCGTTCCGGCTCCAGCGAGATTGTGATCTGTCAGTGGACGGGGTTTGACAATCTCCGCACGCGGGGCGGACCAGGCCACTGGCGCAGCGCGCAGGCCTACGAAAACGGGTTTTCGGTCAAGTGGCTGGTCGAGGAGCAGATCAACGGATCGCCGGCGCTGAACTATGGCGTAATGCACGTACCGACATGGCCGGCGGCGGCGTC
>Ga0209777_10008161_pt1 | contig 11504 bp, 2 predicted proteins | sample FrelakmetHBP12HB_FD_187147 | JGI IMG/M metagenome (GOLD analysis project Ga0209777, IMG submission 187147) | Freshwater lake sediment microbial communities from the University of Notre Dame, USA, for methane emissions studies -HBP12 HB (SPAdes)... | ecosystem: Environmental > Aquatic >...
TGCACCACCTGCGACGAGCCCAGTACCAAGAACAGGTCGCAATCTCTAGAATGGGCCTCGGCAATCTCCATCTCTTTTTCAGGCATGGAATCGCCGAAGTTGATCACAGATGAGATTATCCTTCCACCACAGTCCGGACAGCAAGGCTGCCCCTTGACCGGTGGCGACGTCCGATAGCCCGGACCCCATTTGTCCTCATCCCAGCGAAGCTCCTCTTTCAAGAACCGCTTGTCACATATTAGACATTTCATGAGGCGGCCGTTGCCATGAAGCTCTGCCAGCATTTCCTGCGGAATGCCCGAGGCCAGGTGGAGCCCATCGACGTTCTGGGATATTAGAAAGTCCAGTCTTCCGAGCTTGTAGAGCTCCACGATGGCCCTGTGGCTCGCATTGGGCGCGATCTCATCAGGGTGGACCTTCCATTTGGGCGGAGGGAGGCCTTTGTCCCGCCTTGTCCAGACACCATCGGGCCCTCTGAAATCTGGAAGACCTGAATCCGTGCTGATCCCGGCGCCAGTGAAGATGACCAGCTGCTTGGAAGCTGCGATACATCTGGCTAAAAGTGCGATGCGTTCTTCGAGGGTCTTTTCCTCGGTGGTGCAGGTCTTGGCCTTTGCCATGGTCTTTCCTATTGTCGCTCTGATAAGAAATAATTTGTGGAATGGGCCAAATCTGGAACCAACTAGAATAGAAAAATGGAGCTTATCTCAAATCGACGTCTTGCCACCGAACTTCTTAGCCCGTTCATCCTCGAAGCGTTGAAGGTCCTTATCTATCCAGGCCTTTGGCCTTCCGCTGGATTCCAAGTAGGCGGTCTGCGGTTTGTAGATCATGTCATAGACCATGATGTCGTCCACGGAACCTCGCATTTCCGTGGCCTTTACCGAGATCTCCTCTGCCTTGAGGCCGAAGCACCAGGCCCGAAACTCCTTGAGGAACTCAGATTCTGCCTCGCCATCCCATGTCAGGACCGCGGCTATGGTTATATCCCTGACCTGGTCCCGTTCGAAATGCGCCGAGACCTTCTCGGTATTGGAACCCCACCAGGGCTCCTGAAAGGTACCCTTCCAGAAGATACCGTGCTTTTTGAGCAGTGTTTTGAAGGCCTCTTTGTTCTTCGAGTAGACCCGGCCATCCAGTTTGAACCTTGCCAACATAGAATCATCAGCGTATTTCAGTTGAGCGAACTATGCGATGGTCCTGCCAGTTAAAAACACTTCGCTCGACAATTGCCGAAGAAAAATGGAATTGCCTTTTCTTTGTTAACTTGATGCTGAATTCTTTCATGTCAATGTTTCATTTGAAAGTTACACAGGAAATTTAAATGAAAAGAATTGCTCTTTTCCGACGAGAAACTCAGAACAATCGTTCCTGGCTCGAGATCTTGATGTCCCTGGCCTCATGCTTGACGCCCAGAAGGTTCATCAGCATCAGTGCATTCTTGGGACCCTTCCCTCGAGGATGATTGTTGAAATAGACATACTTCTCCTCGAAGTCCTCTTCAAGATGTTTCTTCCAAGGTTCGAGCTCTTTATCGGTGTAAAGGTAATCGTACCGATTGTGTCGGCCCTTGGGGTCAGGGGTCTCTTCCTTTTCTTCCATGCCTTTGGACGAACCCGCCCCTTTCTTGAACCACAGGTCCTGGTTGTGCCCATGGAACCGCACGTAGACCTTTTTTGCACCTGGCAGCCTAAGGTCCGGGAACCCAGGGCCGTCGGTCTCGCACAGCATTACCCTGAACTTCTTTATCACGGAGGCGGCCTCGGGGACCAGAGTCATGGCCTTGCCTTTTCCCTTCGCGAGCCAACTATTGTGCCTAAGCTCAAGGGCCCAGTCGTACCTGTCCGTCGGGAGGACCTGTAGGAAATCCTCCAGGAGCTTAAGGGCAGCGCGCTCCTTCTTTTCGTCCGGCCCTAAACGGAAGTACGGTGACATCTGGACCAAGACAGCACCGATGAGGTTCTGTTCGTACAGCGGATTGAGGACGGCCGCCTCGAAGGCCTTGAGGCCCGTGTAAGCCTTTTCGAAGTCCCCACTGACAAGATGCTCATGTGTGATCTTTTGCGGGAGCTTCAAGGAGTAGGAGAACCCTGCCTGGTCCTTGGCCTGGCGCCAGAACCGGTCCTCGCGGAACTTTCTGACGGCATTGCCCTTTTGCACCCAGGCTCGGACCGTGAACTGGTTGGGGACCGCATAGAAGGTGCTGTTAATTTCGACCGTCGGGAAGAACCGGCCGTAATAGCTTAGCCATTGGTCTTTCTTGACATCCTTTGGATAGAAGGGCCCGACCCAATCGTCGTAGGACCATCCCGAACAGCCAACCCGAAGCGCCATTGGTGTCAGTATGTCAATAGATAATGAAATAATTAGCCGTGGTTGGCCGATTGGACCGGACCTGCAATTTCCAGGTCTTCGCCGTTTGGCGGGATCTTTCGGGCCAGATGCAGTAATTAGTATTTTCGCAGGTATCCTGGACAGGACCCCTTTTTCCCATGGTTATTCCCCTTCTGACCAGCTCCAGGAGATGTTCCTGAACTGGGACCTAAGTTTTAAAGCACCTCGTTGCAAGGTATTAATTCGAGCTTTTTTCGTCGTGGTTCTTAAACGATTGTGAAATCAAACGACCTTGTCCGGGCCCCAGGCCCTATCAACTAGAATGGGAACGGATATACAACCGATTGATACATGAATTGCACACCAGCATGATTGGATTTTGAAAAACTAAAGAATATATAGTGATAGTTCTTCAAAGCAGACAAATCTGGACAAGGGAGAAGTGATTATGACCGCTATTATTAACCAAAATAGGGTTACTTTGGGGAAGAATGCTTTCAGGAATATCATGGTCCTTGTGATCGTTGCGACCTTTTTGGTCCCGACCGGCATGGACCTAATGGTGCAGAACGCCTCGGCGGCCCTGCCACCTGGCCCAATGCCTACTTATGGACAAATGGACCCGTTGGGGCAGCCGCACCAATTCGGGCCCTATCCGAACTATGCCAACAGCCCCATGCCGAAGGGTGCCCTAGGCAGCATCACTGTCGACAGTGGCGGGAGCAATTATTTCAACCCCTCGGTCACAATCGATGATGTCTATAGGACCGGCTCAGGCGCCCTTGCGTCGGCAACGGTCGTCGGGGGCGTCATAACGAAGATAACGGTCACTAACGGGGGCAACGGTTACACAGCCCCCGTTGTCCTCATCACGGACCTCACCGGGTCTGGCGCTGCTGCGACTGCCAACCTTGGTGGCCCGCTAACTGGCGGCATAAGGAAGTTCGTGGACTCGCTCCCTGGCGTCGGAGAAGCCAACGCGAACAACTTAGGTAACTACATCCCCCTTGCCATTCCAGATTCGAACACCTTCCCGAACTGCGATTACTACGAGATCGCCCTTGTCCGATACACGCAGAAGATGCACTCGGACCTCCCAGCGACGCTCATGCAAGGATATGTCCAGCTAGAGACCCCCGATAATGCGGCGGTTAGCAAGCATGTCCAGCTGAAGAACCCCGACGGAAGCAACATCCTGATGCCCAGCGGTGCTCAGGCGTGGGCCGTGGACAGCCCCCATTACCTCGGTCCCACCATACTCTCCCAGCGTGACAGGCCGACGCGCGTCACCTTCTACAACCTGCTCCCGACAGGCTCCGGCGGCGACCTGTTCCTGCCGGTGGACACCACCATGATGGGCGCTGGCATGACCCCGAACATGATAATGCCCATGGGGACGGTCTACACCCCGGGCAGCCCCACGGTGACGATCCAGGGCATGATGCCCCACGGCCTATCGGTCGGGATGTGGGTCAAGCTCAAGGACTTCACCCCCGCCATATACAATGGTGATTACCGCGTGGTCGGGGTGCCCAATGCCAACGATTTCACGGTCACTTTGGCCTCTGACCCCCTCATGGCGGCCACGGTGCTAGGCACCGCAGGGGAGATGTACACCCAGAACCGCGCCACGCTACACCTGCACGGCGGTGTCACCCCGTGGATAAGCGACGGGACGCCGCACCAGTGGACAACCCCGGCCGGTGAGAACACGAACTACCCCAAGGGCGTGAGCGTCGAGTACGTTCCGGACATGTGGTTCAAGAACAATGCGGTCATCGCCAACACGGTCGGCCAGACGGACCCACCGGTCGTTGGAGCGACCAACAACCCTGGCGATGGCGCCTTGACCTTCTATTATACCAATCAACAGAGCGCTAGGCTCATGTTCTATCATGATCACGCTTACGGTATTACTAGATTGAACGTCTACTCCGGCGAGGCTGCAGGTTATATCCTGACCGACCCCGTCGAGCAGGCGCTCATAGATGCGGGCGTCCTGCCGAACGCCGGGGGCGTCTACACCTTCGGCATCCCGCTGGTCATCCAGGACAAGGTCTTCGTGGACGCGACGACGATAGCCTACCAGGACCCGACCTGGGCCTGGGGCTCGTCGCCGGTTATCCCTAACACTGGCGACCTCTGGTTGCCTCATGTGTTCATGCCTAACCAGAACCCTGGCAGCCCGACCGGCGCCAATGACTTCGGCCGATGGGACTACGGCCCGTGGTTCTGGCCACCCACGAAGGACATCAAGTACGGACCGCTCCCGAACCCCTACTATGACCCGATCAACGCGCCGTGGGAGCCCACCACGATCCCGGGAACGCCCCGCAACTGCGCTGCGATGGAGGCCTTCGTGGACACACCTATCGTCAATGGCCAGGCCTATCCTTACCTCAATGTCGAACCGCAGGCCTACCGTTTCAGGATACTTAACGCGGCCAACGACCGGTCCTGGAACCTGCAGTTCTACGTGGCGGACCCAACCGTCGTGACCGCGGATGGCAGGCACAACACCGAGGTCCCCATGGTCCCCGCGGCACCGACGCCCGGTTATCCAGCCCTGTGGCCCACGGATGGAAGGCCCGGAGGCGTACCAGACCCCGCCTTCATGGGACCGGACATAATCCAGATAGGCACCGATGGAGGGTTCCTGCCGGCACCGGTGGTCATACCGGACCAGCCGGTCACGTTCAATTTCAACCCCAAGACCTTCAACTACGGCAATGTCCAGGACCACGCACTGCAACTGGGGACGGCCGAACGCGCAGATGTCATCGTCGACTTCTCGCAGTTCGCAGGCAAGACGCTGATACTCTACAATGACGCACCCGCGGCCTTGCCGGCAGCGGACCCCAGGAACGATTACTTCACAAATGCCCCAGACCAGACGTCTAGCGGTGGCGCACCGTCGACACAGCCCGGTTACGGCCCGAACACAAGGACCGTCATGCAGGTCCGTGTCGCGGCCAAGACCCCCTCCCCGGCCTTCAGCGTCAATTCCCTCAAGGCCGCTTGGGCCAAGACCCCCACAAAGCGCGGGGTCTTCGAGCTGGACCAGGACCCGATCATCGTTCCAGACGCAAGGTACGACACGGCCTATGACAAGAACTTCACAGCTGACCCCTACGTCAGGCTGTTCGACACCAACATCAGCTTCAGGACGCTCGATGACCACGTGAAGACGGTCACTCTCGGGATGCATGCCTCTCACGATGAGATGGGAGGGGCCTATGACACGGAATATGGCAGGATGTCGGCGATCATGGGGCTCGAGCTCCCCAGGACCACATCAACTAATGGGAACTTCATAGCATACCCGTACGCTAGCCCGCCGATAACAGTCCTCGATATGTCCATACAAGCGATAAGCCCCGTCTACAGTGATGGGACCCAGATATGGAAGATCACGCATAACGGCGTCGATACCCATACGTTCCACTGGCACCTGTTCACCCTACAATTGGTAAACAGGATCGTCATGGACGGGTCTGTGAAAGGCCCTGATGACAACGAGCTCGGCTGGAAAGATACAATCCGTGTAAACCCGCTCGAGCTCACGGTGGTCGCGATGAGGCCCTACAAACCATCCTTGCCGTGGGAGTTACCCAACAGCGTACGACTGATAGACCCGACCATGAACAGCGGCGACCTGCTGAATACCCCGCCCGGAGGTTATTTGGACCCGACGGGGTTGAGCATCACCGTCAACGACCACGTGGTCAACATGGGCTGGGAGTACGTCTTCCATTGCCATATCCTCGGCCACGAGGAGATGGACATGATGCAGGAGATGTCCTTCGCCGTCCCGCCGGTCGCTCCAACTGGACTTAGTGCGGCCATGAACGGGGCGAACGTGGACCTGTCCTGGACGGACAATTCCATCGCCGAGGCCCAGTACCTCGTCGAGCGGAAGGATGGTATACTACCCTACTCGACGATCGGGACCGTCGATTCCCCCTACGCGACGACAGGGCGCTCGAAGAACAATGTCATGACGTACACCGACAACACCGCGGCGGCCAACACGGTTTACGATTACCGCGTCGTCGCTGAGAACGTCGTCGGCGATACGACCGATTACGGCGCGGGCATCACCTTCCCGGTGGTCTACGAGAACTCCACTCCGACCAACACTATGCAGATGGATACAGGGACAGGGACCCCCAACGACCTTGGGGTCCTTCCGGACCCGGCACAGCCGGCCTTGCCGACGCTCCCACCGCTCACAGGCGACCCGCTTGCAGTGCCCTTGCCTCCGCCGCAGGTGCTGACCGTTGGGCCGTTCACTCCCTCAGGGACTGGGTATACGACCCACGCCCCGATACGCATCGACTCGAACGGTGGCTTCACAGCGGCGAACGGGTTCGCATCGGGAGCCGGGACGCTGGCCAACCCATGGGTCATGGACCACCTGGCCATTGATGGCACAGGGAAGGGGTACGGCGTCTATATCGGCAACACGACGGACTACTTCGTCATCAAGAACAGCTATATACACAACGCCTATGGATTGAACCTGAACTGGCCGTTCTTCGCCAGCTCAGGTGTGATCTTATACAATGTACAGAACGGTAATGTACAGTATAACGACATATATTCAAATGATTGGGCCGGCGTTTACCTGTCCTCTACGCAGAACACGGTCGTTACGCACAACACCCTACTTGGCAACTATATGGGCGTGTACCTCGAAACTACCACGAACTGCGAGGTCTCCTATAACACGATATCCTACAGCCAAAATGGTGTCTGGGTCGACCCTGTGGTCTTGAACACCATATCGCACAACGTCATGGCGAGCGACTATAACGGCATCGCCATCATAGGCTCCAATTGGAACACCGTGACAGATAACACCCTCAGCCCGATCTTCGACCGCGGGCTGTTCATGACCTCCGGTTCCAGCGGTAACACGGTGACCATTACCACGGTGACGAGCGCGAACTACGGTTTCTATATTACAGGATCGAACGGCAACAACTTCTACCAGGATAACTTCGTGGACAACCTCCATCAGGCCTATGATGATGGTGTGAACAGTTGGAACCAGCCCTATCCGACGGGCGGGAACTACTGGAATGATTATACTGGCGTCGACGCGTTCTCTGGTGTTAACCAAAATGTGGCCGGGGCCGACGGGATAGGGGATTTGCCCTACACTATATTGACAGGCCAGGGGATCCGCGGCGGCGCGAACATAGACCAATATCCGTTGATGGCCGCCAAGGACACAATGCCGCCCGTATCGTACGTGAACCCGATAACGCAGTACTGGGGCAACCAGAACCCGCGGGTGATACCGGCGACCGCCTCGGACCTGCTGTCCGGTGTAAAGGATGTTACGCTCAGATACAGGGTCTCGTCCGACAATGTCACCTTCGGTCCTTGGACGAGCTACCAGACCCTAGTCGCAGCCCCGTGGCAGTTCAGCTTCAACTTCCCCGGCGGCCAGGGATACTACGAGTTTAATTCGTATGCCACCGACAAGGCGAACAATGTCGAGACGATCAAAGCCCAGGCCGAGGCCAGGTGCGGGTATGATGCGCAGCAACCGACAAGCGCGGTGACGCCCATCAGCCCGGCCACCTACGACTACTGGCTAACCTTCGTCCCGCTGACCATAACGGCAACGACAACGGACCCGTTCAACAATGTGGACCACGTGGTCCTTTATTACGCGCGGAGCCCGGACAACATAAACTGGCTACCGATCTCGTCCTATGCGATGTTCGGGATATCCACAGGTCCGACATGGTCGTGGGCCTTCAACTTCCCCTCGGGCCAGGGCTACTACCGGTTCTACTCCGTGGCCGTCGACAAAGCAGGGAACACCGAGAGCCTTCCCTTGCTTTACGATGCGACGGTAATTAACATAGGCTCGCTGACGCTGTCGATAATGAGCCCGCTGGCAGGGCAGTACACCTCCGGGAGCCTGACCTTCAAGGTGTCGTCCTCGACGGTGATTGGCGTCACTGCGGTGTACGTGAACCTGGTGAACATGGACACAGCGACGACGGTCTTCAACACCACGGCCGCCTTCAACACTGTCTCTAATTTCTATGAATATACGGCCGATACGACCTTGCTTGCGGACGGGAACTACACCGTGTTCTCCTACAGCCAGGACTTCACTGGCAAGTGGGTCGCGGCATCGCCAAAGTCCTTCCAGATAGACAACCACGCGCCTTCCCTGACAGTGAACAGCCCGTTGAACATGGCCTTCGTTTCCGGCACCCTACAGATAAAGACGACCGTGTTGGACGTGTTCCCAGGCATAACGCAGTACAAGATCGACGTCGGAGCATGGACACCTGTCACGACCTTGTGGAACACATCCATGGTCCCTGACGGCGTCCATCAGATTACGGTTCAAGCGATAGATCTGTCAGGCAAGATAACAACGGTCCTAGTCACGGTGACGGTATACAATACGCCTCCGAGCTGCAGGATCGACAATCCCGTCGGGGCGCAGTTCGTCTCCGGGATCCTGGTGTTCAAGGTCTCCGCTATCAGCACCATAGGGGTAAGCAATGTCTACCTGAACCTGCACTCCAATGACACGGTGACGACCGTCTACAACATATCGTTGGTGCTCAATACGGCGACCAGCTATTATGAATACACCCAGGACACCACGCTTCTCACGGACGGAAACTACAGCGTATCCTCGGGTCAAAAGGACGGCTCTGGCAAATGGACCCTGGCGACGCCGGTGTCGTTCAAGATCGACAACCACCCGCCGACCCTAGTGGTCTCCGGCCCGACCAATGGCCAATATATAATGGGCCTTGTGACAATAGCTTATTCGGCCCATGATACCTTCCTGGCCTATACACAATACAATATTGATGGTGGAACGTGGGTGCCTATAGCAACGGCCTGGAACACGACGCTGACGACCGACGGGGCCCATACGCTCACGGTCCTTGCGGCCGACCTTTCGGGCAAGACGACCACGGTAACGATCAATGTCATCGTGGACAACACACCTCCAACCTGCAGGATCGACGCACCGACCAGCGGACAGTATGCCCTGGGCACGGTGATCTTCAAGGTCAAGGCGACGGATGCCGTTGGGATAGCCACGGTGTACCTTAGGTTGGCAAATGTCGACACCGCTTCGCAGGTGTTCAATGTCTCGCTGACCTACAGTGCAGCGGACGGTTACTACGAGACATCGTCGGACACCACCTTGCTATCGGACGGTAATTACACAATGTCGTCGTGGGCAACGGACCTATCGGGAAAGATGACGGCCGCCACGCAGGTGGGCTTCCAAATAGACAACCACCCGCCGGTCCTCATTGTAACAAGCCCCACGACCGGAGCTTACATCATGGGCAATGTCACAATCGTGGAAAAGGCCACTGACACATTCTTGGCCTCTGTCCAATACCAGGTGGACGCCAGTGGCTGGATCGGTATCAATACCGCATGGAACACCCGCCTTGTTGCCGATGGAACGCATACCTTATCGGTACGGGCAACCGACCTTAGCGGCAAGAACGCCACAGTGACCTTCCTGGTAATAGTCGACAACACCCCGCCAACCTGCAGGATCGACAACCCCATGGGCGGCCAGTTCGCAGGAGGCGTTGTGACCTATAAGGTCAAGGCAACGGACGCGGTCGGTGTAGACACGGTCTATCTCAAGTTGACCAATATCGATAAATCGACAAAGGTTTTCAATGTCTCGCTGGCCTACAGCACGGCCGACGGTTATTACGAGATGTCAACGGACACGACCTTGCTTGCGGACGGGAACTACAGCCTGTCCTCGTGGGCCACGGACCTCTCGGGCAAGATAACCGCAGCGGCAATAGTGCCCTTCAAGATCGACAACAACGCACCCGTCCTGGTCGTTACGAACCCGACCACCGACGCCTATGTAATGGGCAATGTGACCGTTAAGGCCATGGCCACCGACACCTTCCTCGCCTCTGTGCAATACAAGGTGGACAACAGTGCCTGGGCCAACATGAGCGTCCTTTGGAACACGATGCTGCTGTCCGATGGCACGCATACACTGACGGTCCGCGCAATAGACCTCAGCGGCAAGAACACGACAGTGACCTTTGCCGTCATTGTGGACAACACACCACCGACCTGCAGGATAGACGACCCGATCCTGGGTCAATTCCAGTCCGGCAAGGTCCTAGTCCTGGTCAAGGCCACGGACTCGGTCGGCGTGGGAAATGTCAACCTGAACCTTAGGAACCTGGACACCTCGGCCACGGTCTTCAATGTGAGCATGGCGTATGATATTGCGACCGGTTACTATGAATACACGGCGGACTCGATGCTGTTCGCCGATGGCAACTACACCATGTTCTCGTGGGCCACGGACCTTTCGGGCAAGACCACGGGCGCCAAGCCCATAAGCTTCAAGATCGACAACAACGCGCCGAACCTGGTCGTGGTAAGCCCCGCCACGGATGCCTATGTGATGGGCAACATAACGATCGATGCAAAGGTCTCCGACACCTTCCTCAACTACACTAGATACAAGGTTGACACGGGTGCCTGGGTCGACATCAGCTTTCCCTGGGACACGACCTTGGTCCCGGACGGCAGCCATATCCTGTCGGTCCTGTCAACGGACAAGTCCGGCAAGTCCACGAAGGTCGATGTCATCTTGACCGTAGACAACACACCCCCGACCTGCAGGATAGATACCCCGACCGAGGGCCAGTTCGTATCTGGCGTCCAAGCGTTCAGGGTCAAGGCCACGGACGCGGTCGGCATCAACACCGTCTATCTGAAGCTGACGAATGTCGACAAGTTCAAGGCGGTCTTCAACCTCTCGCTGACCTACAACCCGGGATCCGGGTACTACGAGCTGTCCCCAGATACCAACACCTTGGCCGACGGGAACTACACCCTTCTGGCATGGAGCACGGACCTTTCGGGCAAGACAACGGCAGCGACCGTGGTCAAGTTCAAGATCGACAACGATATGCCGATCCTGGTCGTTCAAAGCCCTGCAACGATGTCCTATGTGTCCGGGAAGATACTGATCAAGACGAAGATAATCGAAACCTTCCCTGGCCCAGTATCCTATAAGGTCGACAGCGGCGGTTGGATCAACATAACCTCCGAGTGGGACACCACCCTGCTCACCGACGGCAGCCACACGCTCACGGTCAGTACAACGGACCTTGGTG
>Ga0209777_10008162_pt1 | contig 11502 bp, 6 predicted proteins | sample FrelakmetHBP12HB_FD_187147 | JGI IMG/M metagenome (GOLD analysis project Ga0209777, IMG submission 187147) | Freshwater lake sediment microbial communities from the University of Notre Dame, USA, for methane emissions studies -HBP12 HB (SPAdes)... | ecosystem: Environmental > Aquatic >...
GGCAAGCCATAGGGATGCGATTGTGAGCGATAAAAAACAGATTCAGGTCGAGAAAGAAATCGACCTGGTGCGACCGCGAAAAGGTGGCGCTCCGAATAAACCGAGCTTCCCGACCGGAGTTGATCAGGGATTTGTCTACTATGAAGAGTAAGAGAATATGAGAGTCACCAATGAGATGATTGCCAATCAGGTAGTCTATAACCTGTCGCAAAACATCAATCGGTTCTACGTACTGCAAAATCAGATGTCGACCAACCGGAGGATCAACAAAGCCTCTGACGATCCGGTGGGTACGATCAAAGACCTTTCCTACCGCGAGCGTCTGAACGATTTGACGCAGTACAAGAGCAATATCGCGATCGGTCAAACGTGGCTCTCTACCGTCGATTCGGCGTTGAACGATATCAACACTGCCATTACTAACGCGCACAGTACGGCAGTGGAGATGTCCAACGACACTAACGATGCCGCCGCGCGCGAAGCCTCCGCCAATGAAGTGCAATCGTTGCTGGACCAGATTCTGGCGGCCGGCAACTCACAGCTTCAGGGTAATTACCTGTTCTCCGGCTATCGAACCCGCACGCAGCCTTTCGAGTCGACGTCAGTCGGTGTTGTCTACAGCGGTGATTCCGGCGCGATCAATTATACTATCGATAGCAAAGCCAAAGTGCAGATTAATACGATCGGTTCGGACCTATTGACCAAGCCGTTTGCCGTGATCGGAGCGACGACGGATATCCAACCGGGAATTGTCGCGACCACACCACTGACGACTCTAAATCACGGCCAGGGAGTGGATTTGTCGCCGGGAACCTTTACGGTGAAAGATCTCAATCTCAACAATACAGTCACAGTGAACATTGCTGCGGCTGCTACAATCGACGATGTGATCCAGGCGATCAACACGCAGTTGACTGCCGGCGGAATTACGAACCTTACGGCTTCGCTGGGTCTTGAAGGCAACAACCTGCGCCTGATTGCGACCGAAAACCCGACCATCAGCGCGACCACGCCACTAACCAGTCTCAATCACGGGAGTGGTGTGGATATGCAGCCGGGCAAGTTCGCAATTCGCAATCAATCGGGCTCGACCAATGTCACCATCGATCTGACCGGAGATGTCACAGTAGGTGATGCAATCGCTTCGATCAACACCCAATTGGCGGCAGCCGGCGTCGCCAATGTCACCGCAACAATCAATCCGGGAGGTACGGGAATCGACATTACCGATACGAACGCCGTGCCGTTGGGACTATATACCGAAGAGACAAGCAACTATGATTTCACGGCCGCCAATCTCGGATTGACCGGTGCCATTGATCCGGTGCTGAACGGTCAGGATCTTCATCCCGGACCAAGCTTCAAAGTGGCCGAGTCCGCCACCGGCGAGACCACGGGTGCAGATATAGGGCTGTTAGGTACATTCACTAGCAACCAGATTGGCAAAGGTCTGTCGCCGCAGCTGCAGTCCACCATGACTCTGGCACAACTGCGCAACAATAACGGTATTCCGCAGGGTGGAATTCGGATTGCCCAGGGTGATGTCGCTGTGACAATCGACACTTCCACAGGTATCACAACGGTGCAGGATTTGCTCAATGCGATTAACAGCTCGGGACTGGCGATAACGGCATCGATTAACGCCAATCAAACCGGGATTCAGATAGTTAACAACGATCCGACGCGGACGTTAATCATCAGCAATGCTGATAACGCGTGCTCGGCCAGCGCCCTGGGAATCTTCGGCTCCACCGACGTGCTCGGCAGTATGATGCTGCTGGTCCAGTCACTTCACAACAATGACCGCAGCGCGGTATCCGATCTGGTCGGCACACTCGATACGGCACTGAACACTATCCTCAACCAGCGAGCGTCAACGGGAGCCAAAGTCGTCCGCATGGAGACGACGCTAAGTCGGTTAGAGGATTATGATGTCAACTATACCAAGTTGCTTTCCGAAGTAGAAGACGCCGATGTGACCAAACTGATTACTGATCTGGCGATGGCTCAGAATGGCTATCAATCGGCGCTCAATGCTGCGGCGAGGATCATACAACCATCACTGCTTGATTTTCTCAAGTGAGGTAAGATGTTACTGGAGACACGTCAATTCGGGCCCATGGAGATTACGGACGATGACATCATCAGGTTTCCGAAGGGAATACTTGGTTTCGAAGAGCTGGAACAGTATGTCATTATCGATCACGTCGACTCGCAGCCGTTTCGTTGGCTACAGTGCGTCGATACGCCGGGTCTGGCTTTCATAGTAGTCAATCCGGTTATCTTCTTCCCCGATTATCGCGTAGAAGTGCACGCCAAAGAAGTCGCTGATATCGGTGTGGACGATCCGCATGATGTCGAGATTCTCGTCATCGTAACGATTCCGCCGCAGATCGAGCAAATGGCGGCCAATCTGCAAGGGCCAATCTTGATAAACGCAGCTAATAGAACAGCCAAACAGTTGGTGCTTACCAACAGCGAATATTCCGTTCAACACTCTATCACTGAACAACTGTCTCACATTCAGAAACTGAAGGAGCGGCATCCGGTGGCAATCGTGGAGTTGACGCTATGAGTCAAATGATTCACTGCAGCTACGAGCCGATTACTACCCGTAAGTGACGGAGTACTGCACGGGCTTGCATAGGAGTGCGCATGAAAGAAGCCCGGACCAAATCGCCGCTTCCACGGATGGGAGCTGATGCTGGTAACCAGATCCAGACCATAATCGACAAAGCGTCACAGGAAATCAATGCCGGCCGTCTCGACACGGCCGTTTCTCTCCTGAAGGAAGCCGTTATCCGGGTGCCCGGCTCCACCGAGCTGCTCACGGCAGCGGCGCTGTTGTCGTTGCAGGCAGGTGATAGTGCGAGCGCCGAGATCTACTTGCTGAAGGCGTTGCAACTGTCGCCTACCGACAAGGATGTCATTCACGATCTGGCGCTATTGTATTGGAGCGAAGGTAAGACGATTGCCACGCGAGATATGCTTCAGCGTTTGGTCGATGTCGATCCCGGTGACGCTGACAACCTCAACGACGCCGCGGTTTTTGAAGACCAGTGCGGTAACGTCGGGGACGCAACAACGGCTTTCAAGTCGGCGGTAATTCTTCCCGGTACGACGCGCAAAGTCTTCGAAAATTGCTTCGAGTTCCTACTGCGGGTCGGCGATACAGCCAGTTTCCGCTCGGTGATGGGAACCTATCTGTCGCGATATGGCGACGACGATGTAGCTCACAAGTGGCGGAACGAAGCCGCACAAACGACGGCTGTATCGTCGGCAGCGACGAGGTCTCAAGTTATTGAATCTAGTGCGCGAGTCCGTGGCGCCAAAATCGCGTTCTTCGCCTCATTCCGCACTTTTCTCGATCCGATTATGAACGATCTCCGTCAGGACAACGAAGTTCGTTTGTTCGATAATGCTGACCCCACGGAAGCGCAAATGCGGGATTTGCTCGACTGGTGCGATCTTGCTTGGTTCGAATGGTGTGATAAACTGGTGATCGCCGCCAGCAAAATGCCCAAGCGCTGCAAGATTATCTGTCGTTTGCACAGCTACGAAGTTTTCACTGAAATGCCGCGCCAAGTGGATTGGAGCAAGATTGATCACGTGGTGCTGGTAAATCGGTCGGTCGAAGAGTTGCTCCGGCGCGGCGTTGAAGTACCGGCGCCGACAACAATCATTCACAACGGCGTCGATACGGACAAGTTTACTATTCCTTCCAACAAGGAGTATGGTAAGCGCATTTGCTCAATCGGCTACATCAACCACACGAAGAACGCGCCGCTGTTGCTCTACTGCTTCAAAGCCATTCACGACTATGACAACAGCTATCGTTTCCATATCGCCGGCAAGCATCAGGACCCGCGCATCATAGTCTATTTCGAACACCTGTTACCGAAACTCAATATTCCGGTTTCCTTCGACGGTTGGGTCGAGGATGTTCCCGGTTACCTGCGCGATAAAGACTATGTGATTTCGACGTCGCTGTTTGAATCCTTCCACTACTCGATCGCTGAAGGTATGGCGAGCGGCCTGCTGCCGCTCATCCATGACTGGCTCGGTGCAGAGTATCTCTACCCATCGGAGTATCTGTTCACCACACCGCAGACTTGTGTCGAGCTAATCAAACGTTTGGAAGGAGAAGACCGGCCTGCGTTTGGCAAGCGGTGTCGGGAATATGTTGTTCCACGCTACGAGCAGAGAAGTCAGTTGGCAAAAATCAACGCTCTCATTCAGGCGGTAACGGAAGGAGCCTTGTAATGGCGAGGAAGCAAGCAAAGCGAGTGTATCCCAAAAGCCGTCCCACCAAAAACGCAGCCCCTTCGGTTGATGAAACTGCCGCGCGTATTCGGGAAGCCTACGCTCTCGAATCGTTCGACACCTGCTACAATATGTTTTCGCAGCTCGTGGGCACGACAGGCTCCAACATCGACAAATTACCGATCGAGACTGTCAAGGTGGCGGCTTGGGCGGCCTATCGTGTGCACAAGTACAACGCTGCCTTCGACTGGATGTCTACTGTCGCAACTTCCGCAATCAATGATAATGACAGACTGTTGCAGACACTGGTCAAATATGAATATCGTGACTTTGCCGGAGTCGTTGCCTTCGGTGAACCGTTACTGAAGCTGGATCGGCTTGCGCAAGTTTGTGCCCAGTACAGGGATGCCATATCCCTACAAATCAATTTCCTCAATCGCGTCGGAGTGTCGCAGTACAATCTTGGCAACAATCAAGAAGCCATTGCGTTGCTGATTCGCGCCATTGAGGTCAACAAAGACAATCCGGAATCATACCTCAATCTGGCGACAGTCCTGGGGCATCTCGGCGACACGGACGGAAAACGCCGTGCCATTTCCGACGGACTGGTTCATTGCTTGCAGAAGGATGATCTGCGGAAGCTGGCGCTCGAGTTCCTCGGTGATGAGACCATATCGCTCTGCATGATTGTGAAGAATGAAGAAGCAATGCTGGCGCAATGTCTCGACAGTGTTAGCGGAGTGGTGGATGAGATCATCATCGTCGATACCGGCTCGGAAGACCGCACCGTCGAGATCGCCAAGCGATACGGAGCCCGTGTCTACCACCATCCCTGGGAAGACAATTTTTCGCTGGCTCGTAATCAATCGTTGGGATACGCCACCTGCGACTGGACCTTCATTCTTGACGCCGATGAAACGTTGGCCAAGGAAGACTTCGCCAAACTCAGGCAGGCGACCCACATTCCCGATCTTAACGTCGTTTCGGTGTCCGTGCATAATAAACATCTTCTCACCGGTGAGTTCACTTCTTTCTTGCCGTCGGTGCGCCTATGGCGGCGCAAACTGAACCTCTACTACGAGGGCATCGTTCATAATCAATTGTGTCTGCCACCGGCGGAGACGGTTTTGCGTGCCGACGTCAAACTGATTCACTATGGCTATGGTCTCGATTGGGAGATGATGAAGAAGAAGTTGGCGCGCAGCAAGGCGCTGCTGCTCAAACAACTTGACAAGAGTCCGGACAACGCCTTCGCGAACTTCAACTATTCGCAGATACTGCGCGACGAACAGCAACATCCTACTCCTGAACTCTGTCGCGAGATACTTGAGCATTCCGGCAGCGCGGTGCGGAATACAGACCCCGATCATATGAGAGAGCGTCACATTCATTTAATGGCTCTAGACCAAATGACTTGGGCATACTTCTATCTAAAGGAATATGATCGGGCTGGGGAGTGTGCTCGTCAAGCGCTGGTGGTGGAACCGGGATACCTTGACGCGCTCTTTGCGCTAGCCAACAGTTACGCTGGCAATTGTGATCTGGAGCGGGCAATACCCGCCTTTCACGAATACATCGATGCCGCCGACAAGTACAATCCGGGCGCTGAGACACTAAACGTGATTCTGGTTCGTGTCGCTGAGCAAGCATCTGCGTACTTCAATCTCGGACTAATACACAAAGAACTCCGGCAGGACGAACAGGCGATTGCTTGTTTCAAAAAGGCTCTTGACTACAAACCGGATTACGCCGAGGTACTGACGCATCTGGCGACATTGTATTTCCGAGCGAATGATTATGCATCCGCCCGTAGTTATGCCGAAAAACGTCTTGCAAACGGCGCCAATGATCTGACGGCCCGCAGTATTCTGGCCGAGATTGCGCGCAGTCAGGGGCGTCTGGGAGATGCTCGCACTCATTGCCTGAGCATGCTCGAAAGCGACAGCGTGCATCAGAATGCCTTGAACCTCCTGATACGAATCGAGCGGGAAGCAGGCGATCTGGAGACGGCGCTTGCTTGGACCGATCGTCTGTTGACGACAGCTGCTGACGACTGCAACGCGCTTGGTACCAAGGCCGAAGTATTGATGGGATTGATGCGCTACGGCGAGTCGGTACAAGTCTATGAGACAATGCAAGAACGGTTTCCCGATGATGCCGAAGTCGCCAATAACTTGGGCAACTGCCACTTCAAGTTGCAGGACTACAGCAGTGCGATCCGCTGCTACAGTCGTGCTTTGGCGCTGGAGCCACAGATGGCAATCGCTTTGCGAAATCTCGGCTACACCTATTTCAAAGCCGGAGACAACGCCAATGCGGTGTTGAAGCTGAGCAATTATCTCGACCATGCACCCGAGGACTTCGACATTCTCTATCTTGTGGCCAGACTCTATTTCGGGCTCGGGCAGCATGCGGATGCGCTACGGTATGTTGAAGGATGCATCACGTTGCAACCGCAATCCGCCGAGTTGCTGGCGTTTCTCGCCGATTGTTATCTCAAACTCGGTCATATTGAAAGCGCGCGACTTGGTTACACTCAGGCGCTGGCAATCGATCCTGCAAACGACAATGCGAAAGCGCACTTGCGGCAGATCGAGGCGCTGCGCGCCGAGGAGGGGCAATTTGCTGAATCAAGGAGATAGAGGCGCGCGGATCAGATGCATATCATGGAGCATTCTAAATCGTCCTGCAATTAGAGAGCAGAATAACACAACGGGGAATGAAAGTTAACATGGTATCAATATTGATCAGAACATATAACGATCCAAATGTAGGCAGGGCAATTGAAAGCGCTTTGGCACAAAAATGCGACAAGGAAGTAATCGTCTATGACGACGGCTCGCCTACACCTTTTGTCAATGCTTCTGACACCAGAATAAAATATATACGAGGGAAGAGGAATAAGGGGGAACACCATGCGGGGAACGTGCTACTCAAGTTAGCTAAGGGAGAATATTTCATATTTCTGGATTCCGATGATGTCTTCTGTTCTCCTTATGTTGTCCCAATGCTATTGGCCAATATCGAAAACTATGATTTCATCTATGGGGACTTGATACTTGTCAAAGACGGGACAATAGCGGGGAAATGGACATACCCAAGTCCTATCCCGCAAAACTTCAGACAAGCCATTATAGAACGGAATGGATCAGGCATTATTCCCTTTAATGTGGGATTACATAGAAGGGAATTTTGGCGTAAGAATAGGATTAGATATGAATTGTCTATCGGAGAAGACACTCTGGCTTCGGTAAGATTCATTGAAGCCGGAGGTAAATGCAAATACATACCCTATTCCATAATAAACTACACTTACGGGGTTGGAACAGCAAGCTGCGCAGGGCGGGTGGGGAAAATAGCGGAATTGGTTCGCATACTGCAAACAACTTAACAAATACGCCAGCATCAATACTGCGTCAAAGAATTGCCACCAACTGGGCTACATCGCGCGTAGGAACTCGATCAACTTGCCCAATCGATGAAATTGCGAGTGGGACTTCCAGGCGACTCTCATTGAGCGTACTGCCATGTCATGTCTCAACGCAGGTTGATTCAGGTAGTATTTGAAGAGCTTCTGATACTCCGCTGGAGAAATTGCGCTGACTATCTCATTCTCGGAATACATTTCACGCAACGCTGCCGGTGCATCCGCAAGCTGGAATCCACAGCAGGCGGCGATGACATGGGTGCGTTCATTGACTTCGTTATTAGTTTCAATTTGAGCCCGGATATGGTAGTTTGGACAAATCGCGGCGAAGTTATATAGCAGACCCGACTCTTCCTGAGTGAGATTGCCGAATCGGCCGGACCATCCGGTGCCTGCCAGAATCCCTTCGTGCGCACAGACGATTGGCACTAGATAGTCGTTAGTTTCTTGTGCTTTGAATGGACTATTGGTGCCGACAAAGGCGTAGTCCCAAAGCGTACGCGCCGGAAAAGCGTGGTGAACGAGCGGGTTGAACGCAAATGGCAGCGAAAGTACTTTCTTATTCCACCGGGCGATCTTGTCATCCTGCTCTGGATGCAAATGAAACGTAATATAGAAATCGGCGTCACAGGTATTCTTCCCGAATTCACTGGCCAATCCTAGTGTGGCTCCAGATTTGGCAATTGCCCGAAGCTGATCCCTATCTAGTCCCGCCCAGACGGCCTCACAATCAAGCGAAAGAATTGCTGTCGGCTTGAAGGAGTCTGCAGCAGAGATGATATTTCCTCCGACAGGGACTAACAGGGTAGGGATTCCCATGAACTCCAAACACTGCTGCCAGCTTTCGAAAATATAATGGAGCGCTCCCATCCCGACTATCGGAGAATAGAGCATAATACGAATCTCAGATTTGCTGTACTGATCGCGAAACTCGTTGAGTAGGCGTTCTCTTAGCTCGAGGTTCTCGCTGAGCAAGCTGCTGCGTTGTTCATCCGGAACAGATGCCGACACCCAGCGAAGCTGCTCCATTAGCAGCGACGATCTCAGGCAGTGACGTTGATCCATCAAGGTAACTCGACCGAGTACTGCACAGAGATTTAATCGGGCGTCGCGAGAATTGGGATCGCTGGTGATTGCCCCGCCGAACAAGTTGAGAGCGTCTTCGTAACGTTTGTCATTGAATAGCATCACGCCGATGTCATTGAGCGCTTGGGAATCACTGGGGGACAACTCACGTGCCCTCGAAAATGCTCTCCACGCAGCAGGTTTGTCCTGGAGTGCGTAGTAGCATTCTCCAAGTTCTCTCCAGGCCGCCGAATCGTTGGGATCGATCTGAACCAACTGCTCAAGCAAGCTGGCAGCTTCCCTGTGACGCCCGCGCTCGATCAGCGCTCTTGCATCAAGTCCGAGTCGTTGAGGTGAAACGGAGATCGAAGTTTGCATATTAGTTTCATCGACTCAAGAGAGCAAACTCTTGAGTAGAGGCCGATTTGCGTTTGAAGCTCACTTGGAATTCTCCGCTCTATTCTGCGCCGCGACGAACCGCTTGCCCTCAAAACTCTCCTCGATTCGCGGTCTGTGATATGAAGGCGCTTGAGATGTCCGATCCCTTGCGTCAGGAACAATTTCCCGACCTCCTTGGCGTACAAAACTGAGCCCTTCGATGTCGTTCGTCCTGAGCCTGTCAAAGGAACGAACGCGACTCAGAACAGGCTTGTCGGAGGGCATTAGGCGTCCGTTCATCCTTCGACAGGCTCTGGACGAACGGGCTCAGGACGAACGGATAGGGAGAGGCAGTGAACTGGGTTGGGTTCTCAGTCGAGTAGAACAAAACCGTTTTGGCTTTTGACCTAATACCATTGATATGAAGGACGGTAACTACTCGTTAATCCGGCAAGAAAGGGAGAGGCCGTCCTACACGCTCGTTACCCTCTCCCTTCAAGGGAGAGGGGTTGGGGTGAGGGTGCAAGATGTTGCGACACTATCATGTCACCATCATTCTCTTCAACAGTCACGACAGTAGAACCTGACCCGTCAAATTGCGAGCAATCGATCAGAAAATTCGCATTTTCAGAGTCACCGCCTGAAGAGAAATTCAGCAGTTCAATTGGGGCGATTAATGGTCGACCCCAAGACAATGTAGGACAAGGCAGTAGAGAAGGTGACTTATGGTATCCAAACACGGCATAAAAAAGGGCTACTGACCTAAAGTCGGAGGCAGAACACTCCGAAATAGAGAACAGAAAGCGGAACCAGACTAACGGTTAAGGATTAAGCGATTGGAACCGACAAAGTTAATGAACGAACGAAGAAGAATAGCGAAGTCAAACACTCTGGAAAGGGGGTTTAACTGATCAAGCGCACTCGCTGGCTAACCGCAGAGAGTCGAGGCAATTCCTAATCAGGTTAGAAGGTCTAAGTTGCTCAGACCTTGGCAGACATAGGATGTGGCTGGAACATTGCGAGCAGAAGTAACCAATGGTCGGTAAGGAACCCGACAGGGACATTCAAGGAGGATTGTAATGTCATTACGCATCAACCACAACATTGCTGCCCTGGACGCCCAGCGCAACCTGGCAAACACTGGCTCAGCCATCAGCAAGGTGATGGAGAAGCTGTCGTCAGGCTATCGTATTAACCGCGCTGCCGATGATCCGGCAGGCTTGGTCATTTCAGAGCAGTTCCGTGCTCAGATTGCCGGTCTCAACAAGGCAATTTCGAACTCGGAAGGGTCAATCAACATGATCCAGACTGCGGAAGGATCACTTAACGAAATTTCCGGTCTGCTGGTGTCAATGCGCGAATTGGCCATTCATGCGGCTAACCAAGGTTTTAACGACACCAACCAGCTCGCTGCCGATCAGGCGGAAATTGAAAACGCTATCGCCACGATTGACCGAATTGCGGTAAACACCCAGTTCGGTACCAAGAAGCTCCTCGACGGCACCAAGGACAACATTGCCACGATCACTACCGCTAACTCGTCCGATCTGTCGATTCTGAAGAGCAGTCTGACTTCGGGCAGCCACTCAGTCTCGGCTACCAAGACCGCCGATTCCGCGGCGACAATAAACACGACCTCGCTTGGTATTTCGCTGAACGGCGCCGGTACTCCCGTCAATTTAGATGAACGCATCCATAATCTTGATGTATTGCAGGCGTCTGCGGGCGCGGAGAAGGTCTCCAACTCAATTGCCATTACCGACGCATTTACTACGGGACTCAAACTTGGGGCCGCTGCGGTTGCCGCGACCATTACCTCTCTCGCGATCGGCACTAACGGTACCGGTGTTGTTGGCACCAGCCAGGCCGGTACTTACTCTGTGGTATTGAACTATCAGGAGAACGGCGAAGCGGTCACCGGTGACCAGACCCTGTCGGTCACACTCACGCAGGGGGAAACCGAAGCTAACGTCGTGCTCGCATTGAACAATGCCATCACCGCCAATACAGCGTTGGCCGGAAAGGTCACGACCTCTGTCGACGCCGGCCACCTAATGACATTCGCGTCAGGTAACGGCGCGCAGTACAGCGTGAAACTGACGTCGTATTCAACCACAAGCGGAGGCAATGGGGCGGTTACAGATGCTATGAAATTGGGCACTACTCGTGCAAGCCGCGGCACCAGCGTGAACACTCTCAACTTCGGGGTAACGGCCGCTAAGGCAACCTATACGGCACGCAATGCCACAATCGCCGCCGCAACTTACACGTCAATGGCCACCTTGGCTACTGCGGTCCAGAACGCTCTCAAGACGGCAAATGCCTTTGGTACGGTGACCGGTGGCGCTGTCGCTAACGTCGATGTCGCA
>Ga0209777_10008163_pt1 | contig 11502 bp, 11 predicted proteins | sample FrelakmetHBP12HB_FD_187147 | JGI IMG/M metagenome (GOLD analysis project Ga0209777, IMG submission 187147) | Freshwater lake sediment microbial communities from the University of Notre Dame, USA, for methane emissions studies -HBP12 HB (SPAdes)... | ecosystem: Environmental > Aquatic >...
TACTCCGCTGAAGGTTGACCTAGGTAAAAATAAACTGATTATCCTGCGTACAAAATATATGCGGTCGAGGGGATAGGGTTTCAAGCCGAATGAAACTATCTTTACTTCGTCTCGGCCAAATTCACTTATATATCGTCTCACACTCTGGTCGAAGACGATGTCAGCCGCCGTGGTTAGTATTGTGTCGTTTTTCGCTGAACGGTAGCCCAACCTGAAGAGATATGCGACCCTATACTTCCAGTCCGCGGGAATTTCCTTCACCTCCACAAATTTCAGGCTTCCATTGAAATGGACCTTTTTTACATAGTCTTCAATCACTTTTTTGCTACAGTCGGAGCAGTTGTCAAGGACAATAACTAACTCATCTGGTCCTAATCCCAGTAAACTCGGTAAGCTAAAACGAAGGTTATTTTCCTCATTGTGAACCGGCATTACGACGGAGAAATTCAAGTCAGGTTTCCCTTATCCCAAATAATACATCTAGTTGTAACAAACAACGTTTTCAGTTTATGCAGACCTGATTTTAAAGATATTTACGAATCTGAAAATGTTGATGATCGCACGCTTCTCATTGAAGGTTCCATACTCCACGTTAGCTGCTTCAGGCTCAAGGCACATGAGTACCAATCATTTTTGTGAATATGAGCAAACGGTCGTCGAATTTTCGACTCAATAATTGAATGCCATTCGCATCAGCCAGCTTGACGACCTCATCGTAGCTAATGTGCATCGGGAACACCGTCGCCATTCCCCCAACTTTGAGGACTCTTCCCACTTCCTCGAATAAGGAGTCCTTGTTGGATACTTCCTGGAGGATATCTATTAGCAAGACGTGGTCGATGGAATTGTCAACTAGCTTAATCTTTTCATTCGCTGAAGAGTGGATTATCTTGATGTTTTTGAAGCCCTCTTTTTCGGCTCTGATTCGCAGCTTGTCTAAGGCTCTTTCATCTATGTCGAGAGCATAGACTGTCCCAGTTTTACCTACCAGAGTAGCTGAGGGTATTGTGAATGTGCCTGAACCGCAGCCGACATCTAGGACGGTTTGTCCTTCTCGAATCCCAACCTCCTTGAGGGAGACGAGGGAGTTACGATCCAGCCAATCTTTAAACCTCATTTCACCGAGATGGAGCAGGAAGCTGAAGTGCTTACTTAAAGAGCTCAAGGATCACCAGAAAACAGTCTGTTTTTATCACATTAATTAAGACTACTGGCGTCCCGCGCGCGCGCTTGTTAACTAGGTTAATGGGTTTTGGCCTCACCCGAAACATCGATTTATCGACTTGGCTCATTGGCCAGTTTCCCCATGGGGTCCCAGGGGGGAAGCACCATGGGTTCGCTATCCAACAACCTGAAGAGCCCTTCTTCTAGGAACTCCTTCCTAACCACAACTTCGTAGATGTATTGGTCGAACCACTCGTCCATCATATACATGTATCCCTTATCCCCTATCTGAGAACCCCAGCTGTTCTCCACCCTCCACTTCCTTGGCTTACCTTGGTCGTCGAGGTCGACCCCAGTTATTACCATGGCGTGAGTCATCTCGCTGTCCCCATAGTTTAGCCTAGCCGCCTTATCCAGCCCAAACTTGGTACCAAACACGGACTCGTAGTCGTATATGTTGAGATCCATAGATCCTAATTCTGTCTGCAGCATCTTCCCTACGTCGCAACCGAACCATACCGCGTGCTTGTTTTTGATCATGTTAATCACGGCCGCCTTCAAGGTGCCTATGTCGACGTTCAGATATCGGCTCTCTTTACCGCCTACCACGTTACCTAGAAACCTCACAGTGTAGAGTTGGTTGAAGGGTTTGTCACTTGTGGGGGCATTTATGAGGCTAACCAAGCCTTCCAAGTCCATTCCCACATACTCATTGAAGAAGCTCAGTGGAGTAATCTTCCCACGCCTATGGAACACATTGTCCTTGTCTCTCCACTCCCAGTAGAACTCTTGAGGAGGAGTCCCAAGGTGGATGCAAAGCATCCTGTAGAACTCCTCTAGGAAGACTTCTTTTCTCTCCCTTAGCTCCTCAGGGGTTGAACCCTTCATCTCTCTGAGGTCCTTCGCGTATTCTCTCAACTTGGACGTAAGTAGCGTATTCATAGCCTCCGAGTTGGAGCTGTCGGCGGTCTCGGGCATGTACGTTTTCGGTAAGACACCGTACTTCTCGACGAGGTTTACAAACATGTTCCACTGGCCACCGTCTGATAGGGGGTCTGAGAGGAGTAGGCTAACCACCCTTCCGTCCAGAGGCTCCTCCATCGTCTCGATCACGTTCTCGAGGAAGTAGTTCGCCTTCTCCAACTTATCCCAGAACATTTGGAAGATCTCTGAGAGTTCGAAGGTCTTGAGGTTGAGCTTCTTCATGGCCTCTAGGGAGAGGAGGCTAAGACCTGAGAAGAGCCAACACCGTCCGGACCTTTCTTGGTTTGTTGCATCGGGTGAATCGATGAGGTCACTGAACATGAAGTTCATCCGGTCTATCTCGCTCCGGCTAATCGCCACGTAGGCTATGCCATTCAGCGTAACCGTATTCATCGCCAATGTATTCTTCGGGTCTGCGGAGAAGGATGCCGAGAATTTCCGCAGTTCCTCCATACTAAGGGACTTATCCAAAAAGTATATCACCTTACAACTAACTGATTCAAAACGAATTAAATTAACCTTAGTCTCTGCAGACGCCGTAATTATACCGGATCGTGTGCCAAGATGGGAACGTTATTCGGAATGAGTGAGAACTGAGGGAGAAAACCTGATAATAAGAACACTCACGCGCCCCTCGTCATCGCTGTAGGGACGAATGCAGCCATCCTATTGGAGGTGCTTCCCTTCCTCGCACGCGCGATCAGTTACCTCGACTCTATAACATGCATTTTAATGAATACCTAGAAGGGAGAGAACTCTGAATATTATCCCACCTAGAGAGACCGCGACGGCTATCTCGATCACGCTTATCAAGGCAGCCCTCCTAGCCCCAAACTCCTTCGCGAGTACAGCTATCGTTGCAACACAAGGCACGTAGAGCATGACCACGAAGGCGAAGACGAACATCTGAGCGGGAGTCAGTATCAACGCAAAGTTCGTTGTTCCCATTATTGAGGCGAGTAGAATGAGGGTAAGCTCCTTCCGAAGGATACCGAATATGAGGACGACGCCCGTCGCCGCCGGTAAACCGAGCCAGAGAACAGTCACAGGGCTCATCACCCACTGAGCGACGTTGAGGAACCCGATGATATTCGCAAGATAGACGATTAAGCTACCAGCCACAATTATCGGAAAAGCCTCATAAACAAAGTCTTTGAGCCTAAACCAAGTACGCTGTACAGTCATCTTCGCTGATGGCAGCTTGTATGTCGGCATCTCCATGATGAGACCAACTGGCTCACCTGGGAGAGTCTTGAAAGCGATCCTCCCGAGTATGAAGATGAGGACGAAGTCTATTACGTAGATGGCTGCGGCTGGGCCGAAGCCAAGGTATGCTGCTACGATTCCCATGATTACAATGCTTCTAGCTGCACAGGGCACGAGGCTGGAGACGAAGGCGCATATCAGTCTCTCCCTCTCAGTCTCCATGATGTTGCTGGCGAGTACGGCGGGCACGTTACATCCAAAACCTAGCATCATGGGGATGAATCCCTTCCCGTGGAGCCCAATCTTGTGCATAAACGAGTCCATTAGGAAGGCGACCCTTGCCAGGTAGCCGGAGTCCTCCATCAGACTGAGGGCGAGGTAAAAGGGCACGATGTAGGGGAGCGCGATCGTTGTCCCGGCGATGATACCTCCCGCGAGGCCATTCCAGATGAAGGACTGTATTGGCCCTAGACCGGCGGCGGCGTAGTAGGCCTTCTCCAGAGCGGTGAAGCCTTTCCCGAGTAGACTTGAAGCGTAGTTTCCTATTGTGAATACGGAATAGAACATCCCCAATACTACTAAAATTATGATTAGGTATCCGAGCACTGGGTGGCTCGTCGCATCCTCCAAGTTCGCCCACCTGCTTCGTCTGGGTTCGACATTGGCGGTGACCTCGAAGGCGATCCTGCTCGCGTTAGCGTAGCGCTCGGAGGTGAGGGCGCTGGCTGGATCGTGACCGTGGATCTCCTCAATCTTCCTCCTAGCCTCCTCCACTATTTCTCTAAGCGAAGGCGCTTGAGAGTATGAGACATTTTCCATCTCCCCGTCTCCCTCGAGGAGCTTGATCGCGACCCACCTCTGGGGGTAAGGTGTTTCGACCCTGCTAGAATCCTCAGTCAGTGTAGAAATTATTTCCTCGATCTCGGAGCCAAATGTCAAGGGTTTAACGGGAGGCGTCTCATTCTCATGCAGCTCAACCACTTTCGCCATGAGCTCCATGAGGCCGACGTTCTTGATCGCTGTCGTTGGAATGACCGGTGAGCCGAGAAGCTCCGCGAGTTTCCCAACATCTATTTTGATGCCTTTCTTCTCCGCGATATCCATCTGGTTGAGCGCGATGATCAGGTGTGGCTCCAGCTCCATCAGCTGAGTCGTGAAGAATAGATTCCTCTCGAGGCTGGAGGCATCCACGACGTTGATGATGGCGTCCGGGTGTTCCACGACTATGTACTCCCGGCTAACCTTCTCCTCTAGTCCATAGGTGCTCAGACTGTATATCCCCGGGAGATCCACAACATCTATTTTGTATCCACCGTAGACAAGAGTCCCCTCTGCCTTCTTCACCGTCTTCCCAGGCCAGTTACCTACGTGCTGATGGAGACCAGTTAGCTGGTTGTAGACGACGCTCTTCCCCACGTTTGCGTTGCCAGCGAGCCCAACCGTTAGAGTTTTGCTTGTTCTACGCTGCTCCACCTCAGGTCCACCTAAATCATCTTGGTAACCCAAGTTATGGTCAGCTCCCACTCACTACGACGTGGTGGGGGCCATGCGGATGAGGAGTCTCCGCTATTCCATTCTCAACTTCGACGTAGACCTTCTCCGCTATCTCTCTACCTAGAGCCAAATTCGTCTCCCTGACCGAGACTTGAATGGGACCGCTGAAGGGAGCCGCGTTGTTGACTTTGAGGTTGGTTCCTGGGCAAAGACCCATGTCCATTATCCTTTGGGTTGCGGACCCGCCTCCCCTTATGAAGGCTACCCTCGCCCGTTCCCCGGGTCTCAGGTGGCTGAGCTGTGTTAGGAGTTTAAATCTGCCTCCCTGGGCCTCACGTGCCAGCTTGCACTCCGCACAGTCGTTGGCATTTAGGGTGCATGCGGGTATGGGTTTACCATCGTCAGGACAGGTTTTTGGGCTCTGAAGGTTATCGCATAGAGCCGCAGCTGTCTCGTCGCTGATGCTGTGCTCGAGCTTACACGCTTCGTCGTGAACTTTGTTTATGTTGAGACCTAAGGTGTCATGTAGGAATCTCTCGAGTAGCCGGTGTTTCCTAACCACCTTTTGGGCTCTAGCCATGCCTTTGCCGGTGAGTAAAACGCCTTTATATGGTTCATATGTCACGAGACCTTCGTTCGCGAGCTTCCTTATCATCTGTGTGACACTTGGGGGCGCAACCCGCAGTTTCTCGGAGAGGTCCTGGTTTTTGGCGAGTTCTCCCTTTTCGTTGAAGCTGTAGATGGCCTCCAAATATTCTTCGACGCTTTCACTCATCCTTATTCTATAAAGTTAGGCATGGCTAAATATATAAAGTTTAGCTAGCCTAAAAAATTGGGGTCTCGCTAGGCGATCTTTGTTCCTTTTTTTCTAGCGCTCGATGGCTATCATGATTCCTAGGAGCTATAATGAATTTCTTTCCACGCGACGCTATGCAAATGAGAGTATATGTTAAGTGTTGAAAAGCATCCACCTCATTTATCCCTATCCTCGCGTCTCTAAATGTCAATTCAACGGGTGATGTGCTTGAAAACTGAGCCTACTATAATTCAAAGTGAGATTCTTAAGCGAATCCGCAACGCTGGAGGTACACTCCTAATCGAAAAACTTGAAGATCTGTGTAGTAAGAGCTCCTTACGTGAAGGTACTCTGGCTTCCCTCGAGAGAAAAGGACACGTCAAGGTCACTGACGGAGTTGTTAGGCTAGTTGATCCTCTCTTTTTGCCAACTTATCAGGATCAGCGAATTTCACCAAAGCTGAATGCTCGAGAGGTTGCGGAGATGGAGCATAAGAGCGACGTTAACATGGTCTACCACTACGCTGGGGCGCTTAGGAGGATCGGGTCAGGGACGCCACCTTGCAATGTCTTGAGTAAGGGCATCCGAATGAAGTTCAAGATCGCAGGTATGGTTAAACGGGATAAAAGGGGAAACTGGGTTCTCAGCGCGGAATGCATTGAAATCCTTCATAGGTGTTGAGGAGAACTCGTGCATGCGAAGAATTTTATTTTCAAATCGAAGTCTCAATTATTAATCCCTCCAAAAAATGTGTGCCTTTCGAAGGCTTTTAGAGGTCAAAACGACAATCAAAAGCAACACAATATAAAGGTAATTGGAGCTTCCGAGATGATTGAGAAGCAACCGAGGATAACCAAGAAACACCGAATACAATTCTACCCCGGCATGATCTGTTGGCAAGCACTCACAATAGACGCTTTCAAACTGATAGACTGTGTGTACACACCCGTCTGTCACGAGACATTAAATACATCACCTGAGGCATAATTATGAAAAGTGAATTAAATGTCGCTAACAGAAAGGACTGGCATGCTTGGCTCGAAAAAAATCATGGGGTCTCAAAGGAAGTCTGGTTGATTTACTACAAGAAATATACTGGAAAACCCGGAATCACGTACGAAGCTTCAGTTGAGGAGGCACTTTGTTTTGGTTGGGTGGACAGTATAATCAAGAGACTAGATGATGATAGATGTGCTCGGAAGTTTACGCCTCGTAATTACAACAGCGTCTGGTCTGAGTCCAATAAAAAGAGGGCAGAAAAGATGATCCGTGAGGGGAAAATGAACGAAGTCGGCATGGCAAAAATAATAGAAGCTCAAGAAAGAGGCGAATGGTTGATGATCCGAGAAGTCAACAAAGAGCTAATTGTTCCTTCCTTCATTCAAAACGCTTTTGCAAAAAATGAAAAAGCTCGTTTGTTTTTTGGTACATTGGCTGGCTCGTATAAACGTCAGATTGTCTTTTGGGTTTCAAGCGCCAAGAAGGAAGAAACGAAGGAAAAGAGGCTTAAAGAGGTTATCAGCCTTTTGGAAAAGAATCAAAAGTTGGGAATGAAGTAGGTTATGTGTATTCCCGCGTGCAGACTGAAGCTCGCGTGAGCTTTATAGTTTTTCGTAGATGGTTAGCAGCTTCTCGAGGAGTTTGGATAGTGGGCTGGTGGTTCTGAGGATGGATCATGTCGAAGTCGGGCTTGCTGAGGGTGTGAGTGATCTTTAAAGCCCCCAGGTAGACGAGTGAGAAGGTAACTGTGCCTAATACTAGCTCTATGAGGTGTCTACCAGGGATCAGATATTGTGTGGCGAGTGTCGCCGTGAGTGCTGCGGTTGAGGATAGATATATCTTGACTGAGGAGGTTTGTTCAAAGGCTAGGTTCAGGTGGCTCTTGCGCACACGAGAAATTAAGCAGGACCATTATGTTTTAACTGGGATCTCCTCCGATTTCTGTTGGCCCTTCACGTTGAAGCTGCCAAGGATTTTCACGAGATCTTCTGAGAGGAGACCAAGGTCGTTTGAGACGTTTGCAGTTGCTGCCTTCGGCGCGAACGTTGGCGCTGGCGAATAGGCATAGGATATTGCTTCTGCTGTCTTTTCAGTGACCTTTTGTGCTTCGGCGACGGGTGGCTCTGGGAAGCTGCTTTGGAGGCTGCTCTCAATCAGGCCTGATACCTCCTTCAGTATGGCTACGCTCTCGCTGCTTGTTGCCCCAAATATCTCTTCTAGTGCCGGTTGCTTGAATGCGATGGTGGACTGCTTCAGGGTGTCGCTCGCCAGTATGGAGAGCTGCTCCAACCCGGATACGAACTCAGGTGAGACGCCCTTAACGTCTACGAGGACGTCCTTGATTACCTGGGAGATGGGTTCCATCTGGATTGCGTTGTAGAGGTCGAGTAGGTTCTCCATCCTGATGGTGATGCACTCTATGACGAGCTGGCTCTGCGAGAAGACTCGCTTTAAGTGTCGTACTCTTGTCAGCTCGTTGGCGAACATGTTAGCTCGAAGGGTGTCTTTCTTTCGGAGTGCTTTCTCAATCATGTCGTAAAGGACCTTATCTCTCTCCTCGAGCTTTGTGTTTGATTGCTCGAACATTAGGCTATGTTTCTTCAGTTCGTTGAGGGATTCTTGAGAGACGAGGATGGTTTGTTGGGTCTTTGAATTGTTCAATTATTATCTCCTTCAGTTGCTACTTAGGTGAGCGGAATGTTTCCCGCTGGCCGCCGTCTTTGTTCCAGGTGACTCATGAAAGTTTCATTTAATCTAGACTCGGCGATTGTCTGGGCCTCTTCCAGGATCTTGGAGGAGTCCTCGTTGACAGCCTCGAAGTTGATGTTCATACCGCTTATAACTCCGGCGTCGACGACGATGCCGCTGAGGAGGTTGCCGATGTCTCCAATCTCCTTCTCTGCCTGCGGGTTGATTGATTCAATGCCTGTCTTGACGTCGCTTATAGTGCTGATGACTGGCAGCAGGGTGACTGCGATGTCGCCGAGATTCGTGGTTGTCTTGATGCGCAAGGATATTTGTTCGAGAGCTAGCTTGGTCTGGGAGAGCGCCTTCGCCATCTTTCGGACTTCTGCGAGCTCGTTCGCGTAGACGTTTGCGCTGGCGGCGTCGTGGTTTGTGTAGGCTTCGACGATCTTTTGGAAGAGGAGTTTGTCGCGTTCCTGGAAGCGTTGATTGGCCTGGTCAAAGTGTTGGTTTTCTTGATCGATTCTCTTTGTTGAGTCGGTGAGCCTTGAATTGAGTGGATCCGACGGGCTGATGGCCTCCTTCAGCTTAGCAAAATTGGATGGGTCGTCGTTTTTATTCCAACTCTTATCAAAGCTCATTATAAGATGCACTCGAAGATATGGCTCCTCTCGGGGGTATCAAAGTGTTGAATCATTGATGTAAACATCCGCGAAGTATGCGCCGTTTTTTATATTTTGCTTAGCATGTCTCTGTCTTAAAATGGGTGTGTCTGTTTCATAAATGAATGTTTTTGCTATTAATATTATCTAATTTTTAACATAAATATGAATTTTGCTTTAATACTTCGTTAATATACAGACACCAAAAAAACACCGTAAAATGGACATAATTATAGGGTTTCTTGCGCGAAAAATCTAGGTTAGGCTGAGAAGGTACGATTAGAATTATTGCAGATATGACAACAGCCATAATTGATATCGCGAGGGCTTTGAGCCAGCTACAGTCAAAGAAGTGTTTCACCAAGTAGAGCCAAACGATTAGTTCTATGAGGGATCCGATGACCCCAGTGGATAAGGCACCGATGCTGAACCTGCTATAGCGCGTGCATGGACCCGATCGAGCGTTAAATAACGTACGCGAAAACCAAAGCATTGTGAGCTAGTCGCGCTTGAATAATGGATAAAAGGGGGATTATTCGGGTTTTATCTTCTTTTTCTTCTTCTCAGGCTCAGGCTCAAGTTTGGGAAGTTTGACTTCGAGGACGCCATCAGTCATGTTAGCTGTTACCTTCTCTGCATCTATAGCTTCAGCGAATCCAATGTATCTACGGAATGTAGAGAAGGCTCTTTCCCTGTGCAGGTAGGTTTTCCCCTTCTCCTCCTTCTCAACGTCAGATTTGGCGGTCAGGGACAATTCATTTGTCCCGACCTCGATCTCAACGTTGTCCTTTTTCAGCCCTGGAAGCTCCGCCTTTACGACATACTCTTTGTCCGAGTCGATGACATCAACATATGGTATCCTGGTCGGGAGCTCGTATTCAACGGGTCCACTCGAAACCTCGGAATGGATCCCACATTAGCTCACTGCGAAACGTGTCTAGCAAATTGTTGAATTCTTGAATCGAGCCGGATTGAAGTTTTTTGGCGGCGGGAACGGATTTCTCCTCCTTCTTTACGGCGAGGCTCTTCTTTTTCTCATCAGGCATTCACAATCACCCAAAAAGCTCGAGGGAGACTTTGTTAATAAATCATTTACGCACAGTAAATCCACGAAGTGTGTGAGCTTCCATGGATATTTGGGCAAAATGAATGTCTTTTAGGTCTCGTAGCATTATCCTGGTTACTCAGCCTTGCGCAGGTCGCGCGCGCTACCCTCTACATGGGAGACGCTGCAGCTCTTATTTTCTCTCGTTTATATTCAGATGTAGGCATCAGTCGCGTATCTCCGCATCATTCGGTGGCTATTGAAATAATAAGCGATTTTTCCGATTGAGTTACGCATCATGATTATCCAACTATCTCGTTCCTCGTAGAATTTTGGGATAATGAGGTATTCCAGCTTGTTGTAGAGATCAGCAAGTTCTCTTTTTCTTCTTTCACCCTCATTGATCTTTTGATCAGGAGACGGGCCGATTGCCCAGCCTGTGAGGCCTTCAACACAACCTTCAACCCACCAGCCATCTAAGACGCTGAAATTTACCACACCGTTATGCGCTGCCTTCATCCCGCTTGTCCCAGAGGCCTCGTATGGTGGTAGGGGTGTATTCAGCCAAATGTCGACGCCTGAAGTCATTTTCCCAGCCATCTCCATGTTGTAGTTTTCAAGATAGACGACTTCGACCTTATTTTTCAGCAGGTCAATGTAATTGTAGATGTCTCTGATCAGCATCTTACCCCCCTCGTCTCTAGGGTGCGCCTTCCCGGCGAAAACTAGCTGAATTTTGCCTTGCCTATCCACTTCCTCAAGTTTCTCCAAGTCCGAGAAGATCATGGTTGCCCTCTTGTACTCGGTGGCCCTTCTTGCAAAGCCTAGGGTCAAAGTGTCAATATTCAACCTTACGTCGACTTTCTCGTCGACGTAGTTGATCAGATCCTGCTTTGCCTTCCTATGCGCTGTCCACAGCTCATTATTCGGGATTGAGTCAACTCTCACGAGGCGCTCTGGTTCGTTAGCCCATCCTCGAATATAAGCGTCGAAAAGCTGTCTAAAGTACTGGCAGGTCCATGTGTAGGAGTGGACGCCGTTAGTTATTTCTTGGATGTTGTATCCTGGAAAAATCTTCCTTGAGTACTCCATGTGCGCCTCGGTTACGCCATTTGTGTATTTGCTCAGGTTCAAGGCTAATAATGTCAGATTCAGTTGACCTGATCCTCCATACTTGATCAAGACCTCCTGTGGTGGTTCTGGCCCAAGCACCCTCGATACGAGATCGTATGAGAACTTGTCAAAAGCGGCTTCAACGGGTGTGTGAGTGGTGAAAACACACAAATTTTTCACCTTATCAGCGTTCATCTCATTTCTTTTTAATAGTTCGAGGGTTAGGAGGCTGGAATGGCCCTCATTCATGTGATATTTTTTGATGTTGATGTTTAAAGCTTCAAGAATCTTCACGCCGCCGATGCCTAGGACTATCTCCTGTTTTAACCGATATGACTCGTCGCCTCCGTAAA
>Ga0209777_10008164_pt1 | contig 11502 bp, 9 predicted proteins | sample FrelakmetHBP12HB_FD_187147 | JGI IMG/M metagenome (GOLD analysis project Ga0209777, IMG submission 187147) | Freshwater lake sediment microbial communities from the University of Notre Dame, USA, for methane emissions studies -HBP12 HB (SPAdes)... | ecosystem: Environmental > Aquatic >...
GGGGTCAAGGTGGAACAGGTTTTTCGACGGTGCAAGGTGTTACTCCGGATCAGCTCAAGGCGGCTTACGCAGGTACTCAAGGCTCTCTGGCGCAGCAGCAAGCCTTACTCCAAGCTCTAGGCGCGCAAGGCGGCATTCAAAACCAACAACAAGTTTATCAGCAGCTTCAAGATATCGCAGCTGGCAAAACAGGGAATGTGGCTCAAGCTCAACTTCAACAAGCCACTGCGCAAAACGTCGCGCAACAAGCAGCTCTCCAGGCCGGTCAACGAGGCGCTGGTGCTAACGTCGGTCTTATGGCTAGACAGATCGGCCAACAAGGAGCTGCAACGCAACAGCAGGCAGCGCAACAAGCCGCTGCTCTCATGGCTCAGCAACAATTAGGCGCAATTCAAGGTGCGGGTAATTTGGCAACGACTCAAGTCGGCCAGCAAATGGGCGCGCAACAAGCAGCCACTCAAGCGCAGCTAGAACAACAAGGACAACTGCAAGCAGCTAATACCGCATATTCTCAGCAACAAGCTGAATTGGCTAAAGGTGAAATGGGTATGGCGGGTCAAGCTATTGGCGGAATTGGACAAGGCATCGGCGCATCTTTTGGGTTAGCAGGTAAGCCAACTGTCCCAACTGTTCCAGGAAAAGCGCACGGAGGCGAAATTGAGCCTAATTTTGCAGACGGCGGAGCGGTTGCAATGCCGAGCATTATTCAAACTTACCTGCAAAAAATGAATCCCAAAATGGCTAGTGGCGGTGATGTGGGAGAAGCTCTTAAGTCAGGCGGTCATGTTCCAGGTCATGCTTCAGTAAAAGGCGATTCACTTAAAAATGACACGGTTCACGCAATGTTATCTCCTGGTGAAATCGTAATTCCTCGCTCGGTGGCTCAATCTTCTAATCCTGTCGATGGCGCTGCTCGTTTTGTAGCAGCAATGCAGGCCAAGAAAGGCAAAAAGTAATGAAACCTTTTCCTTTAAATTTAAAACATTTTAAAAAGATTAAAGTAGATCAGCATTCATCGGTTTTAAAACATAAAGACGGTCACGAAATTAGAATTGCCCATGCGTCTTTAAAGCCTGAATTGCGCAAACAATTAGATGAACTACCCCATTACGCTGAAGGCACTCCCAATGGTCCAATTGGTTCATCTGATGATGATCGAGTAGTTCATATTGATCCATCTTCTTTGCCTGGTTTTCCTGGATATAATCCTTCTTCAACGGCTCAAATGCCAGCCATAAATCCAGAATTTCAAACACCTGTTGCGCCCATTCAATCATCTCAAAGAAATCAGCCAGTTCAACCTGTTTCAGCGCCAAAATCATTTGCACAGTCGTATTCTGATTTAGCTCAAAAACAAATTGCCGCATTAGAACAGCAAAAAAAGGGCGAGATGATGCAAGCTCAAGCATTATCAAGTGGCGCTTTAGAGAGTAAGAACAGAATGGCTTCAGAAAACTTGGCTTATGAGCAAGCCATGGAACCTTATAATCAAAATCGTAATTATTTATTAAATGAACATAAAAACCTTCAAGATGCTATTACAAGCGGTCAATTAGATACTAATCGCTGGGTAAATAGTATGAGCGGAGGTCAAAAAATTCTCAACTCTCTTGGTCTTATTTTTGGGGGATTTGGAGCTGGTTTAACTCATGGGCCGAATTTGGCCTATAACATGCTCGAAAATGATATTAACAATGACATCATGGCGCAAAAAGCAGAGTTAGGAAAAAAAGAAAACCTGCTATCTCATAATATGCAAATGCTAGGCGATAACCGAGCAGCAATGGACATGCTGAGAATGCAACATAATGAAGTCATTTCAAATATTTTAAAACAAGGCGCGTTAACCACTCAAAACGAACAAGCAAAAGGTTTACAACTTGCGATTGCTGGCAAATTTGATGCTGATACAGCAGCCCGTGCTCAGCAAATGGCTATACAAGGCATGGCTTTAGGTGTGGGTGCTCCAAGTGCTGCAAAACAACCTGCTCAACTTCAACCAGAGGATCCTTCGGGATATGTGCCTTTGATGGTTCCAAAGGAACACCAGGCACAAGTGTTTAAAGAGATTAATGCAGCTCAAGACACCAGGCGCATGGCAAAATCAATTATTGATGCATTTGATAAAGCAGCAGAAGAAAATACAGTATTAAGAACAGGAGCTGGATTATTGAGAACACCGGCATCTGTTTATGCGCTTCATCAAGCCATGCAACCGACCTTTAAAGATTTAGAAGGAACGGTGAGACAAGCCGCAATGGATAATACATTCAAAAACATTACTCCACAGCCTGGGGATAAAGATTATACTGTAGAAACAAAACGCCAAGCCTTGTTAGATTACTTACAATCTAAGGCATCGGCTTCGACTGCTAAAGGTTATGGGATTGATTTACATCGTTTTGAGTCAACCGCGCCTTTCACAGAGCAAAAGCATTCTTTGGAAGGTCAGCAAGGTTTTGTTCCTGGCGTTGGTCGGGTTGTCATGCGGAATGGAAAGGTAGTTAAGGCTCAATGAGTGACCAAGCTTTAAATATTGATCCTAATCAAGTGCAATGGGATACCTCAGTCCCCCAACCTACAATTCAACCATCCCCTAACGTAAATGAACCTCTCGATTTAGACCCTAGTCAAGTCACTTGGGATAAAGACAAATATGGCACTCTGCCAGCCCAAGCAAAGCTGATTGCTCAAGAATTGGCGCAAGGTTACGCTGGACCGGTAGCGACAGCAGCCGAAAAAGGCCTAAGTGCGTTAGGCGTCTCTGTTTTAACGCCTGAAGAACGAGAACAAGCAGCAGCAGTCAATCCAATTAAAGCAGGCATTGCACAAGCAGTTGGACTGGGTGCTGGTTTAATGACAGGAACAGGCGAAGCAGCATTACTGGGTAAAGCCGGAACTGCTGGCGCTAAGCTTTTAGTCACGGGTGCCGAAATGAGCCGAGCACGTGCTGCTGGGGCTGCTGCGCTTCGAGGTGCCATTGAGTTAGGCGGTTTTGGTGCGGGTGATGAGATTAGCAATTGGATTGCTGGTAAACCTGATCAGACGGTACAAAGCGCAATCTCGCACATTGGATTATCTGCATTGTTAGGCGCTGGAACGGGCGGACTGTTAGGTTTTGCGCTTCCTAAAACTTTTGGAGAAGTAGCGCCTGAAGTTGAACAGAATCTTAAAAACTTTCAAAATACGGTTCAGGGAACTGTGGCAGATGTTGAAGCAGAAGCGCCACTTCAGCAAATTAAAGAAGCTGGCCTTTTATCTCGTTTTAAAAAGCTCAAGCCTGAAGCACAGGGAATTGTTCAAATTGGTGAGGCTCATCAATGGCCTGTTTATGAAGGCATGATCTCAGCTGCCCCTGAAATTCAGATGGCAGAAGATGCGCTATTAAACGGTCCTCCCACAGTTGTGGGCATTCACAGGCGTCAAGCGTATGAGAAGGCAGCTGATGCGGTTAGATCATCTGTTGATGAAGCAAGCGCAGCACCTCTTGCACCTTCTGAAACAGCGGTGGGTAACACTATTAAATCAGGATTACTCGGTGCTTTAGAAACTAAAAATGAACCGATTAACGCGCTTTATAATGAAATAAGACCTTATCGACAAACCATTCCAGTTGTAGAAAAGGAAGCTAAATCACTAGGAAGTGTGGTTAACGATATTATTAAAGATAAAGGGTTAGTGCCTGGATCTGAGCGCTACAATTTTATCAAAACTTTTTCAGGTGGACTTGAAAACGTAGAAAATCTTCAGCAATTAGCTAATTTTAGAACTGAAGTAGGAAGATCGGCTGGACCGTTGACGCGGGATTTAGCTCAAGACATTTCTGAAAAATTGAATGGTGTCGAAGAAAAAGCCATTCAAAACTTTGCCAATACGATGGAAACAGGCGAAGCAAAAGATAGGATTTTAAATCTTATTTCTAAATCTAATGAGGCCAAGAAAAGTTATGCAACGTTTCGAGAAGAATTGCAGACTTTAGGTAACTCTCTCGGCAAAAAGAAAATTTATGGTCCTCAAAACTTCATGGATTTTATTGAAGATTTAAATCCTCAAACGTTAGCAAAACGCACATTTTCGCCTGGAAATACTGAGTTTGCTCAATATTTAGCTGAGAAGTTTCCTGATCAATTTAAAGCTATCCGGGATTATCAACGTGGATTACTTCGAGAAGAAGCACTAACTAACGGCGAGCTGGACATGAAAAAGCTTGTCAAAAAAGTTAATAATCTTGAGCCAGAATTAAAAGACCTGCTTTATTCAGAAAACGAACAAGTAGTGTTGAATGACGCAAAAAAGTATTTAGATTCATTTCCTAAATCCTTTAATCCAAGCGGCACGTCTCACATGAGCGCTTTTAGAGCATTCTTTGAGCATCCAACGGGCGCAGTGATTGCCAACTTAAGAGATGCAGGAATTCAGGCGTTTATCAAGGCGGCTAACGTAGTAGTGCCTGGCGCTGATAAAGAAGCAGGAACTTTGATTAAGGTTTTAGGGCCGACCGTTGCTCAAGGTCAGACGGATGCAGCAGGTTTTGCAGCAGGCGTTAAGGCTGTCATGTCCGCGATCAAAGCACGAGCAAAAACGGTTAAAGCTGCTGATGCGGTTTTTACTGGCGCGATGCCTGTAATCAATGAAGCGACTCATGATCAGCTAAAAAAACTGGATGATCATTTAGAACAGTTTAAAGCTAATCCTCAACCGGTCAGTTCACTTGGAAATGATTTAGGTAAATTTTTGCCTGATCATGCACAAGCGTTGAGCATGACCGCTGCCACTGCGATGAACGGGTTAAACGCTATGCGTCCGCAAAATCCTAAAATGGCACCACTCGATCGAGCATTTCCAGTCAATATGGCTCAAGGAATGCCTTATTTGCGTAATCTTGCGATGGCTAATCAACCTTTGTTGGCGTTTAAACACATTAAAAATGGAACGCTACTTCCTCAAGATGTAAAAACGCTTCAAACGGTCGCGCCCGCTAAATATGAGTTAATGAGTCAAATGCTAGTGCAGGCGATGAATGATCACATTGCAAAAGGTGGAATGATTCCTAATCACACGCGCCAAAGTTTAAGCCTGTTTTTAGGTCAGCCGATGGATTCAACCTTTACTCCGCAAGGCTTGCAAAGCATTCAGGCAACTTTTGCAGGCCCAACAGGTCCAGCGCAGCCTCAGCAACAGATGAAACCACAACGTAAGGGGTCAGCGTCGGCGTTATCTAAACTTCCTCATTCTTTAATGACAGGAGTTCAGGCACGAGAAGCGCGGGCTAATAAAATCTAAGCGACATCTAGAGCAATAGTGACTCGTCCCAAAAGGACTTAACCCAAAAGGGGGAATTATGCCGAAAAAGAATGTACTCGAGCGTTATCAGCTCTTAACGAATGGCGCTATGGCGTCTTCAATCACAAGCAATGTCACATCGATCAAATATCTCGATAATGTGATGATCGAGTTAATATCCACGGGTTCTCCTGCTGGCACATATGCCATCCAAATTTCGGGTGATTATCAAATTGATAACAACGGCAACGTTTTAAATCCAGGTAATTGGGTCTCTTTAGATTTAAATCCAGTGCCGACCATTTCAGGTGCAGGCGTGGTTCTGATTGATGCCAATCAATTAAGTGGCCCTTATCTGAGATGCACGTGGACTCCCACTTCAGGTTCAGGCGTTTTAAATATCTTTATTACGGCAAAGCAGGTTTAATATGAGCAATCTATACATTCGTTATCCTTCCAATCCTGGCTCAGTCACTCCTCCTATTCCCGCAGGAGCAGCAACTAGCGCTAATCAATTGACTGAAATAGGCTACTTAACGACGATTGCAAGCAACACGGCTCAGTTAGCCACTGCTCAACCTGTATCTCAGTCAGGTTCTTGGACAGTCTCTCTTGCTGCTGGAAGTGTTGATATTGGCAAAGTAGATCAAGGCAACGCAGGAACACTTGCGCAATCTTGGTACACTAACCTTTCTCAAGTGGGCGGAACCTCTTTTGCCCTTGGGCAACAACTTGCCGCGGCATCCTTGCCAGTAGTTCTAACGGCTTCTCAATTAAGCACGCTGACACCGCTCAGCACTGTAACCGTGACACAGGGCACGGCTGCTAACTTGAACGCCACTGTGACTGGTACCGTTGCAGCAACGCAATCAGGTACCTGGAATATTACTAATGTGAGTGGGACGGTATCTTTGCCGACTGGAGCAAGTACCAGCGCGAATCAAACGAACGGAACACAAAAAACACAAATTGTTGATGGTTCCAATAACGTAATTAGTTCAACAAGTAATGCTTTAAACGTAAACGTCTCGTCAGGCACCGTAACTGCTACGAATAGCGCCAACGGCAACACCGGTTCAACCGTGCCGACTCAAGCGACATACATCGGCGGCAACTATGCTGGAAACTTAATAGGATTAAAGCTTGATTCTGCCGGCGAGCTTTTAGTCCAACAAGCAGACTCAACTGCTACTGGAACTATTACAAGCAATCAAAGCGTTTCAATTGCTTTGAACGGTGCCGGAACCGTTGGAATTCAAATTTCTGGAACGTGGACGGGCAGCATCACAGCTGAGGGCTCGGTCGACGGCACTAATTACAGTGCTTTACCCTGCGCTGCGCTTACGTCAGGCGGAATTGGGTCAGTTTTTACTGTAAATAATATATTCCAAGCTAGCGTCGCAGGTCTCGGTTTCATGCGTATGCGTGGAACGACTGTAGCCACAGGAACCGCGACAATTAATTTAATTTCAAATCATGCGGTTGGAGCACTTTCTTTACTCAATTCTCTTCCCAGCGGAACCAACACCATTGGATCTATTTCAAACATTTCTGGAACCGTGTCACTTCCCACTGGCGCAGCTACTTCAGCCAATCAAGTGACAGGCAATTCCACATTATCTACGATTTCCGGTCAACTCCCAGCGGCTTTAGGTGCTCAAGTAACCTCCGCCAGTTTGGCTGTGAATATTGCGTCTGATCAGACGGTTAACGTTATTAATCCAGATACGACTGCTACAGGATCAATTACAACTCAAAATTTAGTGCCTGGTGGCACTGCGACTACTGGATCTGCCGTTGCTATCAATTTAAGCAATAAAGGCACAGTAACCATTCAGGTGACAGGCACTTATAGCGGTGCGCTATCTCCTCAAGTCACTACTGACGGGACAAATTGGATCACCCAAGCGTCTGGTGTGCTTCAAAACATGGCCACTGGAGGCGTTTCTGCAACAATCCCAAGTGGTAGCGTTGGCATTTGGCAAATTGAGATCAACGGACATGCTCAATTTAGAATCACAGCGCTTGCAGCGGTGACAGGGACTGCAGTAATTACTTTGAGAGCTGCCTCAGGCACATCGCAAGTCAGCGCGACAATCAATAGTTCTGCGCTTCCCACCGGAGCAGCGACCTCAGCGAACCAAACGACATTAGGTTCTCAGACTACTAAAATAAACGATGGCACCAATACAGCCGCAGTCAAGGCAGCTTCAACAGCTGCAAGTGCAACCGATCCAGCGTTAGTAGTCGCAATTAGTCCCAATAACACGGTAGCCGCTACTCAATCGGGCACTTGGAATATTACAAACATCAGTGGCACGGTATCCTTGCCAACAGGTGCTGCGACCTCGGCTAATCAGACAACGCTTGGATCTCAAACTTCTAAGATTAACGACGGCACGAATACAGCCACAGTTAAGGCAGCATCTACCGCCGCTGCTACAACTGACACGGCGCTAGTGGTGGCAGTCAGCCCAAATAACACGATCAACGTTGCCGCACCAAAAGGACGAGCACAGGCTAATGCGCCAGTGGTGACCTCGTATTCTAGTACTAACGTGACTTCCGCTGCTTATGTTCAGCTGGTAGCAAGCACTACCAGCGCTGCAAATATGATTGAGATTTTTGACTCATCAGGTGTGGCGCTTTATTTCGCAACGGGCTCAGCAGGCTCAGAAGTGAACCAGTTCGTGATCTACCCAGGCGGTAACGGACCGGTTAATTTTGCGATTGCTGCGAGTACACGTTTATCAGTTAAGGCCGTGAGCACGTCGGCCACCAGTGGCACTGGCATCATTAACCTTTATACCTAGGAGTAACTCATGGGTTCACCAGTACTTTGGGGTCCAAATAACTACGCAAACAACCTCCAGAATGCCGAGCTTACGGCTACAGGAGCATTGCTTGCTTATAACGGGCCTAAAAATTATATCACTTATGGTAATTTCGAGAACCAACTCACCACAGGATGGTCTTTAGGCACAATTGGCACACTGACCAACGGTTTACCCACGGGCTCACCGACTTTCGGTTCGGGCGCATCAGGTAACCTAAGCATTGCGATTGTCACATCAGGCCAGTTATCTGGCACCGCATCGTTAAGCTATGTGTCTTCCGCTGCAACCACAGCCGGAAATATGCTGGCGTCACAAAGTTACGCCATCGATGTTGAAGACCAAGCGAAAGTGTTAGGTTTTAAATTTAGTTATAGCGCTATTTCAAATGCCTCTAACGCGAATTGGTCAGGGACATCATCCAATAGTTTTGGCGTGGCAGTCTATGACGTCACCAATTCGGCATTTTTGGGTGTCGCTGGCGCATTTAATTTAGTGCAATCATCCGGCACCGGAATAGCCACAGGTACCTTTCAGACTGCAAGCAACACGGCCTCGATCCGGTTCATTATCTACAACGTCAACGCAACGTCGGGTGCGATCACCCTTTATTTCGACTCATTTCAAGTTGGGCCGCAAGTTACGATGCAAGCTCCAGCCATGTCGGATTGGATATCTTACACGCCAACTGGAAGCTGGATTGCAAATACAACTTATTCCGGCAAATGGCGTCGTGTAGGTGATAGTGCCGAAATTCAAATTAGTTTAACTTTAAGCGGAGCGCCTACCGCAACAACTTTAACTTTAAACTTACCGACTAGTTTAGTCATTGATTATACTAAATTGGCTATCGCTACAGGTGCGGTTCCTGTTTTCGGTCAAGCAACAGGTGTGCATTCCGGCACATTCTATAATTTTGCAGTTCTATACAATTCGACAAGTTCTGTTTCGGTTTCATATACAACAGCGACGTCCGGAACTTTGGCGGGTATTAGTGCAACCGCTCCAGTAACTTGGGTTTCTACAGATACAGTTACCGTTGATTTTTTAGTGCCAATTTCCGGATGGTCTTCAAATAGCGTTAGTTCAAGTGACACTGCGACTAACGTCGTCGCTTTTAGTGCGACTGGAACTGCGAATACAGCGTTCACAACAACTCCAAGTATCGTACAATTTAATACTGTGAATAAGGACACCGCTGGCGCTTACAGCTCGGGCACTTATACAATTCCTGTAACCGGATTTTATCAAGTCAATGCGGCTTTAGATAACGCTACTTCTTTTGCCGCTGCAAACGGGATTTTATTAAACGTCACTCGAAACGGATCTAACATCACTTCGGGTTATATGAGAAGTGAATCAGCCGTCTCATCGCCTTTAACTTCCGCTCCGACGGTGGCAGCAACGTATTTATACAATGCAGGTGACACGCTTACAATCACAGCGGCTGGAATTAGTACTTCATTCACTGCTACATCAGGTATTTACACTTATTTGAATATTAGCAGAGTCAGTGGTCCCGCCGTAATCACGGCGACTGAAAGCGTCAATGCTCGTTATACAAATTCAAGCGGGCAAAGTATTCCAAATAATTCAGCTACAACAATCACAGGATGGGTGAAAGACTTTGATTCTCATGCGGCTTTCAGCACATCAGGAATATATACTGTTCCCGTTTCCGGGAAATATATTGTATCGTTTGAACTTATTTATGCTTCAGCTTCAGTTGTGGCAGCAACACAATACGGCCTTTATGTCACACAAGCCGGATCTCAAAGCAGGCAAATAACAGTCGCTGATTATTTTCCGTCTGCATCTACAACTGCATACACTGGCATTAACGGTACTATCCTGGTGGGATGTTTTGCAGGTGATACTTTAACAGTACAAGGCTATCAAAGCTCTGGCGGCGCAAGAAGTTTATTAGCGGATCAATCGACAAATATAATTTCGTTTGTGAGAGTAGGTAACTAATGAAAAGAGTCATTGTTAAAAATTTAGACGGCATTCAAACACACGGCGCGGATATGGAAGACCCGACCCCATGGATTGCCGAATGCCAAACAACGGGCGTTTGGGGTGTAGACTATACCGTCGAACTGATTGATCTCGATCAAGACGCTGCTTGGCTACTTGAACAATGCTACGAGAACAGACGTCGCGAATACCCTCCGATGGCTGATTATTTGGACGGAATTGTGAAACGAGATTTAACTCAAATTGATAAATACATTGCAGAATGCAAAGCCGTAAAAGCCAAATACCCTAAACCTGAGGTGTCCAATGCGTAACTTAAGCCAAACAATTATTAGCGCACAAAATGCAGCCGTGAACCAAGTAAGTACTGCAATTAATTGCGGGCAGATCTATGCAGCATCTCTTCAGTGCTCATTTAGCACGTCGGGCATTTCTGGAACTTTAAACTTGCAAGGTTCTAACGACCTGACATCTCCCACCAATTGGAGCACGGTAGCCACGGCATCGGTATCTAATTCCGCTGTAACGATGATCCCAACCACGCAAACCAGTTACCAGTTTGTGCGAGCATCTTGGACAGCAACAGGTGGTTCAGGAACGATCACTGTAAACATCAATTCACAAGGCTTTTAGACTTCCTCTACAGTCACGAGGCAGTGCCCACTTTTTTGTGGGCCTTTCTTCCAGCTGTAGTGTGTGTCTAAAACCACGTTTGGATTATCATCTACGAGTATTTTAGCTTTAATCAAACCGTCTTGAATATGTTTGAAGCTAAAAACTAAGTTGTCTTGGTCGGGCTGACGAGCTGAACACCTGATAAAAGTGAGCTTAGCTTTTTTAAGGGGCAAAGTTGGTCTTTTTTTAAGCGTGCAGCTGTAGACTAATGAGTGAGCTAGTTTAATTTCTTTTTGTTTCACACGCCAATGACTCATCATCAGCTGATTAGGCAATTTGGGAAGATAAGGCAGCTTAAATTCCAGTTTGTATTTATCCATCGCTGAGCATCAACAAATAGATAAAAAACGACATCAACAAGGTGATGCAGGCAAAAAAAACCAAACGGGCCATTTTTGGGTCCATAAACATAGACACAGTGCATCACAAATCAATTCATTTTTCAAATTTCGTTTGTTATGTTAATTTTCAATGGGGGTATTCTATGAACAAGTTAGTTAATGCGATCAAAAACAATCCAGGGAAAGTGCTTACCACGTTGCTAGTTCTCTCTGAATTACTAGCGTTTTGGTGTCCCGAAACAGGAGGCATTACTAAAGCACTTATTAGCATTCTTCAAACTGTGGGTGCGCAGGCCTTACCGCCTCTCTGATATGCTGGCTTTGCTTGGTGCGATACCGACGTTAATTAATTTGCTGCGCGATATTTGGGCGTACGTCATGAAAGTGTCCAA
>Ga0209777_10008165_pt1 | contig 11502 bp, 13 predicted proteins | sample FrelakmetHBP12HB_FD_187147 | JGI IMG/M metagenome (GOLD analysis project Ga0209777, IMG submission 187147) | Freshwater lake sediment microbial communities from the University of Notre Dame, USA, for methane emissions studies -HBP12 HB (SPAdes)... | ecosystem: Environmental > Aquatic >...
AAAAAACATCTATAACCGACAACGATATCTCGCTATCCGTATTCTTGCAGCAAACCTCATTACTATACGAAAATCAAGAAATCCTCTCTTTTTGATTTATTTCATCATCGAGGATTTCTACGCTCCCAAGGAAACATAAATCTTATATGTGGATGATTGATATTTTAAAAAAGATTTCTAAGAATAATATTTTTTTAGATTATCTTAGCTCAAAAATAAGAAATTCAATTGTCCATTTTACATACTATTATAAAGATGAAAAAATTCTATTTTATGATAATATCTTTGATAAAAAACCTGAAGAAATGAGTTTAGTAAAATTAATAATCGAATCTAAAAATATGAATATATTAGCATTAGGTTTTTTCCATATGTATCTTGAGACGTTTAAGAAGCCACTAAAAGATTGAAATGAAATTAAATTTAATGAGTCCTTTTGGCCAGATGACAAAAGCTATTAATGCCTCATCAAACAAGAGTAACTTCACATATCGCTATAACTAGTTCTCGAAAAAATTAATCAATTCCACTTCATAATCGGATAAATTTTTGACTGAAAAACTCATCAATTTGTATGATTATTCTTTGTTTTTTTCTCCTGTTGTTTTAGAAGGAATACTTTCAGTCACACCAACGGGAGTAAATACGGAGGAAATACCTTACTTTTCTCCTAGAAAAAATATAGTTTTATTTCTTTTAAACTATCGTCACCAACACACGAGAAAAAACGGTGTTTATCATCGAGGTGGGGGAATTCTACCAAAACCAATATGATATTGCCTTATCGTGCGTTTAAACTGCGTTTATTTCCAAATTAAAGCTGCAGCTCTATCCGCCATACGCAGTTTCTTGAGTGTTGATACTATATCCTGTTTCTTCCAGTAAGTTCTTCAGATAATTAGCACCCTTACTATCTGTTGAAATTTCTGGCCAGCTCATGGATAAATCCATTTTGATTGTTCCGCCCCTCTTTGTGATGAACAATACATTCTGATTGTGGTATTGTGCCATTTCGCTTGAACCAACTACTTGTGCGTGTGTATTCAGATAGTCAAACAACCAGTGGTGAAGATCCAACTGACTTTCCGGTGAATCTGATTGTGTTCTTCCACCTTCAGCGATGATTCTAGTCATTTGTCTCTGTTGTTCCGTCTCAATAAGGTAACCCAACGGTGTGAAAGATGCCTTCTGAGTGTACACCACGACAGCCAATTTCTTCTTGTGTTTATTGAACAGTTAATCACCGAAAATAGGAATCTTCTATATCAATGTTAAATATTGTCATGGATACGATTTTGTATGGAAAATTTTTAGTTTGATATACCACTCATTCATCTAAAAAGAATATGTAGAATAAGAAATAGAAATCCTCCAGTAACAAAATTACTCATTACGTGAGTTATAATTGGTGCGATAATACTTTTTGATTTGAGAAACACAATACAAGCAATTACACCAAAGAAAAAGATGTTTAAACTAAAAGCTGCGTGAGATGTTGTAAAAAAATAAGCATTCAATCCAATGATTATTACGTAAAATTCAAGTGTAATCCACCTTTTATCTGATTCTGTAAACTTATTTTTGAATTTTGGAAGATTAAAAATAGTTTTTACTGTGAGTGTAATAAAAATTACTTCAAACAATGTCAGTATTATAACTCTAAAAAAGAATTCTTCCCAGATAGGAGCCGCAATACATTTTTCAAAGAAATTTGGGAGTATTTGATTATTTCCTAAGATAAAATGATTCATGGTAAAATAATCATAAAATCCAATAATTAATCCTCCAAGAACACCTAGTAGCAATGTAAGTCTCAGACTTTTTTCTCCAGTAGAGAAGCCAAGATTTTTCCAAGTAATGTAATTATTTCTTATGAATAAAAAATACGTAATTAGGATAATAAGTGGAAGAACAATAAGAAGTTGGATTGTTTGAAATACTGGAAATATCATTTCTCCTATCTGAAAGTTGGAAATTGGTAATATTTCTGTTATTAAACTCAAACCCATGAGGGAAATAAGAATCACAGAAAATGAAAGTAAAATTTTAACTTCAGGGTCTCTAATATCATACATTCTTTGAAAAAACATTGTGAATTTCCTTATAAACATGACGTAAAAAGAACCGTTTATTTACCAATTTACCTTACTATAATCTTCTTTGATATCTTTGGCAATCAAGTCAAGATACACCGCAGTAGTCGCTAAGTCATTGTGTCCTAGTATCTTCTGTAAACTCCTTAGGTTCATTCCTTGTTTTAAACAATGAACCGCGAATGAATGACGAAATGAATGAGGTTTTACAATTTCATCCTTTGGTTGATATCTATGGACGATGTTTCTTATCTGGGCTGAGGTTAAAGAAAAGACCCTATCATCCAGTGGTATCTTTGCAGTGTGGTATTGTAATAAATCAGAAAGATGGTTGTCAAGGGGTACAATCCTATCTTTATGTCCCTTCCCCTGGCGTATGGTGAGTTCATCTACTTTGATATCACGTTTCTTAAGGTTAATCAATTCACTGTTTCTAATCCCGGTTCTCCATAACGTGAGAAGAATCAGATAGTTCCTTTTGTTATCATTACGTGCTCGTTCCAACATCTCATCAATTTTTGTTTTTTCAAGGTATTTCGGCAATAATTTAGGTTTCCGTGTGATTTTTTTAACACCTGTTTCTGATACAACCATGGGTAAACCACTCCTATACATTTTTGTTTTTCCAGATTTTCAAAAGTCGTTATCCTCCTCATGATACATAACTTTGGTCGATTAGTGAAGAAATATGAAGGGTTTTCTCCTGTTGTTTATCTTCATTAAAGTTGATAAGAAGTTACTTTTGTTTCATATATTTACATAAAAAATTAAATACATGATATGCATTAGCAACACATAAGGAGGTAAAAAATGAAAAATAAGATGATAGGAATATTGGTATGTATACTATTGGTTGCAACTGCTTTTCCCATTGCAGGGGCTATGAATATTCAAAATGCACTTAAGCAGGTGACAAACGATCCTGTGCCTGATTTAAGCTGTAAAGGTGAAATCGTTAAAAAAGTGGTAAAATCTGGATCGACAGTTACTGGTAGTTTCAAGGTTGAAAACATTGGTAAACCAGGTTCGCTTCTGGACTGGGAAGTTGCAACATGGCCAGATTTTGGAACAAACTGGACTTTCACTCCATCAAGCGGAGAAAATTTAACTTCTGAATATGGACCGATGACAGTAAGTGTTACATTTACAGCACCGATCATTGAGGATAATATGTATTACGGTGGAGTGATAACAATATGGGCCGTAGATAATCACAATGACTATGATTTAATCGCTGTTAATATAAATGTAGCGAATCACAGTACAATCACTACACCCTTGCTCAGAATCTTTGAACACGATCCGTTAACAATCAGAGCTGAAGCGAAAGAGATAGGCGATAGTAATAGAATATTTTCATTGCGTGTTTATGCTACGAATACTTGGGATGAACAAATAATTGTACATTGGACTATCCCCTGTTGTTCTGGAGTTTTCTATCTTGTCCCAAATGAGGATGATTTAGAAGTTTTAGTGTATTATCCTTACCATAGAAATATATTTCAGTTTATTCCCACAGTAATAAAATTTGGACCAGGTGAAGAAAAACTTATACAAAAAGCAGTATTTTTCGGAATATCAAATTGGATTCTGCCAGGTTTAGCCCGTGGATATAGAAACTATATACCCTCTTTCCCGTGGCTACCTGATGGAGATTACAAATTCAGGGCGATTCTAAATCCTTATCAACTAAACAATGAATATAAACAGTATACAGATTATATAAGTGATACTGCATATTTTCATTTTGGCGCATCATAAGTGGAGATGAATGGTCCAATTGTTGCTAAACATAAATTAATTAGCAATCTTCATTTTCATTTGTCTTTTGTAGAAAACATGAGTCTTAAAACCGTGTTAATTGCTTCTGATTTCTAAGGATATGTTTTTAAAGAAACAAAATCAATTGGTGTGTTGAAATGAAATCGGTTATGTGATTTTTTGTTACCTTTGCTGCTTATTTTCTTAAAGAAAACAATTAAATATGTGGCATGTATTAGCATTGCATAAGGAGGAAGAAATTATGAAAAAGGGGATAATTAGTATCCTTGTTTGTATGCTAATGATATTAAGCACAATTATACCTATATCGGGTACTGTTTTATTGGAAAAGACGTCTCATCCCCTGGCGAAGGGGAACACCTTGTATGTTGGTGGTAGTGGACCTGGGAATTACACCAAGATTCAGGATGCGATTAATGCTGCGGTTGATGGGGACACGGTGTTTGTTTTCAATGGAATATATCATGAAAATGTGATTATTAATTATAAATCTATAAATCTCATTGGTGAAAATCGGGATACTACTATTATTGATGGAGGTGGGAACGGATATGTTGTACGTCTATTATCCGGCCATATAAATTTTACAGGTTTCACTGTCCAAGATAGTGGAACGGGTATACTGATATTAGGGGATAACGTCAATGTTTCGGGTAACATCTTCTTGAATAATGGGAGTGACATTTGGCTCTCACATTCAAATAATACCGTCTCAAATAACATTTTACTCGGAGGTGGTCTTTATATCAGTTCTAATTATGGGCATCAAAACATCATTACGAATAATTTTATAAAGGGCAGACCACTGATTTATCTAGAAAAGAAAAACAACACGATCATCGACACTGATGCAGGGGAAATAATCCTTATCGACTGCGAAAACATTACCATTCAGAACCAGACATTACATGGCACAAGTTTTGGTATTCTGCTTGGGCGCTCAAGAAATTGTCTTATTTCTCATAATACCATATCCAATTGTTTTATTGGTATAGACTTCTTCCAATCGAAGGATAACTCTATCGTCTCTAATATTTTTACAAACAATACTGCGTTTGGGATACATTTCGCTAGTTCAACTGGGAACACTATCTCACAGAACACCATCTCAGGCAGTAAACAAGGAAGTGGCATCTACATAGAATATTTCAGCACATTCAATACAATATCACACAACACCATTCTCTCAAATGGATTTGGTGTTTGTATTTTATCAGACCACACGATTATCTCTGACAATCTTATCGAATATAACGATGATGGTGTAGCGCTCTTTAACAACTCAGGTACTTATAAAAATGATTCCGCCAGTTTCAGTATCATTCAGGGGAACACCATTTCAAAATGTACCATGGGCGGGGTCTCTCTATCCCTTATTAATAATTGTAATGTCTCTGATAACAGTATATATGACAATCCATTCTACGGTATAGAACAACTTTCTTGCACGGATAACGCTCTAACAAAAAATAAACTAGTAAACAATAGTTGGAGTGGAATACACCTCGGGGATTCCAACAATAACCTGATCTCAGGAAACGCCATCACTAGTAGTAATGAGGGTATCTATTTTTCTAATTCCTCACGTAATAGTATAATCGGTAATAATTTACAAATTAACCCAAACGGGATTTATCTCATTTCGTCTTCAAATAATAGCATCGAAAATAACAACATCATAAAAAATGTCAAAGGTGTCTATCTGGTAACATCGAATAATAATAATATAAACAGAAATAATTTTAAAAGGAATACACAGCATGCGTTCTTCCTTGATTGTAATAATTCATGGGATGCAAATTATTGGAATCGGTTACGATTCTTACCCTATCCTATATTTGGAAAGAAAACGGTTACACTCCCATTCCTTAAAGAAATTCAATTGCCCAGTATAAATTTCGACCGGCACCCCGCACTTAAACCCTATGATATCCCTAGGATGAGTTAAAAAGAGAACGTATGAAATTGTAGATTATTGGGGAATGAATTTATGTGCAGTATTGGTTTTTTACACATAAGTCCTTTACTTCATGTGCAAAGCCGACAATATCCAAAACTTAATAAATAGCGTTAATACTCTCAATTCGTAAAACTATAGTGATGGGATTCATTCGAAAAAAAACTGAAATTATTAAAGAATCGAAGAAACAAGTATTGTTTGAAGAATCAATAATCTATTTCACACTGAAAAAATGTGTTAATAATTAATATTAAAATGTTTGATGACCTATGAAAATAAGATATAAAATATGGTTATTCATTATTTTCATAATATCAGTTACAATAATTTTAATTAATGTAATCGCCAATAGTATTTTAGTTTCTAGTTATGATTCTCTAGAGCGAAAAAATATGACTATAAATGTTCAAAGATTTCATAATGCTCTTAACAATGAAATAAATCAATTAGATGCCGCTGTTGGAGACTGGTCCGCCTGGAATGATACTTATATGTTTGTAGGTGGGGAAAATAATGAATTTCCTGATAATAATTTAGATAACGCAACTTTGACAAATCTCCGTACTGATATTATGATATATGTCAACACATCTGGAAATATTATCTACGAGAAAGGATTTGATTATGGTGATCAGAAGATTATCAATGTATCTTCGAGTCTGAATAATTATATCTATAAAGATTCTTTTCTTGTAAATTTTGTTGATCTTAACAGTAGTATTAAAGGAATAATTCAACTACCAGAAGATCCAATTCTCATCGCATCAAGACCTATTATTACTAGCGATCGACAGGGCCCTATTCGTGGTTCTGTTATCTGGGGGCGTTATTTAGATTCTGATGAACTAAATTTTTTATCTACTACAGTAAATTTGTCCGCCTCTATTACTAATTTTAATGACCAAGCTTCTGCCCCTGATTTTAGAAAGGCTGCGTTATCTTTAACAAAAAATGGTGGTGATATATTTATTCAACAATTAGATAATAATTATGTGGCAGGTTATTCAAAGATTGAAGATATATTTGGTAAACCTGTACTTTTAATAAAAGTTACTATGGATAGAGATATTTATAAACAAGGTATTTTAACTATTCAATATTTTCAGTCATTAGTAATTATTCTGGGAGTGATACTAAGTATTGATTTAATTTTCTTTCTTGATAAGACTCTTTTATCTCGGTTGAATAATTTTAACAAACAAGTTCTTGCGATTGGTAAAAAAAGTGATTTCTCAACAAGAATAAAAATCTCTGGGAAAGATGAATTGAACGATCTAGCTAATGTTACGAATGAAACACTACAAATTATTGAAAGTTTAAATACATCACTTGAGCAGAAGGTGTTAGAAAGAACTAAAAAAATTGATATTCTACTGAAACAAAAGGATGATTTTATTAATCAACTTGGTCATGATTTAAAAAGTCCACTAACACCATTAGTAGCCCTCCTTCCTTTAATAGAGAAACAAGAGAGAGATCCAGAATTGAAGAAACTGTTAGGAGTTACTACTCAAAGTACGAAAATATTGAAAGAGTTGATTCGTAAAACATTGTACCTTGCAAGGTTGAATGCTCTATCCACAGCGTTTGATATGGAAGATACCGATCTGTTTGAAGTGAGCGAAGAAGTTATGAAGAATATCAGATTTCTATCCGATAAACACAACATAATCGTGGAAAACAAAATCGACGATGATATCATTGTAAAAGCAAATGGATTTCAATTAAAAGAGGTATTTGACAATCTTCTAACGAATGCTATCAAATTCTCTCCAGACGGGGGCGTGGTCACTATTAATGCAAAGAAGGAGAACGATTTTATCGTGGTATCAGTGAAGGATATGGGCATTGGCTTGACAAAAGAAGAGTTGCCTCGCATATTTGATGAGTTCTATAAAGCGGATATGTCCAGGCATGATTTAAGCTCTAGTGGTCTTGGTCTATCAATCTGTAAACGGATTGTTGAAAAACATGGTGGGCAGATTTGGGCGGAAAGCCCTGGGGAAAGAAAAGGAACAACAATTTATTTCACTCTTCCAACAATTGCTAAACCAAATAATGAGAACATCTCTGGAAAAGTAGATAAGTTATTAAAGGATATTGATGGAAAGAAGGTGGTATTAAGTGAAGAAAAAAATATTGGTAGTTGATGATGATCCAATTCAAAGATTCACAATCAAAGAAGTTTTGCAGAGTTCTGGAGACTTTCAAGTCATAGATGCGGAAAACGGTCAGAAATGCCTTGAACTATTAAAAAATAATCAAATACCGGATCTTATTTTGCTAGATATAATGATGCCTCAGATGAGCGGCTGGAATGTTTTTGATCAATTAAAAGAAAATACACTCTGGAAAAACATACCCATTATTTTTCTTACCGCTCGGACAGACGAAACTGCCAGAAAAGCTGGACAGTTTTTAGGCGAGGACTTCATTGAAAAACCTTACGATAGAACAGATTTAATATCTAGAATCAATAAGGCGGTGGCTGTCGCAAAGCAAAAACAGTCTTCAGAGAAGATACAAAAACAACCCTGATCCAGGTAGTGAACAGAATTTTCTTTAACAAGAAGAGAATAGGAACAGTGAATTTTTTTTATTGATCCTATTCGGATTTTTTATCATTTTTTTTTAATTCGAATGAATATTTTTTAATCAAATATTCGAGATATTTCTTTTCATCCTCGGATTCCAGTCCATTCATAATGTTCCCATAATCCATAAGTTTTACAATTCTTGAATTAGGTATCTCTTTATAATTCTTTCTAAAATAAATATAACATATGTACCATTTAATCGATGATTTATACATATATTTTTTATTTCTTTTTAGGACGGACGATTTCACCTATCGCCTTTCCACCTTGCAACCATGCCTCTGAAATATCTTTACACCGCTCGATATCTTTTACCATTTCTGGGCTTTGAATCTTTCCGCTTTCTCTTTTTTTCATGATTGCTGCCTCAAACTAGATTTTCACAACTTCTTTCTCTTTAAAAACATATTCCTTCTTTGATGATTATTAAGAAATCTAATGGGGAGTCTTTTGTCTGGGATGGCAAGAAAAAGATTATAGGAATTCTTTCAGCTTCTTTCTATCTGGATTCAGGAAATAATGTTTTTTAATAAACATCAACGTTTGCATAATCGTTATTTTCTCGATAACACTAGGGTGTAGCGCAATCAATGAATCAGAAAACTTTTTCGCTTGTCTAATGTCCTCAGCGGTAAACGTTATTACCCAGTCGTACTCACCATGGACATAAAAACTGCTTTCAATAGTAACCCCGATTTCTGTGGCAATGCCTTCTAATTTTCTTGAAACAATTCTATCGACTGTTACTTCTTCGAGTTGTTTCGCGGTTCTTTTCACCATCAACATAAAATGCGTAAGTCCTATTTTCTCTTCATCAAAAATCGCGGTATACCCCCAAATCAAGCCGCTTGCTTCTAATCGCTTGATGAACCTCCATGTTTTTTGTCTTGAAAAACGACAGTGTTTTGCGATCGTTTCTATGTTTTCTTTTGAGTTTTTCACGAGTTCAGACAGTATCTTTTTTTCGTCCTGATCTATCTGCTCTCTACTATTTTTTGACATATTTTATCTCCGAAATTACTATTTCAAAATATATCTTTCTTTAATAACATATCCACTTTGAGAAATCTTGGGAATAGTAATGGGGAGTCCAGTCTGGGAAGAAAGGATACATGAAAAGAAGGGTAGAAGCGTATGGGGATACTTCCTACCTCATGTATGATTGACTCCCCAAGATATTATTATCTTTTAATTGTATAAGAACGTTTGGTTGCATTAATGTATAGGTTTCTGTATAGATATAGAAAAGGGGGGCTGGTTTTTTTAAAAAAATATATGGGTGCATAAATGATAACCATTAAATCCATCCTGCTTGGAGAATCCAGACCCCCATAGAAGTATATGAAAAGTTAGTAAATAAATATTACCCTTCTAATGTTACAAGTGTTACCAAAAATATAGATAATTATTAATATGGATAGTGATTTAGTTTTATTGCGGAGAAGGAGGAAGGGTATTGTTCTTCTTAGTATCCCCTTGAGATTGCCCTTCTCTCTCCTTATCTAGAATGAGAAACGGAGGAAAGGTAATTGTTGTACTTATACCCCATATTTCCCCTTTCATTCTAAATTATAAAACCTCATTGCCATAATATCGATTTGCACAAAAACATGAGTTAAAACCATTGTTTCTACACTAAAAAAGGTCTAGAAGTCATTTCAAAACCCTCTCAGCACTATTTTCTGCCGTATAATCCTCTTCAAGATTTAGTAAAAGAAATTACCTCATATTTGAGGTTTTGAAATAGGTTCTAACCAAATGCTAAAAAAAATCGAAGGAACCATGAATGAAAGATATCTTGTTATGGCACCCACGGGATTTTCTTTTAAGATATCAATACCTGGATAATCATTTTTCATTTTTTCTACTAATCTAGATATATATTTGCTATGTTCTCTAATGATAACCATAAAAACAGTTGTAATAAGAAGGCCGAGAATAGATAATATAAACAGTATCCATCTTTTAGAGGAATCTAAAGATAAGGCACTGACATATGATACCAGAAGCATTGATTCTCCAACCAGAAGCAAATTCAAACGACTTGAAAATATTTCATTTTCTTGATGTAGTCTAACTGTTTGTAATTCAAAACTCAATATATCACATCATTTTGTTATCAAATGAATACCTATAAATTTTATTGATATACCAATCCCGGGGTTCATGTATTAAATGCTACTTGCGTATAAAGTAAGGATTCTGTGTAAAAAGTCACCTGTCAGTGTTATAAGGTAAGAGTTTTTTCACCTTCTTACATAAAGCTGTTGCATTGATGTATAGGTTTTAAAGAAAAAAAAGATGTTATAAAAAATCACATGATTATTTATTCATCAGGATTAGAGTATTGTACACCAAAGTCATTTCTTTGTTTTTGCGTTTTATAAACAAACTTAGCTTTAGGATCATCAAATTCGTTGCCACAGTCTTGACATTTATATTTTGGTATTTTTCTTTTTCTAATAGAGATATGAATGCTTTTACATTTTGGACAGACTTCAACAAAATCCTTAGCCATCTGAAGAAATCTATTATGAGATTGTTCAACAAATTCATTTTCTTCTTTTATCAAAATTCAATCACAGATTTTGATATTTTTAATATCCTTATAAAGAAATCTGTTTTGGGAGGTTATCAGTAATTGAAACATCTTTAAAAAAAATTGGGATGAATTTGGGAATGAATTGGAATCAATTTGTAAAAAATCATTATTAACAAAACCATACTATATAGGATTGTGGGAAAAATAGGAAATGTAATATCTTTTTCCATATTCTTTCCTCCCTATATAGATTTAATGCCTTTACATTTCCTTTATTTCCCTTTCACTCCATTCCATTTCTCAGAATATGTTTTTAAGGAAGGAAATGTTACAAAACTGCAAAAAGGAGGCAAAGGTTAAAATGAATGATTCAGAACATAAAATTCCGTTTTTCGTATATATTTTTATAAAAAATCTCCGAGAATACCACTGGTTTTAACCAGTGGATGAATTGGAGTCTAACTTTTTTTCACTTGGTGAAATCACCGATCTTCGTCTGACCAATGTGATCCCCAAAGATACTGTACT
>Ga0209777_10008166_pt1 | contig 11502 bp, 18 predicted proteins | sample FrelakmetHBP12HB_FD_187147 | JGI IMG/M metagenome (GOLD analysis project Ga0209777, IMG submission 187147) | Freshwater lake sediment microbial communities from the University of Notre Dame, USA, for methane emissions studies -HBP12 HB (SPAdes)... | ecosystem: Environmental > Aquatic >...
CTACTTTATACCAGTTCGCTTTCAAGATGAGATTAACTAATTCTTAAAATAGCTTAATATAAGCTAGATTTGAAAATAATTAGTCTCAACTTGAAATAAAATTAGAATTAGTAGTGGGTTATTGATAATTTTAGTTTGCTGAAAATATAGTGTCTAAAATTTCTTGAAAGATTTTTTGTGCATATGCTTCAGCAGTATCTATATTTTTAGATTGTTCATCTTGAGCTTTCTTAATTACTTCTTCTCTTCCATTTAGCAACGGGTTATTAACTAAAGTATTAATTGTCTTATTAAGCATGAATGCTTTTTTGATAATTCTACTTTCTAATAAATTAACAGCTTCTTGCATTGATTTGCCTAATGCTACGTATGTAGATATTATAGGCATATCAGACCAGTTGCTTTTACTTGTTAATAATTCTTTACCTTTATTTATTATTTGTTGTAATCCGGTAATTATTTCTGGATGAATTTCTTCCTTTGTTAGAACATCAGAATTATTAATTAATATTAATTTTTTTTCAAATTCTTTAAGTTTAATTATATCAGATAGATATTTATCATGATATTTTTTTAGTTTATTTGCAGATTCATTTTCAATATTAGTTAATATTTTTTGATTTTCGGCAGATGGATTATTATCAAGATTTTTTTTAGCTTCTGTAATTTTAGATACTATTTCTTGTCTATAGCGTTCGTCAGCACGTTCTTTTACCATACGATTTGCATTAGCAATTTGGTAATTTAGTTTAAGAAGAATTGCTCCAAGTGGACTTGCTGTAAGTTTTGTTGTTCTTGCTTTATTATACTCATGTAATTTTTGTATATATTTTTTATGTTTAGATGCTATATCTTCTGCTTCTGAAAATAATTTAGCATTAAAATCTTTATCATGTGGATCTACATATTTTTTAGTACCAGAAAGAAGATAATTTAATTGTATAAATAAATTTTTCTTTTCTGTTTCTGATGTAGATTCTAATATTTTATGTGCTAATGCACGTCTTTCACTTAGTTTTTTATTATTTCTATCATATGCTATTTTAGCTTTTGCTTTAAACTCTGGCATATCTTTTATCATATTATATCTTTGTTTTAGTTTTTGACGATGTTCTTCACGAAATTGTTGATTTACTTTTAGTTTTAAAGCAAAATTTTTACGCCATTCTGTTTGAGCTCTTCGATTTGTTTCGGTTTTATTAGTAGTGCTCATACCTAATTCTGTTGGCGCTATTGGTTTACCTTTTGCTCTTTCTGCCATTTCACTAGCGCCAGAAAATTCTCTTTCAATTGCACTACCTTTATTTGTTTCTGTGAAGTCTATATCTTGTTTAGCGGCTATACTAGCTTTTTCAGAAAGATCCATAATTATATTATTGTATAACTTTGAAAACTTTTCTGGAGAAAAATCTTCAATCCAAATATCATCATCTTCCATATTCAAATACGTGTTATGTTCAATTTGATTTTGTAATTCTACGAAGCTTTCTAATTCTTGAGAAAACTCTTCCTTTTTACTTGGATCAATATTAGATCCTTTCATTGGTAGTATAGAAAGTATATATTCATAATCTTCTACAAATTCCTCAAATTCTTCTTTTAAGGTTTCATTTTTAATATCTAATTCTTTACATTCAGATAATATTGCTTCGCTCTTAGCATCCATTGCTTGAGCGTTTTTTATCATTCTATATGAGACAAGCGATATCTTATAGAAAGTATTAATTTTGTATAATAATCTTGAAAGATTTTTCATGAATAATATCGTAAGGATTCTGTATATTTGATAGTTTTATTTAAGCTGTTAGTTAAATCGGTATTATGCTTAATTTTGACTACAAGATTGCTTATTTCGATTTCTCTAATATATATAGTGTTAATAATAGGTCTATGGCAAATAATTTAAAAATTCACAGAGTTATCTGTAAAATACATCTGCATTAAATATCACTTTGGCAGTATTTAATAGCGAAGAATGATCTTTTTAGATCTAAAAGGTGTAGATATAGAGTATTGTCAAAAAGCAACATGTAAAGATCCTTATTGGTCTAGAAAATTTGCTGAAGATATATTTGGTGCAGATCAAAAGAAATATAAAATATATTCTATATTATAATGAAAAATCTATTAAAAGAATTTCTAGTTAAACAAGAAGAAGCGTGTAAACATTCAGATACTGCTTATGCTTTTGCTAGAGATATAAAAGAAGCAAATATAGAAAAGTGCCAAGAAGTTGCTTGTAAAGATTCTGGATATGCTTATTGTTTTGCTGCAGATATAAAAGGAGCAAATATAGAAAAATGTCAAGAAGCAGTTTGTAAAAACCCACGTGATGCTTATTGTTTTGCTAGGGATGTAAAAAAAGCGAATATAAAGAAATGCTCAAGGAGCAGCGTGTAAAGATCCTGAATATGCTTATTATTTTGCTAGAGATATAAAAGGAGCAGATATAAAGTATTGTCAAAAAGCAACATATAAAGATTATTATTGGACAAAAAGATTTGCTAAAGATGTACCTGGTGCAGATCAAAAGAAATATAAAATATATTCTCTATTATAAAAAATGAAAAATTTATCAAAAGAATTTCTAGCTAAACAAGAAAGAGCATGTAAGTATTCAGATACTGCTTATGCTTTTGCTAGAGATATAAAAGGAGCAGATATAGAAAAGTGTCAAGAAGTTGTTTGTAAAGATTCTGGATATGCTTATTGGTTTGCTAAAATAGTAGTAAGAGCAAATATAGAAAAGTGTCAAGAAGCAGTTTGTAAAAACCCACGTGATGCTTATTGTTTTGCTAGGGATGTAAAAAAAGCGAATATAAAGAAATGTCAGGAAGCAGCGTGTAAAGATCCTGAATATGCTTATTATTTTGCTAGAGATATAGAAGAGGCAGATATAAAATATTGTCAAAAAGCAACATATAAAAATCCTAAGTGGTTAAAAAGATTTGCTGAAGATATACCAGGTGCAGATCAAAAGAAATATTTAATATATTCAATATTATAAAAAATGAAAAACATATCAAAAGAATTTCTAGCGGAACAAGATGAAGCATGTAGGCGTCCAAGTACTGCTTATTTCTTTGCTAAAGATAAGAAAGATGCAGATATAGAAAAGTGTCAAGAAGCTGCTTGTAAACATCCTGGATATGCTTATTCATTTGCTCTAGATATAGAAGGTGCAGATATAGAATATTGTCAAAAAGCAACATATAAAAATCACTGTTGGGCTAAAAGATTTGCTGAAGAAGTACCTGAGGCAGATCAAAAGAAATATAAAATATAAAATATATTCTCTATTATAAATAATACTAATGTTAAGAAATTTTATGTACGTACGCTATATACAGCAGCGTACATTACATAAAAAAATATTAGTAAGCCTTGTAATAGGTACTAAAAAAGAAAGTAGATAGTAAATATGTACACAGAGCTTTTAAGTACAGAAGAATTAAAATTAATGAATTGGGAGTGGATTCATGATTTAGAAATTGAAAATAATAACATTGAGTTATCTCCAATATTAAATGATTTGCTTTCAGAACTTTCTGGAAAATATGATTTAGAAGTTTCAATTTTAGAAAAATTAGTAAGCTTCTTTCTGCAGAACAAATCGCTTGTAGCTAGAATTAGCTATTGTCAACATCTTCTAAATACCATTTCTAATAATACGTTTTTTTTTCAATGCATAAAAAGTTATAGCTGAGCTAACTGTACGTAGCAGTACAGTCTATAACTAAAGTTGTTGATTTTCTTGCGAAGATATAATGAAAAGCAAATATCTATGGTATACAGACACTCATTTAGACAAAATATTTCCTTGGTCTAAATTCAAATTAATATCTCATATAATGAAAGAAAATCCTAATGGGGTATTTTTAAGTGGAGATATTTCAAATGGATTTAGACTTAAATCAGATTTAATTAGTTTAGCTAAAAATATAAAGTGTCCGATATATTTTGTACTTGGAAATCATGATTATCATTTTTCTTCAATGGAAATAACCCACTCTAATATTAAAGAGATAACTAAAAAATACAGCAATCTTATTTGGTTGACAGAAAGCGATATAATACCACTATCTAATATTTCCGCTTTAATAGGTATTGAAGGATGGTATGATGCTATGATGGGAGATCCTAAATATCTTAGATACACTGTGGATTGGTTTATGATTAAAGATTTTCGTATTTTAAAATCTATGAAAGATAGAATTGAATATTTTCGTTACTTGGCTAATAAAAGTGCTTTAGATATTTCTTTAAAATTGCAGCAAGCTTTAGATCAAAAATATAAAACCATATACCTTTTAACTCATTTTCCCCCATGGAAAGAAGCTACAAGAGATATCGGTACATTTATGTCTGAATTTTGGTTACCATACAATACCAATATAACCTTAGGTAAGGTTCTAAAAAAAATCATGAAGAAAAGAAACAAAAGGCATTTAATGGTTTTAAGCGGTCACACACATACTGATCGATGGATCTTTGTTAAAAGAAATATTGAGTGCAAAGTTAATAAGGCTAAGTATTATGGAAATTTCCGTAATGAAGAGATTATTTTCGTTTAACTTAAAGAAAATATATTGGATATTGTATTATCCAATAGCTGTTATAATTTGTCTTTTGTGCTCGCTATTTTTAATAGTTTATATATTATATTGGTTTAGTATTGGTCTTTTTATAGACGAATTTTCTGATTGAATTGGAGTTTAAATGATCAAAATTTTGATTCAAAACTTTCGACTAAAAATAATCAGATTATTATGCTGATCAATAATTCAAATCAGTGAAATATTTCAGTCTTTAAGATTAACACATTCTAAAGATGTATCGTGTTAATAATTAGTCAACGTCAAATAATTAAAAAAAAAACTTTCAAATAACGCAATTCATAATTTTATATTAATAATTTTTTAACATTCAAAGATTGATATTTAATAAGGCAAAAAAAATGAAGAAAACAACATTTCTGGATTATGTAGTACGTTCAAATGGTAAGATAAACATTCAGGATAGTCTTAATAAATTTCGTGGAGATTTATCTTCTCTGGCTGAGAAAGAAGAAAAGGATAACCAAGAAGTTTTTTCTGCTGTAAATGAAGTGTTTAATCAAAACCAAGGTAAAGCAGTTGTTAGTGATTTTATTGTAAATAATGCATTGACAAGATTTAATATATCTCCTAATGAGTTTAAGGGTATGCAAGATAAAATTGCAAAGTGTGTTCGTATGAATACTGGAAAGACTAGAGATGATGGATTGCCTTTTGGAATGAAGAAAGGAACTGGTGGCGGTTTCTTTCGTTGGACAGATAGTATCAAGTAGAAATTAGAATTCTTTTTAGGTTGTGGGATAATTAATGTTTTCTTTAATTAGAGAGTTAATTATCACACAGCCTATTAAGAACAAAAATAATATCAGAGTATATTATTTTTGTTTTTAGTATTTAGGAGGAGTTGTGAAATTTTGTAAATCTACTCCCGCCTAAAGGCGAGAGCTTCATGTTTCATAAACTATTCACCCGAAGACGCCTCAACATGTTTTTGTTTAACATTCGATTGCGAACTACAACCATACACTTTCGCTAGAATTTTTAAGCCTTCATCTCTTATATTATAATTCTAATTTTATTTCAAGTTGAGACTAATTATTTTTAAATCTAGCTTATATTAAGCTATTTTAAGAATTAGTTAGTCTCATCTTGAAAGCGAACTGGTGTAAGCTGCATTTAAATCTCTAAAATACATTAACACATTCATCCCACGCCTAAAGGCGTGGATTTTCTGCTCGCAAAAGATAAAAAAATAAGCATTGGGAATTATTCATGATATATGTATTTATGGTCACATTAACAATGTGTTTGATTAGTTGTAGTAGCGCGGGGAATAGACCTATATATCCCCAACGCAATAGCAATCTTTGTCATATGATTTCTTGCGATAAAGATGTACATCCAATGCCTATTAATAGAGATAGATTTCATCGTTGAATATTTAGGATCTAAAAATGGATTTTTCTACTTTTGAAAAACTTAATTGTGGACCTGATCTTAGAGTCTATACTAAAGAATTCGGGAAATACAATCTGTTTATTTATCTGGGAGAGTGGTTGTTGTTCCATTTAGGATCAACAATAACAAAAAGTTCTAAACCTAGATCTATCTATTTAGATCTAAATGAATACAATGAGTTGTTGATAGAAATTATTAATAATGATTCTGTTATTGGTGATTCTATACTACAAAAAAATCAAGATGTATTAATTGATGCATTCATTACGCCTATGAATCTAACTCCTTGGAGAGACTATTTGTATCATGCTTATATAGTTTCAGTAAGTGAATTAGAGAAAGTATATAATAATCTAGATAGAGTTGCAAATAGATTGCCTGTTAAACAGGAAAAAAAATGTAAAAATAAAACTTGTGAAAAGAAAAACGATTTAGGAGCTAATACTTGTTGGTGGTGTGGGATATCAAATCCTACAATAGAAGATTGAATAATTCCAATCTACGGAACTTTCTTGCTTTAGAGATCATAAAATGTTAAATGATATACTAAATATATTAAAAGCTTCAATTGTATTATCTATAATTCCTACATTTTTATTTTTATATTTATTTTTCTTGTTATTTGGCAAATAATTCTAAGATTGGATATATAATATATGGACCATAATTCAGATCGTAAAGAAGAAGTTTTAGAACAATCAGAAAAAAATATTGAAGTTGAAAAAGAAGAACATCCATTAATAAGTATATTTAAAAAACTGGATCTTAAAAAAGATGATACAAAAGAAATATTTTGCGAAAAAATTAAAACCAATCTAAATATCGATCTAAATATATTACCAAATTATTTGTCAGAATATTTAAAAAATCATGCAGAAGAATTAACATTAGATATTGGTAACATATCCCCTTATGGGGATTATGAAAAACTTATTGAAGACAATGATGGTATGTCTGATTTTCTAAAAACAGAAGCAAGTAAATCTGAAAATTGGCAATTTAACTACCTAGAGGCAGTTGATAAAGATAGTTCATTAATTAAATTAGTTTTTCTAAATAAAGCAGTAGATCAAGGGGATTTATTAAGAGGTATAGTACTCATAAATGCTAAAGGTGCTGTTAGACATACTTTTGTAGTCTCGGGTTAAAAACCTAATTATAATATATGGACTATGCAATATCAACTGTTCTTGAAATGCTAATATATTAGCAGGTACTTTAGTTCTCAGAAACATAATAGTATATTATTAATAACTTGAAAGCAGACTGGTATTGGTTAACAAAAAAAAATAGAATTAGCCTTGTAATAAAGCTAATATATATTTATTAAAATATTAGCTACTTAATTAATAGTACTTTTTTATTAAAAACAATATTTACAGATCGACCTTCGTATAAGAAGAACTCCCCTATATTAATCCCCGTTCATTTGTCGAGAGATAGTTCGAAAATATTAAATATAATTTCTTTATAGAATTGTCAATATATAATAGTTTTTTTTTGCTCTCTGAAAAAGAGAGCTGAGCATTGCTGCTCAAAGTAATTTTAAAAATTATAGAGCAAATTGTGAAATTTTTTTGCGCTATTATTGTAGTTGGACCTATACTTTAACAAAAATAATTTTAAAATTAAACTAGACGGTGTAGTTGTTATGTTGATTTTTTTAGATAAACTACTTGACATATTTAAAAATATATCTAAATTATGCGTGGTTTAGGAGTAATAATATGGATGTGTCTGATTTTATCTTCAGTTATAACACCGATGAATACAATGATATTGTGGGGAAATGTTATGAAAAAGATATTGGTGATTATGTTATAACCGTATACACTGGTAAATGGTGTTATATGTTTCAATCTTCTCCTGTAGATTTTTCTTTAGATATTAATAATTATACACATGTTAATATTGAAATCCTTGACAAAGAACGAGGATTATTCATCAATTGTATTGATTCTGATATTAAAGATTATATTGAAAATAATTTATTATGCTATAATAACGCTTATTCTAAGCTTAGTTATGACATAAGTATATTTCAACTTGAAAAAATTTGTAATAAATTAAATGATTTAAGTTTAATTAAATTTGGCAAATCAGGAACAAGGCAGGAAGCCCCTTGTCCTTTGTGTAAAAATAACAATGATATTGGTATAGCTTCTTGTTGGAGTTGTGGAACTAAATTAATATAGGTGGATTATGCAAAATATTGTTGATGCAATTGATAGGTTGAAAAACGCTTGTGACGCAGAGCATTCGTTAAGGCATCTTGTTGATGTTGAGTTAAGTCGTGGTGACAATAATGGTCCGATGCGAAAAGCTCATGATAAGCAAGTGTTAGAGGTTATTAGTGCGGCTCAAGCTTTGATTGACTCGGTGCCGAAACTAGTAGACTTTTAGTTGTAGATAATTTACTTACTAGTATTGGTCAGTAGCTCAGTGGTAAGAGCAGTGGTCTTATAAATCACATGTCGGTGGTTCAAATCCACTCTGACCAACAATTTTTTATCTTTTGCGAGCAGAACCCCTCACCTTTAGGCGGGAGTAGATTCACTGGTCTCTAAAGCAAGAAAGCTTATACCAGTTTGCTTTCAAAATGAGACTAACTAATTCTTAAAATGGCTTAATATAAGCTAGATTTGAAAATAATTAGTCTCAACTTGAAATAAAATTAGAATTACAACTTTATCTTGAAAGCAAACTAATATTAGATTTTTTCCATTAATTTTTCTTCTAAATCTTGTAATTGTTCTAATGCTTCAAACCATTCAGAAGATAATGGTGGACCTCTTAAGATTTTTAATAGTTCTTCTTTAGTTTTTCCTGATTCTTGTTCTATGGTTTCTTTCTTGTAATCTCTAGGTTTATGACCTAGGTTTGCTGTGCCGGGCATAGCGCTCATTGGTATTTTTTGTGTAGTTTTTTGTGTAGTTTTTTTTGTAGATGATGACATATTATAATAATATTATAATAATAATATATAATTGATCGTTTTTCGTTATCAGATACTAATTTGGTAGTATTTGATAGTGAAAAATGATCGTCAAATATAGAATATTGTCAAAAAGTTACATATAAAGATCATTATTGGGCATTGGGCAAGTGAATCTACTTCCACCTAAAGTCGGAAGCTTCATGTTTCATAGACTCTTCACCCGAAGACGCCTCAACATGTTTTTGTTTAACGTCCGATTGCGAACCACAACCAGACACTTTCGCTAGGTTTCTTAAACCTTCATCTCTTATATTATAAGCTGCATTTTAATCTCTATCATTAAGTTAACTACAATTAGGACAAAAATCGACATTAACGCATTCATCCCCCACCTAAAGGTGGGGGTTTTCTGCTTGCAAAAGATAAAAATTTTGAATATGCTTATTCGTTTGCTAACGACATAAAAGGATCGGATATAACTTATTGTCAAAAAGCTACATATAAAAATCATTATTGAGCAAAAAGATTTGCTGAAGAAATACCTGGTGCGAATAAAGAGAGTTATAAAATATATTCTCTATTGTAAAAATGAATAATATATCAAAAGAGTTTCTAGAAAAACAAGAAGAAGCCTGTAAAAATGCACATACTGCTTATTGGTTTGCTCAAGATAATAAAGAGGCAGATATAGGAAAGTGCCAAGAATATGTATGTAAAGAATCTTATTGTGCTTATTTATTTGCTAGAGATATAAAAGGAGCGGATATAACTTATTGTCAAAAAGCTACATATAAAAATTCTTATTGGGCAAAAAGATTTGCTGAAAGAATATCTAGTGCAGATCAAAAGAAATATTTAATATATTCTATATTATAATGAAAAATACATCAAAAGAATTTCTAGCAGAACAAGAAGAAGCTTGTAAAGCCTGTTATACTGCTTATTTATTTGCTAAAGATATAAAAGGAGCGGATATAGAAAAGTGTCAAGAAGTTGCTTGTAAAGACTGTTATACTGCTTATTTATTTGCTAAAGATATAAAAGGAGCGGATATAGTAAAGTGTCAGGAATTAGCGTGTAAAGATCATTGTTATGCTTATTGTTTTGCTAAAGATATAAAAGATGCAAACATAGAATATTGTCAAAAAGCAACATGTAAAGATTCTTATTGGGCAAAAAGATTTGCTGAAGATATATCAGGGGCAGATCAAAAGAAATATAAAATATATTCTCTATTATAAAATGAAAAACATATTAAAAGTATTTTTAGCAGCACAAGAAAAAGCATGTAAAAATGCACATACTGCTTATTGGTTTGCTCAAGATAATAAAGAGGCAGATATAGAAAAATGTCAAGAAGCTGCTTGTAAAAAACCTTGCTATGCTTATTGGTTTGCTAGAAATATAGAAGGAGCCAATATAGAATATTGTCAAGAATTAACTTATAAAGACCCTGAATATGCTTATTTGTTTGCTAGAGATATAAAAGGTGCAAATATAGAATATTGTCAAGAAGCAGCATGCAAAGATCCTTATTATGCTTTTTATTTTGCTAGATATATAAAAGAAGCAAATATAGAATATTGTCAAAAAGCTACATATAAAAATTGGTATTGGGCAAAAAGATTTGCTGAAATAATATCTGGTGCAGATCAAAAGAAATATAAAATATATTCTCTATTATAAATAATGAATAATCTATCAAAAGAATTCTTAGCAGCACAAGAAGAGGCATGTAAAAATCCATGGACTGCTTTGTTTTTTATAAAATATGTAAATGGCGCAGATCTAGTGAAGTGTCAAAAAGCAGCATGTAAAGACCCTGAATGCGCTTATCTATTTGCTGTAGATGTAGTTAATGCAGATATAGAATATTGTCAAGAAGCAGCATGCAAAGACACTTGTTATGCTTATCTGTTTGCTAGAGATATAAAAAAAGCAGATATAAATAAGTACCAAAAATCTGCTCTTAAATTTGAACATGTATTAAGCAGTTTTAGAAATAAGTGTAAAATATATTCACTATTTTAGAATTATTATTTTTTAAATATACTGTATAGTAGTAAGCTTATGTAGTATAATATAAGCTAGCTTACATAAAAAAATAGTAGAGAGTGATCTTGTAGAAGCCAAGATTGGCAAATTCATTATTCAAATTATTTTGTGAAGGAAAAAAATGTCAGATATTAAACAAATGACTACGTCGGATTTCAACCTTCAAAAATTAGGTACAAAAGAACTTTCTGAACATATTTCTGCTACTATTGAAGTTTGTGGTAATATTGCTGTCTTTGGTAGAAGGGGCATTGGTAAAACACAAATTCCAAAACAGGAGATTAAAAAAACTAATATGCGTGAAGTATATATTAATCTATCTGTTTTAGAAAGAGTTGATCTAGGTGGTTATCCTAATATTATGGCTTCTGCTATGAAACAGAAGTTTGTAGATTTTTTGCTTCCTCAATTCTATGAGCCAATGCTAGAAGGCAGTGAAGGTGTCGTTGCTCTTTTAGATGAAGTTGATAAAACTGATCCATCTCTTTGGGCACC
>Ga0209777_10008167_pt1 | contig 11500 bp, 9 predicted proteins | sample FrelakmetHBP12HB_FD_187147 | JGI IMG/M metagenome (GOLD analysis project Ga0209777, IMG submission 187147) | Freshwater lake sediment microbial communities from the University of Notre Dame, USA, for methane emissions studies -HBP12 HB (SPAdes)... | ecosystem: Environmental > Aquatic >...
CGTAGGGCCCGGTGCAGACCTTCTTGCTCCTGCTTACGGCGGCGTGAGAAAGGCGGACGGCTCAGTTGAAAAGGCTTACCTTGCGGAGCATTCGATTCATTATATTTCGCTGCTGGAGCGGGTGATAGAGCTGGAGAAAATGGCTGGTAAGAAAGACGAGGTGTCCATTTACGAGGCTCGGCTGGAAAAAACGAGAAAGTCACTTGCTCAGCTTCTCAGTCAGGAAGGATATTTTGTCAAGTTCATAGAGCGTGACGGCATGAGACACGGTCTTTTGAATCAGGATAAATTTAATTACTTCAATGTTACGCCTAACGTCGATGCCATCGCCTTTGGCAGCGTAGACAAAACTCAGGCGGAAAAGATATTCAGGCAGATTGATGCTCTGCCGGGTCTGCGGCCGAATGTTTTTATGCTGCCGAACTGGCCTGGTCTGGATGATATGTACGAATTCTGGGGTACGAGAGATATAAACGCTCCGCCATTTTCAAAGATATGGGAGGTTGACAAGGCCGCGCAGCGTGCGTGTATGATGAATTACGGGGTGTGGGTCAACGGAGGTGTATGGACTACGCTGGAGGCACGGGTGATACTGTCGTATTACCGGCTTGGTCGATTCGAGGACGTAAGGCGGTCGGCAAATCGGATGATGGAATTTGCCGATGATTTTATACTCGATGCGCCTCTGGTGGACTTCGGCAAGGAGCCGTGGAACAAATCGACTCCAAGTTTCTGCTATGATTTTCTGGGTGTGCCTGCAGCAACGATTCGCGGCCTGTTCGAATATATCTATGAGGCTGATAGTATAACGCTTTATCCGCATATCCCGGCGTCGATTAAGGAGTATTATCAGAAGGAACCTATACGCTTCGGGGGAAAACGTATAAGGATTTGTGTGAAGAATAAAGGTATTAAGATTAAATCGGTTAAGGTAAACGGCCGGCGCGTAAAAACGAAAACGGCTGAGTATGTGACATTGATGTACGATGCGCTGCCAAACGAGGCTAAAGTGGAAATTGTCATGGCGGGGAGGCGGCCTAAGGCGGTGATACCGATACCGCGAGAGATTTGCAAAGCAAAAGATAACCAGAAAAATAAATTAGCGGAATTGTCTGAAAATTACAGGTACAGATACGAGTGGTTAAAGTCTATGCAGAAAAAGTTAAAAGAGGTAAAGGATGCCGAATTCGAAAAGGCATTCGTGGCCGAGGCGATATTGGCTTATGATGCGTATCGCGAGCGAACAGAAGCGGATTCTTCAGGGAAATATAACCATTTAAAAGCTGAGAAAAGAATCGCGATATTGAAATCTTATGAAGATGGGGCTTGCGGGATGTTTTACGGGTTCGATATGCTGATGAAAAAATACACTTCGGGTCAGGATGCGAGCCGGCAAAATATAGCTGCGCTATGGGGAGGTGGAAAAGAATGAAAGAAAATTTTAAGCGAGCGGTGCTGTGGGAGGGGGCGGAAGGTAAAAAGATTCGGTGTAAGCTTTGCAATTGGCGATGTTTGATTGCAGAGGGCAGGCTCGGTCGCTGTTGTGTTCGTAAAAATGTGGACGGGGTATTGTATTCGCTGAATTATGATAAGGTATGTTCGGCCAATGTTGACCCGATAGAGAAAAAACCGTTGTTTCATTTTCAGCCTGGGTCGAAGAGTTTTTCTATCGCAACGATGGGCTGTAATTTTCAGTGTGAGTTCTGCCAGAACTGGCAGATAAGCCAGGCAGTAATTGAGGATGGTCAAATAGACGGTCAGGCGATAAGCCCGGAGCAGATTGTGGCTATGGCAGTGCGTGAGGGATGCAAAAGCGTCGCTTATACATATACGGAACCGACGATATTTATGGAGCTGTGCGAAGATTGCGGGCGGCTGGCAAAGAAAAGTGGTCTGGCAAACGTTTTTGTCAGTAACGGTTATATGACACGCGAAGCGATTGATTTTTCGAAGGATTGGCTGGACGGTATAAATGTTGACCTGAAGGCGTTCAGCGAGGATTATTATAAAAGGCTGTGTAAGGCAAGATTGCAGCCGGTGCTGGATACGATTCGTTATATCGCGAAAGAAACGAATATCTGGATGGAGATTACGACGCTTCTTATTCCGGGTCAGAATGATTCCGATGATGAGCTGAAAAAACTTGCTGAGTTTCTTGTCAGCGAGGCTGGGTCCGATGTTCCGTGGCATGTCAGCCGATTTTATCCGCAATATAAATATCTGGATTCGCAGGCTACGCCGGCAGCAACACTTGAGCGGGCGGCGGAAATAGGCAGTCAGGCCGGTCTGCATTATGTCTATATGGGCAATGTGCCAGGTGCTAAGGAAGAGAAAACTTTTTGCTATAACTGCGGCAAGCTGCTGATAGAACGTGTCGGGTACAGAGTCGGTGCAAATAATATAGAGGACGGCAGTTGTCCGGACTGCGGAGTAAAAATAGCTGGTTTTGAGCTTTAGTGTAATATGAAAATAATCGCAGATGTAAATATTCCGTTCGTAACTGAGTGTTTTTCTTCGGTTGGTGAGGTTGAAGCTGTTTCCGGCAGGGAGATTACGCCGGCCCTTATTGCTGACGCTGATATTCTGCTGGTTCGCAGTATCACGAAGGTTAATGCGGATTTGCTTAAGGGCAGCTCAGTTAAGTTTGCAGCTACAGCGACGATTGGCTTCGAGCATGTGGATGTTGATTTTCTCAGGCGAAATAATATCGGTTTTGCGTCGGCGCCGGGGTCAAATGCGAATTCGGTGGCTGAATATGTTACGGCGGCGCTGCTTTCAGTGGGGAATAAATATAAGATTCAGCTTGAGGGCAAATCAATAGGTGTTATAGGTGTCGGCAATGTAGGCAGCAGGGTAGCGAAAAAATGCACGGCACTTGGCATGAAGGTTTTCCTGAATGACCCGCCGCTGCAGAGACAGACGGGTAATGCAAAATACCTGCCGATAGAAAAAATTTACGATTGCGATTTTGTAACGCTTCATACACCGCTGACGTTTGAGGGAGCTGACAAGTCATTTCATTTAGCCGACGAAACATTTTTCAAGTTGCTGAAAGGCGGTTCTATTTTTATCAACACTGCGCGGGGCGGTGTGACTGATACAAAGGCTTTGAAAAATGCGATTAAGTCGGGTAAGCTGAAAGCAGTTGTGCTCGATGTCTGGGAAAATGAGCCGAATATCGACACGGAATTACTGCGAATGGTGGATGTCGGCACGCCGCATATTGCGGGTTATTCGCTGGACGGAAAAGTCGCGGGAATGATTATGATTTATGAGGCGGCATGTGAATATTTCGGGCTTGACGCGAAAAAGACGATAGAGGATTTTCTGCCTGAACCAGCGGTGCCTGAAATAAAAATTGGCAGCAATGATGATGAGCAGAGTGTTATCCATCAAACAATACAAAAGATTTATGCGATTAACAGGGACGATTTTAATACCAGAGAGATTGCGATGGTGCCGCCGAAGTGCTGCGGGAAATTCTTCGATGATTTGCGCAAAAATTACCCTGTGCGAAGGGAATTTCAGAATACGCGAATAATAGCCACAGAGAACACAGAGGTCACAGAGAATTTAAGTAAAAAGTTGAAAGGATTGGGGTTTAAAATAAAAAGTGAAAAGTAAAAAGGAAAAAGTAAAAAGTTACAGTGAAGATATAATTGAATGGCCTGCGGGGAGACTGGATTTTTCGGCTGGTTGTGTTGTGATGGGGGTATTGAATGTCACGCCGGACAGCTTTAGTGACGGAGGGCAGTTTTTCGATACGGATAAGGCAGTTGAGCACGGGATAAAGATGGCTGCGGAAGGGGCTGCGGTAATCGATGTCGGTGCGGAATCAACTCGGCCGGGAGCTAAAACTGTTTCGACAGATGAGCAGATTGAAAGAGCGATTCCGGTAATAGAGGCGCTTGCCAGGAAAGTCAGTGTGCCGATTAGCATAGACACTTACAATTATGATGTTGCTTTGGCGGCCTTGGAGGCCGGGGCGGCGATGATAAACGATATTACCGCACTGAGTGACGTGCGAATGGCTGAGCTGGCGGCTGAAAAGCAGGTGCCGGTTGTGTTGATGCATATGCAGGGGAGGCCTGCGACGATGCAGGTTGAGCCGAAGTATAAAGATGTAGTTGGGGAGGTTCTGGCTTTTCTGCTGGGCAGGGCAAAAGCCGCGGAAAAGGCGGGCATCAAAAGAGAAAGGATTTTCATTGACCCTGGGATTGGTTTTGGCAAGACAGTTGAACATAATTTATTGCTTTTGAAAAATATAGCGAAGTTTGTTTCTACAGGCTATAGGGTGGTTGTCGGAACGAGCAGGAAAAAATTTATAGGAACGATAACAGGCAAAGACAATCCTGCAGGGCGTATGTTCGGCACGGCTGCGACGGTTGCTTTGTGTGCAGCGGATGGGGTTTCGATTGTGCGGGTGCATGATGTGGCTGAAATGGCGGAAGTAGTAAAAGTGGTAAATGCAATACGATGAAAGTTTGGCTAATAATTCTTGATATGTCGCTGAGTGGATGTAAAATATATACTATGCAGGAGCTACCGGTCATTTTTCATTAAGTTTGCACTGGAGTTTAGAGAAAAGGGAAAACGAATGGCAAGTCGAAACCTGTCAAGGGAAAGAATAATTGACGCCATTTACAAGTCCAGAGGAAAGTTGTTCTCTCTAGGTGTGAGGTCAATAGGGTTGTTCGGGTCTTTCGTCAGAGGCGAAGCCGGAGCGAAAAGTGACGTTGATATACTGGTGGAGTTCGATACGGCAAAAAAAACTTTTGACAACTTCATTGACACCTGCTTTTTGCTGGAGGATTTGTTTGGTCGAAGGGTTGAGCTTGTTACAAAGGAGTCGCTCAGTCCTTATATTGGACCTTATGTTCTTAAGGAAGTCGAGTATGTTCTAATCGCCGGTTGAGTATCTTCATCATATACTTGATGAGATAAACTATATTGATGGGGTGGTCTGTAATGTCGATGAAAAACGTTTAGAAGCATGACAAAAAAATCTTATGTGGAGAAAATAGAAATGAACAACAAAAAATATTCTAAAATTACTGTCTTATTTATTCTGGCAATAGTGCTAAATATTCGAGACGTTCAAGCGGCTGAACCAATAGACCTCAAATTAGCATTAAGACCAAATCAAAAGTATGAGATGCGGCTGACGTCAAAAACCAATTCTTCACAGACTGAGCAAGGACAAGTCAGCAAATCCGTTGATGAGGAGATTGTTGAAGCAGTTTTTCACGTTGAGGATGTGAATGCACAAGGGGATGTTTTAATGACTGTTACGTTCGAGAAACTGCAGATTAAGAAAAAATCGCCGATGAGTACAATTGAGTTCGATTCAACCAAACCAGATACAGGCCCATCTAATCAAATTAACTCAGTTTATAGTGCTTTGGTTGGGCAAAGTTTTAAAATCAAGGTTGCTTCGAACGGAAATATCCTCGAACTATTGTCCATTGATGATATGGTTCTTAAGATGGCTGAAAAAGTAATAGCAGCAGAAGATGAAAAGATGGATAAGAGAGCAATTCAAAAACTTAATCAAAAATACGGGACAAGAGAAAAAAGAAAAGAAAAACTAAAAAAAGTGATAGAAATGTTTTTTTTCGGCGAAGAGAAGATCCGTAGTATGATGCGAGCATTCATCCAAGTGTTGCCCTCTGGGCCTGTAAAGATAGGTGATTCGTGGGATGGTGAAATTGATATTGAGGATTTACAAGGTTCTGAGATAAATCTAAAAAATATTTTGAAAAACTATGAAAAAGATAAAGCCATTATAGACTCAGTTTATGAGAGAAGTTTAGATAATAAGCCTATTAAACATAAAACTAATCCCGAGATGATATTCACGAAAATTGATTATAGTGGAACTGCCCAGATAGACAGGTCTAGTGGCTGGATTATTCGCAAAGAAGTAAAGGCAAGTTTATCAGCAGAATTTAGGCATCAGGGAATAACGACACCTATATCTGTAAACATTGTTAAGACTATTGAACCGGCTGAAAGCATCCCCAGTCCCTAAAATTATACGTTTATAAATTGGTAGACAAAACGTTTATGATTAACTTTAACTGTACAAATTGCGGTCAGAAGATAAGTGTGCCCGTAATGCATGCTGGTAAAAGGTAAATGTCCGAAATGCAAAACGATGCTCGTCATTCGTTGCCATCAGGAAATGATCATAAGGATATTGTGCCAAATTTTCAGTTTGAAGAAAAACCGATTAACCATACAGCAGAAGGGAATGATAGTGCACTATTCAGTTACGAACAAATCACCGGTAAAACTGAAGAACTGCCCGAGTGGAAGCTGGTATGGTTTATAGACATCTGGCTGTATCCGCTAAATTTAGCGGGTGTTATCCATCTTATATGTTTATGGCTTTTAGTTTTTTTACTTTGTCCATTAGTAATGGGATTTTTGGGCTTAGGCGTGGAGTATGTTCCTATAGTGTATACTCTGCCTATTGCATATGTGCTGTATTATTTTACTGAGTGTATTCGTAACAGTGCTCTATGTTGTTGTCGTGCTCCCGATTATTGGATGCATCCAGCTGATTCTGATAAGTGGGACTGTATTTCACAGTTGTTGATTGTGATTGGGTGTATTGCTATTTGCTTTTGTCCGGTGTCGGTGTACTATCTTGTTACAAAACGAACCGATTTGATTTATTGGCTGCTTCTGACATGTGGCGGATTTTTTTTCCCGATGGTTCTACTTGCTGTGGTCTTGTTTGATTCGTATAACGCACTGAATCCGATATTAATATTTGGGTCGATATTCCGTTTTTTCCGTACTGTGGGATGGTTCTGCTCTTTTACGGCGGTGCATTGTTGTTTATGAAAATAGGCCTTCGTTTATACTCATTTCGACTTTCACCAGCCTTACCCTTTATTTCCAGAGCGTTACAACTTTATTTGATGTTTGTGGCAGTTGGGTTATTGGGCAGGTTCTACTGGAAATACCGGGAAAAACTTAACTGGGAGGTTTGAGAGGTTAATCCTGCTTGATTCCAGTTTTGTGGTGTGGTGTACCTGTCAGATTTTTATACACTTTGCATGGATATTTAATTGGATTGATCCTGCTAGCATATTTAAACCAACGCATGCACCAAGGTTACTCAAGTCACTTTTTCGTTAATACTAATAATGTGCTTTTCCTTCAATGAGAACCTGACACCGTTATGTCTCCACAATTAGCAATTTTCATATGAGTTAGGCGAAATCAACCTCAAATTTTTGCCCAAAAACAAAATATTTATAGGAATTTTAAGAGTAAATAGTATATTAAAGCTGTTGAGCGGGGCAGTTTGTGAGATTTGGACTAATGCAAAAGTTTTTTGCGACCTTGTGTATCCTGATATTGCTGATGAATGCCGGTTGTAACGCGTCAAGGCAGAAGGATGTTTCTCGATGGTCGAAAGAAAAAGCTAAGCGATGGTACCAGAAACAACCGTGGCTGGTCGGCTGTAACTTCATACCCAGCACAGCGGTCAATCAGCTGGAAATGTGGCAGTGGGAAACTTTTGACGCTGAGACTATTGACCGTGAATTGGGCTGGGCGAGGTCGCTCGGGTTTAACACTGTCCGTGTTTATCTGCATGATTTGGCCTGGCAGGTGGACCCTGAGGGGTTCAAAAAGCGCATGATTAGATTTCTTGAGATAGCAGACAAACATGGTATTCGCCCAGTGTTCGTTATTTTTGATGATTGCTGGAATGATAACCCAAAACCGGGCAGGCAGCTTGAGCCAATTGCCGGGGTACATAACTCCGGTTGGGTCCAAAGCCCGGGGACAAGATTTGTAAAAGACCCGAACAGCTGGCCGAGACTTGAGAATTATGTCAAAGACATCATCGGCAGTTTTCGCAAAGACAGGCGGATTCTGATGTGGGACCTTTATAATGAGCCGGGCAATAGCGGGCTTGGCAGTAAATCGCTTCCGTTATTAAAAGCAGCTTTCAAATGGGCAAGGCAGGAAAGGCCTGTACAGCCTCTGACAGCAGGAATCTGGAATACAGAGTTGAAAGAGCTGAATGCTTTACAAATTAGTGCTTCGGATATTATCACATTTCATCACTACTGGGATGTTGGTAGTCTTACACAGCAAATCAAAGATTTAAAAGTGGAAGGTCGGCCGATTATTTGCACAGAATATATGGCGAGAACTCGACGGAGCCGGTTTGAGACCCATTTGCCGATTTTTAAAAAAGAGAATGTTGGGTGTTACAATTGGGGTTTAGTCAGCGGCAGGACGCAGACGATTTATCCCTGGGGGTCAGCGAAAGGCTCGCCGGAGCCGGATGTCTGGTTTCATGACATACTGAGAAAGGATGGAACGGCGTTTGACCCTGAAGAAGTAAAATTGATAAGAAAAATTGTGCTTGGCAATTAGTATTTTTAGTGAATCAGGCATCAGGTTTGAAGAAATTTTTCAATTCTTTGGACGAATCTTTCTGCATCAAGGACCCTTTTGGCAGCTCTTTCCTGCTGGATGTTGAGGTAAATATTGTAATCACCGATTTCTCTGTCTTCCTGCTGAGCGATAAGAATTCCGGCAAAACGCTTCTCAATCTGGTCGGTCTTTACAAGATGCAGACCAAACATTCTTCTGACGGCCTGATGTGATTCAGCCTCAACACCAATTTTAATTAGCGCAGCTTTTGCAGCGTGCAATACAGCATAATAGGATCTTGAAACGCAGTCCTCATAGAGTTGATGTTCTAAAAGCATTCTTGCTGCCTGAAGGGATTTATCAGCAGAGCAAGCTCTTTTTTTGCTTGTTCTAAGTAATTCATACCACAATCGCATCCCTGCTGATATTGCGCAAGAAGAATGTGTCTTCTTTTTTAAGCTGTTCAAGTTGGTTTTTGCTTATGACCTTTGGGGATATGGAAATGTCTATCTGAAGAAGTATATCGGTTGCAATACCATAGACCACATCGCAGATGCGCCAATCGTCATCTGTAACAATGACAAGCACATCTATATCCGAGTCGGCTCTGTCATCGCCGCGTGCTTTTGAGCCGAATAGCCTAAGCTCGATTAGTTGACCGGACAGAGTTTGTTGGAGAGCGACCTTGAACTGCTTTATCGCTGATTTTTCTTTCACATTTAACGCCATTTGAAACGATACCTCAAAACTAATATGTACTATGTAGTCTTTTTATATTACATACCATATCGCTGCAGCAAAGACAAACAAAAAGCACTATAGTTAGAGTAAAACCTTCTTGCTGGCTATGTTAACTGGCGTTCAGGGCGATTTTGAGAGCTTCGGCTGTGTTTTTGACGAAGGCGAATTTCAAATCTTTTCTGGCTTCTGCTGGTACTTCGGGTATATCTTTTTTGTTTCTGGCAGGCAGGATTACCGTTTTTATACCGCCTTGTTTAGCAGCGAGGATTTTTTCTTTCAGGCCGCCGATAGGCAGCACCAGGCCTCTCAAAGTTATTTCACCGGTCATTGCGACATCGGCGCGAACAGGTTTGGCTAATAATAGTGAGACCAGTGAGATATAAATTGCCACGCCGGCACTTGGGCCGTCCTTCGGAACTGCCCCTGCAGGGACATGGATATGGTAGTCGAATTTGCTGAAGCTTTCCGGGTCGAGTTTTAGTTTTTTGGCGTTTGCTTTTACGATTGAAAACGCGGCCTGAGCGCTTTCCTTCATAACATCGCCAATATGGCCGGTAAGTTGTAATTGCCCTTTGCCGGGCATATAGGCTGACTCAATAAATAACAGTTCGCCTCCGACGGGTGTAAAGGCAAGGGCAGTTGCGACGCCGGGTATGCCTGTTCGCAGGGCCAATTCCGATTCAAACTGCACAGGACCTAAAATTTTTGCAAGGTCATTTCTGGCAATGGTAGCCCGCCTTTTTTTGTCTTTAGCTATTTCAGTCGCGATGGCGCGGCAGATAGCAGCGATATTCCTTTCGAGGTTTCTTACGCCGGCCTCGCGGGTGTAACCCTGAATTATCGCAAGAATTGCCTGGTCTTTTATCACCAAAGACTTTTTGCTCAGTCCATGCTCTTTGAGCTGGCGGGGGACAAGATACTTTTTAGCGATATTGAGCTTCTCTGTTTCTGTGTAGCCTGGCAGCTCTATAACTTCCATTCGGTCCCGCAAAGCCGGCGGGACGGGTTCCATGTAGTTTGCGGTGCCGATGAACATGACACTGGACAGGTTAAAAGGCTGGTCGAGGTAATGGTCGGTGAAACTGAAGTTTTGTTCGGGGTCGAGCACTTCCAAAAGAGCACTGGCGGGGTCGCCTCTGAAATCAGCTCCGATTTTATCGAGCTCATCGAGCATGAAAACCGGATTCTTACTTGCACACTTTCTCAGCTCCTGCAGGATTCGGCCAGGCAGGGCTCCGATATAAGTTCTTCGATGTCCGCGGATGTCAGCCTCGTCTCTAATCCCGCCCAGTGAGATGCGGATGAATTTTCGTCCCATGGAGCGTGCGATAGACCTGCCGAGCGAGGTTTTGCCCACACCTGGCGGCCCGACAAAACAAAGTATCGGGCTTTTTCCTTCAGGGTTGAGCTTACGAACAGCAAGAAATTCGAGGATGCGTTTTTTCACCTTGTGCAGGTCGTAATGGTCACGATTCAATATCTGCTGTGCCTTATTGATATCGAGCCGGTCTTCGGTTTTAATGGACCAGGGCAGCTCGCAGACCCAGTCCAGATAGGTTCGGATGACGCTGTATTCCGGCGAAGCGGGTGGGATTTTGCTTAATCTATCCAGCTCGCGAACGGCCTCGGTCTCGACTTTTTGAGGCATTTTGGCTTTTTTGATGTTTTTGCTGAGCTGCTTTAGCTCTTCGTTTCGCAGGTCGTCCTTGCCAAGCTCGGACTGAATGGCTTTGAGCTGTTCCTGAAGGAAATATTCCCGTTGATTTTTTTCTATTGATTCCCTGACGCGGCCCTGGATTTTGTGACTTAGCTCCAAAACTTCCAGCTGAGCTGCCAAGGCGACAGATATTTTTTCAAGACGCTTGACAGAGTCAAGCTCCTCAAGAAGCTGCTGTTTTTCCGGAATACTAAGGCTGAGATTGGATGCTAAGAAGTCAGCGAGTGCGGAAGGATTTTCAATATTTTCCAAAAGCACAGATGCCTCTTCGGGCACATTAGGACTGAGGGCGATAACACGGTTAGCTACCTGTCGAACGCTAACGATGAGAGCCCGAAGATTTTTTGTCATTTTTGTTTCGGTGCTGAGGAGCTGAACACGGGCTTTTAGATACGGTTCTGTAGTTATTCTTTCTGTTATTTTGAATCGAGCCAGGCCATGAACCACGACATGGATTGAGCCCTGAGGCATTTTTATGGTTTTCAGCACGGAAGCGGCAGTTCCGACGGAATAGATGTCGTCAAAGCCCGGCCTGTCAGTTTCAGGATTATGTTGCGTGACAAGGCCTACGATAGATTCATTTGGTTTGACGTCCGTAAGCAGGTTTTTGCTGCGTTCCCGCCCAATTGCCAGGGGTGT
>Ga0209777_10008168_pt1 | contig 11500 bp, 15 predicted proteins | sample FrelakmetHBP12HB_FD_187147 | JGI IMG/M metagenome (GOLD analysis project Ga0209777, IMG submission 187147) | Freshwater lake sediment microbial communities from the University of Notre Dame, USA, for methane emissions studies -HBP12 HB (SPAdes)... | ecosystem: Environmental > Aquatic >...
GGAGTAAGGCTATGAAAAAAGCATTTAACTTAAGAATAGCAGAGGGCAACCATGTGGAGTTCGATACTAAGAAGGAAGCTCTTGCATACCTTGATAAGAATGCTTTGAAGTCTGTGGGTTGGACTGAAAATGGCAAGAAGAAGGTCGCTATTTATTGGAACGGCAAACTTCACATAGAGAACGCTGATACAAAGAAGGTCTGGGGTAAGACAGCATTTGATTTGAGTGAAGCTATGTTGACTGATTTGGAAGGTGGATGGAGTTTCTCGCCTAAGTATCATGGCACCAGCTTTATCATTACCAAAGACGGCATATTTGTTCGTGGTCCCTATAGCTCTGAAAATTACAGACAGGTTTATTGGAGACACGCTTTTATGGAACTCAGACTCAACAATGCGCCACAGGAAGTACAGGATGCCTTTAATTATTCCCGTGGTTCGTTGTCTGCATTGATTGGTGAGTTGGAACATACTAAGGCATTTTTCACCAAGAAGATTACAACAAGCAGAACGGCACAGCATCTTGAAAATGTGAAAACCCTTGAGACATTAACAGAGCGTGAATTAACTAGGGCTCTTCGTGATGCTATTATTTCCGAAGAGGGGGCAATAAAACAATACGAAACCATTGCCGATTCGATTGATGATAAAGAAATCAAAAAGCAGCTTCAGTCTTTGTCCGATGAAGAAAAGGTGCATGTCGGAGAGTTACAGACGATGCTGAATGAAATCCTCCCTGATGAACAAAAGCTGATGGATGAGGGTGCCAAAGAAGTCGAAGATGATGGAAACAAAAAGGAATCAAATATGAACATTGCAAACGAACTGCTAATAGTTGCAAAGAGTCTTGTCGCTGATTATCCATTCGCAGTCAGAGATACTAATTTCTATGATGTTGTGAGGGATTTTAAGAGGGGTGGATGGGAATACGCTGAAGTTTTCCCCGGCAAAACACATAGAGTAGTTGGTAAATCGATGGGTAAGTCTGCAAAGATACCTGCCAGTTATGATATTGAAGGTGCGATGCTTCAGGTTAAGATTCAAGAGATTACCTATGCCGAAGCTACACCTGATATGCTGGTTCTTGAGTTTGTAGGTAGCAAGGGCAGGACCGATACCTATGTTTTCACAAAGGTTCCATACAACGATTTAATGGCAGGGAAGATTACGCCAAGAGTAGTAGCACCAAGGACAACAGAGTTCCGTGATCAGGTTATACAGAAACTATATGATAAGGGACTGCATAATCTTGGTGAACGGATGGCAAAGGCGGGTGAACAATTCGGTAAAGTTGGTCAGGCGAGGCGTCTTGGTGTTGGTAAGACCTATTTGATGGCTAATTACTTGGTTGTAGATGACAATTCAACACCACAGAGGCGTTTACAGGGTAGTCGTTGGAACATGAACAAACAGTGGCTTCTCAGGGAGGTTGATGACAGGCTTATTGATGAGTTGATAAGCTGGATCAACAGGGGTCCGACGATGATTGAGGTAAGGCAGTGGGCGTATGATAAACACATGAGCGATCCTAATGGTGGTGGATATGCTTCTGGATTGCAAAGGAAGGAAGTTGCAGCATCTCAATTGCAAGATGACGATACTGCGAAAGATATAGCGACCGATGTGGCAACCAGAATAGAAAAGGGTTTAACTATTGGAGACGCCTTTGATGCTATTGGTTACTGGCAGTTGTATAGGAAGACAAGAGAAAATGATATGCCTGATAACTTTGATACCCTTCCTACATCTGGTAAGGTTAAGGAACTCACAAAGGCGATTGAGAAGGCACTGAAACGATAATAAGGAGTAATCATGGCATCCTTTCACTACGATGATTTAAGATATGAAGCCCGGAGAAAGAATGACTGGAAGTTTTTAGACCTTCTTGATAGGGGCTGGGAATTGAATGTAGAAAAGCAAGTTGAAAAAGCTCTTGATACTGGTGTTGTTGAGGGTATTCATGATCGTGATTTTTCAAGAGATTTAACTGAATATGTAAAAGGAAGGAAATCCTCAATGAATGTAACAGCGACGATAAAGGAGATAGCAATGGATAAGCAAATGGTAGCAAAAGAACTGATAAAGATAGCTAAGGAACTAATAGCTGCTGAGACTTTCAAATGTCCTGATTGTGGCACGAAGGTTCTGGAAAATACTGGTTATTGCCTGAAGTGCAAGGATAAGGTCAAAAAAGACTAAGATGGTAGATGTCTCCAAAAGGCTAGTTCTGACTCTTCCTAATGGTGTTGCTGTCTATGAAGTGGATGGTAACAAAGTCAGGACTAATTGCAGTGTGGAGTTCTGTCTAGGTGGGCATGATCTTGTTTACGGCGACTATATACCCAAAAACGAGATATGGGTTGAAAAGCTCCCTAGTTTAGATGATTGGTGGAAGAATCTATATCACGAGTTGGTAGAGTATGAATTGATGGCGGGTGGTATGGGTTATGAAGAGGCACATGTAATAGCCTCTAGGGAAGAAGCAAAGCAGCGTTCCAAGACAGCTAATGGATATGAACCCCACCGTCCTATGCAGATTGAGAAGCCTTGGACTGATGCTTATGGTCATCCTGCACAAGATTTACAGCAACCATTACGGGGCAGACCTGATTATGGCGAGATTGAAATGGAGATTGAAAAACGCATGAAAAATGGTAAGGTATCCGTTTCTCAACTTCCTACAACTAGAATGACACCAACAAAAGATGAGGAGATGGCGATGAACAAGATAGCAGTAGCAAAAGAATTGATGTTGATAGCTAAGGAACTTCAGGCTATTGAATTCCCCACACGAGATGCTTTTGAAAAATATCTCAAAGACCATCCTGACGCTGATAATAGGAATCACACCATCAAGAGAACAGAAAAAAGAAGATAGTTATTCCTATAGAATGACACCAATAAAAGATGAGGAAAAAGCAATGAACAAGATAGCAGTAGCAAAAGAGTTGATGTTGATAGCTAAGGAATTACAGGCTATAGGTTTCCAAGTCAGGAAGCACTTGACACTTACTTAAAAAAACATCCCGATGCTGATAAGATCAATCACTGGGTAAGAACAGAAGAAGATCAAAAAGATGTGGAAATGATGCGTGTCAATCGTAAAAACTGGATGCATCAAAATCCGGGTCAAAAACCTAATAAAGAATCAGACCCTTATTATCCAAAGAATGTGAAGAAAGAAGAAGAAAGAAAGAAGACATGGGAACAAGGCAAAAAGAACCCCGGAGTTGGTGGTCCTGAATAATATGAATCGTGTTGCATATTCCTATTCCTGTTTGATGGCGAAGTTACCAGAGTCCCTAGCCGAAAAGGTTAGGGCTCTGGCTTCCACTATCCCAGACGAAGCTATCTTGAATGACGAAGCTGGTGAAAAGGGCAGACCACACGATTCCCATATCACAGTCAAATACGGCATTCACACGACAGATATAGAAGAAGTGAAATCCCTCTTGGCAAGTCAACCTCCCCTTAAAGCTACACTAGGCAGAACCACCGTTTTCTGGAATGAATCTATCGTTCTAAAAATCAGTGTCCAAAGCCAAGACCTAGCCAGACTCAATAAGCTGATAAGTAAGAACCTAGATTGCACAGATACACACCCAGATTACAAACCCCACATCACCGTTGCATATCTGAAAAAAGATGAGAAATACCCTTACTACTTCCAAGACCATTTCACAGACGAATTCAGCGGCATAGAGATAGAACTGGATACTTTGGTGTTTTCTACCCCAGAAGGAACAAAGACCATGATTAAGCTAAATGGTAAGGTAGCGAGCATAGCAAGGGAATTAAGAATCGCTACAAGGCTCGTGGCAGGGACAAGATCATTGATTGGGGTAATGCAACCAGACAACAGCATCAAAGCCGTCTATTGCCATTCTGAGAGCTATAGGAACCTCGATACGCTGAAGGACTATTATCATTCCCGTGGCGCAGTGTCTCATTTGGTTGACGGTGGAGATATTGAGTTCCTAGATGAGAACCCCGAAGACCTGAAAAGACTTGGAGGAAGCCCGAAGCATTACAGGAGTTACAACGAATTTAGGGAAAGCAGGACAGATTATATGTTTTTGTTCATTCGGGGTCACTGGTTTGATGTAACTGACCACTTACCGGGATTTGCCTCTGCTTGGGAAAAACAAGACTAACTGGAGAATTTGATTATGCCGTGGAACTCTGTTGAAGAAGCTGAAAAGTCTGTTCCTGCGATCAAAAAATATTCTGCAAGGGGTAAAAGAGCCTTCCTGCATGCCTTTAATTCCTGCTACAAAGACAAAGGCGATTCAGAATCGTGCTATAAAATTGCTCATTATGCAGCTAAAAATGCCAGTAAATCAGCTTGTATTATGTGTGGCGATAGTGAAAATGAGATGGATGATGTAGAGGTTGCCGAAGAACTGGTTGATGTGGCTAAAATGATCTTAAGTGAGTGAAGTAATGCGGGATAAAGAAGGTATTTATCTAGGTGCTTGTGCTTGTGAGTATTATGTAGGGATTGACAGCTATCAGACTAGGACTTGTTGTGGTGGAGGAAAGACGATTAAATATTGTTTATCCAAGTGCAAAATACATGGGGTTGTGGAGTCGGAAGTAAAGTGCAGTTCGACGGGTTGTAAAGAAAGAAGAGAAATTTTTAACCGAAATCTGGATTTGTGTGTATAGTGTGTTTGAAGTTCAGCAAAGGAAGAAAGCTGAAAATATAAAAGGAGAAAAGAAAATGGGAATGGTAGATAGGTTATTTATTGAAAAGGGATGTCCTAATTGTGGGGCTATCCGTGGTGTCCTGAATATGGAAGCTGTGGAACGGGATGAATTTCGTGGCAAGGATGGTCAGGAATTTCTAGTTTATTCGGCACTTTCTAATACTGCCTCAATCGAATTACTCGCTAAGTTTGGACTCGCAGGACAATCTATGCCTGTGTTGGTCAAAGCAAGTGGCGACATCGAAGCAAGACCTAATTTTATCATAGCCCACCTTAGACAACAGGGTATGGCAGTAGCTTAATTTTTGGAGTCAAACTGCCTTGTCAAACTGTTTTCATATAGTAGTTGCGATGAAACCTATTGAAGGGACATTTGCTGAAAATGCTCTTAAACATAGGGTAGCTGGGATAAACATAGATGAGTGTAGGATAGGGACATTTACGAGTAGCACACCATCTGGATATGACAGGTTAAATGCAAAACAGGCTAAGTTGGGGTATCGTCCTAGTGAATATCAAAAAGGCATTCCTGATTTACCTACTTCTTCTGGTCGTTTTCCAGCCAATGTGATTTTAGGTCATTCAGAGGGTTGTCAGTGTGTAGGAACCAAGAAAGTAAAAAGTAGAAAATCAGAATTTCCAGAAAAAGATGAAGGTAGGATTGATAAGTCTCAGTGGCGATTCAGACCTACTTCAGCTACCAGTAGAGGCTATGCTGAAGGTAAGGAAACAATTGAAGAGTGGAAGTGTGTAGAAGGATGTCCAGTTAAGGCAATGGATATACAAAGTGGGATAACTACAACCAAGCGAATAGAGAAGCCGAGTGATTGTGGTGGTAATACTTGGGGTGGTACGATTCAGACTCATAGAGGTGCAAGGGGACATAGTGATACAGGTGGTGCTTCGAGATTTTTCAAACAGATAGAAGAATATGAGGTAGAGGAGTGAAGAAAGAGAAGTGTATTGATTGCGGCAAAGCGGGCATACTGAAGATGAATGTGTGTCCGAAGTGCAGTGAAAAAATCCGTATCTATGTTGAAAAGATGCGGGCAAAAGCAAAGGCAAGGAAAAAACAAATATGAAAACAGCAAATGACATCAGAAACCAATTAATGTATGGAAATTGTCTGGAAATCCTAAAAGACATAGAATCCAACACGGTGAGTGCAATTTTGACAGACCCCCCCTACGGATTAGATAATAAACAGACAGATATTCGTAAGGTGCTTTCTGGTTGGTTGGCGGGCGAAGATGTCAAAGCTAATGACAAGGATTTTATGAGTAAGGACTGGCAACTTCCCGGTCCTAAAATATGGGAAGAGGTAATGCGAGTCCTGAAACCCGGTGGACACATTTTTTCTTTTTCGGGGACTAGAACATACGATTTGATGGTAACTGCAATGCGTATAGCTGGTATGGAAATCAGAGACAAGATTGATTACTACTGCGATACTACGGGATATAATGCTTGGACTTATGGTTGCCTATCAGAAGACACAGAATTGCTAATAGATGGCAAGTGGGAGCATTATAGTAAAGCAATTGAAGGCAAGACTACACTTTGTTTTGATATGGTGACGAATGATCTTAGACAGGAAGCCATACAGGAACTTCTTGTTTATGACTATGATGAAACTGCTTATAGGATCAAATCGGAAACTACAGACCAGATAGTGTCAAAGAATCACCGTTGTATTGTTGAACGGAATGGCAAGAATGAGTTTATGGTTGCCGAAGAACTTGCTGCAAAGGGTAGTGAAATATTTGTGCCAGTAGTAGAAGGTATAATGGCACGGGGCAATCTGTTTAACACTATGGCAAGGATTGAACCATTCCATTATATAGGAAAAGTCTGGTGTATTAGAGTCCCAACAGGTGCCTTTGTAGCAAGAAGAAATGGCAAGGTCTTTATCACTGGTAATTCTGGATTCCCCAAGAGTCTTTCAATTTCTAAGGCAATGGAAAAGACTGGAATATCTAAGGAAGTTTCAGATCAATGGGCTTCGCATGGCAGCGCACTTAAGCCCGCAAATGAACCGATTGTTGTATTTAGTAAGTCCAATGATTTCGGTAATCTTCCTGAACCGCCTCAAGCTGATGTTCCTTTCAAATACGAGGCAAAGGCATCTGGTAAGGAAAGGAACTATGGCTGCAAAAATCTGTTCTGGCTTACTACAGATGGCGATACTAAGAAAATAGAGAAAGACGAATATGACAAGTTGGTTGCTGAGAATGAAGCGAACAAGGATAAGGAAGGGTTTGTTGCTCATAAGGTATCAGACGGTAATATATTTCCTTGTTGCAAACCGATCAATCTTATGAGATATTTAGTAAAGATGGTTAAGATGCCGGGAGAAAACCTAATTCTTGATCCATTTTGTGGGAGTGGCACAACAGCAGTAGCGTGTATTTTAGAGGGTGTTGATTTTGTTACAATGGAAAAGGATCAAATGGCTTACGATATAGCTCAAGCAAGGATACATTACTTCAAATGCTTAGGACAAAAGGGAATCAAGTAGAAAAGATTTGTTTGACATGTGGAACACCATTCTTAGTCAGAAAAATAGTGATTAAGAATGGTCATGGAAAATACTGTTCTCATTCATGTCATTACAAAAGTGGAGCACCTAGACCGGGCGAAAAGAAGGGTAAAACGGTATCTTGCAAGCAGTGTGGAAGTCCTTTTTATGTTCAGAGATCGTTGTTGCTTTTGGGTCATGGGAAATTTTGTTCCAGAAAATGCAAAGCACTAGCATGTCGAAAAGGTGATCGTAGATGCATTGTTTGTGGTAAAACATTTTACTGTAAGGGAAATCCTAAAGGCAGACCTTGTTGTAGCAGAGAATGTGGGCACAAATATAGAGAAAGAAGAACCTATATTAGATGCGTAATGTGCGGTAAGGAAGTCTATAAAAACAGATGTCATATTGCTAAAAAACACAAACATTATTTTTGCTCTCTTGTGTGTGCTAACAAGTTTCAAAGAAGGACTAAAATAGAATACACTTGCTTAACTTGTGGAAATAAATTCTATTGGAGTCCGAGTAGGCAAAAACAGGCTAATCCAAAATATTGTTCCATAGTGTGTAGAAATGCTGATACTGTACACATGACTAATGCTGCGGTATCTGCTTGTCGTGCATTACAAAAAAGAATAGGACCAACTAGCCTTGAAGTGAATGGCCGAAAGGTTTTGGAAGAAATGGGATTTTGTAAGGATGTTGATTTTAGAGAACAAGTGTTAGTTGCAGGTAGGGTCTTAGCTGATGTTTTATTTTCAGATTGCAATATGATAATACAGTGGGATGGTGACTTTTGGCACGGGAATCCAAATAAATACATCATTTTAAGTGAATTGCAAGATAAACAAAGCAAGAAAGATAAAAGACAGAACGATCATTTGAAGAAAAATGAAATTCATGTTCTTAGGTTTTGGGAATCAGAAGTAAACAATGATCCTGATTTTGTAAAAGACAGGATAGCTCAGGCAAGGATACACTATTTCAAATGCTTAGGACAGAAAGGGATTAAGTAAGATGATGGACAAACCAGATACTATAGCAGTGGATTTTGATGGCACCCTAAGCCTCTATACGGGCATTGAAGGGGACTATTCACCTGACAAAGCGGGAGAGCCTATTCTTCCTATGGTTGCTCGTGTAAAGGCGTGGTTGAAGGCTGGAAAGAATGTTGTTATCTTCACGGCTAGGGTTCATCCATTTCACAAAGAGGAAGCCGATATTGCCAGAAGGACTGTGCAGGATTGGTGTCGCAGGTATATTGGTAAGGAACTGGAAGTAACCCATGAAAAGCATCCAAGTTTCCTAGAGATTTGGGATGATCGTGCGGTTCGTGTTTACAAGGATATTGGTGATATTTCTGATGGTTCTGATGTAAAAGACCCATTAGATGCGGAGTCAGATGCAATTGGTAATTTTCTGAGTTAGTTAAAATGCAAGTTTTCGAGAATAATATAAGTAGTCCAATGCCTCTTGGTAGCGATCCTATTAAGATTACCTATGACTGTCCGAAGAAATGTGGTGCTCATTGTAATTTAAAGCTTGGCCTTCCGATGGGTACTTATTGCAAACAGTATCGTGGCAGACTTGATTACTTTTTTTACATCAATGGTGAAAAGCATAAGGGACACTGGACTACTATCAATGACAATACTGAAGTTGTTATAGAGCATGAAGGGAAATGTGATGGTCGTTTTGAAATAGAGTTGTGCAATAAAAATGGAACACTGGCTTTGTGGTTGACGAATAAGCCTACGGGATTGCCTGTGACTTCCAATGGTGGTCCTATTATGGGCAGGTCTTGTTTCAGCTTGTTGTGTACGGGTGGTGAAAAGGAAGTGCCTCTTAGTAATTTGTCTTCGCTTAATGTGGCTGGCATGGTTAGGACGATGAATGTGCATGGTGGGGTCAGGCGGTATTTTGAACTTGGCAATGCTTTTGTTGAAGGTGGTCATAAGTATTCTCTTTTTGCAGGAACACTAAAAGAAAAAACTCCATGGATTAACTTTTTAGGTACTCAGAGACAGTATGGTTCTTGGGGTAGTGAAAAATTCGACATAGCTTTTACTGGTGCTCATGAATGTTTTGGTGATCTAGCGAAGATGGATGCTACGAGAAAAGTGGTATTGATTGTGGCTAAATTCTATGCCCAACAGTATATTGAGTTATGGAAAAAGCATGGTAGGAATTTGAAATGGATAGGTGCGGCTTCTGAGTGGAATAAGGGGATGGAAGAGATAGAAGGTGTTTGCATTCCCGGTGGCGTCAATACTAAATTCTTTACTCCCCAATTTAATACTGGACATAGAAAGCCTGTGGTTGCTTTTTATGCAAGGCTTGGGGATGGCAGAGGTGTTGAGAGGGTTATATCTTTAGCGAAGAGTCTGGAAGGTGTAGCTGATTTTGTGGGGTTTGATACGCCTAATTATGAGACATTACAGTATGGGTTGCCAAGTAATGTAAGGATAGTAATGACTCCGACACAAGAAGCTTTGCGGGAGGTATTACAGAAGGCTGATGTGGTTGTGTCTGCCATGAGAAGTGCTGGGTGGAACAATGTAATGGCTGAGGGTTCGGCTTGTGGTTGTATTCCTATTGCTATGCCTGCTGGAACGAAGGACATTATTTTGCATAGTAGGACGGGGTTTATGTGTAGTGCGACTTGGTTTGAGAAGGAAGCGGCTGAGTATATAAGGGAACTTGCTAAAGACCATGACTTAATGAATAGGATGTCAAAGCGGGCTCATACTTGGGTGCAGCAATTTGACTGGGGTATCGTGGCAGAGAAGATAATCAATGAGGTAACGAAATGAAGCTGAGTGTGATTGTCCCGATGTATCATGCCTATTTCTTTGACGATATTATGGCTAGTTATGTGTGGCAGGACATTAAGACGGATTACGAAGTCCTGTTTATGATGACTGGCAAGGATTCTGGTGCCTGTCAATGTACGATAGATCACCTGAAGAAAACGCATAATCTTCCTTGGCGAGTCTATAATGTGCCTTTGATGAGTAATTGTGCATGTAGGAATTTAGGCACAAAAGAATCCACTGGTGAGGCTTTGCTCTTCATTGACGGCGATCAGATTATTGCTCCACACCTTTTCAAGAGTCATGCTAAGTTACATTTTGCCTTGCCCTATGGATTGTCAGATATGGTTCCGAAAGTGGGTATAGGTATCTGCAATATCAATGTGGTTCGTTATCAAGACACAATGGACTTATGGATGCCTCATAATCCAGAACAGAGGATGATGTTCTCTGGCAAGCAAGAAACAATGCCTATGCAGAAGGTGTATTCGTCTGACTGTTTGAGTTTCATCAAGAATCTTACATTAAGTCAGGCAATAGGGTTGGCTTGGTGGCACAATATGAACGATTTTGCTGATTATGTGAATACAGTTGGCAGGAACATATCGGTAAACAAGCGAAAGTTTGTTGAGTTGGGGATGTGGGATGAGGAATTGGCTTATTCTGAAACGACAAATAGTAGGGGCTGGGAAGACCTAATGATGGGCTTGACGATGTATAAGGCTGGTCTGTTATTTGAAATGGTGCCTTCTTGGACGGCTCACTTGGAACACCCGAGAATGAACAAGGATGGTGGTTTGGATAATATCGTCAAGTTAGTTCGTAAGCATAAATGGTTCCTTGATGAAAGACCTGACTGGTGGGCTTTGAGATATGACAGGAATGAGATTAGGAGGATGCTTTGATAGGTTGTTTTCACATAGTTATTGCCATGAAGCCTATTGAAGGGACATTTGCTGAGAATGCTATGAAACATGGGGTTGCTGGGATAAATGTGGATGAGTGTAGGATAGGATATGCTTCTGAGAAAGACAAGCGATTAGAAACAAGAGGTGTGCATACGGGTGGAGAGTATCAACATCCTGCTGGCAATGCTTTTAAGAAAAGTGTTAATCCCGTTGCTTCTGTCAATCATCTCGGTCGTTTCCCTGCCAATGTTATTTTAGAAGACAATGAGAAAATTAAGAGAGGATTCCCAGAAAGTAAATCAACAGGAGGCATTGACACTAACGGACATGATGGAGAACTTAGGATGGGTAGAACGAGCGGACAAGGTGCAAATGCTGGAGGGTTAGGGGATTCTGGCTCCGCAGCCCGCTTCTTTTATGCAGTTAAAGAATACGAGGAAATATGAAGTCAGTAGGCATCTGGAGAATCAATCCTTTCATTGGTGGCACAGAAGTAAGCCTGATTGAAATGGCTAGATTTTTATCTTTGTCTGGGTATGAGGTATGGATATAT
>Ga0209777_10008169_pt1 | contig 11499 bp, 13 predicted proteins | sample FrelakmetHBP12HB_FD_187147 | JGI IMG/M metagenome (GOLD analysis project Ga0209777, IMG submission 187147) | Freshwater lake sediment microbial communities from the University of Notre Dame, USA, for methane emissions studies -HBP12 HB (SPAdes)... | ecosystem: Environmental > Aquatic >...
TCAAGAAGTTCAAGCTATTCAAGTGGTAATAGTACAAGAAGTTCTGGTAGTTATGGTGGTAGAAGTTCTGGACGCAGATAATTATATTTTAAAACACTTATTATAAGTATCAAATAAAGACTTAATATTAGCACTTCCTGCTGGATTCATTGAATGTATAAGAATTATTGCTGGAAGTTCTTTTTTATTATCTATACAATAATTGATAAACCATTTAGCACAATCATAGCCAGTCTTTTCAATATATTGATCATATGATAATTGTGAACCATAATGTTCCAAACTTAAATCATGATCAAAACTTATTATTTCTGGAATGCCCCTTTCTTCAATTGTTTTTACAAATTCATCATAATTGCGTACAATTATCCAATCAAGCAAATATAATTGATTTTTCGTGTAAAGAAATACTTCTTTTAGTTCACGAATATCATCAAGAAATAAATTGTAAGACATAATCTATAGATAAATAAGGTTTTTCATTTGAAACAATTTTATAATATTCCAATTTATGTTGAAAATATTTAAATTTTAATTCAACTGCTTTTGCAATTTCTTCGTCTTCCATATCAATCAAATATATCTTTATATATTTCAGATGTTTTAATATATCTTTCAGGTTCTACTGGTGGTATGATTTCTTTAACAGTAATATTAAAATTTCTAAATATACCATTATCATCTTTTATTAACGCATTCATTGAAACCTTTTTGTCTAAGTCAATTATTGGTGATGTTTTAACATTTCCAAAATTTAACAATTTTTCAATTGCTTTTATTAAACTTGTTGCTGTTGGTGTCATAATAATTATTATTTTATTACAAATATAAGTATATTTAATTACAAATAATAGTTTTATTTTTTTTTATATTTTTACCACAATGTGTTGGTAATGTTGCATTGCAATTAGGACAGACAATTCGTAAGTTTTCAATTCTTTTATCCTGAGCAGGATGGAGAAACTTGTATAATGCTATTATTAATTGTTGAGAACAATAAGGTTGTAAGTATAGGGACGACTACAATACCTACTTGGCATCGATTCTATGACGAGACCTTCAAATATTATCCCATCTGTCATAATTAAAATAAATAACAATGGAAAAGATAGTACTATTCTGTCGTGTATCATCTACAAATGATCGTCAAAATTATGATCGCCAAATCAATGATTTAACGCAACTGGCAACTTCAAGAAATTATGAAATTGTCGGAGTATTTGCCGAAAAAGTTTCAGGTGCTAAAATAAATCATGAACGTACTGAATTAATGAAAATGATTGAATTTGTGAACCATAATACGATAAACAAAGTATGTGTTACAGAACTCTCAAGGCTTGGCAGAGACACACTTCAAGTGCTTCAAACAATAGAAATTTTGAACCAGAACAAGATTTCTCTTCTCATCCAGAATTATAATATCGAGACGTTGACTCCAGAAAAGGAAATTAATCCGATGAGCCAGTTTTTGATAACGATTTTGGCGGAGATAGCACGTATGGAGAGACGAAATATACAAACTCGTTTGGAAAGCGGTTATAAAAACTATCGAATGAAAAAGGGGGTAGTTGGTAGAAAAAACGGTTTTCGCAAGAGTGAAGACTTAATGCGTGAAGAATATGTTGAAGAAATAAAAATGCTAAAAAAGGGATACAATTATCAACATATTTCTCAGATAACAAACACGAATAAGAATACTTTAACTAAGCTAAAAAGAATTTTTTTATGAATTATTTTCATGTAATCAATGAATACGATAATAATATGCTTTACTGAAGTTTTATTTAAATGTTTATTTGTCAAATATCTCATTGGGATTTCCTTCAGCCCCATACATTTTATTTAATTGCATAAATAGTTTATCCCAAGTAAAACCGACAATTAAAGAAGAAATCATCTTAATATTAATAATTTCAGTAGTTGTTAATATAAAAGAAATTAAAAATGAACCCAAAACCCATAAAGAACATAGATAAAACTTATTTTTGAAACTTGTCCAACCTTGTAATGTTTCATCAAAATTTAGTCTTAATAAGTCCTTTTCTTTTGTTATTGATAATATGAAATTTAATAAAACTAAAATCAAAGAAACTATAAAAGTAGTAATTGCAAAAATTAAGTGAGAATTTAAACTTGTAGGTGTTTTATTCTCAAACCAGAATCTGGTCAATTCTTCAAAAAAGTTAGAATCTATACAAATCATAGATTTTCAATTTTATTTCTTAATTCAATTGAACTATTAAACAACTTTTTAGAAACTTTTAGAGGTGGTTTGAAGAATTCAAAATTTATCAAATAAAACCCTTCTCTTGATTCAATAATAAACTTCAACCTTTCCCAAGGTCTTCTTAATACAATACGAATATCACCCCGATTATCATTTATAATTAAAAACTCAGAATCATGCTTCATTAGATAAGTTCGTTGTTTATTAATTTCAAACAATAACAAGACTTTATTGGTATCTTCCATTCTTTCTCCGTAAAAATCTGAAACAGAAGCCAGAAGTTTCCTTCGCTCTAAAAACCTCCTTGTTCTGTCAATATCTTTTCGAATGTCTTTAGGCATATTAGAGAACACTTTAGAATTTATTTGTTTCTTACCAAAGATAAAACATCTAATGATATAAAAGATTTTACAGAGTGACAATTTTAAATTAGCTATCCTAAACATTCCAACACTTTTAAATTTTCTTATAAATACTTCACGTATCCAATTTGCTTAGGTCTTATTGAATTTGTAATTAATTACTTGGGTGTGATAGCCAAAGGATTAACTAAATGTAAAAATGTCCTAAAATATTTCTTTGAATTAATTCAGGACAAAATAGCATCAATTTAATGTCCCGATACTACCATTATCAGGATTAAAATAGGATGACTATAATAATGGGATGTGTAATGTGATTAAAAGACCTTAAATGATAATTGAAAAATTATTGAGTCTTCATTTCGGGATTGAAAGAAAAATCTTTCAAGTTTGTAACTAAATTTTAATAACTTCATGATTTGTAAGGACAGAACTAACTAAATACTTAAAAATTATGGGTCTTAAACCTTCCGACAAAAAAATCAGTCAGATTTTTAACAATATTCAATATGATGTTGATTTTTATCAACGAGAATACAAATGGACTGATGAAGGAGATAAAGATTACAAACCAATTTCATCTTTACTTAAAGATATTTTTTATCGGTTTGTAGAAAAGCGGCTTCATTATTTCTGCTTTTTACTGCATCAAAAGACACATATTCTGAGTTTTACATGTGCGTATTGCGTATCGGGGAATTTTATATCGGTTGAGGTGGAAAAAAATCAGAAAAAGAACAATTTAATGCTTTTGCTATTTCATTTAAATGAGAGATATTATATCTGGCTCTACTTTTAGGATTTTCAACGTTAGCTATGAAACTCTTTGAAACACCAATACAATATGCCAATCCTGCCTGAGATAGCTTTTGTTGCTTTCTCAAAATAAGGATTTTGTTAATAACATAATGATCTACTCGCTCACTACCTGATAAAAATTTACATCAAAGAACAAAAAACGAAAGACCCCACTCGATATGAATGGGGTCTCGTCTAACCTAAAAACTTTTTCTTGAAAAATTTAAGCATAGTTTCCCCATTCCAATCTTTGTGGATGTTGTGGCTGGGGTTGTATGTTCATTAAATTTTTCATCATCTTAAAAATTAAAAATATGAATTATTGACTGCAAAGATAATCAATTTTTCATAAATACAAACAAATTTCAAATTATTTTTAAAAAAAGTAATTATTTTTATTTATAGCCTAATTCTTTCAATGCATTTTCCACATCCATTCGAACTCTTTGAATGTTAATATTACCTGCTTGTGGTGAATATCCCAGATATTGAAACCAACCTTTAAATGCTCCTGCAAATTTTTCTGGTGTATTAATTTGTTTTAATGCTGGAGCAATGGTTTTATATGTACTGTCAGCATATGTAACGTCTGGTTGTTGACCATATTGTTGTGTTGCTGTACTTGTGGCAGCAACGGGTGCAATTTCTTGTATTTTAAAATCTGGATTAAGTTTTTCCATATTTTCAAATAACAATTGTTTAGTATCTTTTTTTTTCATTGACATGATTTATTTTCTATAAATACTATTATTAATAACAAAAAAAATTTATACAATTATGTATAAAAGAGCATGTTTAAAATTATTATTTAAATATGTTTGTTTTTTATGAAAAAAAGTATACTTTTGCCTGACTTTTTTAAATAAATTTTATATTTATACGAAACTTATTAATGATGAACAATCAAATTTTACAAACATCTCAAATTGAATCAGAATCATCTGATGACTATCCAGCGAAAGACAGGGAAAATGATACCCTGTTTAAAAAAATCAAATTAAAACTTTTTATTGATGAGAATTTTAGAGGAACTACTTTTGATCAGTGGAATAATTGGAGTTGGCAAATAAAAAATAGTATTACCAGTACTGAAAAATTACTTAATGTATTGGGTAAGAAGAAAAATGGCACTATTATTAATATGCCTGAAAATCATTTACCGTTTAGAATAACTCCATATTATCTATATCTTTTGGATACTTTACCAAGTGATCATCCTCTATATAAGACTATTATACCAACAGTTAATGAATTAAATCAAATTAAGGGAGAAAAGGAAGACCCTTTGGATGAACAAAAGTTCTCACCAGTTCCAAATATTGTTCATAGATATCCTGATAGAGCGTTATTCTTGGTTACAAATTTCTGCAGTACATATTGTCGTTATTGTACAAGAAGCCATATGGTTTCAAAAGAAGATCATATTACAGCTACTACTGCCGAATGGGAAAAAGGTTTTCAATATATTGAATCACATCCTGAAGTCAGGGACGTTATTGTTTCAGGTGGTGACCCATTAACCTTAAGAGATAATCAGATAGAATATATTCTCAAGCGATTACGTAGTATTGAGCATGTAGAAATAATCCGTATTGGTACTAAAGTACCTGTGGTTCTGCCTATGCGTATAACGCCTGAATTAATGAATATATTGAAGAAATATCATCCATTATTCATGAGCATACATTTTACTCACCCAGATGAACTTACTGAAGATACTCAAAATGCTTGTAATATGCTTGCTGATGCTGGTGTGCAAATGTTATCGCAAACTGTTTTATTAAAAGACATTAATGATAATGTTGATGTTATTAAAAAACTTATGCATATGTTATTAATGATACGTGTTAAACCATATTATTTGTATCAAATGGACAGAATACCGGGTGGAGAACATTTTAGAGCACCAATATCAACAGGATTAAATATAATAAATGGATTGGCAGGATATACCTCAGGATTAGCAGTTCCAAAATATATTGTGGATTCACCATTAGGTAAAATAGATATTTCATCTGCTCATAATATTTTGAGTTTTGATGGTAAAATGTATAATTTAAAATCATTTTCTGGCGAAATTTTAAAGTATAGTGAAAAAGAATTTTATATTAATGATGAAATTAGTAAATCAAATTGTTTATAATTTTTATCAATAATCATAATATAATTAAAACCATTAATTATTACTGCTTTCTTTTTTGCAATTAGAATTGATTTATCTCTTTTTGCAAGCCAAGAATTTTTACATTCTATAATTAAATTTATTGATGGAATATAAAAATCGGGAAAATAATAATGTTTTTTATTTTTATGCTTATATGATATTCTTGTACCTCTACAAATATTCTGATATTTAAAATAATATTTTTCTAAAAAATCAAATTCCAACATGCCTTGATACCAAACATTTGTATTTTTATATTGTTTTAATTTAAATGCAGATTTTTGTTGCTTTTCAAAAATGCTTTTATTTTGTGTAGGATATTCAACACCATATTTTTTTAAATTTGTTTGTTTTACCTTTTCTTTATTATAATAATTTTCATTTCCATATCGTTTTAATTTAGTTTCTTTTCCCTTTTTTCTTACAATATCATTTTGTAATGAATATTCTACATTATATTTTGCTAAACAAGTTTTTTTACTTATTTCTTTAAATTCTTTTGATTGAAGAACATGTTCTACGCCATATTTTTTTAAACACGTTTGTTTTGTATTTTCTTTAATCATATCACTTTGCATTGGACATTTTGTGCCATATCGTTTTAAGGATGTTTCTTGAGATTTCTTTTTTGTTGTTTCTAATTGAAATACATTGCTAACACCATATTTTTCTAAACAAGTTTGTTTGTTTTTTTCGCAATTATTATAATTTTTATTACCATATCGTTTTAATCTGGTTTGTTTATTTTTTTCACGATTATTATAATGTTCATTTTTATACTTTATTAATTTAGTTTGTTTATTTTTTATTTGATTGTTATAGTTTTCATCTCCATATTTTTCTAGTTTGGTTTGTTTTATTAGTTTAATTCTACAAGTTTCATTACAACTATTTTGATATCCAGTAGTTAAATTAAAAAATTTTGTTTGATTTCCACAAATTTTACAAATACCGTCATTATCTTCTTTTATCCATTTATTAAAATAGATTTTTATTGGCATATGATTAAAATTTATGTGTTTTCCTAAATCGCATGATCTAACAAAAATTCTTCCACATTCTTCACAAATATAATTATTGTCAACATTTTTTCTTAGTTGTTTCATTATTAATAATTAAATAGCAAAAATAAGTCTTTTTTTATTTAAAAACAATGTTTTATAAAAAAATTGCACCGTTTTTTTATACGGTGCAATTACTGATATTATCAGACTTAACTTAATTGGTATATTAAGCGATAATTTTTCATTATATAAATACTTATTTAATATAGAAGAAATACAATGAAAAATAAAATAATAAATATTTTAGAAAATAATTAATGTTTTTCTAAATTTATTAGTATTTATAATTGATATGAAATATAAAACATTTAAATATAGAATATATCCCAATAAAGAACAGCAAGAATTAATATTAAAACATATTGGCTGTTCTCGTTGGATATATAATTATGGTCTGGAGAAAAAAATTAAATCATATCAACAAACAAATAAGGGATTAAGTAGATTTGATATTCAAAAAGAATTACCAATATTAAAAAAATCTGAAGACACTGTATGGCTAAATGAAGTAAATAGTCAAAGTTTGCAAGCATCATTAGAGCATCTTGATAAAGCATTTACCAAATTTTTTAAAGAAAAAAAAGGATTTCCTAAATTCAAATCAAAAAAAAATGATCGTCAAAGTTTTTCAATACCACAAAAAACTACAGTTAATTTTGAAAATAACATTATTGATATTCCTAAATTTAAAAAATCAATTAAAATTAAATTTCATAGAAAATTTAAAGGTAAAATAAAAACATCAACAATAATCAAAACATCAACAGATAAATATTTTATATCAATCTTAGTTGAATTAAATGAAAATAACCCAATAAAAAAACCAATTAACGAAAGTCAAGCAATTGGTATTGATTTGGGTATTAAAACATTTGCTGTTTTATCTAATGGTATTGAAATAGAAAATCCGAAACATTTACGTAAAGCTATGAATATTCTAAAAAAAACTCAACGTAAAATAAGTAGAAAAATAATCGGAAGTAATAATTATGAAAAATCTGTTAAAAAGTTAGCAATATTACATGAAAAAATAGCTAATAAACGTCTGGATTTTTTACATAAAATTACGCATTATTTAACAACTAATTATGATACGTTATGTTTAGAAACATTAAAACCTTGCAATATGATTAAAAATCATAACTTGGCACAAGCATTAAGTGATGTTGCTATCGGTAAATTTAATGAAATACTTGATTATAAAGCCGAATGGTATGGTTGTAATGTATTAAGAATTGGTCAATTTGAACCTTCAAGTAAAATGTGTAGTTGTGGTATTATAAATAAAGAATTAAATCTGAATGACAGAATATGGACGTGTAAGAGTTGTGGTGTTACACATGATAGGGATTTATTGGCAGCAAACAATATTAAACATTTTGCTTTTTTAAAAAACAATACGGCAGGAACTGCCGAAATTTACGCTTATGGAGATATGAATGAGATTACTCGTTCAGCCTAAGAAATTCAAGGTTTTTTATTCTTGAATAATTCACGCGATGACTTTCATTCTATAAATACTTAAATCCAATGATTTGTTTGATATTTATATGAAGTATTCAGTATTTATGTGAAAATATTATTCATGTATAATAAAGATTTGATTAGAATTATCAATGAAGTTGTTGGAGAATTCGATTTTTTGGGCAATACTGAACATTCCAAAGAACAGGAAATTATTGATTTATTACAAAATGAAGACTTTCAAAAACAATTTATTTGTGATTCATTATTGGAAAGAAGAAATAAAATAAAAACCGATGTTTTTGAAGCAAGAATTGGTGGTGATTGGGATGACAGTTCTGAAGATGCTAGAAATTTAACTCTTGATTATTTTCTTAAAGTTGAATATAAATATGATCAACAAAAAGAACCCATTAAATTTGACGTAAGTTTTTATAGTGATAGTATTACTATTAGCAAGACTGATGATTATAATGCAGGAAGATTAGGTGGCACTACAGATAGTGATGTTGCCCCATCTGGCAGAGCATGGTTTGATGGTTTTAACTGGAATGATATTAATGTTGATTTAAATACTTCTGAAGGTGATGAAATTAAATTTTTGGCATTTGAGCATGCACCACAAAAAATAAAAACCTTATTTATTAGACAATATGTTGAAGATTATATTGGAAATTATACAGGCATGGATATTAATACACCTGAAATGAAAGATAAAATTCAGAATATACCATATTGTTAACAATTACCATTTATTTAAACTGCACTTAGAACGTTTTGAGCGGACCTTAGCTGGCATATAGCAACCACATATCATACAAAAATTTCTATTATTTAACTTATTGCATTCAACGCAAATAGTCATTCTTCTTTTTGCTTCTTCTTCTACTTTTGGATTTGGAAATGTGTAATTTTTCCAACCAATAAAAATTTCTGTTAATCTACTCATGGTTATTTATTATCTTGTTATTATATATAAATTGCATATAGAGAGATATTAATTATCTATTTTAAATATGTCATTACTAAATAATAATATTTTAACATAAATTACCCCCAATTACCCAATTATTTGTACATCGATAATATGCTGTTGCAATACTATATGCTCCTGCTAATATAACATAACTACATAAACTATGTATAACACTATTTGTACAAGCACAAAAACATTTATTACCACCACCAACATTTGTTATTTTTACCTGAAATCCTGCTGTTAATCCTGTTGGTAACCATATTGCTGTTGTACCTGTATTTGTAAATTCTAATATTTTACCACAATCAGAAGCAGTTATGGTATGTGATGTGCCTGTTGTAATTGATATTGATGAATTTATTGTTAAATAAGTACTTCCCAAACATGTACCGTTTTCATATATTTTTGTACCATAAATTGCTGGTGAACAAGCACAAGTAATACCACAAATAACTGGTGAACAAACACAAGTGCAACTTAAAATAATTGGAGAACAGGTATAAATAGTACCACATACAACTGGACTACAAACACAACAAGAAGCGCATAAGCAACCACAAACTTTAATTAAATTGTTATCAAATTCCCCATAAATTAATGAGCATGTATTAGTGTTTGCTATATGTAATCTATTTGAAGTAGTTTCAAAATATCCTGCACATTGACCAATAAATATACTGTTAGAACCATTACAATTTTGATGACCAGCAAAATTACCAACACCAATATTATTATTACTACAATTAAAATAAAGTGCAGCATTACCAATTGCAATATTACTACAACCAGAAACATTAAACGAAAGTGCACCATCACCAATTGCCACATTTTTACAACCTGTTTTATTAGTAGTAAGTGGAGTAAAACCAATTGCTATATTATTAATACCACAAGAATTACAGTAAAGTGCCTGATCACCTAAAGCAATATTACCACAACCACAGGAATTAAAATAAAGTGCTTGATAACCAATAGCCATATTTTGACAACCACAAGAATTACAATAAAGTGTTTGATAACCAATAGCCATATTTTGACAACCACAAGAATTACAATAAAGTGTTTGATAACCAAGTACTATATTATTATTACCTTTATTATTACCATAAAGTGCTTGACATCCTATTGCTATATTATTACAACCACAAGTATTACCATAAAGTGCCTGATAACCTGTTGCAGTATTACCACTACCACAAACATTACAATAAAGTGCTTGATAACCATTTGCTATATTATTACAACCAATAGTATTTTTTAATAATGCCTGATAGCCAAACGCTAAATTTTTACAGCCATAACTATTAGCACATAATGCCTGATAACCAATAGCCATATTATAACAACCATTACAACTTGCATTAATACATTTATTATTATAAAGTGCCTGATAACCAATTGCAATTAAATTACTTGCAATTGTATTACCATAAAGTGCTTGACAACCAATTGCAATATTTGCACAACCACATGTATTACCTCGAAGTGTTTGTATACCAATTGCAATATTGCTAGTTCCACCAGTATTATAATAAAGTGTTTGATAACCATTTGCAATATTATAACAACCCTTTACATTACTAAAAAGTGCTTGAGTGCCATTTGCAATATTATTACAACCAGTTATATTATACATAAGTGCTGAATTACCCCAAGCAACATTATAAGAACCTCCAGTATTTAAATAAAGTGTTTGATAACCCATTGCAATATTATTACTACCATGAGTATTTGACATAAGTGCATTATCACCAATTGCAACATTATAACAACCACAATCATTTAATGTAAGTGTTTGATAACCAATTGCAATATTATTATCTCCACTGCAACTTCCTGCAAGTGCATTATCACCAATTGCAACATTATATGAACCACAACAATTATTATAAAGTGCATAACAACCAATTGCAACATTACTATTACCACAAATATTAAAATGAAGTACATTATCACCAATTGCAATATTTTCGTTACCAATAGTATTTGCACTTAATGCTTGATATCCAATAGCAACATTACCATAACCAGAAGTTGGTGAACCACCTGCTTGAACTCCATAAAATGTATTGTAATATATAGTACCACCACTTGGAACTGTCCCACAACCAACAACAGTTGAACCATTTGTTAAATTTGACCAACCAAATGTAGATGATAAAAAGCAATTTGGTACACAACCACATAAAGCCAATGAATTACAAGCAGTACTACCAGTATTAAGATAATAAGCTGGTAGTTTAGTACCTAAACATAATGCATTACCAGCAGTTGTTGAACATATTGCAGTGCCACCAGATGCTAATTTACTGTTTAAACAGATTTGTAAATCAGTTTGACCACTAATAATACCTGTAATACTTCCCCAAGTACCACCAGCAGATTTAATAACTAAATTAGCGTTACTAATACCACAACAGTACCAATATTCAATACCTAAT
>Ga0209777_10008170_pt1 | contig 11498 bp, 11 predicted proteins | sample FrelakmetHBP12HB_FD_187147 | JGI IMG/M metagenome (GOLD analysis project Ga0209777, IMG submission 187147) | Freshwater lake sediment microbial communities from the University of Notre Dame, USA, for methane emissions studies -HBP12 HB (SPAdes)... | ecosystem: Environmental > Aquatic >...
TAAATGTAGAAGCATGTTAGAAATAGGGATTGCTTCTGGTGCTTCTGCTTTGATGTGGAAAGAGTTTTACGGTGCCGATGAACTTGATCTTCATTATATTGATTTGTTTATTAATCCAGAATTTGTTTCACCAGCCTGGGCAAAAAACAGAAACATTACACCTCATATTGGAGACCAAGAGAATCTTTCTTTTTTATCTACAATTCATGAGCAGTTTGAAATAATTGTTGATGATGGTTCTCATAATGCACAATCAATGCTTATATCGTTTAAGCATTTATTTGTAAATAATTTAATCTCTGGTGGAATCTATTGTATAGAAGATCTTCATTGCAATGACCTGCCATTTTACTATGGAGGTGATGTTAAATCTTTTGAAGATACTCCTAAGCATATGTTTAAAGAGTATTTACAAACTGGTAAGATTGATAATGTTTATTTTAATGAAGGAGAAAGTAAGGTTTTTGAAAGCTTAATAACTTCTGTCACTTTTGGTGCTGATGACAAGATAGTGTTCATTACTAAAAAATAATCCATGAAGGTTTTGAAAATAGACAGGTCTGTAAATTCATATCGTGTTGTAGAAAGATTTGCGTATTTACCTAAAAACATGTTTTTGGGGGACAAAACCGTTTTTATTTTTTGGCAAAAGTATTATGAATTACAACTAGATAGTTATTGGGGATATGGATGGATTAATTCAGAGTATTCATTACATTCTGACACATGGAATTTCAAGTGGAGCGAATCTTATATAAAAAAATGCGGTGAATATACTAATAAATATAGGGTATACCCGGTGTCAAGTTTTAAGTTATTTAATTGGCTAAATGTCTCACTACATAATCTATTTAATTTATGATGTTACCTTTTAAAGATCTTGTTCAAAAATGGGGTCTTAAAATAACCGGTACCGTTCATTGCGGAGCTTCCATTGGACAGGAAAGGCATTTATATGAAGAAGTTGCTCCTGGTAAAGAAGTTATTTGGATTGAAGCAATTCCTTCTGTTTTTGTACAGCTTCAAAAAAATATAAAACCGTATCCAAATCATATTGCTCATAATTTATGCGTAAGTGATGTGCATGGAGAACAGGTCGTATTTCATGTGTCTAATAATGAAGGACAATCTTCTTCTATGTTAAATTTTGGTTTACACACTCATTTACATCCAACGGTTAAATTTGAATTAGAGTTACTATTAAGAACAGTAAGGCTTGATCATTTCTTTGATCAGTTGGGAGGAATATCTGAATCAATAAATTTTTTTAACGCAGATTTGCAGGGCTGTGAATTAAAAGCATTAAAAGGTCTTGGTAAATATCTCACTCAGTTTGATTATCTTATCTTAGAAGTTAATGCTAAAGAAACTTATGAAGGGTGTGTTCTTTTGCCAGAGCTTGATGAATTTCTTTCTAATTATAGACGGGTAGAAACCGGTGCGCTTGTTGGTGGTGCGTGGTCTGATGCCCTCTATGTTTCCAGAAAATTATTGCCAAATGATTGATCATAATCCAGAATTTGCTTTTGTTGATAGACTGGAATACCCCCGGTATAATACTCCTGACTTTGAATGGTATTTTATATCAACTGTAGAAGAGTATTATAGCCAAGAAAGACATCTTATACCAGTAACGTTTACTGCTTATTATAAAAAGCATTCTTATGGTCAGGATTCGGCTGCAATTGAAAGATTACAAAACTATCTTAATCGCCTTGATCCAAATAAAAAATGGTATACAATTACTCAATACGATGACGGAATTTTAAATGATTTATCTCATATTGATGTAAAGTATTTTTCAATGTCTTCCGGAAGATGTGATTACCCATTACCCCTTATATCACAACCTTACCCGTTTAATTTCGGGAATATTGTAAAAGACATTAAATGTTCGTTTGTAGGAAGACCAACACATCCTATAAGAGAAAGGATATTAGGGATGCAACCGCCTCATGGTTGGTATATTAAAAGCAATCATCACGAACCACAGAGTTATTGTTCTATAATGGCAAGGTCTGTTTTTTCATTATGCCCCAGGGGATATGGCCCTAACTCATTTCGCATTCAAGAGAGTCTTCAATATCAATCCATCCCAATTGTAATATCTGACGCATTTAATCATCCTCACAATATTAATTTCTTACAATACGGATTAGTAGTTCCTGAAAAAGATGTAGACTTAATACCGCAACTTATTGAAAACTATGATCAGACTAATATTGATAGGATGAGAACAAGGGGTACAGAGGTGTTTGAAAAATATTATACCTTTGAGAATGTAAAGAAATTAATCTTACAAAATATATAGATTCTTGTGGGTAATATAATATTGTTGAATGACGGGATGTATGAATATGAACTTCCTCCTATACCGGATGAAAAAGAAATATGGTATTATGATGTACCAAAGAAACAACAATATTGGAAAACTCCTGCTAATAAAAATTTTAAATGGCTCACTCCCGACAATAGAATTTGGAATGTCGATAAAATGAAAGAAAGGGATAAAGTAGAATACATTGAATATTGGAGAGATAAGTGGCTTAATGGTCTTTGGTTAATGATAAACGGGGAGCCGACCTATATGACAGGAGGGCATGTCGAACATTTAGTTTTCAATATGTTCAAAAATGGTTTCTTTATGTACCTTGACGCTCAAAAAGAGCGTTTTTATTTTAGAGACCTTGTTAATAAAGAGAAAAAGTGTGATGGGGGTATATTTATCAAATGTCGTCGTGCCGGGATAACCGCAGAACAAATTACACAAAGTATTCGAGTATTATTATCCGATTATTCAAACAATGTGGCGTTACAGAGCGATACTCATCTTAAAGCAAAATCTACTTTGCTATCTAAAATAATTGAAACATATGTAAAGAGACCAAAATGGATGAGAGAGGATTTTTATTCAAGCAATGGAAAGATACCAAGAGAAAAGCTAGAGCTTACTACTTCTCAGTTAGTTGATGAGGAAAATTATCCATTAGGTGGGCAGGTAAGGTCATTCCCTACTACGTCTAAGGCTTTAGATGGAGAAGAGTTTATGGATCTTACTATGGATGAACTTTCTAAATGGGAAGAGGCTGATCCGTATGAAACATATGAAATAAACAAAAAAACAACCGTTAACCCAGGGAAGCGAGGAGCCTGTTGGCTTCTTTCAACTTCCGGGGATAGCCGAAGTGTTGTCAAAGCCACAATTTCTTGGCACAAATTAATTGCCGACTCTAATCCAAAAATACTTAACGCAAATGGGAAAACTAACACTGGCCTTTGGAAATATTTTATAAGCGGGATACATTCTATGGAGTTAGTTGAACAACTACCAGAAGTTCTTGATATATACGGAAAGGTTAACCGAGAGATGGCAGAGGAATATATTTGGAGAGATGTAAACAAACATCCAAAAAACAGTAAAGAGTATATATATGCTCTTTATAAAATGCCAATAGAAGAAAGACATGCATTATTAACTGTAACAAGCAATACATATTTTAGTAAGGTCAGGATTACAGATAGGTTAGATCATTTAAGAAATTTACCTAACGACTCAAAACCATATGTAAGAGGAAGGTTTGAATTTACTCAATCTGGGAATGTCGTTTTTGAACCTGACGAATATGGTCACTGGTTGATAGCATTGCATCCTTTTTTCTCTGTTGAAAGAAATGTTGATACCAGGAATCGTTTTCGTAAATCTGACGGCGTATTTTTCCCTCCAAACAATCCTGAATTTGGTATCGGATATGACCCTATAAGATATAAAAAGGAAGATACTTCTAGTGCCAGCTTGTCTAAGGCTTGTATTGTTGTGGCTAAAAAACACGACTATTATAATTCTGGGGAATCAAATCAATATGCAGCATTATATCTGCATCGTCCTGATGACCCTGTAGATGGGCATAAAGAGTGTGCCAAGGCATGTAAATATTTTGGTGCCCCATGTATGCATGAAAGAACAATAGAAAGTGTGAAATCAACTTTTGAAGACTTACACATGCTCCCATTCCTTCAAAAAAATGAAAAAGATAATTTGTATGGTATGTGGATAGACTCTCAAGGAAAGGTTGTTAAAAACGCATTGGAGTCTATGGTAACAAAATTCGCTTCTCCTAAAGAAGATATTGATGTAGACCAGATATCTATCATGCCCTTTGAAGAGTGTCTTACTGATATGGATAGTTTTGATATTGCCAACACTACTAAATTTGACGTATTTATGGCTATGGTCGAATTAGAGTACAGTTTAAAGCAATTAAGTTTCACCAACGTTACAGATAATAGTCAAAATAATTTGCAAAAATATATACAAGAAATTATACCTTCACGCAGACACTAAATTTATCTATATGCAAGTATTAGGAGACAAAATCTTTGTCAAAATTAGTAAAGAAGAAAAAGAAAAACTGTTTAAGAAAAAAATACGTAGGGACGATGGTTCTGAGGTAGAACTTTTCATAAATGTGCCGGCTACTGATCATGCAGACGAAAGGACTCACGCTTTGTTCGTTCAGACAGGGGTAATTGTTGGAGTCGGACATTTGGTAGAAGATGTTCAGGTGGGAGATACTGCGATATTAGACTTTCAGGTTTCTAATCTCCTTTCAAATTTTGTTTACAAAGACGGGGAAGATGAAGTATTCTGGATTAATGCAACTACAACTTATCATAAAGAAGACCAGGTGGCATATGCGAATAGGCGTTCTCCTAAAGACCAAATTGTATTCAAAAAAGGGGATTATGACGAAATGAGTATGCTATTAGGTGTTGTTAGGGGCGAAAGACTGATAGCAAGGCAACCATATGTGTTTTTATACCATGAAGAAAATTCCAGAATGGTAGTATCTACTGCCGGATTAATATTGCAAGAAGAGGATAAGGTTTTGTCACGTAAAGTATTGGCTGTTTCTAAAAAGACAACAGAAAATCTGGGCATAAAAAATGGTGATGAAATAATGGTTGATGACAGGGATATATTTGACGTTACTCTTGATGGGCGTAAAATGACCGCAGTAAACGATGTTGATGTGTTTTTGATAAAATAGGGCATTATACGGATTTTTTTCTTAAAATGTCAAAAACTATTATAAATTTGAGGTATAATATTTAAAAATGGCCACCTCAAAGAGTAGTCCTACTTTCATAAAGGATCAGACGTTATGGTATACTGACCTAAACTTCATGCCCCCGGCAGAGAAGAACGATGTATGGATGGCTCAGTGGATATTCTACCTACACCTTAACGGGGTACGGTTCATAAACGAAAAAAGGTACCACGAATACGAAAAACTGGATAGGCTAGATATAAACAAGCAGGAATACATTGATTTGATTGACCCCAAGACTCCAATGGGCGGTGGGGGTACCGCAGATTACTTCGCAGCAGATTTCAAAGATTTCCCGATAGCAACACACCTTGATAATATTGTACGTGCCAGGTTAGATAAAATAGGCATAGAAAACAAATTACAGGTATCTGAGATTGACAAATTCGCAAAAACACAAAGACAGAAAGAACAGGATAAAATACTTTATCAGCAATTGATGAGGGGTATTATCAACCATGTAAATAAAGAGGTTGGCCTTCCTGAAATTTCTGCAAGCCAAGATCCTTACAAATGGGTTAAATCACTAGATAAAGAGAAGGGAGGTGAAGTAATTGATACTATTGACAACCATTTAGACTATATCCGTAGTGAAATTAAAGACAACCAGGACTTAGCCCTTTATAACGAATACATTTACAAGGGGGATATAGAAAGAGCCTTTGAACTGGGTATCCAACATTACCTTATTGATCAAAATAAATGGAGAATACAGTGCGAATGGTTTAATAACTCACTCAAAAATTATAATAGGGCATGTGGCCTTTGGTATGTAGACCAACAAAGCGGTAGAGGTACTGTGAAATATATTCAGGGGACTAAATTGTTCACTTTACCATTCCGGGAGAAAAACGGCGAAGATTTACAGGGATGGAGGATTGAAGAAGATATTACTTTCGCTGAATTTGTAAGAAGGTTCGGAGACAAACTAACTGAAGTTCAGTTAAAAGAAGTTTTTGAGTTAAATAAACAAAACGGTAACCACAATATGTCATGGGGAGGTTCTGGTAACGTTAAGGGAAGTAATGCCATGATTAGAATAGGGTTTATGTCGTGTCTTACCCAAGATGCGGAGAAATTTTCCCAAGATTATGTAGACCAAAAAATACCTATCTGGCAGCGTAAGCCCCTTAACTGGATGAGTAAAAACGAAGAAAAATCCGGTGGTGGGGAAGCGAATAAAATTTACAATGTTTGGTATTCATGTTACTATATCCCACCTCCATCCGGCAGACAGGCATCAAATAGCACCGCAGACTGGGCTTGGCAATCACAATATGTTTTTGATATAAAGAAAGAGATTGACATGTACCGTTATGGTATTGATCAAAGATATGCTAAGTCTGCATTGGTTATTTGGAAAGATGATAGACCTTCTTTTACTGATATCAAGGAGTCATTTATGCCTAAAATAAGAACTACATGGCATAGATTCCAGAACTGTATCGTTAATGATCTTGATGGTGTTGTTATTGCACAAGAGTTTTTGGGGAGTGTATTAAATGCGGTAGATGAAGCCAATAAAATAAACCCGGATGAACCAGGTGTTCCTACTGGCGGTAATGGGTTTGATGCCGGGCTGGAAACATTCAAACAACTGAAGCAAGGTAACATGGCTTTCTTCAAGATGACAGATAAGAACGGGAACATGATGGTTGACCCTTCAAAATTTGTTATCCCTATTAAAAATGGTTCTGTAGATAAAGCGGAAAAATATTTAAAACTCATCATTGACCAATACCAGTTAATGAAAGTGGCTCTTGCTCAAGAGGATAATGTACAACCGCATGACAGAACAAATAAATTAAGCATACAGAACTCTATACAAGAATCTAATGACGCAATATGGTTTATTGAAAAGCCTGTAAGAGAGTTCCTTATTATGTACGGGGAAAGATGCATTCAGCATATCCTGTGTATCTTAAAAGAAAGAAAAAAATACGGGTATAAGCAGCGTTGGGAAGAGTTTCAGAACGTAATAGGTCTTGCTAACGCCCTTATGATTGAAGGAGTGGAAAATATCCCTATTGAAGACATTGGACTCACTGTGAGCCTTGAGGATGTGTCTGGTAAGCAACAGTATTATATTGAATTGGCTACCCAAATGGCTAAGGATCGTAATATAGGCCAAGAAGATGTGCAGATGATTATTAATGCGATTGAGAAAAACTATAAATACGGGGCTGTTTTATTATCAATAGCATCCAAAAAAAGAGAGAAGCAGAAGGCTGATATGGAAGAACTGGCACATGAAAGGGCTATGCAACTTAAAGATGCAGACCTTAAAATTGCACAGGCACTTAACCAGGCTAAAGTGGAAGGTAAAAATTCAAATATTGTTACTCAGGGTAAAGTGGATGAAATGTTGCAGGATCAGATGTTACAAGGAAGGACGGCCCAGGGAAGTATATTAAAAGAACAGGGTAGTCGTCATAAAATGGATGAAGCCACACACAAAGCAAATTTGGAGAAAGAGAAGCCGATAGAGTTGTCTCCTTCACCAGCACAATAAAAAAGGGGAAGCCCCTAGAAAGGGGCCTCCGACACTAAATTAAATAATAGATTCGATGAACAAATCTATTAATGATCGAACTATTATAGTAAGGTTTGTATGACAAATTATTCTTTAGCCTTTTTCTTCGGCAAGACCTTATATTTTATAAAATGCCTCCAAGACATAGGATCTATTTTCTTTTCATCGGTCATTTCAAATCCAAAATCCTGTTGTAAAGCGTTATCCAATTGAACAAATTCTTTCTTCAGTTCCGATATTAATTCATCAGCCTGTTTTCTTTTTTCAATAGATTGGGTAAGAAGTTCTCCCTTTTGTTTATTTACCCTAGTGATTACGTCTATATCGTAATCCTGCATTTCATTTGATGGTGAGTTATCTCCTTCATCACTTTTTTTCTTCTTTATTTCTACTAATCTTTCCTCTGCGGTCTTCTGTGTGGCGAAACGCATGTTATTAGCACTCCAGTCAAGTAAATTTAGTATGGCAATAAACTTCCAGTTAGCCTGAGATTCAAGGTAGGATGCCACCACATCATTCACTATCTCGTTATCGTTATGTACTATTTCATTAAAAGTGGTTGATTTATCCTCAATACCTAAGCTTTTCAGTATTCTCCATTTATTTTCAATTCTATCCTGTTTTAAATTAAGCCAGTTAGAATCATTGTCAAAAGCGAATATTATATATGCTACAATTATGTTGGCTAAACGTGAGGGAACCTTTAATGTGTATATTGGTTCAAATGTCTTATGAAGATTGATGTCTTCTAAACCGGCAGCGTAGGATAGTTCCGGTTCTTTTGAAATAAGTTTTGCTAATTCAATTGCCTTAATCATGCTTGGGGATTCGTTTAGATAGTATTCCTCTTTTTATTGTAATCTTTTGATCTTTCCTATCAAAGACTACGACCCCTTTGTTTTGACAGCATTCACATGGTCTGCTGCTGTATCCAAGTATTTCTCTGTAACTCATGCCAGATTCTATCGAAGCATCTATTATCTCTTGCATAGTTATTTGGTCTACTCGAATATTTATCCTGGGATATTTTTGAATTTCTATTCCACGATAAACATATGCTACCGAGTTTGATTCAAATTTTTCCTCTTCCTTCATTTAGTGAAAGTTTTGTCTGACAAACTTAACAATTATATTTCATACCACACATAACTTTACCTTACTAAATTAAAATAATATGTTCAACAGAATTATATTCTTTGAAGATGGGGCAGGAGAAGGAAGCGGAGGGGGTTCTCAGGAACCAAATACGCCACCAGTAATTCCGGAAGATATTCAGAAAGAACTTGATGAACTAAGAAGTTTCAAAAAGTCGATTTCTGAAAAACAACCAGAATTAACTCCGGAACAAATTGCAAAAAATCAGGAAATAGAAAAAGCTGATTTCCGCAAGATGGCTATCGAAAGAGATTTATTAAAAGAGGATGATTTTAAGAACTACGAAACAATCCAGCAGAAAAAAGACCTGGAATTAGTGAAGGAAGATTTTGAGAAAGAGTTCAAAGAAAAAAATCCTGATGCGGAACCGGAAGATATTGAAGATGCTTTTAATCAACAGTATCACCTGAACAGCGAAAATGAAGTTCTTAAAAATAGGGGTCAGAAACTACTTGAAAAAGAAGCGAAAGAATTAAGAACCCCCTATGAATCGAAATATAAGAATGCCGAAGATGTTTGGAAACAAGAAAAAGACGTTAAGTCAAACATCCCGGAGTTCAACAAGTTCATTGATGATATTATTAAAGAAAATACCCCGGATAAACTCCCATTTAAAGTAAAGGACGGAGAAACGGATATTGAAATCGACACTGACTTAACTGAAGATCAGCGTAAAGAAATCGAGAAAATCTTTAAAAATAACAAAACGTTTTACAGTTTCGCTACTAATAAAGACAAAAGAGATGAATTAAAGGCTCAGGTGGCGAAAAAGATCAATGGGTACATCAAAATCAACAATTTTGACAAGGCCGCACAAAGAAGTTTTGAGGTTGGAGTTGGCATAGGAACAAAAAGAGGGTCAGATGCAGGAGCTACAAATCCCTTTGCTTTACAACAAGGGTTGAATGCGCCGGCAGGAGGAGGAACGAAAACCAGAGGTCTTGAAGAAAGTAATGACAAAATTGCCGAAGCTAGGAAAAGAGCAAGGCGATAAGTAAATATAAATTAAAGAACAATGGCAAATAATAATCAGTTTTTTTCGGAAGCCGGTACATTCGGTATCGACGCAGTAATTAAAGGTCAGACACCTTTAACTTTCTACGATCCTCTGAAACAGGTGGCCTATCAGCCAGGAATCAGGAGAGGTGCCAATGGTAAAATTGCCGCTGTGCTTCCTTATCAGGATAGCGGCCTATGGGGTCTGTTCAGCCAACTGCAATCCATGTTGGGTTCTGATAAAAAAATGGTTAAATCTCGTAAGTTCTGGTGGGCAGAATACGATCAGTTCCAAACACTTTCTTTTGCTATTGGAAAATCCTTAGCGAGTGTTCCAGGTAATGGTGTTCCGGTAACTGTAAACGTAAGTCGTCAGTCATTGAGCCAAAACGGGTTGTTTGCCAAACCTCTTGCTGGTTTTAAAGCAATGATCAAAGAATTGAATCGCCAGGTAGTTAACATTACCAATGTAACACCTACCTCTACCGGTTATAATATCACTTTCGCTCCTATCAACAACGAGGTTCTTAACCTTACACAACGTTCACAGTATACTGTGGTGTTGGCTTCCCTGAGAAACTATCAATTGGTTAATACTCCATCAACTATCCAGACACAAGGTATGGTTAAAAACCCTCCTGCTCTGTATGCTTCATGGGTGCAAAAATATGAGCTTGGATATTCAGTAGATGAGTCTGAAATAGACAACTACGTATATGACAAGGATATCATGATTGCCAAAGGATTGAACAGCCGGGGCGAAGAAGTGGAATACTTCTATATCCCTCAGTTGAATACGGAAGCAGAAGATATGATCATTGCCAACCGTAACTGGAGAACATTATTTAACCAGCGTGATAATCTGAATGACCAGGATTTTGACGGCGTTATCCCAACAATCGACAAATACGGTATGTTCAATTACGCATATGATATTTTCTTGGGCGGGTCTTTCAAGTCCCTGTTGTTCTCAATGATTAAATCACTGAGAAAGATCAACGGATCAAATGAATATTTCCTTATCCATGACTTTAACTTCGGACTTGACTGGAGTGAAGCAATGGCCCAGTTGGTACGCAACTACGACCAGAACTACAAATATCAATTGTTTGGAGAAGGTGGAGAAGGAATGCGTGATTTTGAATACTTCAATTTTCGTAATTTCAAATGGAGCAACTATAACTTCATGGCGTATCAGATGGATATGTTTGATAGCTACCGTTATGGTCGTGCACTGGATTACTTCGCAATGCTGATGCCAGCTAAGAGCTATACCGATACTGATGGCAACCGTGTACCTATCCTGAACTATGTAAATATTGAAGGTGCTGAAATTGCCAAAGATCAGCAAACATGGGTGTATGATTTCCGTCAACAAGGCGGACGTACAGTAAACGTGTACGCTAAGGATAGCTTCGGTATTGAAATTCATAAGCCAACTCAGTTGGGTATGATTCGCAGAGGTAAAGTAGGCCAGGTTTAGTAGTAAATGGGTTTGGTAGATTCGATAATAAATACACACTAAATTAAACAAACATGTCAAAGTATCGCATTATTGTTGGTAACCAACGTGCATCAATAATGACCTATGGACAACTTGAAAAAGGATTGGGCCAAGGTAGTATCTCAGGTCAGGAAATAACAGTTCCTACGATTAAAAGGGGTGAAGTTGGAATCCCGAATAGAACGGAAGCCTGGGGTGCAAG
>Ga0209777_10008172_pt1 | contig 11497 bp, 17 predicted proteins | sample FrelakmetHBP12HB_FD_187147 | JGI IMG/M metagenome (GOLD analysis project Ga0209777, IMG submission 187147) | Freshwater lake sediment microbial communities from the University of Notre Dame, USA, for methane emissions studies -HBP12 HB (SPAdes)... | ecosystem: Environmental > Aquatic >...
ATAGATGGAGAATCTCTAACTATTGTGAGAGAGCTGTTTACTTGAAAGGAGATATTCCAGATGTTAGAGAAGCAACACGTTATAAATGGGCTGCTGAAAATTTAGTTGGTAAAAAGATATTAGAAATTGGTTGTTCAGACGGTTATGGCATTCAATTTTTACCAAAAGATATTGAATATTTAGGATTAGATGCAGACCCTATAATAATAGAAGTAGCAAAAGATCAGGACTGGGGTCATAATAATGCTAATTTTTTATCCTCTGATATTAATGATTTCGAGTTAGAGTATTATTCAGATATTATTGCTTTTGAAGTAATAGAGCATATTTCTAATGGGGTTGAGATTGTTGAAAAATTAAAAAAACATTGTGATAGATTGATGATCACTGTTCCGTATAAAGAGCCTGTGGGTTTCTGGGGTCCGTGGCATAAGCTTCATAATCTAGATGAATCATACTTCCCGGGATTTTCATTTAGGTTTATAAATCAAGATGGTATGTTATTAGATAAACCAGATGAAGGAATAATAAATTTAATGATATGTATTTGGACTAAATAATTTTTATAAAGATAAATGAAAGAAATATTGTGTTCTATAGCAACACGTGGTAGATATGATACGACCCTCCCTCTTGCGTTAGCATCTATTATTAATCAAACTAAACTTCCTGATCATATCATTATTTTTGATGATAATGATGAAGATAAAAGGATAGATTTAAGAGAAAAAGAGGTTTATAGAAACCTCCTTCTAATGATTGAATTAAAAGGAATAACGTGGCAAGTTATATTTGGAGAAAGAAAAGGACCACAATACAATCACCAAATAGCAAATACGTTCGGTTATAAGTGGGTTCTAAGAGTAGATGATGATACAATACTTGAGCCGAATGTTCTACAAACACTTTATAACAAAGCTACTACTGAAGAAAATGTAGGAGCAGTTGGTGGTTGTATTATAACTCCGTGGTGGAATTTTTCTGTGGAAGAAAGAAATAAATCATCAAATAAAATTGAAGATATTTATTCTACTCCTAATAAACAATGGTTTCCTATTATTGATACAGAAGAGGTAGATCATTTACATTGTTCATTTCTTTATCGTGCTGGTGTTTGTGATTATAATTTACAATTATCACCAAAAGGGTTTAGAGAAGAGACTCTATTTACGTATGAGTTTATTAAGAGAGGATATAAGAATTTTATTATCCCTTGTAAGACTTGGCATTTAAAAGCTTCAGAAGGTGGTATAAGAGGTGTTAATGATGAAGAGATGTATATTTATGACGAAGAAATCTTCAGAAAGAATATTGATTGCGGAAAACTCTGCGTACTCAACAATGGTATAGGTGATCATTTAGTTTTCGAATCTATTCTACCAGAACTAATTAACAAATATAAAAAACTAACATTAGCTGTTTGTTATCCAGATGTTTTTGAAGATTATAATATTCCATTAATATCAATTGCTGATGCAGAAAAAATTACTAATATCGATCGATATAATATATATAAGTTTATGGCTGATAGAAACTGGAAGAACTCTTTACAAGAAGCATATAAAACTCTTTATCTATGAAGATAATTATACACCCATTTTCGAGAAAATTAAGAAACGGTAAATTAAATCCAAAAGTGTATCCTCACTGGATCAGTCTAGTAAAGCTATTAAAAGGATACGATCACGCAATTGTTCAAGTAGGAGAGGAAGGAGAGGAACATTTAGTAGATGATTTTAGAACGTTATCACTAAAAGAATTAAAAAGATTAATTTTAGAATATGATACGTTTATTTGTGTTGATTCGTTTCTACAGCATCTCGCTTGGAGACTCTCTAAATCTGGAATTGTATTATTTGGACAATCAGACCCAAAAATATTTGGTCATGAAGAAAATATAAATCTTTATTCAGATGAAAAATATTTCCGCCAATATCAATTTCAAACCTGGGAAGAATGTGAATATATAAAAGAAGCATTTGTCACACCAGAAGAGATTTTAAAATGTATAAATAATAATAATAATAATAATAATAATAATAATAATGATATTTGTTAAATTAGAAGAGATTTAAGAAAACATAAATAACAGAAATGATAACAAACGAAGATTGGAAGCCAGCAGAATATAATACTGGGATCATGAAAGGAGATGATTTCAGAGAAGAATTTACATTCAGCGTAGATGGTAATATAATAGATCTAAGTTTAGGTGATCCTGTTATAACTTTAAAAAATTCTTTTGATCTACCATTTAGAGTGTTTAGTATTGGAGATCAATTAAAATATAATGGATCTACATTAGTATGGACCATACCATCTTCTAATACTTCTACATATAGTCTTGATGTATATGAATATAAGTTAGAAGTAAATATTTATGGTTCTAATAGAACTTTTTTAAAAGGAAATTTTATAGTTGACGCTATATGAGTAATATCTTAGTAGACATAAGTAATAAATTTGGAAGTAGTGGATATTCTGGTATTTCAGGTTATTCTGGTATTAGTGGTTATTCTGGTATTAGTGGAAGTAGTGGATATTCTGGTATTTCAGGTTATTCTGGTATTAGTGGTTATTCTGGTATTTCAGGATATTCTGGTCTTAATGGTGCATATGCTGCTTCTGGTTATTCAGGATATTCTGGTCTTAATGGTGCATATGCTGCTTCTGGTTATTCAGGAACTTCTGGTTATTCAGGAACTTCAGGTTATTCAGGAACTTCAGGTTATTCAGGAACTTCAGGTTATTCAGGAACAACCATAATAGTATCTGATGATTCCTCTACTAACGCTAACTATTACCCTCTTTTATCAACAGGCATTTCAGGTGGTCTTAGTGGTCCAAAAGTATCATCAACAAAATTATCTTTTAACCCATCAACCGGTGATTTAAAAATTAATAGCACCAAACTCGGAACTAATACAACTTCAATATCTGGTACTACTCAAACAGCAATATTTACTTTAGACGCTACCGTTTATAGAACTGCTAAATTTATTATTCAAGTAACAGATATTACAAATACTCAATTTCATTCAGTTGAATTACTTGTTATTCATAATGGAACTACAGCTTATATTGTAAAATATGGGTCAGTTTATTCATCAACTGAATTGGGAACTTTTAATTCAACTATTGCTGCTGGTGTTTTGACTTTATATTTCACTGCTACTCAATCTTCAACAAAAAATATTAAAGTTTTTAGTAATACTATAACAATATGAACTACTTTTAAACTAATGATTCATCGACTCGAATTTACTGCATGCAACTCTAGTTTTTGTTTTATAATGTGAAAGGAGAGAAAATGAATTATAAAAATCTTCAATTAAAATAAACTAACATGAAAGAATTCTTATTAAATCATAGCTGGGAAATAGCAGGATGGGGAATCTCTATTATTTTTACATTTTTCGGTTCAAAGAAATTAGCTGTAGCTAGTATACTTAAAAAAACAGGCGATCTTCTCACGGAGATAGGAGAGTTTATAACTGATGACAATAAGGATCATGTTAAGAAAGTTTTAATTGATGCAGAGGATATAAACAAAGCAGTTGAAACATTAAGAGTAGAAGCTCCAGCAAACGCAAATAAACTATAATGAATATAGGTGAAAATATTAAAACATTTTTTCTTGAATTATCACAAGATCTAATAAACCTGTTAACAAGCGCAGAAAATATAAAAAAGTATGATGTGTTGATACAGAGTATTCTTGATGTATTAACAGAACCAAAAAATTCAATCAAATATGATACTTTACTACAAGGAGTGATAAATAAATTTACAGAACAAAATAATGTAGAAAAATATAAAATTTTATATAGAAGTCTTTTTGAAACAGGAGCTATTAATGCTCCAGTAGCCGGAGTTTTAGATGCAGAGACAAATAAAAAGAGAAAAGAATTGGAGGGTGATTTGGTTAATAAACCTTTACCTATGTGGACTGAGCCTATTAAGTAGTTGTGTTTCTGTGCCGAAAGGTGGAGATACAATATTAGTATCAAACGATAAATCAGCTAAAGCTAGTGAATTGGCGCAAGATCTTCTTCATGTAAAAACATTCATTCCAGATTCATTAAAACAAAACTGGATACCCGTGTATCAAGATTTTAAAGCTGGTCATACTACAATTTTTACACATTAAATTATTGAAATATGAATAAAGAAAATAAAATCTTCTATAACATGATCCTTCAAGAGATATTTGAAGTGGCAACTGATAAAGAATTAAAATTTCCAGATGTTATTGCTCAATTAGGAGCAGCACAATCGTGTTTAGAAACAGGATATGGACAACATCATCCTGATAATAATTATTTTGGAATAAAAGGGAAAGGAAATATCAATGAAACTAAAGAGTTTATTAATGGTAAATGGGTAACTATTTCTGCAGCATTTCAGGGTTATATCAATATGAATGATTCAGCTCTAGGATATGTAGAATTCTTAATTAAGAATCCTCGATATCATAATGTACTTAATGCTGCTAATATAGATGCTGCTATTACAGCAATAGGACAATCAGGTTATGCTACTGATCCACATTATACAACAAAACTACATCAAATACATAATTCTATAACTGTCTAAAAAAAATATAATGAAAAAAACACTTTATACAATTATAATAGCATTCTCTTTATCAATAAGTGCTTGCTCTAGTCAACCTGTTCTAGCACCTGCTAATACGTTACTAGAAAAATATGCGTACGCAAAAACGACTGAATCAGTTATGCTTACAGCTGCAACAATTAATAGAAAGAATGGTGTTATTACAAGAGCAACTGAATCGTATGTTGTTAAAACATTAAAAACAGTAGACGGTCTTTTAGAGGAATCTGTTACCCTAAGTAAAACAGATCTAACAAGCGCTAACTCACAATTAGAAGCAGCTCTTGCTATTATCAATTCTGTTAAACAATTTCTTAATGATAACGGTATTAAACAGTAAGAATATTTCTACATAGAGTATTCCTCTTATACGCCCGTATTTCATTATTGTTGACTGTTTACTTATTAAAGCTCTTACAGAGCTTATGCTTCATTTGGTGATGACTTCATCATCACCACCTTCAGCATATATACTTTCCATGCTAGATTTCTTTAATCCTGTTAACTGTTTATTATATAATGAATTACTTGTTTTTGTTACTTTTTATTACTTTTCTTTTACTATTTATTACTTGTAAAATATACGAAAATTTCAATGAGAATCAACTAATATTAAATATTAAATATATGTCAAATTTAAATCAGGTAGAAATCATAGCAGACACTTTGCTTGAAAGTATTAGGGTGGTTGCGTCAGCTATTTTAACGCAAGCTGAGAACAACGTCGCGGATGTTATTATAAACAAAGTAGAATCATATCTAGATTTATTAGTATCATCAGTGTCAAGATTCCAAACTGTTAGCAATCTAATAGCGACTGCAAATAAAGAGAATAGAGATTTAACAGATGCAGAAGTTGCTATTGCTCAAGGATTTTATAATGATGCTCTAGCAGAAGCAGAAGCAGATTTAAAATCATAATAACATAAAATTATGTCTTCAACAGTAGGTACAGTTCCCTTCATAAAACTACCAACTACAATCTTTGAATTGAAAGATTATATTAAGAGGCGGTTAGGTGCACCTGTTATACAGATAAATCTTGATGATCAGCAAATTTATGATCGTATTGCGGACGCTCTTTTATTTTATCAAGATTATCACTGGGATGGAACAATTGATGACTACTGTAAGTGGAAATTAACACAAGAAATGATTGATCAACGATTTCTACCAGTAGATGATAATATTATTGGTGTTGTAAGAATATTTAATCCACAAGCGTCTGAATATTCGCAATTTACTAGTATTCGTTATCAGTTTATGAGTGAAATTAATGCACATGATCAATTAGTATATGCAAATTTAAGTTTTGTTGATTATTACTTGATGCAAACAAGATTATCAGATATGGATCAACTCTTTCGTGGATTGAAACCTGTTCGTTTTAATAGACATGAGCAAAAGTTATTCATTGAAATGGATTGGGCTCAGGATATTCATGTTGGGGATTATATTGTTGCACAAATACATAGAGTTCTAGATCCACAAACATATACTAGTATTTGGAGTGATCGTTTTATAATGGATTACTCTACTTGTTTAACAAAATTAAACTGGGGAAGTGCAATCAAAAAATTTAGTGGTGTACAATTGCCTGGCGGTATACAATTTAACGGGCAGCAGATTTATGATGAAGCATTAGCTGAGAAAAAAGAATTAGAACAAGCAATTATGGATAGTGGTTTACCGCCACTGGATATGATAGGGTGAACTAGATCAAAGAAAGAGTCGTTAAAGACTCTTTCTTTTTTTACATAAATATATCTATAAGAATCAATAACTAAAGATAAGATATAGATGGCGCATAATCCATACATGGATATTATGAATGTGCAAGGTGAAAAAGATCTTGAAGAGAATCTATTCATTGAAGCTATAGAAGCTTTCGGTGTAGAGGTTTGGTATTTACCGAGAACGTTAATAAATGTTGAGGAACTATATTACGAACCACAACAAGTAATATTTGAATCTGCTAAAAAAATAGATGTCTATATTAAAGAACAGATGGGTTTTGCTGGTGGTGGAGATATTCTAACAAAGTTTGGTATACAGATTCGCGACGAATGTACATTACAGATGAGTGTAAAAGTATTCAGAGAAATATTTGCTGATGTGCCTGACTATCATAATCCACATGAGGGTGATTTAATAGTTCTAGTTCTAGATAATGAATTAGTATCTACTAAGAGAATGTATTTTCAAATCAAGTTCATACAGGATGAAGCAATGTTCTACCCTTTAGGGAGAATGATAATGTATGAATTTTCAGTAGAGTTATTTGATCTTGCGGGTGAGTTATTTAGAACGGGAAATCCAAAGATTGATTCTATCAATGTGAATTATCCTGTATCTAATGTAGCAACAACGGCCCCTGATGATACCGCAACAATAGAAACAAGAGAAGGTGGAGTTATTGATTGGTCGGAAGATAATCCCTTCTCGGAGGATTTTTAAATGTTGGGATATAATTATTATTATAATAACTCTTTAAAGGATTATATACTGATATTTGGATCTTTATTTGATGAAATATTTGTTAAGAAGCATGATGAATTGGGAAATCAAATTAACGAACTCAAAATACCTATCTCATACGGACCAGTAGAGAATTTCTCTTCTATGGTGGAGAGACGTGATATGGACTCTGCTGGTCAATCCGTTTCCATAACATTACCGAGATTATCGTACGAAATAACACATATAGCGCACGATTCTTCTAGGAAACTTAATAAAAGGTATGAAGTTGTAAAAGTTAATCCAAGCTCTAATAATAGTGTACAAACAGAATTCACACCCGTACCGTATAATATTACTTTCGAATTATCTATTCTCACAAACACACTCACGGATGGGTTAGTAATAGTAGAACAAATTGTGCCTTTTTTTACACCAGAAGCAACAATAGATCTAAAGTCAGATAATATATCAGATTTAAATATTCCTATTACCCTAGAGTCTATATCATTTAATGATAATACGGGAGATTCAGCTGTAGAAGAAAGAAGAGTTTTGATATGGACACTAGAGTTTACTTTTAAAAGTTTCTTCTTCTCACCTATTCGTACTAAGAAGATAATAAAGAAACCTATTATAAATATAAAAATTACTACAAATGATTATGAAACAATACAGGAAATACCTTATACAGCAACTAAAAATTGGAGTCAGTTAACAATAACTGATGAAAATATTCAGTGGTTAGAAGAAATTACAATCAATTAAAATATGCTAGGATACGGTTACTATTCATATGATTTAATAAAGAAGATGACTATTGCTTTTGGATTTCTTTTTAAAGAAATTCATATAAGGGATATTGATCCTTCTGGCACTATTTTAAATGATTTTCTTTTACCGGTGAGCTATGGTTCGAAGGAGAAACATTTATCACGTGTTGAATCAAGAGCGAAAGGAGAACAGGTAGCACTCACTATGCCACGAATAGCATTTCTTATGACTGGGTTAGAAAAAGATTCTTCGCGGGCTCTGAATAAAAGAAATCAATATACAAACATCATCAGTAATGATGGTAACAAATTATTAACACAATATAATTATGTACCATATAATTTTAATTTTGATGTTTATTTATTAGTAAAAAGAACAGAGGATGGGTATAAAGTAGTAGAACAGATATTACCATTCTTTACACCAGAGCTTAATTTACGACTCAAATTAGTAGGTGATATGAATATAGAATTAGATGTACCTGTTATTTTAAATAGCGTTTCTTTTGATGATAATTATGAAGGCGCTTTAGATATAAAAAGAGTAATTTCTTGGACTCTTAATTTTACTATGAAATCATACTTATTCGGCCCTATTAATCGTCAACCAGTTATCAAGAGAGCTATTACAAGACTTGGAGTGGATGATAAATTGTTTGAACAATATACAACAATCCCAGTAGTTCCTGGTAAAACATTAGATGAAATAACTGAATTAGATAATTACGGTATAGAAGTTACAAGGGAAGATATATAAATTAAAAATTAACGGAGTATTATGTTATGACTATAGGATCAAATTTTGGATTAGATGATGAAGAGATTCTCAATAATATGAGAAAAGAAGCTAAGGCTTTGAAAAAGAAATCTAATGTGACAGATAATGATTATGATATCGCAAGACTTAACCTCAAAGAGTTGTTAGGCAAAGGATCTATTGTGCTGGAAGAGCTCATGATTATAGCGAAAACATCAGAGAACCCAAGCGTCTATAGAGTTCTTGCTGAGTTGATAGATGTCCTTGGGAAACATAATGTGTCCTTGGCAGATGTTAGAATGAAGGAAGATGAGGTGAAATATCGTGAAAAAAGAGATACTCCTACTGTTCAACATAATACACAAAATAATTTATACGTAACAACATCTGAATTACAGAAGATGTTGAAGGATGCTTCAACGAGCGCTATTATTCAACAACCAACACAAATAACCAGTGCCAATAGTTAATCCAAGAATATATTATGGTAATCCTAACCTTAAAAAAGGTGGAACACCCGTTAGCTATAATCAAGATAAATTAATAGAATATACAAAGTGCTTACAGGACCCTCTTTACTTTATAAAGAAATATTTTAAAATTGTTAATCTTGATAAAGGATTAATTCAATATACTCCCTATCAATTTCAGGAGAATATGATTAATCTTGTACATAAGGAGAGATTCACTTGCATCATGACTCCCAGGCAACAAGGGAAATGCTTAGGTGCAGGAAGTTTTATTAATATAAGAAATAAAAGAACAGGTGAAATTAAAGAAATAAAAATAGAAGATTTTTATAATAAAGAGGTTGGATCAGAAGAAAAAAGATGCATATAAATAAGTTTAGAAAAAGAGATTTTAATAATTTTATTTTGAGATATTATGTTGAAGAAAAAAACCTGCCACCTGTGTAACGAAGAATTCTATCCAGCACACACTAATTATCACTACAAAAAACAGCATCCAGATTTTGATTTAGTTAAGTATAAAAAGGAACAGCAAAAGCTAAAATTAAAAAATCATAAATGTAAATATTGTGGCTGTTCGATCAAGAATGGTGAATGTTGTTCAAGTGATAATTGTAAGGAGCAGAGAAAGAAAGAGAAAGAGAAGGATGTTAAAGTAAAAAATAAAAAAAGAAAATGTCATTTATGTGGAGAGGAGATGAGTAATTATAATCCTTCACTACATTATAAGAAAAAACATCCTGATTTTGATTATGAATCGTACAAAGAAGAGTTAAAACAATCAAAAAAGAAAGACTGTAAATGTAGATATTGTGGTTGTTCGATTACGAGGGGAGTATGTTGTTTGAAAAAATCTTGCGCTAAACAAAAACTAGCTGATGATAATATTATTAAAAACAACATTAAATTTGAAGGGAAAATTGAAAATTATGATTTCATTTCTTGTCCTATTTGCGGTTATAAGTCCACACAACTAACGAATCACTACAAAAATGTGCATAATCTCTCTTACGAAGAGTATCATAACCTCTATCCAGACTTAATCTGTTGTCAAAAATATAAGGAAACAAACTCGGAAAGATTTTCTAAAGAAAAGAATCCTGCTTATCAACACGGTGGAAGATTATCCTCCAATTCAGTAAATTTTTTTAAATATGTAGAAGGTAAAGCTGATTATACGATAGAAGAAGTAAGAGCAAAAAAAAAACAAACTTTAAAAGAAAATCCACAAAAGAGAAAGACTAGAGTTGAGTATTGGATAGAGAGAGGATATTCTCAGGAAGAAGCTAGAGAAAAAGTTAGAGAAAGACAAACTACATTTTCAAAAGAAAAATGTATAGAGAGATATGGTGAGGAAGAAGGAGTCAAGAGATGGAATGATCGACAAGAAAAGTGGTTGAAGACAATGAATTCAAAACCACAAGAAGAAAAAGATCTCATTAATAAATCTAAAGTGCTTAGTGGAAATCATGTATCAAAAAATGAACAAGAAATTTATAATTATTTAAAAAATATTTTTAAAGATATAGAATCACAATTTATACTTAGAAATGAAGAAGGTCATAGACTTTTTGATATGAGAATAGGTAAAAAAATTATAGAATATAATGGTGATTATTATCATTGTAACCCTAAGATATATTCTTCAAATTTTATCAATAAAAGATTAAACAAAACTTCACGAGAAGTATGGGAAAAGGATGAGAAAAAAATTCAATTAGCGAATAAATTAGGTTATGAAATATTCACTATTTGGGAAAAAGACTACAAAGAAGACAAAACAAAAATTTTACAAGAATGCTTAAACTTTCTGAATCAATAGAACGTAAATTTATAGATTCTATTGATATAGATGAATGGGAGATAGAAACTGATAGTGGTTGGCAAGATATTACTTCAATACATAAAACGATTGAATACGAAGAGTGGGAGATAGAAACAGAAGATGAATATTTTCTTATAGCAGCTGACACGCATATTTTATTCGACGAAAACTACAATGAGGTTTTCGTCAAAGATCTTACACCTAATATTTCTTATATAAAAACAAAGAGTGGAAATAGTTTAGTAACGAAAGTTATTAACAAGGGATCATCCTCTCACATGTATGATATAACTGTAGATAGTAGAGATCATAGATTTTACACTAATGATATATTATCACATAATAGTACCACCATCATCTCCTATTTACTTTGGTGTCTTCTCTTCAACGACAACTATAGTATTGCTCTACTTGCTAATAAAGGTCAGTTAGCAAGAGATCTTCTCGGCAAATTAAGGTTAGCATATGAACATATTCCTGATTGGTTACAACAAGGTGTTGTAACGTGGAATAAAGGTTATTTAGAATTTGAAAACGGTTCGAAAATATTAGCTAGCTCTACCTCTTCTAGTGCTATTCGTGGAGGAGCGTATAATTG
>Ga0209777_10008173_pt1 | contig 11497 bp, 5 predicted proteins | sample FrelakmetHBP12HB_FD_187147 | JGI IMG/M metagenome (GOLD analysis project Ga0209777, IMG submission 187147) | Freshwater lake sediment microbial communities from the University of Notre Dame, USA, for methane emissions studies -HBP12 HB (SPAdes)... | ecosystem: Environmental > Aquatic >...
ATACGGGATTTTGTTTGATCGGTGGGATGATGGAGCTCTAATTTATCCATGCCAGCCGGGATTTCATCCGCCAGTCCGATCAGGTCGGAAATAGCTTTTCCGGATTGATCATAAATCCGCCAGGTGGATTTATTGCCGGGATTGAGCGTCTTTTCCGGAGATTCGGATATCTTCATGGTGGGTATCCACTTGCCTTTATCTTTAACCGTCACAAGTTTATATACACCATCCAGAGCAGAGGCACCGCTGGAAGTGATCAGGCGCGTACCGATTCCGTATGCCAGGCGATTAATCAATTGCTGCGGTTCCACCCCATAACGGCTGGCTTCGCTTTGGATTTGGGTGATTATTTGCCAAATGGTCAGTTCATCCATTTGATTGGAAAGGACGATTTGGACATCACCAAATCCGGCATCATTCAACATCTTGGCGGCTTGAATGCTAAGATAAGCCAGGTCACCAGAATCCAGACGGATTCCGAGGGGAGTGTAACCTTTGCGTTTCATCTCCTCAAAAACCCGGATAGCATTGGGAATGCCGCTTTCAAGAGTATTGAAAGTATCCACCAATAAAACACAATTATGGGGATAAAGTTCAGCGAACGCCCGGAACGCCTCCAACTCACTGCCACCCAGGGCAGCAATGGCTTGCACCATGCTATGACCATGCGTCCCACTGGGCTGGAAACCCAGCGCCAGCGATGCGCCTGTGTTGGAGGAAGCATCCGCTCCGCCGATTAAAGCTGCACGTGCACCGGCGGTTGCTGCCCGGTCTTGAGCTCGACGCAAACCAAATTCAAGCACCGTCCTGCCCTGCGCTACTTCATGGATGCGGGCGGCTTTGGTGGCGATCAGCGTCTGGTAATTGAGTTGGTTAAGCAGCGGTGATTCCAGAATTTGTGCCATGGCCAGGTTACCCTCAACAGTTGCCAACGGTACGTAAGGATGCACAACCCTTCCTTCGGGAATCGCCTTCAGTGAAATGCCAAATGTTAGTGACTTATCCTGAAGCCATTTGAGAAAATCTGCAGAAAAGAGCGGTTTACCTTTTCGGTCCCGAATAGTCTTAAGAGCGGTGATCTCTTCTTTGCCGAAAATGGACGACTGCATCCAATCCGCCAGACATTCCAGGCCGGCGCTGATGCAGTAACCAGCCTGATGCATGCCGTAGTCTGGATAACTGCGAAAAAAATATTCAAACTGAGCCGTGCTTTGATGGATGCCCATCCGGAAATACAACTGAGCCATGGTGAGCTCGTATAGGTCAGTAAATAAAGCACCTTCAGCTAATTGCCGTTTTTTAATTTTCATAATATTATCACCCCTGGTTCATATTCCGGATAAATAAAGTCATGTTGAAGTAAATATATAAGTGGGCGGAACAGGGCTCGAACCTGCGGCCTCATCTGTGTAAAAGATGTGCTCTGACCAACTGAGCTATCCGCCCGATCTGTAACCATCTATTAACTAGTGGACGAGAGATGAGGCCGCAGGTTTTCAATAATCCTGTTTTCATAGATGGTGCCAAACCAAACAACTCTCTCATCCCGGATTATTACTTTTTAGTCCTGCGACAATGTGATTATAAGATACTTGGAACTTTTCTGCAAAGATAATTGAATAAATACTCGATGACTATTAATGAAATAATTATTCTTCCCATACCATGTAATTATCATCCCCATACGGTAGCTTGGGAAGCTACTGCCTTACCACTTGGCTACACCCGCAAGAAACGCCTCTAATTGCCCTTAAATTGAATTATATACAATATATTATGAATAAGTCAACGTAAGCTACTGCCTTAATTTAAGGTTTTTTTTAGTCTAAATATCATTAAATAAATTAAAAAATAATATTAGAAAATAATGTATTTTTCTTATTAATTAATGTAATTATTATTTAAATTATTTATAAAATTCTACATAAGGTTTGATCTTATTGGATAAAAAATTGTCATTTACTCCCCCCCAATTTACACATTTTGTCTAATCCTTTTAGAGAGTTGTGAAAATAGCTCTTATATACACACACTTTAGAGTAAAACTACTTTTTCATAAGGTTTTGGGTTCACCTAATAAATGATTAGTTGAAACCTGATAATAAATAAATAAAATGAGTTAAATAAAAAAATAAGATAAATGCAGTTTCATATATACCCCTTTTAATTAACCATTGACGGCTATTATAGCTAATGAATCATTAGGTTCTTTTTTCAAAAAAGGGAACATAATTCCCTTTTTTCTTAACAGGATGAGGGAAAGGGTAATTAGGTAAGGTTCTTTTTCTGTAAAAATCATGTTGATATTTCCCCCTGGAGCGATTCGAAGTCAGTATCCAGAATGTCTACTATGTTTTCTCAAGTTGCACAAGAATTACACTCGAAAGACTGCAAAGGTGATTCTTGCTGGAGAAAAAGGAACTACTTATTAAGATTCAGTCTTTTTATGATATTTTTCAGATTCAAACATAAAGTCTGATTGAAAAGTTTTTAGAATTATAAGATGGGTATTATTCCTCTGTCTTTATCTGATTTACTAACAATGAATCCTGATTTGATTAGATGTTTTAATTTATTAAAGGTCATATCTGACGGTTGTAAAAAGTAATCTTTAAATAATTCTTTATCGCTTACGCAATAATCCCATGCTAGGTTTATGGAAGTTTCTAATTTCAATATTTCATTATCAATTTCTGATTCATCTTTTATAAAATTTAAATGCTCTTTATTAAAGAAATTCACCAATTCTTTACTATAAGGATTCTTTGTTGGTAATATCATGCCAAGGCGGCATGAGGCAATATGCCCATCATTGAAAGCTGATTCATTATATAAATGATAGAGTTGTAATGATGATCTGCAAAAAATGTACAAACTATATGTTACAAATTTATTATAGGGGAAAAAAGAATCTATATGATCGTTAAGTGCCATTGCAATCAGTAATAAACCCAAGGGGATTTTTTCACAAGATATTTCAGCTAAACCCCATTCCAATAGATAGTCCCTATCTTTTGTAATGCTTTGATCATTATTTAATCGCCGGAACAATTTTGAAGCTTTTCCACTTGCCCTTGCAGCTCGATAAATTTTCGATAAAGATATTAAGTGGCTACTTGCATAAGGATTTTTGTAAAAGACCATTTCAGCAATTTTAATAGCCAAACCATGTCTTCCTTTATCACTGAAATATTTACTTATGTCAAAAAACCATCCCTGTAAAAAGGGAATATATTCCCCCTTTTTATATAACGTTACTGCTGAATCAATTAAATCTAGAAATATATTATCGAGGTCATAAAAAAATAAATCTTGTAATAGAATGGCGGCTGTTTTTGCTAGCTCGTGATGCCTGGTGAGAATATATTGACTATCTTTTGAAATAACGGATTCTCTGCCAAGTGGATACAAGACCAAAGATGATATTTTTTCTGAAGGACAATTTAATACATCTGCTAAAATTGATTTGGGTAGAAATTTCAAATTTTCAGAATGCATTAATGCAATATAACTAAAAGCATCTAATAAGTCCTTTCCACCCGGTATATTTCTATCGTTCAAGCGATTAAGTAATGTCTTTACGTGTTCTTGAAGATCATCCCCATAACGAGCTTTTAATAATGCACCAAAAAAAGCTCCTTCTTTGATTTCCGCCTGGTGTGATAATTCATATAAATCTATTGCGGCTCTTTCGATATTTGTTCCGGTGAGCTTCCCCATACCTTCATTGCCGAAATTTAACCAAGAGGAAACAATTGCACGGGCATCAATCAAGGAAAGACCTGATATAGTTATTTTTTTAAAATTAACAAAGTCTCCCCATTTATATTTTTCACCCAGAGACTCTTTCCAGTCTGTATCCCGACAAGCCAGAAGAAGGTGAATATCTGTGCGATGATTTTTATGTATAAATTCACATGTCGAATAAACCTCATCAATAATTTCACAATCTAAATCAATGGCAAGCAACCATGGTTTTTCTAACTTTGGAAGTTGAATAATACTTGCAATATCTATTTTAGGTCTCTGATCAGATTTCCATAATATATTCCAAGAATTATTAGAGATAAGATCATACACTACTTGCATTAAAATGGTCGTTTTCCCTTCACCAATTGGCCCAATTAATAATGTTGCTTGCGATTTATCTTCAAAGTTGTATGAGATGATTGATTTATATATTTCTATTTCATTTGTTAGGCGAGGAATTTCTTTTGATGCTGATATTTCCCAATCTGGATTAGCACCATCAAAGTACTTTATTGCATGGTTTTTATCTAATTTTTTGTTTTGATAATTTGTAGAGTTTTGATCTATTAATTGCCACCCCTCCGGAAATTTAACCTCTGAATGGGATGATAATCTAGATTTTCTCGGATTGGTTTTTGAATCAGGTAATTCAAATATCCACCAATCTTCACCAGGCATTCTACAATAACCTGGAAGATCAGATACAATTTGCCATTCTCTATTTGCAGGATTCCATTTTCGGGGTTGCAGGCGCAAGGATGAATTTGATAGATTTATCTCACCTAATAAAAATCCATTTTTATTCTCCTCATCAGATCTTGTAATAAATGCAGCACCACTTTGAAGAGCCAAGAATCCAATACCTCCCCAACTCAGGGGGTTTACTCTATTTTTATGTAAATGTCCATGAAGATATATTGCGTGATGATGACCTAATACACTTTTAATGGGTTCGTAATCATAAAACCAATCTATGGGATGATGCCCAAGAACAAATTTGACGTCGCATCCATTTGCCTTATTCAATGCTTCATCAAGAATTTCAACACCCGGGGATATTTGACCTCGATCACCATTCATAGAGATCAATGCAGTGTTTATTCCTATTACTCCGACTTTATTACCATTAGATAATTCAATTAATGAAGTAAATGAACCATTTTCTGAATCAAGCCATTGTTTTGGTGTTATGCCTTTACTATTGCGATAATTTTTAAATCGTGGAAGAAATTGTTTTCTTTCATCTAAGCCATCTTTACTTGGATCAAATAAATGAGATTCATTCAATTGAATGATTTGAAAATTAAAAAATTTAGATATGTCTCTATTAACATCATGATTTCCTGGAACAATGAATAATCTATTTAAGAATTCATTTCCAGAAATATTTAAAAGAGGTTCAATGAATTTTGAACAAAATATTCCATAATCCCGTTTTTTTGCTGAGTATACGATATCGCCTGTTATAAATATGAAATTTGGGATAAAACCTTTTTCCCACATATTCTTAATTTCTGAAAGCATCTCTTCAAATAGCTTAATTTGGGCATAATTATCTTTCCCCACGTGAAAATCAGAAAAATGAAGCCAACGTATTACATCCTGAACAGTCGAGTTTATCAACTTTCTATTCTCCAAGAAATGCTTAAGTGAAAATCAGAATTTATTTTTAAAGGTTGGTTACTCTTGTCATATTGCTTATTGAAATATTGTACAACAAAATAATATTCATTTTATATTTTCACTTTGCTGACTACCAGAAATTAAACAGAAATAAAATACTATTTAATGACAAATCAAATTTCGTTTTTTTGTTTTTTTTAGGTTTTCTTGAGGGTTATTGAAAAAATCCCATCATTGTTATTGACTTTCTACCCCTGTAACGTCAGTACATCCATTTGATGTAGTTTTTCTATTAAATCGAGATTATTAATTCCATTTAACAACTATTTATTGTAACACAAATGTTCTATTTTGTCAAGGCCATGTATAAGTTCAATACATATGAGAAAGTTGGGGTAAACAATGAGGGTAGTTAGATTGAATATACTCTTTCGGGGTGAGGTTGTCCAGAGAAGCATGCGGTCTGACCTGGTTATAGATCCTTTCCCATTCTTCGAGGACCTTGTTGAGGGTTGGCAGTTCCCAATCGTCGGTGGCATAGACCTGATAGAACTCTTCCGTATGAGTTCGGTGGGCGCGCTCCACACAGCCATTCAACTTGGGGGAATGGGGCGGTAGGACGAACAGACGAATGCCCATCTGCTGGCAGGCCATCTCAAACTCAGCTCTGAACTCGCTGCCACCATCCACTTGTACAGCTTTAATCGGGAAAGGCATACGTTGTTGAACGGTCTCAAGAAAATGTTTGGCATGGTTAGCAGTGGCTCGGTTACAGACTTGCAGCACATCCCAACGGGACACCACATCCCGGGCGGTGAAGTGTTTGAAGTGCCTACCGGGCACCAGGCTGACATCCAGTGTGTCAATTTCTACCAGATCACCAGTGACTTGAATGGCATAGTCTTTGGGCTTGCGCTGGGCAAATAACCGCTTTTTGATTGGATTTCTGCTCATTTTGAATGTTCTGGGCGGGTCGTGGATCAAGCCGCGTTTTTTCAGGTAAGTCAAGATACGCCCCACGGTGGAAGCGGATATATGGAAATCCTCTCTGCCCACCATCACACCCAGTTTGTCCTTCCCCCAGCGCGGATATTGCTCCCGCAATTCTTGTACCGCTTCAATCAATTTAATGCTCCAACTGACATACCGCAGTCGTTTGGGTCTGCGGCTGCACTCCTCTAACCCCCGGGTACCTTTTTCCTTCCAACGTTTACGCCAGCGATACAATGTGGCTCGTGGCATTTCCAGCATCTGACAAGCCCGTTCAACCTTCCAGCCCGCTTCCCGCAATGCATCCCAAGCTATCAGGGTCTACTGGCGACCTTTGGCTTCCGGGGAAAGTTCTTTGGTTCTGCGCTTAACTAACTGATAAAATTCCTTGGGTAGGTGATAGATGACATGCATTGGGGTCTCCTTGTTCTTTTGGCTTTCCTACCCTTAAGGTTGACCCCAATGCTCCTTTTTGTCTAGGATTATCGTCTCACATGTATCTGAACTTGTTCAGATATTGAATAAAATTATGTTATTGAAATTATTTTTCCCCATTAATTCCTCGTTCTATAAATATGCATTAAAATTTATGGTAAATACCTGAAATACTAATTATAAATTAAAAAAAGATTTGAAACATTAAATTCCATGAAAAAAACCTCTATGTATTCTTCCTGGTTGGAACGACCTATCGCTCCATTCCTTTCAAAAATAACAGTTGAATATATTTTAATCGCAATCATTATTTTGCTTACTTTGTTGTCCCGTTTTTATAACTTGGATTTGCGGGTAATGAGCCATGACGAAACCAATCATGTAGTGCCTTCCTATGATCTTTACATGGGCAGAGGATACCGGCATGATCCTGTCACCCATGGGCCATTTCAATTTCATATTATTGCCCTCACCTATTTTCTTTTTGGAGATAACGATTTTACCTCTCGAATTCCAGCTGCATTATTTAGCACAGCCGCGGTTGCCTTTGTCTTGATTTTTTACCGACGATATTTGGGAAAAGTCGGGGGAATTCTGGCAGGTATCTTCTTTATGATTTCTCCTTATATGCTTTTTTATGGACGCTATACGCGCAATGAAGCCTTCATTATGCTCTTTGGTGTCGCCATGTTGTATTCAGTCCTTAGGTACATCGAGGACGGTAAAAATAAATGGTTATATTTACTAACGCTATCTTTAGTAATGCATTTTTGTTCTAAAGAAACTGCTTATATTTATTCGGCAGAACTATTACTTTTTTTAGGTTGTCTTTCATTATATGACTTGATACGTTATCAATGGCAAAATAATAGTCAGCGCACTCGATTCATTATATATTCCATTTCTTCAATCTTAATATTCTGTGGTGCATTAGCCCTTTCGATTTTCTTCATAAGAATATCGAAAACCGAATTGCAGTCCATTACCCTTTTAATTTCACCGATCTCAAATCTTAGTGGTGCAATACAACAATTAAGTAATTATTTACAAACCTACGGACTTTATTTTCTTCCCATTATCCTTCCGTTGCTCGTGGGTCTATTATTACTGCTGGCAATCAAGAAACACCTGGTTTGGAATGAAATTGCAGATTTACGATCGTTTGATCTATTAATCCTTGCTGGCACACTTGTTTTACCACTTCTAAGCCCTATTTTTTCCAAATTGGCCGGTATTGACCCAATTGATTACACCAATCAAATGGGCATCTATATTACTTTCTTTTTCTTTATTTATATTTCGGCAGCTTCTTTCATTTTTGGTACGGCCTGGAAAAAAGAAGTATGGCTTAAAAATGCTGCTATTTTTTACGCCATTTTCATCATTTTTTACACAACAATTTTTACGAATATTTTTGGTTTTTTCACTGGGATAGTTGGGGGGTTGGGATACTGGATGGCACAGCAAGGTTTGCAGAGAGGTAATCAACCTTTTTATTACTACGCACTTATCCAAATCCCAATTTATGAGTTCCTGGCCGCCTGTGGCACAGTCCTCGCATTAATTCTGGGTGTTCGCTATAAAAAACTTTGGCATAGCACACACAGTACTTCTATGACTGAAGAGAAAACAGCTTCTGGTAAAAACGGTCAGTTGAAATCCACACCAGTTTTATGGCTCCTATTATATTGGAGCATCGCAAGCCTTATCACATTCTCCATTGCTGGAGAAAAAATGCCGTGGCTCACGGTCCATATCGCTCTGCCGATGTTGTTGTGTGCAGGTTGGTCCATTGGTTACTTATTTGACCAACTTCGGATCCAACGAGATTCAAAAAAGCTTTGGCTAGCGTTATTGATTGCCTTACTCCTAGTAGTTGCCTTAAGTAATGTGATTATCAGTTTGTTAGGAAATCAACCACCCTTCCAGGGGAAAACCCAAGAACAATTACAACGCACAAATTACTTTCTATTTTCCCTCCTTATCACCGCTGCATTATCCTATGCTGTTTATTATTTCACCAGAAAATGGGGGGTAAAGCGAATTGGGCAATTGCTTATCCTGGCATTATTCTGTCTAATGATCTTGCTGACTGCCCGAACAGCTTATTTTGCCTCATTCGTCAATTACAACTATGCCACAGAATTTCTTGTGTATGCCCATGCCGCTCCTGGTCCAAAAGAAATATTATCCCAGGTAGAAGAAATTTCCCAACGAACTACTCTAGGTCTGGGGATAAAAGTAGCCTATGACAACTATGCCCGTTATCCATTTTGGTGGTATTTCCGCCACTTTCCCAACCGAATTGATTATTCGGAGAACCCTACCAGAAGTCTGGAAGAATCACCTGTAATCTTGGCAGGACAGGAAAATTATTCCAAATTAGATCCTATTGTTCGAAATAATTATTACACTTTCGAATATATGCGTTTATGGTGGCCAATGATGGATTACTACAATCTGACTACTCAGCGCATTTGGGATGCCATCCGCAGCGGAGAAATGCGTCAGGCTTTATTTAATATCTGGCTTAACCGTGATTATTCGCTTTATGCTCAGACAACCAATAATCCAAGTCTTACTCTTGAAAACTGGTCACCAGCTGAAAAATTGAGGCTTTATATTCGCAAAGATATCGCCGCTCAAATTTGGAATTTGGGTACCTCTACGTCAATATCTCAATTTCAAACTATCGACCCTTACGCCGAAAAAACCACAAAGATTCAACCTAGTCAAATAATCTCTGGGGGTGGGAATGCGCCTGGTTTACTGGCAGCACCACGGGGAATCGCCATTGCTGCTGATGGCAGTATCTTTATTGCCGACTCTCATAATAACCGCATTCAGCATTTTTCAACGGAAGGCAAATTAATTAATTCTTGGGGAACTTACGCCAATATTATTGATGGTGAAGCTCCTCCCGGAACATTTAACGAACCATGGGGAATTGCCACTGGTCCAGATGGTTCCGTGTATGTCACGGACACCTGGAATTATCGCATTCAAAAATTTACCCCCCAGGGTCAATTTATCCGCATGTGGGGAAATTACGATATTGGATCGAGCCAGCAAGGTCTGTATGGTCCACGTGGGATTATTGTTTCAAAGGATGGAAAGGTCTTTGTCACTGATACTGGAAACAAACGAGTTGTGATTTACGATAGCGATGGCAATTATTTGAGCCAATTTGGTTCTGGTGGATTGGATGTTGGCAATTTTGATGAACCGGTTGGAATTGCAATGGATAATGAAGGTAAGATATATATTGCTGACACTTGGAACCACCGTGTCCAGGTTTTTCAACCAGACCAGAGCGGATTAGCCTTTGCCCCTGTGACCAGTTGGAATGTCGATGGATGGTTTGGTCAGTCTGTTAACAATAAACCTTTCCTTACGATCAGTCCTAGTGGTAATGTATTAATTTCTGACCCCGAAAGCTCTCGTATTCTAGAATTCTCCTCGCAGGGTGAGATTTTGCATGTTTGGACTGGTTTTAATCTATCCGAAGATATTTCCAGCCAGCCGGTTGATCTTAAATTCGATTCACTGGGACGATTATGGGTAAGCGATGCCGCTAGCAATCTATTAATGGTTTTTAATAATCTGCAAACACAATCCAACCCATAAAAACAAATTTCTAATTAATCTGTTTTATCATCCATACCAAGGTATGTATCTTTTCGAAACCCAGCTTGGGCAAAGTTTTGTCGGCAATACCTTCAGGTAAATTAATCATTAGCGGTTTCTTCGTCCTAACTTGTCTTTGAACATAAGGAAAAACATTATCAATAATCTGATCCTCGAATCCGTCCTCTGCTGCCAGCCATAGTTGATCTGCATAATGAAATGATGGCTGCCAGGTAAGTAATCCTACCAATTGCTGCTGCTGGATAAAAGACCAATGTAGAAAATATCTGCCAGCTATTGCATTACTTATCCATTGCCCAATCTGTGGTTTAAAATTCGAAAAATTCATTTCCATTTGCCACTGAATCTCTTCCGGATACATTTTCCTTAACCATTCTTCTTGTTTATTCCAATCTGAGTACCTTCGTTTGATAATATTAAGAGCAGGTGATTTCTCAATTGCCAAAGGATGAGTTGGTTGAATCACCCAAGTATTTCGTATTACTCGCTCTTCAAAACCTATTGATGAATAAATATGCATGGCTATCTCATTTTCCTTGCGCACTTGCAACCAGAGAGAAGAAAAATGGGATTGGGAAGCATAATTGATTACTTGTTGCAATAATTTTTTTGCTACACCTTGACTACGAAAATCAGGATGAACAGCTACATTAGAGATAAAAAGTGTTCGCTCACTGCCATTCTGATAAGGAGAAATATTTACATTTCCGATCAGCTGACCATCAACTCTACTTACAAATCCATCAATCGCAGTGGAATAGGTCAAAGCATTGCTGAAGGAGGCAATTATTTGATTTTTCTCGCTTGCCAAATTTCGTAGATAATTCAAATATTTTTTTCCATCCGGGTCCATCTGTTGCCCAAAGCATAGATCAATCAATTCAGCCATCTGACCAACGTCCGTGGTTTTATCTAACCTTTTAATAGAAAAATCATGTTTATCAATCATCTCAAATGATTTTACTATTGAGATTCATTACGACATAAATTTAAAGGGTATTTCTTATAATATTTTTAGAAATTTCATATAAACTATTAATTAAATATAATT
>Ga0209777_10008174_pt1 | contig 11496 bp, 11 predicted proteins | sample FrelakmetHBP12HB_FD_187147 | JGI IMG/M metagenome (GOLD analysis project Ga0209777, IMG submission 187147) | Freshwater lake sediment microbial communities from the University of Notre Dame, USA, for methane emissions studies -HBP12 HB (SPAdes)... | ecosystem: Environmental > Aquatic >...
AGCGGGCCTTGGCACGCTACGAACAGCACCGCTCCCTTACGGTCGCGGCTCGGATAGGGCCGGGCGCACGTAACTGAGGCATTACCGGCCTCCTGAAGGCCCAAGAATTCGGTTGCATTGCGCAGGGGGGGTCCTACAATGTCCCCAAGACGCTGGGGAAAGACCGGATTGACATAGCTTGGAACGGACTTCCGGGAGTCCCGGCGCCGTGGCTGCAAGGGAGGGCAACGCCTTGCTCGGATCGCATCCCGCGTGGGTCGCCGCCGTGACCGCGCTGGGGGTCGTGGCTCTGCTGGCCGCGGCCGTCCTCGTGGAGTCGTTGGCGGGCCGGCCGGGCGGCGAAGCCTGGGCGGAAACGGCTGCCCAGCAGGCCCTGGGCGGGCACGGCGGATCGGGCGCGATTGTTTCGACGACCGTTCTTTCGGACGCGGAAGTCGTTATATGTATTGCGGATCCGGCGAAGCAGCGCCTCGCGGTCTACGTCGCCGATGCCAGGAAGAGCCGCCTGAGGCTGCTCGCGGTCCGCGATATCTCGGCCGACTGGGCCCTGACGGACTGGAACAACGATCCGCCGCTCCCGAAAGACGTGCGGGCCCGCGTGGACAAGTTCCTCGAATCGGGCAAGCCCGAACCCGGGGCGGGCGGCGAAAACAAGTAGCCGCAAGGGACGCCCTGACCGTATAGAATGATTACGGGGAAGGTGGCCGCCTCGAGGCGGCCGAACGGGGAGGAGGCCAAACGGTGGACTTCGTAAACTTCGATGAAGCCAAGAAACGGCTCGGCAAGAGCGACGAAGAGCTCCAGGACCTGATCAAGAAGGGCGAGCTCCGCGCGTTCCGCGACGGGGCCACCTGGAAGTTCCGCAAGGAAGATATCGATTCCAAAGCTGGCGCAGCCGCCGGGGGCGCCGAGGGCAAGGACGCCGGCGACACGCTGATGAGCATCGACGCCGACATCCTCTTCGCCGAGGAAGAGGAGGTCCCCGCCGACAGCGCCGCCGAGACCTGGATTGCCGCCGATACGGAAGGCGTGTTCCCGGGCGGCAAGTCCGGCGAAGAGAAGCCCATGGGCGTTCAGGCGGCGATGGCGGCCCCGGAGACGGAGCCGGCCCCGCTGGCCCTCAGCCCCGAGAGCGACGACACCAGCCTGCACGACGTCCTGAGCGACGACGAGCTGGCGGGCAGCGGCACGAGCGGCTCGGACGTGGCCGCCGAGGAAGAGCCCGTGATCGCCGTCGATAGCGCCAGCGGCGTGGCGGCGGTCGTGTCGGGCGGCCAGTCGGGCATCGCCAGCCGCACGCGCATCGTGACCCTCGTCGAGCCGCCCGCGCACCACGGCGCGTTCACGGTCCTTCTGGGCCTGGCGGTCCTCGCCGTCGCCATGACGGCGTTCACCCTCATTGCCATTATGAGCGGCGCCATGCCGCTCTACGTCTTGAGCCTGGGCACCGGCAACACGGGCCTTATCGTCCTGGCGATCGGCGTGGCCGTGGTGCTGATCAGCGTCGGCATCGGTTACGTCCTCGACAAGCAGCGGACGGCCCGCGAATCTATTGGCGGCTGAGCGCCCAGGCGTGTAGCATCGCATGAACGTGCCCTCCGGGGGGACCCGGAGTCTTCGTTTGCATCATGCGCGGCAGTGCACGATGTGTCGACCCAGGGAAAAGGAGATTGCGATGCGTTGGCTTTCGGCGGCGGGCTTGGGGCTGGTTGGGGTGCTGGTGCTCACGTCTTTGGCGTCCGTTGGCTGCGTCAGCCAGCAGGAATATGATGTCCTCATGATGAGGAACCGCGAGCAGGACAAGCAGCTTCAGGACAAGGAAGCCGAGCTTGCCAAACTCAACGAGCGCGTGGAGGCCCTGACCGCCCGCGGCGCCGACGCCCAGAAGCTCCTGGACGACAAGCTCCGCGAGGTCCAGGAATCCAAGGCCGAGAAAGACCGGATCCTGAGGGCCTTTACGGACCTGCGCGACGCCTACCTGCGGCTGGTGAACAGCCGGGAGGTCGGGATGGGGGCCACGGGCGGGATTCCGGGGCCGGTCGCCATGGCGATCGAGGACCTGGCGTCGAAGTACCCGGGCCTCTTCGTGTTCGACAAGGAGAAGGGCCGCCTGCGGTTCAGCTCCGACATTACGTTTGACTCCGGCTCCAACGTCGTCAAGCCGGAGGCGAAGGCCGCCCTGACGAAGCTGGCCCAGATCCTGAACGGCGGCCTGGCGAAGGACCTCGCGCTGACGATCGTCGGCCACACGGATTCCGACGCGGTCAAGAAGCCCGAGACGATTGCCCGCCTGAAGCAGCTCGGCAAGAGCACGGATAACACGGGCCTGAGCGAGGCGCGGGCCGAGTCGGTCGCCGAGGTCATGAAGGCCGGCGGCATCGACGTCGGCCGCATGGCCACCCAGGGCAAGGGCCAGTCCGAGCCGCTCGCCGACAACGACAAGGCCAAGAACCGCCGCGTCGAGATTTACCTGACGCCGGGGGCCGGTGGTGCGGCTCCGGCTGCTCCCACGGCTCCGGCGGCGCCGGCCACTCCGCCGATGCCTCCGCTCGAGAAGTAGTCGTTTCGGGTTTCCCCGCACCCGAGCCATCGCCGTGACATGATAAGGCGGCCCTCCTTGGATGGGGGGCCGCCTTCTTTCCAAGGATTCGTGCCATGGCCGCCAAGTTCACGCGACGCCTCGTCTGGGTGCCGATCATCCATGCGCAGGCCGACCTGGGGAGCATGACCGGGCCGGTCCGGGAGGCGTACATTCGCCGCATGGGCAAGGCCCAGTTCGAGCGCCACGTGAAGATCATCGATGCCCGCTGGCAGACGATCCGCCGCCAGATCGAGGACCTCGATTTGCCGTGGGGCGAGGTCCGGCTCTACCAGGACGGCCTGCCGGAACACGGCCTCGCGAGCCGCATCGTTCGCGACCTGGCGGAGGCCGGCAGCGCCAACCACCGGCTCCTGGCGGACCTGATGGCCAGGGGCGCGGCGATCACCGGCACCGAATCGGCCGACCTGCTGGTGGAGGAGTACAAGCTGGCGCAGGAGACGCTGGCCCTGTCCGACGCCGCGAAATCCAAGGTCCGGGCGGCCCAACTGAAGGACCTGGGCCGGCGGCTCCTCGACCGGCGCGACGAGTTCATCGCCCGTCGCATCGCCGAGACGCTCGAACCGGGCCGGATCGGCCTCCTCTTCCTCGGGATGCTCCACTCCCTCGCCGGCCGCCTGCCGCCGGACATCCAGGTCATCCCGCTCAGCGACGCCCGCCGCGCGCTGCGCCCGAAGCGCGGCCCAGGACCCGGAAAGCGCGCCGGGCCGTAGCCTTGGCCTGCCCTGCCTTCGGCTCTGAGGCTCAGGCTCGAAGAGAGCCCGCCGAAGGGCCACCGGAAATTCGACATTATGCGATATATTGGAACGGCTCCCGGCGCGAAAAAGGCGTCCGTCGGACCCCCTCAACCCCTCTGGCGACGCGCCAGGGCCGTTTGAAAATTTTTTTCGGGAAAATTCCGGAAAATTCCTATGGGAATCGTAGGCTGTTTGCCGGTTTTCGATGCCTGATTTTCATTTTTCACCCCCGAATTTTCAGTTTTTGTACTTGAGATTATATACTATAATGTCGAGGCGATTTTTGGCATGCCGTTTGCACCAAACCGTGCCCCATCGGCAACAAACCACCATCGGTTGGGTCTCCTTACTGGGGGGATCGTTTGGCCGTTGTGGCCGTGCCGTCGTAGGGCCACGATATATAGTGGCCGGCCGTCGCCGTGCCGTGGTTTTTCCATTCCTTTGATCCTGCCGCGGCGCGCCGCGGCTACCTTTCCATATTCTGACGCCAGAAAGGCTTGAAACGGCGGGCTAGCCGGAGAAGCGGTTTACATTATCAGTCAAATGGCCATTTTGTGCTTGACATTGTAAAGGCCCTCGACTATTATACCGGGTAGGGTAGCACGGGTAGTTTCATTGGCTGCAGTGGAGTGGCGAGTCATGGCCGAGAACGAGACTTTGGATCTTTGGGGCAGGAAAAGCCGGCGGTGGGTTGACCTCAGCAACCTGATCAGAGCGGGCGCGACAGATGAGGCTATCGCTAGAAGTATCGAGCGTTGCCTGTACCGCACTTTCCAGAATGTGGCAAAGCAGGTGCCTCTGGGTCCGTTGCTCAAGGCCGCGGTCAGCGACGAGGATGTGACGGAATTGATGCGCCAGTCTGAATTCAATGAATACGCGTGCCTAGCCAAACAGGTCGCCTTGCCTGATATGGAGATCGTGGCCGCGGCCGAGCAGTTGGTGCTTGCCACGCGAGACAGGTTCCTGGATCAGATAAAGCTGAAGGTCGTTGGTTCTGATAACTGGCCAAACTTCGAGTCATTCAACGCAGCGAGGGATAGGTGGAAAGGAAAGGCCTCCAACAAGATTCGTGAGTTGGCATCCAAGATTGCCCAGAGCCCGGCCACTCCCCTCCGCATGCCCCGGACTTCAAAAGCAACAAAACTGGCGAACCTCAAGCGGATGGCAGGCCTGTCGCTACTCAAGCCCTGAAAGGCGGCGTCCATGACGGATCGAGCGCCATATAGGTTCAAGTTCGGGAAGGTCGAGGGTCGAAGGCTGCGCCCGGCCTCAGCAGGTGTGGACTTTCGGCTCGATGAGCAGCACATTCGTGAGTTTCTGTTGCGCACGCCGGGAAAACGCCAAAGAGACCTTCTCCGTATAGGGATGGCTGTTTACGTGGCGGACCGTCTTGAGCGCCGTGTGCGCAAATCCGTTGAGCGTGGCGGGGCGCGTGAACTAAACCTGGATGTCGACGTGCAAGACTGGGATTTCTGGAGCAGCGATGCCAATAGCGCTCTCGTCAGGCAGGCCCTCCGACAATTGAGCGGCGATGATTGGCATGTCAGGTTCACGCCCGGAGGCGCCGTGGAGGAGGTGGAACCGTTCCTCAGGCTACCCGAAGAACCATCAGGCGTTTGCCTCTATAGTGGGGGCCTGGACTCAGCGGCGGGCCTCGCCACTCGCCTTCGGACGAGGGCCGGGCCAATGATCGCGGTTACCGCCAATCACCAGCCCGGACAGAGGCGTCGTGTCACCAGCCAGTTGGATGCGATTGGCCGCCGCTACGAGGCTCATGTGTATCCCTTGGTCGTCAGGACGACTTTGGTCAAACCGCCCCGGATGGATAGACAGGAACTGACCCAGCGATGCAGGTCATTTCTGTTTATGTCTCTTGGTGGCGTAGTGGCAAACTTCGTGGGCACGGACAGCGTCGAGGTTTACGAGAATGGTGTGGGGGCCTTGAACCTGCCTCTCATGAGTGGCATGTTGGTGGGATCGCGGGCGACTAGGGCAACCCATCCGGCGTTCCTCCGCACCATGAGCGAATTACTGACTCGCGTTGCCGAGAGGCCCATCAAGTTCGATCTGCCATTCCGCCACCACACGAAGGCCGAGATCACGCGAACTCTTAAGGAGGACGGACTCGACGGATTGGCACGTTCTACCGTCTCCTGTATGCACTATCCCCTGCGTATAAGAGGAACTGCCAAGCAATGTGGCTGCTGCCCAGGATGCATCGGGCGCCGTCAGGCCCTTCTTGCTTCGGGGACTGAGGAGGATCCTGCTCTTTATGTGCACGATCTCTTTGGTGATGCACAAGCTGTGAACAACCTACCATTTGACAACATTTCCTACTTGAAGGCGACGCTCATGCAGGTTGCGGAACTGGCCGGTCTTGAGGCTGACGGCTCCGGTCCCGACATTTTCCGCCGTCATGTGAGCGGCACAGGCCTGTTGGAATGCAACGAATCTGTTTCGCCGTGGGTAGATGTGATGCGGCGATATCGCGAAGAGTGGCTGAAGATCGTGGCTTGGGGGCATAGCAGGGGGTGGCATTGGGCAGATTGGCTGGCCGCGTGTACTCACGCCGCCTAGAATGTGAGGAGGCCACATGGCTGACACGGATGAAGCTGATCCGAGGGTCCTGGCTCAACGCCTGACTGAGGCAAGGAAGGCGTGCGGCAAGACCCAGGAGGAAACGGCCGAGTTCCTCGGCTGCAGCCGACCTACGCTTATTGCCATGGAGAAGGGGGTACGACCTCCCAAGGCGGAGGAGATCGTGAAGCTCGCCTCTTTCTTTGGCCGCAGCGTCCATGAGTTGGTCCGACCGGGAGCGCCCATCGTTGCTTTGGAACCGCATCTCCGGGCTGCCATCGATTCATCTCGCGGCGACGCCTCTGAGGTGAGAGAGGCGGCGAGAGTCTTGGCGCGTTTTGCTGAAGATTACAGAGAGCTTGAGCGGCTCTTGAGCGCACCTCTGGAGTTGAGCATCCCTCCTGAAGTGCATATTCCATCAGCACGTCACTTGGATGAGTTCGCCGAAGATGTTGCTTGTAGAGAGCGCGCACGTTTGCAGCTCGGAGACCAGCCAATTCTGAATCTTCGCCGCACGCTGGATTCTATTGTGGGTGTGCGTGTCTTCTGCGATGAGATGCCGTCTGGCATTGCTGGAATGTACGCCTACGTTCCAGAACTGGGTTATTGCACACTCATTAACAGGAAGCACCCGAAGGAACGTCAGAGGGCGTCCCTTGCCCATGAATACGGCCACTTCTTGGGCGACCGACACAAGCCAGGAATTGACTATCTGGCCGACGACTGGAGAAAGCCGCCCAATGAGAGATTTGCGGAGAAGTTTGCCATGGCATTCCTAGCCCCCGCGGGCGGAATACGCAGGCAGTTCCACGACATCCTCAAGAGCACGAACGACTTCCAAGTCGCCGACCTTTGCCGTCTCAGCAACTTCTACTTCGTCTCCGTACAAGCCATGGCTTTGAGGTTGGAGGGTCTGGGCCTCATTGCGAGAGGAACCTGGGACTATCTAAAGGAGGACGGCTTCAAACCCGCAGCTATAAGGGCTGATCTGGGCTTGGCCAGTCCTTCGAGTGAATCAGATGAGCGGTATCCGGAGCGCTACAAGTACCTGGCCGTTCAAGCGTTCCAGAGGGAGCTGATCAGCGAGGGCCAGCTCGCGCGTTTCCTTCGATGCAACCGGATCGCTGCTCGTCATATCGTTGAGGGTTGCCTGACTCGTTCGGAGGTGGACGCTGCCGGAAATGAGGGGGAGTTGACTATGCCGTTGGGCAAGTCTCTCCTACCGAAATGAAAACACTAGACGCCGCAATCGATACCTGTGTACTGGTGAACCTCTGTGCCGCGGGCGATCTCCGCCGGTTGCTGCCGGACCTAGGCATTGAGCTGCATGTGCCGTCGGCAGTCGCGGGGGAAGCCGAGCGTTTGCAGGTGGGGGGCGATGGACCGGACGTCGAACCCCAAGATGTGGAGTTGCAGGCGTTCTTTGATGCCGGAGTTCTGACGGAGTGTGCTCTTCAGGACGGCGCGGAAACGGTACTTTATGTCGATCTTGCCGGAGAGGTGCACGACGGGGAAGCCATGGCCCTGGCTGTCGCCAAAGCTCGCGGCTGGCTCTTGGCTTCTGACGATCGGAAAGCTCGTAGACGAGCCGCGGAACTTGGGGTCAAGGTAATCACCACGCCGGAAATCATGGCCCGGTGGGCAGTAATGGGCGGAGTCGACAAAGACGGGATAGGACGCCTTCTGCGAAACATCCAGAACATCGCCAGGTTCCGACCCTCAGGCAGTTTCCCCTGCCATGACTGGTGGGTCAAGCATGCCAAGGAATGATGAGCGGCCGAGCACGAAAACGCTATGTGCGTAATCTGTGGCAGAATTACCGTTCTCGGCCAGAACGGAAACAGGTATTAATGGCGCGGGATAAACCCTCGCTTTCGGCACCTCACGCAATGATGTTAACACGGTCTGCTTGACGCGACAAACCACTCCGGCCCGAGTTTGAACAGGGCGGCCAGTTTGCGGATGGGATCGAGCGGTGATTGGTGAAACCAAACCGTTTTCGGGATTACCACACCAGGACCGCTGTCTTGACTGCACCGGACGATCCGGCTAACGTCACGGCCTGGATCGAAGCGAGCGGTTCCATCCGGGAACCCTCGGCGTAACTGGGGAGGCCGACAATGCAACGATATGAGTGGTGGGTCGGGTTGCTGGGTGTGCTGGCCGCCTGGCCTGGCAGTAGCAGCGAGGCCCAACCGCCGCCGGGCAAGGGCACGTCCGTAAAGTCGTACAGCACCCGTTTCCAGCTCGACGAGGACCCCATCTCCGAGGGCGGGAAATGGATCAACGGGGCGAAGGATGGCCTCGACTGGTACAACGTCGTCACGAAGAACGGGGTGGCCTATGGGGCGGAGAGCGCCGGGGATTACACCGATCCGACGGCCTTGCTCACGGGCACGTGGGGACGAAACCAGTTCGTGAAAGCGAAGGTGGTCAGCAGGAACCCGACGGAAAAGTATTTCCAGGAGTGCGAGATACGCCTGCGGAGCGCCCTGACGGCGCACACCTGCACCGGGTACGAGGTGTTCTGGAGATGCCTGAAGACGGGGGCGGCCTACGTGGAAATCGTGAGGTGGAACGGCAAGGTCAAGGATTGGACTTCGCTTCAGAAACACTCCGGCGCCGAATTCGGAGTCAAGGACGGGGACCTCGTGGAAGCGACCATCATTGGAAACGTCATCAAGGGATACCTCAACGGGGTGGAAGTGATCACGGCGACCGACAAGACCTATGCCACCGGCCATCCCGGAATGGGGTTCAATTACGGCGTCGGGAAAACCAATGCCGACTTTGGATTCACGTCCTACGAGGTGGACAGCACGAACGACTGACAGCCGGGCATTCAGAGATGAATTTGGATGGCGGACCGCAGAGCATGGGCAGCCCCAACAGCGGGGGTTGACCATGCCACCCGCCAAAGGCATGACGGCCACGGCAACAAAGGCCGGTCATGGCATGCCATGACCCTACGAAGACGGCAACGGCCACGGCCGGGCGAGATATATCTCGCCCCTACAAGGCTGACACTCAGTAGTTTCCCTGATATTTGCCCATCTTCCCTCAGTAGTTGCCCCCATGTCAATCCGGGGTTTGCGAACCTCAATAGGGGCAGTTCCCCCCATGTCGCTACGGCCGCCATTGTGCCGAATACATCGTTGGGGAGATATCGTCTCTTGGAGGAGATGGCCGGCCTCTCGATGCTCCCTGCCCCCACGGGTGTTGCATTGGGGCGGGGCCGGGACTTCCCGGGCGCTGGGTTACGCCACGACGGACGAGGAGGGGGCAGCGAATGACGACGGCGTTGGGGGTCGCATGCCAGGAGCGCGAGGGGGCGGAGGTCGGCTTCGTTGCAGCCGACCCCGGCGCCGCCGAGGGGATGGGGTCGAGTGAGGTCATGCGGCGTGTGGCCGCGGACGTGGCCCGCGTCGCGCCGACCGATTTCACCGTGCTCATCACCGGCGAGACCGGCGCCGGGAAAGAAGTGGTGGCGCGGGCGACCCATCGCCGGAGCCCTCGGGCGGCCGGGCCTTTCGTGCCGGTGGATTGCGGCTCGATTCCCGCCTCGCTGATCGAGAGCGAACTCTTTGGCCACGAGAAGGGCGCCTTCACGGGCGCGGACCACAGCCGGGCCGGCAAGTTCGAACTGGCGGGCGGCGGCACGCTGTTTCTCGACGAAATCTCCAACCTCCCCCTGGACGTGCAGCCGAAGCTCTTGAGGGCCCTCCAGGAACGGACCGTTTGGCGCGTCGGCGCGACGCACGCGACGGCGGTCGACATCCGCGTCATCGCGGCCACCAACCAGGCCCTGTCCACGCTCGTCGAAGAGGGCCTTTTCCGCTGCGACCTATACCATCGCCTGAACGAGTTCGGCATCGCGGTGCCGCCGCTGCGCGAGCGCCGCGAGGATATTCCCGTCCTCGCGCACCACTTCTTCGAGTTGACGAACCGCGAGCTGAAAAAGAAGGTGGGCGGATTCTCGGAAGCCGCCGCGGAGGCGCTGCTCGACTACCGCTGGCCGGGCAACGTCCGGGAACTGCGCAACGTGATTCGCCGCGCGGTGCTCCTGGCGGAGAAGGACATCGAGCCCCGCCACCTGGGCCTCCTCGGGCCCCAGGCCTCGGCCGACCTGCATCCGCTGGACTCCGAGCAGGTCCTCGACGGGAGCATCCCCCTCCGGGAGATGGTGCGGCACGCCGTGGAAGTCATGGAACGGGCGGTGCTGGCCCGGGCCCTGCGGCAAACGGGCGGCAACAAGGCCCAGGCGGCCCGGCTCCTTCAGGTGGACTATAAAACAATCCATACAAAGATACGGACATACGGCATCCTGCCCCTGTAGCCGTTGTTCCCTCGCCCCTTGAGGGAGAGGGTAGGGTGAGGGGGCAATCTGAAATCTGAGATCTCAAATTTGAGATACCAGATAACAGATAAAAGATAGCAGATAACAGATAAGGCAGCAAAACCGAAGAGGCAAGAAGGAGCACCCTCACCCTACCCTCTCCCCTCCAACAGGGAGAGGGAGAACAAGGGCATGACAAGCACCCATGTAGGAGCAGCGATCATGACGAAGCACGCGAAAAAGACACGGGCGGGCGAGGACGCCTCCATGGGAGTCGGGGGCCTGCTGGGCGGCCTGGGCACGCTCCTCGAGAAGCTCGGCGAGCTGGCCGAGTCCGGAGAGGAACTCCGCAAGGAAGGCGAGTTCGGCGGCCCCGACGGCAAGGTGCGCGGCGTCTACGGGTTCAACATCAAGGTGGGCCTCGGCGACAAGGACAAGTCCGTCCAGTTCGAGCCGTTCGGCAACCTCGGCAAGGACGCCCGGACCGGGCGCCCGGTGGTCCACGAGGTCCGCGAGCCGCTCGTCGACGTCTTCGACGAGAAGGAGTACGTGCTGGTCGTGGCCGAGATGCCCGGCGTCGCGGAAGAGAACGTTGAGCTTGACCTCAAGGACGACATCCTGACGATCGCCGCCGCCAAGGGCGAGCAGAAGTACCGCAAGGAGGTCCTGCTGCCCGAGAGCTTCACGCCCGACCGGATGAGCCACACGTGCCACCACGGCGTCCTGGAAGTGAAGTTCACGAGGCCGAAGGCCAAGGGGGCGGCGAAGTGAGCGCGACCGAGACCGTGGCTGCGAAGTTCCGCGTGTCCGAGGCGCTCGCGAAGGACCTCGGCCGGGGCATCGCCCGGCTCGATCCTGCCGACGTGGCCCGGCTGGGCCTGGAGATCGGCGGCATCGTCGAGATCGCCGGCAAGCGCAAGACCGTGGCGAAGGTCATGCCGGCGTACAAAGAGCTTCGGGGCCAGTCGCGGATTCAGATCGACGGCCTGTCGCGCGAGAACGCCGGCTCGGGGCTGGACCAGGTGGTCGAGGTGCGGCCGGTCGCCGCCAAGCCGGCCCGGACGATCACCCTGGCGCCGGTCGCCGTGACGCCGAACGACCGCGACCTCAAGTACATCGGCGGCCTGCTGGACGGGTTGCCGGTGGTCGAGGGGGACCGCATCCGCGTCATGCTGTTCGGGACGCGGTCGGCCGATTTCAAGATCAAGGCGGCCGCGCCCGCCGGCCCCGTCATCATCAATCCGACC
>Ga0209777_10008175_pt1 | contig 11494 bp, 12 predicted proteins | sample FrelakmetHBP12HB_FD_187147 | JGI IMG/M metagenome (GOLD analysis project Ga0209777, IMG submission 187147) | Freshwater lake sediment microbial communities from the University of Notre Dame, USA, for methane emissions studies -HBP12 HB (SPAdes)... | ecosystem: Environmental > Aquatic >...
ACATAAATTTACATTGGCATGTAAATTTATTCGGACCAAATTTTTACAAAATTTATACCTAAGAGTCATTATAGCCTCATTGGAAGTATAAATTTTTTACTATACCGCCATAAGGTGTAAAAATTTGGTAATGCCGCTCCAGGCGTATCCCCGCAGGGTCCGCCTGCGATGAGAGCGAAAAAATTCTTATGGCCGTTTACAACATCCCCTGTACTGTCAAAGTGAAAGAATCGCCATAATGTGCCACAAGTGTTGGCAGGCGGAACCCCTGGTGGCCCAGCCCGACGCTTATGTCAAAAATTCTGACACATTATGGCGATACAGAAAAAAATTCAGACGACCAGTGACGCTATAATAAGTCCCAGGGCTGAATTTTTTGTCAGAATTTTTTCATAGCAAATTGGCATGCTCAATGCCAATTTGCGTAAGCGGAGGGCGGCCACCGGGGGTTCCGCCTGAGGGCTGAGGCACGCTCCGCAAGGTCCACGTCTGCCCTAGGAACGGTAGGACCCTAAAATTCCTGTGCGCCGTAACTCAAAGGTATTGACAAATATAAGATAATTGATATAATATCCTCTTAATTATGAGGCTAATATGTCTTCTGGTTAAGTATGCTAGAAGACATTTTTATTTGCCTCCGGTAAGGAATTCATGGATAACGGTGTAATATTATTGGCTATAGTCTTTGTTCCGATCATAGGGTCGCTCCTGCTTCCCGTATTGGGCGCTCTCTCTGTAAGGGCTAGGAATTTATTCGCTTTAGCGTTCGTCCTGGTCTCTTTGATAGGCGCATGCCTTCTCATTCCCTCTGTGCTGGCGGGGGAAAAGATAACCGTTATGAAGGCGCTTCCCCTCGGGTTCAACTTTATCCTTACAGCCGACATGCTCGCGGTCTTCATGGCGTTCGTATCATCTTTGGTAGGCGCGATAATAGTTCTGTACTCTTTTGGGTACATCAGCCATTATCCTAACCAGAATGAATATTACCTTATGGTAGTGCTCTTCCTGGGCTCTATGATGGGCATAGTATTCTCGGCAAATCTCGTCTTCCTATATCTATTCTGGGAAATAACGGCCATCGCGAGCTGGCGCCTGATAGGCTTCTTCAGGGAGCCGAAACATGTTCTACGGGCCGATAAAGCATTTCTTGTGACCGTCTTCGGATCGCTCGTCATGCTTATAGGATTTATCATGATATTCCAGAGCACTGGCTCATTTGACCTGGCTGTGATAAAGGAGGCATTAAAGAATAATCCTGTCCCAGATATGGTGGTAGCGCTCATATTATTCGGCATACTTTCGAAATCCGCTACACTCCCTTTCCACACGTGGCTTCCCGACGCCGGCGTCGCGCCGTCGCCCGTGACGGCCCTGCTTCACGCGGCGGTGCTCGTCAAAATAGGCGTATACGTATTCGCGAGACTGTTCGTCGCGACATTCGCGTTCAGCCAGGTCTGGCACGTGATACTTCCGTGGATAGCGGCCGCGAGCGCGCTTGTTTCCGCGGGCGCGGCGCTGCTAGAAACGGATATGAAGAGGATAATAGCATACTCCACCGTTAGCCAGATCGGTTTTATATTCTTAGGCTTTGCCATAGGCAGCCCGATAGGGGTCGCAGGTTCACTATTATTCATATTGATGCATGGCCTGGCCAAAGGTGGACTCTTTCTCTGTGCCGGCATAGTGGAGCAGAACTCCGGGACAAAAGATATAATGCAAATGGGCGGCTTTGCCAATAAGATGCCGGTCACTGCGGCGGCTTTCTTAGCATGCGCATTCTCGGTTATGGGAATACCGCCCATGGGTGGGTTCTTCTCGAAATTCATGGTGCTTGCAAGCGCTGCCAATAGCGGCCAGGAATGGCTCGCCGGCACTTATATATTCATAGCGGTATTAACGATCCTTTATCTATTAAGGATATTCAATAAGATCTTTCTGGGGAACTTACAGGGCGCTCCCGATAAGGAAGGTTCTCCCGTAATGGTCTTCTCTGTTGCCCTGCTAGCGGCGCTTTCGCTTGCCGGCGGCGTATGCATAACCTATCCATCGATATTCGCGCAGGGCGCGATAAAACAGATGCTCGGGATATGAAATGACGAATAATATACTGATATTGCCGATATTGATACCTCTTGTCGCGGCGGCGCTCACGCTGATATTGCCGAAGAAACAGCGCTACATAAAAGAAGCGCTCGTCTTAATTTCTACTATCGCCACACTTGTGCTGGCCTCTCTATTATTCAAAAAAGATATAGATCTTATTATCCCGTGGGCGGGCTTCGGGTTTGAATTCTCTCTAAGGTGCTACAATTTCAGCTCATTTATTATGCTGGCGGCCTCATTCTTCGGACTTTTAATAGCGCTATATTCAAGCGCGTTCCTGAAGGATAAAAATTACGCGAAGGCCTTTTATGCGTATTTCCTGATCACTCTTTCATTCGTGAACGGGACGGTGCTGGCGGATAACCTCGTGCTTCTGGTATTCTTCTGGGAGGGTTTATTGCTGACGTTGTTCCTTATGATAGCCATAGGCAACCCCAATGCTTTCAAAACGGCGACAAAGGCATTCGTGATAGTAGGCTTAAGCGATCTCTGTTTCATGGTCGGCGCCGCCCTCGCGGGCCATATTTCGGGTACATTTGCCATATCGCAGATGAGCATTCCTCTGACCGGCCTCGGCGGTCTCGCATTTATACTTCTCATGATAGGGGCGATCGCGAAGGCAGGTTCAATGCCTTTCCACACGTGGATACCCGACGCCGCTATAGACGCGCCTCTGCCCTTCATGGCGTTCCTGCCCGCGGCGATCGAAAAATTGGTAGGCATATATTTTCTCGCGCGTCTTTCGCTCGATATCTTCAGATCGGACTCGCATTCATGGGCGAGTACCCTCATGATGTCGGTCGGAGCGATAACGATAGTGCTCGCGGTCGCGATGGCATTGATACAGAAAGATTATAAGCGTCTGCTTTCATATCACGCTATCAGCCAGGTGGGCTATATGATATTAGGTATCGGCACGCTAGTTCCGGCTGGGATCGTCGGTGGCCTCTTCCATATGCTCAATAATTCATTATACAAATGCTGCCTCTTCCTGACCGGCGGCTCAGTAGAGAAACAGGCCGGCACCACCGATCTCAACAAATTAGGCGGCCTCTGGAAGAATATGCCGGTCACATTCGCCTGTTTCGTCATAACCGCTCTTTCGATATCGGGAGTCCCGCCGTTTAACGGGTTCTTCTCAAAAGAACTTGTATATGACGGAGCGCTTGAACGGGGATGGATATTTTATTTCGCCGCCGTGGCAGGCTCTTTTCTGACGGCAGCGTCATTCTTAAAGTTAGGCCATGCGGCATTCCTCGACAAGCAAAGGTCGGAGTTGAAAGCGGTCAAAGAGGCGCCGGTATCGATGCTCGTCCCGATGGTAGTTATCGCGGTGATATGCGCCGCATTCGGGTTGTGGAATTACATTCCGATAAACAGGCTGATAACCCCGTCCGTAGGTGAGCGCTGGCTCGAAGGCAGGACGTTCACGAGCTTTCCGGCGAATACGATGCTCGTAGTCGTTACTATAGCGGTATTGATAGCGGCTTTATTGAATCATCTCTATGGAGTAAAAAGGAACGGCTCAGGGCTCAAGGCCGCGGACCACATATACAATGCGCCGGTGCTTTCAAATATCTATGAGAAAGCCGAGAAGAGGTTCTTTGACCCGTATGATATAGGATTAAGAGTGGTGAATGCGGTATCCAAAATAGCCTGGGCGGCGGATAAGGCCATAGACTGGGTCTACAACGATCTGTGCGTACAAGTTTCATATGCCATTTCTGCCGCGGTAAGAAAGACGCAGAACGGTAGTTACGCCAGATATATAATCCTGGCGGTCTCGGGCGCCGCGCTCGTGATAGCGTTCCTGGTAAGGGGGATAAATTAGATGCCGTCGCTGCTCATATTATTGCCGCTCTTCGGTATAATAATATTGAATCTGCCGATCGGCCGCATCATGAGGAAGCTGGCATTCGCTTTCGCGTTCTGCATCTTTGTGATGCAGATAGCGCTCGCGATATTCCATTATCCCGGGCTCTGGGCCAGCCGGCTGCATGCGCTGGATACTTTCTTCAACGTCAAGTTCTACATCGATCACTTAAGCTTCATCGTCCTGTTAGCTATAGGCATAGTCTCGCTGACGAGCCTCTTGGTGAGCCATAGCACCATAAGCGACGAAGGGATGAGGTTCAATTTCATAAACCTTCTTATAATAGCGTCGTTGGGCATGTGCGGCATAGTCATGGTGAGGGGCATATTCTCGTTATATGTATTTTTGGAAGTGGCCGCGGTCTCCTCATTCATATTAATAGCCATGGAGAGGGATAAGCTTGCCCTCGAGGGCGCGTTCAAATATATAGTGATGTCCGCTATCGCTACCGTGATGATATTGTCATCGATCGCATTGGTCATACTTACGGTCGGCGATACGTCGTTCGACGCGATAAGGACGGCGCTCGGCTCCTCGCGCAACCTCTTTGCCGTCAGATTGGCCATGGGCTTATTCGTATGCGGCCTTTTTATAAAAGGCGGCCTGGTCCCGTTCCACGGCTGGCTTCCCGACGCGTATTCCCAGGCCCCCTCTGCCGTATCGGTCCTTTTAGCCGGCATAGTCACAAAAGTTACCGGCATCTATACACTGATACGTCTCGTCACTTCCGTATTCGGTTACACGGAAAATATAAAAGGCGTGTTGATGCTCGTCGGAGTGATCTCGATACTCTTCGGCGCTTTTGCCGCGCTCACTCAGAGCAATTTCAAACGTATGCTTGCATATTCCAGCATAAGCCAGGTCGGATATATACTGGCCGGGCTTGGCACCGGCTCTGCACTCGGCGTGGCCGGCGCGATATTCCACTTCTTCAACCACGCTATATTTAAATCTCTTCTATTCGTGAATTCCGCGGCCGTCGAGAAGTCCACAGGAACGGTCAATATGGACGAGATGGGCGGACTATCGGAGAGGATGCCGGTCACCGGAGCTACGTCGATGATAGGGTTCCTGTCGACGAGCGGCATACCGCCGTTCGCGGGCTTCTGGAGCAAATTGATGATAATAATAGCGCTATGGGCCTCCGGGCATTACGCGTATGCCTCGATAGCGGTCCTTGCGAGTGTGCTGACACTCGCGTACCTGTTGACGATGCAGAGAAAGGTATTTTTCGGTAAATTAACGCAGACTCTTCAGAATATAAAAGAGGCGGGCTTCTCATTTTCCGCCGCCTCCATAATGCTGGCTTTGATAACCGTAGGTGCCGGGATATTCTTCCCGGTCATCTTTAATATTTACTTTGCGCAATTTATAAAATGACCATGGATAGCATACTACTGATAGCGGTAATTCTGGCGGCGCTCTGGACCGTAATGACGAGGAGCCTTTTAAAGGCGGCGCTCGGCCTCGCCGTGACGAGCGCGATAGTGGCGGTCATGCTCTTCAACTTCGATTCACCGCTTGCCGGCGTCTTCGAGCTCTCTGTCTGCGCCGGGCTGATCACAGCGGTATTCATCAGCGCGATAAGCCTTATGAGACCGCTCACCCATAAAGAGACGATAGAGCTGTCAAAAAAGAGGATAAAGAGGTACTGGCCTTTGCCTATAATAATGCTTATAGCAGGCTTCGTCTTCTTCAGGTCGACCTTCCTTACGGGCCTTGGCGTCCCGGCGGAAGCGGTGAAGTCGGACGTGCGCGGCGTATTATGGAGCTCGATGGCGCTCGGCCTTTTCGGGCAGATGGTGATAGTCCTCGCGGGCGTATTCGGCACGGTTATTTTATTCAAGGAGAAAGATAAGAACAAATGATTCCCGTTAGACCTCTTCAAAATATAGTATTATTTTATCAAGCTGTATATCAAAATAACTTATTTAGAATGTTGTTAATGCATTGGTCGGGAGGTCTAACGGGATGATAGCTGTAATAATAATGTTATTCATCGCCGGTTTATACTGCATTCTCGTCACGCGTAATCTGATGAGGGTGCTGATAGGGATCGAACTTCTGATGAAAGCCGTGACCCTGCTTCTGATAGCGGCAGGTTACGTGGCAGGCCGGACCGCTCTCTCTCAGGCGGTCGTCATAACATTGATCGTCATAGAAGTAGTCGTGATGGCCGTGATGGCCGGAGTGATATTGAGCATATACAGGCATACGGGCTCTCTCGATACCGGCAACTTGAAGAATTTAAAAGGATAAAAAGAATATGAACTATTCGATCCTGTTAGCGCCGCCAGCCGCTTTCATCATAGTGCTGGCGGCTATGCTTATGCTGTCGAGCTTATTGTCGCGCCTTTCCTATAAGACGAAGGGCGATGAAGCCTCGTCGACAAAAGCCTATGCCTGCGGCGAAGACGTGCCGACAAGCATGATACAGCCGGATTACAGTGCATTCTTTCCTTTCGCTTTTCTCTTTACGATAATACACGTCGTCGCGCTGGTTGTAGCAACCGTGCCTCTCGGGTCCACCGGTTCGTTAACGATGGCCGTTATTTATGTAATAGGCGCGATAACGAGCCTATTCATACTATTCAGGAGATGATATTCATATGGGAGTGATCAAAAAAATAGTCAACTGGTCGAGGCTCAAGAGCCCGTGGCTACTGCATTTTAATACGGGCGCCTGCAACGCCTGCGATATAGAGATAGTGGCAGCGTTGACGCCCAGGTATGATATCGAACGTTTCGGCGCGCAGCTTAAAGGCACGCCCAGGCACGCGGATATACTGGTGTGTTCGGGGCCGGTCACGAAGAAGATAACACCGCGCTTGAAAAGGATCTACTGCCAGATGCCCGAGCCGAAGTTCGTAGTCGTGGTCGGGACATGCGCCTGTTCGGGTGGGGTCTTCGACGGCTGCTACAATGTCGAGTCCGGGATAGACGCTGTATTGCCGGTGGCGGCATATATTCCGGGCTGTCCGGCAAGCCCCAAGGCGATAATAGACGGCGTGGTAAAACTGCTCAAGAGCTTAGAGGAGAAAGAGGCTTGATGACCAAAGAAGAGAGGATACAGAGCGATCTGATAGTCAAGTTCCCGTTCCTGGACGGCAAAGTAAGGGTCCAGAGAGCGCGCCGTATCTATACGGATCTTCCAAAGGAACGCCTTGAGGACCTGCTTAAATATGCGATTAGTGAGATGGATTTTGTCTTTCTCTGCACGATGACGGGCCTGGACGAAGGAGATAACCTCTCTTTCATCTATCACCTGACAAGGCAGGATGGGGTGATATTGAGCCTTAAGATAAGTGTTCCCAAGACAAACCCTGTTATAAAGACGGTAACCGGTTACTTCAAGGGAGCCGAAATATACGAAAGAGAAGTGATGGATCTGTTGGGCGCGAAAGTAGAGGGCCTTCCCGAAGGAAAGCGTTATCCGCTTCCGGACGATTGGCCGCAAGACGAACATCCTCTGCGTAAAGACTGGAAGAAAAAATAATATAATGAGAGATACTTCGGCAGCTAAAATGCTTCCATAGGTCGCATTTTTTAACGCTGCCTCAGTATCAATTTTGCTTCGCAAAATTGAGGAGAAAAAATGCATAAGGTAATGATACCTATAGGGCCGCAGCATCCGGCATTGAAAGAGCCGGAGAGTTTCCTGATAGCCTTGAAAGGCGAGAAGATAACGGATTTTGCGGTGAGGCTCGGTTATAATCACCGTGGAATAGAAAAAGCATGCGAGGAGAGGACATATATACAGGATATATACCTTACTGAGCGCATATGCGGGATATGTTCGCATACGCATTCTACAGCATTCGTTCAGGCGGTCGAGGAGATAGCAGGCCTTGCGATGCCAAAGCGGGCGCTTTACATAAGGACGATAATCGGAGAGCTTGAAAGAGTGCACAGCCACCTCTTGTGGCTCGGCGTCGCCGCGCACGAGATAGGATTCGATACTTTGCTTATGTATACTTGGCGCGACAGAGAGATAGTCATGGACCTCCTGGCGGCAGTGACCGGCAACCGCGTGAATTACGGTATAAATACGATAGGCGGAGTGAGGCGCGATATCTCGCCGGAACAGACAAAAGATATTCTCTCCGGCCTGAAGAAGCTCGAAGAGAGGACAAAATATTACATAGACGTGGCCACCAAAGAAACTACGATCATAAAGCGCCTTTCGAATGTGGGCGTCCTGTCAAAGAAGAATGCGCTCTCTCTCGGCGCCGTCGGGCCCACCGCCCGGGCCTCGGGCGTTGACAGGGATACCAGGCGCGACGATCCCTACGCCGCGTATAATGAGATCGATTTTAAAGTGATCACGGATGATCACTGCGATGTTTACGGAAGGACTCTCGTGCGCTGCGGGGAGCTTATGGAATCTTATAAGATCCTCAGGCAGGCACTTCAAAATATGCCCGAGGGCCCGCTTACGGTGAAAGCTCCCCGCAAGATCCCCGCGGGCGAAGCTGTGAGCCGTTACGAAGCGCCGAGAGGCGAATGCATGCACTACGTCAGATCGAACGGCACTGAAAAGCCCGAAAGAGTGAAAGTGAGGGCGCCGACTTTAGCCAATGTGCAATGCGTCGCGAAGATGCTTGAAGACAGGCAGCTCGCCGACCTGCCGATAGTGATAGCCGCGATAGACCCGTGCTTCTCATGCACCGACAGGCTCGTGGCGGTGAAGGAAATAGGTTCCAGGAAAAGAATAATGAAATGGGACGAGCTGCGCGAATACGGCATCCACTGGTATCAGCATCAGGGCGTAGACTTTACGGAGTTGAACAAAAGATTAAAGAGAAAGATGAAATAACTAAAAATGGCGATAACGTTATTCCAGATGCTGGTATTTCCCGGGTTTCTATTCTTAAGCTTCTTCGGCCTCGCCGCGGAATATTTTGACAGAAAACTGCACGCCCGTCTGCAGAACAGGGTCGGCCCTCCGTGGTTCCAGCCGCTGGCCGACTTTATAAAACTCGTCTCAAAGGAAGACGTGATACCGGAAGACGCGAACCCGAGGATGTTCAAGATGATGCCTATATTTGCGCTCACCTCGACGGTAACGGCCTTCTTCTACATACCTTTGTGGCGCCATGCGGGCCTCTATTCATTCACGGGCGACCTGATAGTCGTCTTGTATCTCTTGACGATACCAACACTCGCGTTCTTTCTCGGCGGATGGTATTCGACATCGTTATATTCGAAGATCGGGGCCGTGCGTTCAATAACGCAGTTATTCGCTTATGAAGTACCTCTATTCGTGAGCATTTTATCTCCGGCACTCCTTGCCGACACATGGTCATTGAAAGGCATGACGATATTTTATGCCGCCCATCCATGGTACTGGATATTTAATTTACTCGGGTTCTTCGTATCGCTGGTGGCGCTTCTGGGAAAACTGGAAAAGGTACCGTTCGATATCGCCGAGGCCGAGACAGAGATAGTCGCCGGCACTTTTACCGAATATTCTGGCAGGCTCATGGGGCTCTTCAGGTTAGGCCTCGACGTTGAGGCGATAGTGGGCTCATCTCTTCTGGCCGCGGTCTTTTTACCGTTCGGCCTGGCGCTGCCCGCCGGCTTGGGGTTCGTGGTATATCTGGCGAAGGTATTATTCATAATAGCTTTATTGACGCTCGCGCGCACCGTATTCGCGCGATTAAGAATAGACCAGATGATGGAGCTCTGCTGGAGATACATAGCGCCGATGGCTTTTCTGCAGCTATTGATAGTTTTGGTCATCAAAGGAGTATTTTTAAAATGATCAGGCCCGGAAAGATGATAAAGCAGGTCTTGCAGTCCATATTCAAAAAACCTGCTACGACCAGATATCCGTTCTTCAAATCAGAGCCCCCCAAGAGTTTCAGGGGCAAGCTCAAATTCTATCCCGAGCGATGCATAGGATGCAAATTTTGCATGAAGGATTGCCCGTCGGGCGCGATAACTATCATAAAGGCGGGCGAAAAGCAGTTCGAGTGTGAGATCGACCTGGCCAAATGCATATACTGCGCGCAGTGCGTGGATTCGTGCCCCAAGAAGGCCCTCGAAGCGACAAACGAATTTGAACTTGCGTCGCTGGACCGGGACAAGCTGAAAGTGACATTCCGTGGAAAGCCTTCTTAAGGAATTGACAGCCGGGCTTAAAAGCGCTAAGCGCGTGGCCGTTATCGGCATAGGCTCGGAATTGAGGGCCGACGACGCGGCAGGCGTCCTATTGGTAAGATCGCTGGATAGGAACAGAGCCGGGAAAAGAGATCTCGCCGGCAAAGGCCCTGAGTTGAAGGCTTTTGACGGCTCCACCGCTCCGGAAAATATTACAGGCGAAATAATAAGATTTAAGCCGACGCACATTATTATGGTGGATACGGCCGAGATCCGGCAAAAGCCAGGCGCCGTGCTCTTATTAGGCGCCAAGGACCTGGGCGAAGGCGTATCATTCTCGACGCATAAACTTCCGGCGAAAGTATTGGTAGATTACTTTATAAAGTCATTGAAATGCAAAGTGCTATTCATAGGCATACAGCCTAGGACAATAGCGTTCGGCAAGGCGGTCTCAAAGGAAGTGAAAGATTCGGTAAAAGAAGTTTCAGCTGCTATAATAGGCGCCGCAAAGGCAAGAGTGTGAAATGGATAGGATCCCTCTATTTAAGCGCGTAAAAAATATCGTCCTGGGGAAGGCGCACGATATCCGCGACCCGAGCATCTTCCACAGGCTCTCCCTGATAGCCTTCTTTGCATGGATAGGCCTGGGCGCCGACGGATTGTCGAGCTCATGTTACGGTCCGGAAGAAGCTTTCCGCGCGCTCGGCAGCCACATATTCTTAGGCATCTTCGTCGCTTTGGCTACCGCCGTAACAGTATTCGTAATAGCCTCGAGTTACTCGCATATCATAGAACTATTCCCTACGGGCGGCGGAGGGTATCTCGTAGCGAGCAAGCTTCTTTCACCGTCCGTCGGCATGATATCCGGATGCGCGCTCTTGATAGATTACATGCTTACCATCACGCTATCCGTGGCGAGCGGCGCCGACGCCATCTTCAGTTTTTTGCCGATAGAATTCTATCATTTTAAATTACTCTTTGCCGTTTTGGGGCTCCTGCTCTTGATAGTCCTCAATATGAGAGGCGTTAAGGAATCGGTCATACCTCTGATACCGATATTCATCACGTTCCTCTTAACACATCTTTTTATAATTCTTTACGGCCTTATAAAACATTCCGGAGATTTTGGTGCGCTGGCCGGCAATATATCGGCGGATGTCCATAATACTCGGTTGGAGCTTGGCACGTTCGGGATGTTCCTTCTGATCATGCGCGCATACAGCATGGGAGCGGGAACATATACGGGCATCGAGGCGGTGAGCAACGGCCTTCCCATATTGCGCGAGCCGAGAGTGGAGACCGGCAAGAAGACGATGAGATATATGGCAGTCTCCCTCGCTGTCGTGGCCGCCGGCCTCATGGTAGGATATCTTCTTTTCGGTGTCAACCACCAGCCTGGCAAGACATTCAGATCGG
>Ga0209777_10008177_pt1 | contig 11493 bp, 10 predicted proteins | sample FrelakmetHBP12HB_FD_187147 | JGI IMG/M metagenome (GOLD analysis project Ga0209777, IMG submission 187147) | Freshwater lake sediment microbial communities from the University of Notre Dame, USA, for methane emissions studies -HBP12 HB (SPAdes)... | ecosystem: Environmental > Aquatic >...
GAGCGCCGAGTACCTTGTGGAAGAAAAGGTAGATCAAAAACCCTCCGTAATCAGTTTAAAGCCGGATAAGGCAAGTCCGCAACCCCAAGGTACCCAGATCATCTGGACTGCCAAGGCATCCGACCCAGAGGATGACACAGTACTTTACCAGTTCTGGCTCAAAGGGCCGTCAACCGATGAAGTGTGGTCTCCCATGACTGAATGGACAACTAAAAACGTCTGGACGTGGAAAACCTCTCCCTCGGTGACAGGCATATACGGGATCCAGGTGTGGGTGAGAGATGGCTATCATGCCGGCGCTGAGGGAAAAGACGACTTCAAGAGCGCCAGCTTCGTTATAAGGCAGTTTGTTGCCTGAATGGATGCCAGCTAATGCGTTGAATCAGATGGCAAGGAGACGATGCTTTAGTTCCGGAATGCGCCATCATCGACAAGGCCAGATCGTCCCCATTAATAGAAGCGATAAGCAATCCCGCTTCCGCTCGGCTATAAATTCCAAGATCAATGATAGGATTCCTATTTACCTTAGGGAAGAACTGATGATGCAGGTCGCATCCAGTGGAAATAATCCCAGAGAAAAAGATCTGATCAAGGAGCGATGGCAAGGGGAGGGGGGATTTGGCTGGAGAGGTTCTGCCTGAATGAGCCAAGGCTTTAGACCGAACCTTTGGTCCAAGAGGCTTCTAGATACCCTCCGGTTCCTGGGTGGGACAGCAGTCCAGTCCTAGCTCGGATCGCACATTCCTTGATCAAATACCTTACCAACCCGGATATTACTTCGTGTTTCTGTAATTATGAGACAGTGGAAAGAAAACATCAATCACATTCGCTCTCCCCCATCGCCGCACTCTTATCCTTCTCAGCCTAAACATGCTAACCTCTGGGAGAAGATGTCTCCATCTGGGGCCTTTTTAGGGGAGGCTGAGCATGTGGATCTTTGACTCTTACCACAGGGGTCTTAGCAGGCGCGTCAGAGTTAGATGCGGGCTATTATGGGAGGTCTGCTGGAGTGGCTTGGTGGGAGGCAGAGTTTGTTTGTTCTCATATGGAGCCTGAGAAATGGCTTAGGTTAAACGATAGCGGATAATCCAGAATTAAAGCTTACGAAAAGGCAAAAAAACCTGCAAAACAAGCTTCATGAAAAAAGTGCCCAAAAATATGACAAACCAGATCGGTAATTCTTCATCGATAATATCCGATGGCTCATGATTGTCTTTGCAGTCATGACCCACGCAGCGGTGACTTATTCGACCTTCGGGATGTGGTGCAATTTTGAGCAGCTAGCTCTGAACACCGGCTCTAATCCTTCAGCTTGCTTTGTGTAATTTATCTTTAACGAAATGGCAATTGAATTGTGCAAAATGCCGTAACTTCTACTTGATCCATTTCAGTATCTTGACCTCTCTTGGCTTGGGGGCAGGAGTCTCGCTTGGGTAGCCGAATATGAGCGGAGCGACCAGCTCATGATCCTCAGGTATCCCTACCTCGGCCAGCAGCTTGGGGTCCTGGTTCAGGAAGGCTGCAAAACCAATGAAGCAACTGCCTAAACCAGCCTGGTAGGCTGCCAGGAACATGTTCTGTGCGGCAAGGCCGCAATCCAAAAGATTTATTGTCCTCCACTCCTTATCCTTCTTAACGCTGATTAAGATGAGCAGCGGAGCGCCATAGAACACAACATCTTTTTCCGATTTGAATGCCGCTTGGAGGTTCTCCGGCAAGGGCATAGTCTTTATTACCAGCTCCTTCGTCCTTCTGGACAGCTTATTGATGATCTTCATGCTCTCTACGATCGTGAAACGCCATGGCTGGGAGTTCATACCTGAGGGCGCCCATACTCCGGCTTCCAATAATTTATCGATGACTGTTTTGGGCACTGCCTTATCTTCGAACCTTCGAATGCTTCTCCTTCCCATCAAACAGGCGTCCAATTCCATGTGGGATATTATCTTCACCGATGTATTTAACATTATTCAGGAAGACCTTCTTTCGGCTCTTGATGCTTGATCCTGACAAGTAAATTTCTGCCTAAGATGAACTCAAAAATCTTCGATAGCAGCGCGTCATGCGCGGAACGGTTCAAGATGCCACATTCGTAGAAGCAGATCCTGGAACGTCAAAGACACTGCGCGGAGCCAAGGCTAAATCCCGTAGTAGCAGAGATGGAAACTAGTTCAAGAAGAATAATGAAACGCGTTTCTTAACAAGATAATTTAAAAATTCGCTAGAGTATAAGCTTTTGCATAAGCTTTGTCGTAGATTTCTCATCGAAGTCCGGCTATTAGATCAAGAAATATAGAAAACTCGGCAGATTGATTTTAGGATTTTATGTCAGATGTTTAGGATATGATTTGCTTGTCCTATGATATTCTTAAAAAAGATATTTATACTAGAATATCCTAATAGGTGCTTAGGAAAAATTGAACTGTAAGAGGGAGAAAAATTGATGAGGGTCTTCCTATTCGCAACCTTGATCTTGATACTCAGTCAGGCTATAAGTTCAGGATACGATTTCGGAACAAAAGTTATGGCGAACGATATTGATATGGGGAAGCCCCTTTTTGATTTGCCCGGAGGATGGACTATTGGCTTTTGGGATACCACGGGAACACACAGATATGACCAAGCTGATCCGGTATACCTGCATCAAGCTAGGTGTCGTAATAGTATGATAGCCGCTAATGATGTAAGGCTGAATTCTATCGGTAATCATTGCCCGGGATCAAAGGTAACATTCGAAGATATCGATATGAACAAGCCGCTAACTCCGCTGCCTGCAACAATCAACTACCTAAATTTATATGGCAGTTCGGCATACGATCTCGATGATCCAGTTTATCTGCATCAATATTATTGTGGTGCAAATAATATCGATGCTATGCAAGAACAAAATGCTGATGAGTCTAGTCATAAACGCCATGATGAAAAAGCTGACCCTCTTAGAATTGAAGATTTTGAGATACGGCTTCCGCATGGCGGTGGGATTTCCGTGCCTGGAGTAAGATGTATTGAATTTTCCGATGGCTACCAACTGCTAGTATCGGACATATCGGACATAATAATTGACTCGGTTCCCAGTAGAATTAGTATGTGCCGGGAACCGAAGGTTGAAGTCATTCATGGTATAAAGGCAAATTACTATCATATTCTTGGTACGTGGCTCGTCAAAATAGCTCCAGCCAAAAAAGATTACCAGTTCTCCAATGAAGTTGATCGTGATTATGACAGCAACCTTGCTCCGATGACAGCTTTCATTTGCACTAACGATATCAGATTGAGCCGCATCGGGAACCTGAGCCCAGGAACAAAAGTAGTGGATCTCGATCTCGATCAAAGTAAAATTCTTGCGATACCAGACCTTGCGAGATTTCTCGAAGAAGCTAGAAACACGGCAAGAATCAGATTTATGGATAAGAATGGAAATGGTGAATTCGACTATCCAGACGATGTATACTTAAATTATCCTTCAGGAAGGACCGGAGATGGTGTGGTTGTGAATAATGTTCGTCTCACACTAGTCAATGCATCTCCCGGTCCTTAGTTCTTGAAGGCAATTATGATCCCAAATAATCTGGGAATTCATTGCCTTCAGCCTCTAGGCAGTTTGCAAACGCCCTCTTAAGGGGGCGCTCGCAGCTTTGTTGGCTCTTGTGGGATCGCGTATGAGCTTTGCAATAGGCTTTGTCCTAGCTCTTGATCCTCATCGAAAGGGATAGCTAAGCATTCCAGCTCTTGGCTAAGTTCATTAGGCACTGACATTGTCTGCAGGAATTTGATTGATAAGCCAATCTTGCCAAGAATAAAGCTTTGCTTCATAACCCATGAGTTCCAGAGCAAACCACATAACTGAAGCTTTGATGCCCGTGTCCGTGAACACTACTACCGGCCTGTTTCTGTCCAGACGATAGAATACGTTTTTCAAAGCAGTTTCGTTTTTGATTGAGCGGTTATCAAGCACGCTGTCGTACGGAATGTTCATGGCTTCGGGTATTGAACTTGTGTTAAACTCCAGTGATGGCCTGGCATCAACAATCTGAGCCTTGTCGCTCTTCACGTACGGATATGATGCAATAAACTCAGATGTGAACTTAGACGTGTATTTCGTAATTGGTCTGACTGCAGACTTGTTAGTGGTTAGAATCCCTGCTCGGCTCCAATCCTCTATGGTTCCATCCAAAATTTGGATGTTTTCATGTCCCAAACACTTCATCATCCAATAGACGTATGTCGCAAGAGCTGGACCGCCACCACAAGGCATGCACTCACCATAGACTACTAGACTGTCGTTAGAAGATATTCCTGCATCTCCAAGGATCTTGGATATCTCGGGCACGGACTTCAGAAGCCCCGCACTGCGAGTAAAGCTAGTATAAGGAATTACCACTGAGCCATTTATGTGCTTCGTCGAGTTCTCGCTGATGTCAAGCAATACATCGCGATTGGCGACCCCTGAGATTGGTATGAGCCTCATCATGAACGAAGGGCTCCTTTCAGGAGCCACCTTGTTCTTTTCCATGCTATCGGCAGAAATACTCTCATTTTGGACAAAAGTGTCGTATGACAAAATAGTCAGCACTGTAAATATCGCGGCAAATATGCCTAGCAGCCAAAACTGCGATTTAGTCAATCCCATAATCCAACACCATTCAATTTTATATAAAGAAAGATACTAATTTTAGTCACCCCCCCATGAGTTCGAGTTCTCCTATGTATCGCCCCATATATATTCTGACTGCAATGTTATAGGATTACGATCCAGCATCAAGTGTCATATATAGATTGATTAAATAATTATACATGACTAAACTAATATTGCAGTACCGAATTCTAAGTCGATTTTAGCTTAGTTGAACATTCGGCCAATTTCACTCTCACAGACAGCTCCCAGCAAACATGAGTTGCGATCCTAATCCATCTCAACCATTAGCCTCCTTTAAATTATGTCATCCATGTCAGGGGAGGGCATAGAAAATCTACTTGAAGACCTGCATGGTTATCTCCTGCTCCGGGAGCCAAAGGTTGACCATAATCATTGGCTCAAAGGGGCCTTGCATCCTTCCTGCATGACCATCGAATCACGTCCGAGCCTCCAATGTTGGCTGGCTCATCTGCGCTCCTTGAATAAATTGTTACTATGCATTTTTATGGTCTAATTGTTCCAATATTTGCTCACGAATTTCTTGAAGAAACGCAATTACCTCATCTAAATTTTCAAGTCGTTCCTTTAAGGCTATCTCTTTTGGATCTATGAAAATTCGAGGCCCTTTGAAAGGCTGCGCCATCCATTTCATCTCCTGCCGCAATTTTCTAAATAATTTCGAAATAAATCTTCCGTCTCATCACGCAAAGTTCTCGTGAGACTTGGCACGCTGACTAATTCCTCTATCTTCTGGCCCATCTCACTTTTTATCAGATAATTAACCTTCGAATCAAGATACATTCAGCACCTCTTTTGAATCTCTATGACCCTCAAGCTTGTGCAATCTTCTAGCTTAATCTAAATTTCTAAAATAATTACTTTTCCAGCAATTGAGGTAGATGGTCGTATGATAGATTTAACAGAGACTATCGAAGAGGAGCTTTGGTGCCGACAACAAATATTACCTTCCTTGCACCAAAGTATCGAATCGGAGGAGGATCTAAATTCGGAATCCATGCACGCCGTCAATTGTCTGCAAGTTTCTCGATTGATTTGTCCTTGTTTCACAATTCCCATCAATTCTTGCTTCATATTTCTCACTCATTTTCTCTCATAATAGGTGTTATATCTTTCCTTATTAATTGGAATTATTCTTCATAAACCGTCATGATCATTGGGATCATGCCGCTGGGATGGAAAAGCATGTGCAACATACAGCATTAATTATGCTGTATAGGGGGTAAAGCTGTTTATAAAACCTCCAATTCCTGGATACCTTAAGTAAGTCAAGTATTACTAGTAAACAAGTGTGGGGTCCCCGTCCCTCGCGTCAATTTCGGTTGCACTTTCTCCCAGTTCGATTAGCAAATTCAAGGTTCTTACTATAAGAAAAATTCTCGATACTTTAGCGACAACCCCTGTTACCTTTTCGCATCTAACATGCTGCAATTTTTTCACCTAATAAATTGGCATGAATGATATATTCAAATAGAAGAGTAACAAAGAGAGACCAAGGATCTCAAAGGGGATAACTCGTGTTCACAGGATGGATTTATCTGAAGGGTAGTATCATCATTGCGGTCCTAGTTGTTATCCAGGGATTGGCTGCGATTGCGACAGCATCTAACCCAAACGATGATATAAAGGATTTTTTAGGTTATAAATATACGCTTACAGATGCAAATAGGGCCATCGACAAGAACATGAGCTTCAGCCTCGAGCAGAGCGTTCAGGGCAATGGCTATTTCATGACCAACAAGCACGCCAAAATGGGAAATGCTGAGTTCAAAGATTACGCCCATGGAAGCGGATCCCTTGACAACGAGGCCGTACTGGCCAGCTACGATATGACCATGAAGTCCCATCTGTGGAACAAGGAATGGAACGACTACAACTTGTCGTGCATCCGGTACAAAGATACCACCCACGCTGTGTATTCTCCGACCAGGATCGCATTAGGGACTGGTTACTATGCGATCAACTCACTGAACTATGTCTCTCAGTTGAAGGAAAAAACATGGTTGAAGAATAGGCTCGCAGGCACATCGATGGAGAACGAGGTTGAATACGCCCACAAGCTCGACAAGGATCTCAGCGCAGTTGCGAAGGACTTCTCTAACTTCACATACGATCCAATCTTCAAGAGCAATGCATTCTCCCAGATGAAGATCAAAGAGGACGCAGGTGAAGGCAAGATACACATAAGCATGTTGCAGGCAGCTTCCAATAATGCTGGTACCGCGTTCTCAACAGCAAGCGCGATTAATTCGGCCTGGAAGCATCAGCCAGCTGTTGAGATCGACGAGGACTACTTAGGAACGTACCATGTCGAGAAGAACATGACTCTTGCGGTGCCTTATAGCAAGAGTACGGAACCCCTGTATGAATGGCTGCCTTGCACCTGTAATGCTGGATGGAACAGTATGGTAATTCACGACACAAGGTACCACAGCGCGAAGGGATTCTTCGACTGCACGACCTGCTGGCCATCAAAGCCATGCTCCAATTAAGTCCTAGGAAAGCGGATCTTCCCTAAATTTTCAATTTTTCTGATCTATCAATAGATGTTACCGTTTCTTTTCTAATTGTTCGTATCGACGTAGTTCTTATTTTATATAATTATATGATTAAAACCAGTGTTTAAATGCTACTCCCCCTACATTAGATGACCAATAATTCGATGTAATAGAATTGCAGAATAATTTTGGGCCGAGCATGGTACCATAGGCCGATTCACCATTGTAGATGTGGTTCATACCCAGCCTATTTCAACGACTCTTTAAGGAGGGTGAGTTGGGAGTTTCGATAGTGCCTTGGAGAGATGAATTTAGCCGACGTGGAGATCAGTTCAAGAACTCTGGCTTGGAGATAAATCTCATCCAGAACCCAAATTGCACCATCTATGATTTCTGAGAATGTAACATTAGGCGCTTCAAAGCGAAGTACCAGAAGTATTTAGCATGTAAAAGTTCAATCTATGTGATGTGAGTGCTTCCCATATTTTTTCCCGATTGGAGCCTAGAGTCGCAGAGAGCCCAATGGTGAACTACCTTGACCTTAAGTGTGAACCATACTACATAGTGGCCTCAGTAGAAGTTGGGAACACTACCACGAAGTCAATCCTGACTGCAACAAATATGATAACCGGAAAGACCTACATCGTCAACAAGACTGTAAAAATGACGAGGGATGTCAGGCCACCGAAGCCTGGAGAGGAGATCTTTGCCAAGACCATCAACGGTACCCCTCTGACCAAGGATTCAATAGCTGAGATTGTAAGAGACACCTTGATTGAGAGCCACGAAAAAGCTCGCCTGGACATCAAGACAGACTTACATTTCGTCGTAAGGTCCACGGGTGTGGTGGCGGAGCTCGATTCGCCTGACCAGATTGGAGTTTTCATTCAGGCATTAGCTCAAGGATGTCTCATGGCCGGAGTCCCACCCAGACTCATGACCCCTGCTATGTCCATCGACAACATTATTGATAGATTCAAGCGATATTCTTTGATAGATGGAGTCGTCTTTAACGGCGCAGTCGCATCCTGCTATCCTCCCCAAGGAGCTACAGGATTGGAGATCGTGGCCAATGAGATGGAGGGCGAGCTAGCTACCGCAGGCATAAAGGAAGGCAGCCGATGGACCGACGTGGACTTTCGCAACCCTTGTCTTTCGATGGACTTCGGTACCACCCTTAAGGGCAGAATCACCAGTGAGGAGTTGCCCTATGCTCATACAATAGGGAATATTCTCGGTTTGGCCGGAGCGATTCACGACGCGATAGTACAGGGGACTGGGCTGGTGGACAGGCAAACGGGAGCAAGTCTGGATATCTATGATTCTGCGATGAGGCCGGACTATGGGAAGGATGCGAAAGAATATGCAGATCAGATAACTAAGCTGATCACCGTAGAGAAGGTGCCAGCAGGACGAACAAAGTACGGCCAAGTACCTGTAAATCCTAAAGCAGCAGAATTGAATAACGTAGTCTTGATAGGCTGCGACGCTGGAGTGAATGGGTCCGAATTGCACAAGCTCTCTCTTATCGGCGAAAGGCTGTACACGTCAAAAGGCATCAAATCTCTTTTCGGAACCCTCGACATTATCAGTGCCCACTTGGCACGAAGGCTGGTCGAGGTGGGGATGAAGGAAGGTCTGATAACTAGCAGAACTGCTATAGGCATAACTGGTCGAGCAGGAATAACTGGGAACAAGCCAAGGTTAATCCTGGAAGAAATAGCGAAGCTCGGCCTCTATGATGAGCCTGATAGAAACATTGTCTTCGTCGATGATGGCCTTGCCAGAGGCGCAGCGGTTATGGCAAGATGCATGAACTCTATGGGAACGCCAAAGAATCCCTTAGGAGGACTAAGACTCGGCAAGTGCATCTTGAAGCAAAGAATGGATTACGAATCGAAGAGCGGCCGGCCGCCAATATCACAAGGGATAAGACATCGCGAGAAGCCTCAAGAATACTACAAAGGAGGTCAACCTTAGGACACTACTGGTCTCATATCCAGAACGTAACGAATCAAGCTGAACAAATCTAGAGGACTATGGACAACCCTTAACTGCAGTCCTTCAAATCGCTTAATCCCCTAGTCCTCGTCTCAGTTACCTGTTTATGTAACAATTTATAGCCGCTTTCCCTCCTTTTCCAACAATATCTCGATGGCTCACGCTATAGTTAAATTGCACTTACTTTGCGGAGAGTTCTGAGCTGATATAAGTTATAAGCAATCGCGGTGAATACCCTCTTGACATTGACTCTCTGAACCATGGTTACAAGCACATGAGCGGCTTCAAAGACGGCTTTAATAAATGCAAGCGGCCTTTCCCAAGGTGCTCTTATCCTACTAATCTGTAAGTTTCGCATTATGTCCCGGCTACTCAATGGATGGCCCCTTGTTGCCCTGCAGGCTCCTCAGAAGCTAACTGCGTACGGTCCTCGTGTATGAAATGCGGGGTGAAAAGAAAGGTCCGAGCATCGGGTATGACTAAAGGATTCATGTTCCGCCAAAGATGAGACTCATCACCAAGATTTATACCGAGGCAGCGGATGTAACCTTCAGCATTTGGGCCAACTCTTCCCGCTTCACAGGCTTATGATGTAGTCATCCATTCCAGCGTCAAGACATTTTCCTTATCTCCACGGAGGGGATGGCGGTTATGGCAATTCTCTTCGGTTTGTTATCCCAACGCTTGCGAATCATATGAGTAGCTTTTAATCATTCATATTAGGCATTCGAACGTCAATGAGCATGATATCATAGTGACGGTGCTCCAGGGCGCTCAAAGCCTAGGCCTGAATAGCTGAAAGCTCGTGAATAATGCGCACATCGAGCCATGTGGTGGACGGGATCGAGTCCGTTTCTGGGAACCTCTTTATATTTTAAGCTAACACTTATAAATGAGGTTAGAGCGATGGTAGTAAGCTCAAAGTCGGCGATAGATCTATAGATTTCGCACTACAAGACCAAAACAGGAAGACGTTTAAGCTTTCAGATCACTTGGGAAAATGGGTTCTACTCTCTTTCCATCCTCTGGCATGGACATCTGTCTGTGCCAAGCAGATGAGAGCCTTAGAGGACGGCAAGAAGATTTTTGACTCGCTGAACACTTTAGCCGTTGGGATCAGCATCGACTCCGTCCCTTGCAAGAAGGCCTGGGCGGAGAGCCTTGGTATTGTGAACACATCGCTTCTATCTGATTTCTGGCCTCACGGCGGATTAGCGCAGCTTTACGGAATCTTGAGAGAGAAAGATGGGTTCTCTGAGAGGGCGAACATCCTTGTGGATCAGAAAGGTAGTGTAGCCCTTGTCAGAATATATGATCTGAAGCAACTACCTGACTTAAACGAGATAACTGATCTGCTCAAGAGCAAGTGACCTATCGCGGGCCTTTTGAAGGAATTTGAAGAGGGCTATCGATCCCTAAGCGTGCCAGCCAAGACAAAGGAGTAGAACCAAAACGGCATCTATCAATCGAAAAAATAAATTACGCGACTTCAGCTTTGAACTTGTCAAAGCCTATCTCCTCGATGAACTCTCCCAATCGTTGCTTCTTGGCATGAGCCTTGTAATAGTTGATAACCTTCTCCACTAGGTTCATTGCCTCGTCATCTGATAGGTTCTCTGCCAGGACCTGTCCTATCCTCGGCTTGAGGCCGCTGCATCCGCCCACAAGAACCTTCCAGCCTTTGGATGTTCCGATCAGGCCTAAATCCTTAACCGCTGGCTCAGCACACGAGTTGCCGCAGCCAGATACTCCAATCTTGAACTTCCAGGGAAGCTCCATACCGTGATATCTTTCGTCCAGCTTGAGGCCAACGCCGACAGAATCCTGTTGTCCTCTCTTGCAGAAAGTAGTTCCCGGACAGATCTTAACGCTTCGGACACATAAGCCAATCGCCGCGCCAGGCTTCATTCCCAAATCAATCCAGGCATTGTCGATGTCCTCTGGCGAAATGCCCACGATGGCAATCCTCTGGGCGGATGTTATCTTCAAGACTTTGGCCTGGTACTTCTCTGCCACATCAGCGATCTTCCTCAATCCCGCGGGATCGATTATGCCGCCTGGAATGTGTGGTGCTATTGCGAAGGTCTCCTTATCCCTCTGAATAATAGCGCCCTTTTCGAGTATGTCTTTGGTCATATTTCTACACCTCTTAAATGAAAATTTTAATAATCATTTTCGCTGCAAAGTATTTGAAATATCTGGCTTGATCCCTCGAGCTTCTTGATTTCTATGGAATGGAATCTAAGCATTTCTGCTCTGCCAATCTATCGCTTGGAAGAGTGGTTTTAGCACCTCCGAAGGTATGACTACCACTTCCTCCAGGTTCATGGCCACCCACGA
>Ga0209777_10008178_pt1 | contig 11493 bp, 9 predicted proteins | sample FrelakmetHBP12HB_FD_187147 | JGI IMG/M metagenome (GOLD analysis project Ga0209777, IMG submission 187147) | Freshwater lake sediment microbial communities from the University of Notre Dame, USA, for methane emissions studies -HBP12 HB (SPAdes)... | ecosystem: Environmental > Aquatic >...
TGGGGCTTCATTCATCAGTACTTCGTGGATGCACACGCAGCTCAACATTCTGGAAAGAGGATACGAACAATTACCATGGCGTTTGCCCTTATCGAATTTTACCTTCCAACAGATAGAGGATATCCTGGGAAACAAGTGCAGCTGGCACATATGAAGATAGCATTGGTCAGGAACTGTAGCTATTTCATATCAACTATATTGGTTCTAAAACCCCCCTATTTCGGTTCTGGTGCATCTTCGTGATTTCCTCAAATATTCTACGTTGCAAACTAAATCATAAAGTCACAATAACGCACCAGAATCTTAATTGTAATTAAAGGAAACGACGTGAAATCCAAAATTTCTGGGAGTCTCCGGTTTCCGGAATCGCAGGAAAATCCGGACCGGATCCCCCGGAGGACATCGGTACTATACTCGAAGGTATTGCATTCGGCTCGCGGCAAAAGGCGGGCTCTTTTCATACGGGGGAAATTTTATCCATCGGGCACGAGAAAACGCCAATAGAAGCACATGGCGGGGCTCGTAGTCGATATTGACGAAGAGCGCAACCCCCACAAATCGAACTACCTCCACAGGCAGGTAGTTCTTTATTGTGGGGGGGCAAGCAAATCTTATGGCCGTAGGGTTGAAAAAAATTGCAAAAAATGCTGCATTTGTCTGTTTAAAGTTAGCCATATGGTTCATTATATTGGCATTCACACTTTGGTGTATAGCAAGTGTAGGTGCCCCACAATACGTGGAAACTGCTGCTGTTTCTATCGTATCAGCCGTTATTGGTACAATAGTTTACAAAGACGTCGTTAATAAAATCAAATCTTAAATTCCATTGTTTTATTGATATTCACAGTCAACATTGTATATTTCCTATTAAAAGAATCGACGGAAACTCCAAAAATTCAGGGAGTCTGCGGCATCCGGAACCGAACACCGGACATACATTTTTCGTTTCAAAACAATGAAACATTTTTCATGGGATTATTTGATTTTCGTTCGAAAAAAACGGATAATCAGTGCATCGAGGGAGGTAATAATTATCTCAAACTCGGTCGGTATACAGAAGCGGTTGCCTTGTATGACCAGGCGATTGCCATCAATCCAACTGCTGCCAGTGTTTGGTACAACCGCGGAATTGCCTTAGGCTATCTCAGTAAATATGAAGAATCTGTTGCCTCGTATGAAAGGGCAACTGCCATCAATCCCGATTATGCCGATGCGTGGAGCAACCGCGGGGTCATGCTGTTCAAACTCGGTCAGTATACAGAAGCAGTAGCCTCATGCGACAAAGCGCTTTCCATTAACTCCAATGACGCTATGGCGTGGAACAACCGCGGAAACGCGTTAGATGAGCTCGGTCAGTATACCGAAGCACTCGCCTCTTATGACAAGGCAATTGAAATCAAGCCAGATTATGCCAATGCAAGATTCAATCGTGAAACCACACTTAAAAAACAAATTAATGGAGGAATAAGTGGGGGATCTTCCTGTTACAAATGTGGAAATGTTATTGGCGAAGAAAAACCACATGTGGGTTACCCTGGAGTAACAAAAGGGTCATTTGAAATTACAGATCCAAAACCAATCTGCAAATCTTGTAGGGACAGATTATATGATGATGGACATTCAGAAGAGTTCGCGAAAATTGCCATCTATACGAATGAGAAGAGAATTGATGATGCTATTAAAATTATGCAATCTTTTTTCGATAAAGAAAACGACACACACTGGTACAATCTTGGGAATCTCTATTATAATAAAAAACAATTTTCTGATGCATTAGATTGTTATGATAATGCTCTACTGCTTAATACTCACTATATAAAAGCGTGGTACAGAAAAGGAACAATATTAATTACTAATTCCAATTCGGATGATGCCGTAAAATGCTTTAAAAATGTAATCCTTTTGGATCCACTAAACAGACACAAATGGAATGAGGCTTCGGCTTTTTCAATTATGCTATGTAGCATCTTAATTCATAATCGAACAATTAGCGCTGGTAAAAATGGAAAAGAAACAAATCTTGAAGTTATAAAATGGATCAAAGAATGTGAACTTCCATTCGAGTTTGCCACTCAAGAGGGGTACACTCTAGAAAAATCGGGTATTAATGGTATAGTTGATTACTGGTTTTTAAATTCGAATAAAATTTTGAATCGTCTCGAACCTAAAGCTGCGGATGGGTTCAGTCTTTATACGGATGAAAATCATTACCCGGATGGTCACATATCTCTAAAAAAGAAATAGAGGTCTATTTTGAAAAACCTGATAAAATACAAAGTATCCCGATGATCCACCCTACGTAAAAAAGTCCAGTATATAACTCATATGAGGGGCCGCCAATCGTGGATTCACATGTGTTTAAACTTCCCACTAACATTGGATTTGAAACAGAACCGGATAATTGCGATATGGTTAGAGTTGGATTTGAGGAGCATTGTGATAGCCCTAGATCCCCGGGATTCATGTGATCAGAATATGGTACTGGGTAGACCGGCACTGGGATTGCATATAAAAATAAGATACAGATGATACCGATGACAATCAGAATTTTTTTCATGTGTATCCCTTATAATTTCATACTATAATTAAGGGATTAAGAATTGTTTGGTTTGATTTTCGTTAATGTCAAAAAGGGTTACTTCACCCCGATGCATTTTGATATTTTCTATAGTTTTATTCACCTTTTCTTGTAACCCGGGAGGGAAATCATAAGAAAATCCATCAATTCCCTTAGAATTAGGAATTTTAATTGCAGAGATATTTATTGTTTCAAATCCTGAACCGATGATTATCAGAAAAAAACTCTTTCATTCATCCAAAACGTAGTTAACCCATCATGTTAGAGAAATGTCATCTAGAAACTATGGACTAAATAGAGTTTGGTGATTTGTGAAAATCATTTCAAAAATTAAACGAGTTCTACGAAAAATATGGTGGGGTATTTTTTCAAACCGCCCATATTCAAAGAAATCTAGGGAGCCTAGGAAGCAACGCGTATACCCCGTCCCTGTTAATTCAATAAATAAAACCATTATCGGTAAGGTAAATTATGAACGAAAAAAACGAGGTTTGCCATTAGTTATATTTGATCCATCATTAGAATATCACGCTATTAGTTGGAGTAAACGCATGGCTCATGAAAGACGGTTATTTCATAGTGGAACTATTCTTGAAAATTGTTGCATGGTTTCTGCCAACGGCTCACCAAATTCCATTGCAAAAAGGGCATTTTATTGTTGGAAGGGTAGCCGCCCTCATTGGACTTGGATGATGCATCCAAAAATAGAGAGAGTAGCATTTGGATATTGGATTAACGGGAAGTATGCATATGGAGCGTATGCCTTTAATAATCCATAATCCTAGCACATCCAACCGCATGGTACGATAGCGGAACCAACCCGCATATACACACGCTGAATTTTGGCACCGCATTTGTGTATCGTGTTTTTTATGTAAAAAGATATGATGCACAATTCCGTGGCAGTATTGCGTCTGATTGTGGGTTGGTGTTACCGGATTAGACCTCTGGTAGACACTACGAAAATTTTATTTTTTTTATCCGCTTCGGTTGGATGGGATAGTGAAAATGGAAGTTTGTGTAACTACTCGATTGTAAAAGGTCTCATGCCAATCAAATCAAAAATTAAATTTTTTCATAAAAAGTTTAATATCCCCGAAATACAATTGGCCTATCGTGGGAGTATAGCCAAGGAGGATGGGCATTTTATCGATTTGGAGTTGTGAGAGTGGATTCAACTGAAATGTACAAGTATTTTGTAAAATCTTTTGATGCAATCATCATTGTAATATCTTTTATTTTTTGGTTAATATTCGGGTTTTCTTTATATTCTGTATACACAACATATTCGGCTTTGGGGGGTTCATTATCCGATTTAATTTACATTATCCTTTCTAATTCTATTGTCGACGGAACCAGTTTGTGTCTCTTGTTATTAATTTCTGTTTCAGTTTTTTTCCTAATGGGGTGGATGAATTATGATCTTAATTTGAGATTGCACGGTATTGCTTCTGTGTTATTCATTTACGTTACTTTAGTTCTACTATTCTGCGGAATGATAATGCTCTCATTACCAACAGAACCGAATGTTGTAATTTTAAACTCTACGTCTGTAACTAAAGTCAATTTCATCTATTCCAACTCGTCAGATCCTCTTAATTTTAGTCATATTTTGCCCTCATATGAGTTTGCAAATATTAATGAAAGTCGGGCAGATAATATGTCGATTCCTAATTCTCCACAAAATGAAGCCATAAAAAAATTAGGAAGTGGTGTGTTTGGAAATGGTATCGGCATAATCGGTATAGCATTAGCGCTGTTTGGATTGTTCTTAACGAATCTTGATAAAATTCAAACATCTGTTACACCCAAATCTATGGTAACTAATTATCAAATCAAGACTCTTGCAATGATTTGGATAATCGGGGCATTGATTATTGATTTGGTTATGTTGATTCACATTAAAATTATCGCAATTCTGCCGAATCTGGTCCCGATTTCTCTATTTACGTATGGATTCCTGATTGAAATTATTGGATTAATACTATTGATTTATGGATACTACAAATCTAAGGAATCCCATTCCGACCCACCATCGGAGCCCGCAAAAGTTGAACCTCCGAAAGAATCATTCGAAGAAATTGTTAATAGAATCCATAAAAATTTGACTAAAAAAAATTTATGATATCGAGTGTGCCTCTTATCAATATAAAAAAATATGACGATAATTTAACTCAATTTTATCTATGTTTTTTCCGATTTTTATTTAAGAAATTTTATCTTCAATAAAGAAGAAAAATCAGATGATTTCCGAGATAGTCCTAAAAGAGATTCCTATTGGATTATTTTAATCAGAATTAAAAGTCCCATTGAACATAGAACCCTTTCGAGGTTTGGGTAGGTCATTCATTTACATTTTGGACAGAATTGTTCAATTGTGTCTATTTTTTTCTTACTCGCCGACTTACGAAGATGCAAATTTGGGTTTTCTCCATTCATCATTTTACATATTGTATTATCGAAGGCCCTTTTTGATAACTGGTACATTGAGCCCCTAGCACCAATAAATTGACAATTAATTGCAGAAAGGCATTGCCCAAAAGTTAAAGCATTTCTAATATTTTCTTCGGTAAAAAAGTCAGATGCGGAGTTATTTTTGTATTTATGCATATAATGAATGAAACCTGCACTACACCAATCTCCAGCACCTGCGGCATCAATAAAATTGCTCACATGAAAAGGTAGCAAATGCTCCCATTTTTTATTTTTTAATTGATATTGTAACCCGTTTGCCCCCATTGTCTCAATCAGCAAAGGTGTTTCTAGATCAGCCAATCTCTCGATAGATGAATTATTTGTTTTTTCATCAGAAAATTTTATAACATCAGCAGTTTCGTAACATTCCTGATATTTTCTCTCATTCTTAATTTTTGGAGGCTCAAAAAACACAAATGCTCCTCTTTTTTTATATTTTTTTGCTAATTCAATAGAGCTCGGTGAAACTCTATCAAAATAAAAAACATCTGTTTCTAGTGTATTGGAAAACCGGGAACGGATTTCTCGTAATGTCATTGGTTTAAATCGTGGTAGGAACGAACCACAAACCGGACATTTCAAACTAAATATATGTCCATTTGCTCCACTTCGACGTTTTCCAAGTTTTTCAATAATGATTGGGGTCCCGCTAGAATCATCTAAACTGATATTTGAAGTATCGACGCCCCATTTTTTAAGGTCGTGGATAATCATCTTTCCAGAAGAGTCATTTGCTATCTTTCCAATAGGAATAGAATTCCAGCCTAAATAAGCTAATATAGTTAATACATTACAACAGGATCCACCAGCATGTGTGAGGGGCCTCGACTTTTGAAGATCATCTATGATTATATCTAGAGTAATAAGCCCTATTCCTACACATGAGTTGCTCTTATGGCTTTTAGAAAGCATGAGCTCACACTCACTTCCTTTCATCATGATACAGTAGTAGTGTATACAAATCAGATTTCCTATTCAAATCAAAAAGTCTCTCTGGTGTTTTTATATCGTAGCCATCGGCTTCAATATTAATAATTCCAACACTCATGTTTTGTTTTAGCAGATCATAAGCTGCGAGAAGCGCACCAAGCGAAATTAATTTACTCGAATCAGATGAAATTGCAACCCTGCACTTTCCTAAAGGAGCTAATACTTTTGTATGTTCGCGAACCAAATAGAAAATTTGTCTATATGCATCAAAAGGGTTACTTTCGTCAGCATACATCACATTTTTTGGTTCAACGTTCCATTCATCGAATAACAATTGATGATATTCAGAAATTATATCGTCACCTCTTCGGGGGTTGATTGAGGGGGAAGGTAAAATTGGATAAATTTCATCAGGTTTTCTCCATTTGTGGATATTCTCAAGTTGGATTTTTTTATGTTCCCCCAGAATAGGGATCCAGATATATGGAATCTCCGCTATAGCATATCTTTCCAGTTCTTTCGCGTATCCTCGCATCAATTTTGGATCTTCATCAATTCCCGAATCTTCAATTAGTTCATCTAATTCAGTATTTTCGGAAACAATTGTAAAAAAATTTGGTAGATCTTTTTTAGGCAGTTTTTCTTCATTTTCAAGAAGATGTAATATTTTTGCTATTAAGGAGAAATACAATCCTTTGGGCATTGCACTTATGTCAACAATGATATCTGTAAAATCCTGAATGTTCTCGAAATTTCCAATTATATTTATCGCTTCACTATCACCAATTCTCCTTCTCGTAATTGAATTATCCGACCATAATTTGATTTGTTTTTCTTCAAAAATTGAAAACTTTCCTTTTAATTTTTCGAACTCTTCAGTGTTCTTTTCAACAAAACTACGATATCTAAGAGACGGGGAGCTAGGACCTTCATCGTATTTAATCAATATGCATTTAAAATCTTCAATGGAATTTGAAAATTTTAAAATTCTAGATAAGCCATTCAACATTCTAGGGTCAAAACCTAAAGCAAGAATGTACAATACTTTTCGAGATCTGGATTCCAAATGGGATTTCCAGAAGTCATCAAATTTTTTACCGCATATAATAAAATACGGGTCCCAATTAAGCGAACTGTCACTGTGAAAATTCGTCATATATTTGCCTATCTTTACCAACAAGTGATTTCCTCGGACTGGACCATCGTGCTAATTCTTCAATTCTCTTCCATCTCCACCCTCCATAACCTAATGGAAGTCCAAATTTTACACAGATCCATCGATTCAGATAGAATTTATGGCCTGATTTCCCACCTTGATTTATATTAGGAGTCATTTGGAAGAGGTTGTTTGAAAGACATATATAGATTAAATAACCAAGGTTTGTGAATCCCAAATTTTTTTCATCTTTTATCGATTCAATAAGGATTTCGTATTCATCATCAACTATTGAAAATCCAGTAATACCTGGAGGATAAGATGCAGTGGAATTATACGTCTCAGAAACTGCAAATTGACAAAATTTTTCTAAAAAATATTGAATTTCCTCTCCATGCGGGATCCTTTTTGGAATCTCCTGCCAGTTTTTTTCTGCCACGGCTTTTATGATCTGCTCTTGCCGTGAAGGCGCAAGAACGAAAGAATTTTTCTTGATAGTATGTGATGAGATGGCCTCTTCAAAAAGGTCTGCTGAAAATGCTAAAAATTGTTCAAAATTTGATGAGGAAATTTCTGACAATTTTGAAAAACCAAAATAATATGGGATATCATATTCTCTGGCTAAAAATAGATGAGCATAATTTTTTAAAATATCTACGTCTTTCTCTAACGCTAGTTGTTCGTTTAGAAACTCATTCTCTAATGTCAATTGACCTTTTTTTTCCGCTCTAGATATTAATATCTCTAGTGATCTCCAAGCAATGGCTTTTTGTTGCAATGATTCTTTTTCATCATTGAGTCTCTCGATTTCTGTCAGCCATCGGCTATATTTTTTCGATGATTTGACTTTTTCTGTAACTCTTTGAGAAATTTCCGAGGAAATTTTTTCATATTTGTTTTCCCATTTCTTGTCATTAAGGGAATCCTTTAAACAATCTCGAAAAGACGAGATTTCTTTATAATTTGAAATATTAATTCGCTTATCAGCAATATTACTCAAAACATTTTCATAAGCAATAATGTACCCTCGAAATCGTTTTCTCCATTCGGCCTCCAAGAAAACATTATCATATTCTCTCCCCTCAATTGCTCCAGCGCTAATATTGGTGCATAACAATTCTTTAGGGTTAATTCCTTCAACTCTTTGAGCAATCCAGAAACAAATTGGAAATTTGTTTTTATAGAGGTATTTTTTTATAGTATTTCTCTGTGTAACAGGTAATTCATGAAAATCATCCAACATGATTAAAGTTTTTTCCACTAAGGATTCATCATTAAATTTTAAATTTTCTGCTTTCAATAAAAAAATTGCATTAGAAATATCTGGAATTTTCATCGAAATATCAGAAATTGTATCCAAACTATCAATTAACTCACAAGCATTTTTTTCTATGTTGTCAGCCCACTGAAAAAGGTCTCGACCATTGTTGGGAATTGATTCGGATGAAAAAAAATTTGGGTTTTTGGGATTTAATATTTTTAGGTCGTTCAATTCTTCTGTAGAGGATAGATCTTTTAATACCATCACACCATGAAGCATGGAAAGAATCAACCTTGAAGAAAGCAGAGTAAAAAGTAGTTTTTCCTCCATTTGAGAGTTAAATGCACAATCTTTTAAGGATTTAAGATTACCCGAACAAGAAATTCCGATACCTAATAACTCAGGACCTGTATTCGATATTGCATTTAATTTATTTAACTTTGAAAAAATTTCCTTGTATTCAGGATTAGCTCGTCCTGTATTATGCAATTCCGACAGAATATCTGGAGAGAAAATTCGTAAAAGCGACGATTTACCTGCACCGGGAGAACTATTGATAAAATGCACTTTCTCGACAAACCAATCCGTAGTAATGATATTTAGTACGTGGGGGTCAAATAAATGCAAAAATTGAGAAGGATTGCTAATTTGTTCGGCTGCTCTCAATTTGAATGGATTACGAATGTTTGCCATTATTCACTCGTTTTATGTCTACTTTTCCGCGGGAATAAACCCTTTACACTGCGGAAATTTTCAAACCATAGAATTGGTAATGAATTATTTGGAGAATTGTGACTCATGATTAAAGGTAATGAACATTCATTAAATCCTAAGTAGGGTTTTTCATATTTCCCTTTTTCCCAATGGGGATCGATGATACTCCTATCAAAATATTTGGGTTTCGTTATTATTTTTAATAATTCAGAATCGGTTTCAATTCCAATTTTTGAAGACTCTTGAATTAATTGAACTGGATGAATTTTTATTAAAACGTTCAATTTGTGAATTTTTACCCATTCTTGAATTATCGAATCTAATTTTTGTTTTGCATCTTCTGTCATTATGTATAAGATAACGTGGATTTCTAAATTGTCAGGATTTACTAAATTGCTTACATCATCATTTTTTTCGTTCTTGTTAATCGTTTCAGGTTTTTTTGTTTGTGGGAAGAATTTCTCTAAAATTTTAATAATTTTTCCAGTATATTCGGTTTTTTCCACTCTGAAATATGTAGTCCCACTTGCTGAAAAATCATCGAGAAGGAAAATTGTTTCAAACCTTAATTCCGAATCTGATGGTTTTCGACCCAATTTTTCTTCTAAGAATTCAGATAAATTATTCAACATTCCTTGAGCCTTTTCGTCAGATATTTCATATGTTAACCAGATTTGTTCGTTTGTAATAGAGTCCTGATTAATTCGTCGGAAATAATCCATTCTTGAACCATCACTCAGACCAAGAAATAAACTTTTTCGACGTAATAGTTTGAAAGTATTGGATATGCTGATTGTCTTTATATCCATCGTGGATATACTTTCTTTTTGTGCCACCTTTTCAAACAATATTTTTCGAATAATATCGGGATATACGATCGAAACGAAATGCTGCATTTCTGTATTTGCAAAATATATTAATCGACATTTTACAAAATTGTACATCACGATTCGTTCTTCCTTATCGAATTGGTATAGCCATGACGCAAAACTCTCGATAAAACGCATTCCTGGAGAAAACTGTTGATATTCATCAAATTTATAAGAAGCCAAAACTTGAATTAGTGGTCTCTCCTTAGCAACGGTTTGATCGTCCCAACCCATCACATTAACAAGTAAACGTTCAGCCAATTCAGAGTTCATAAGTTTACCAAGAAAATTTTTTACTATACTTAAAATATCCGTCGTATATAATAAAACATTTTAGATAATCTAGAGTTGCTTGTGCCCCGATATGACCAGGATTACTTATATTCCAACAACTCATCAAATCCGGAGATACGACATCCACACCGAGTGAATTTGGATTGGATAAAAGCCTATAATCATTTCCGGGCCAAGATCCTTGATCTCCAATACAAAGGACTTTTTTCTCGTCGTTCGAAAATTTCTTGCAGTATCTTAGTAAGGCAGTTTTTGCCACGTCGGGTGCGATAATATCAAAAGTATGTTTTGACTTTAAGATCTGAATTCCTTTGAAATCTTTTTTCTGAAGAATGTTAAAGAGAATTTTTTGTGTGATCTTTGTATATAGTTGAGATATCGGCGTAACTGTAATTTGCTTCGGTCGATATTCAATTTCAAATATGTCTTTATAATAATTATTTTCAAAAAATAACTTCAATTTTTTAAGTTTTTTATCTAAAGGTAATTTTTTATTTGGGTGGGTATCATCCGATAATTCACCAATATCAGAACAATTATAGTAACCTATGATTACGTTTTTCCAATACTTTTGAGAAATACTTTTTCGAAGATCATTCCTTACGGAAATCCCACGTCCGGTCGCGATACCGATTAAAATATTATGTTTCAGTATCTTCTCTAATTCTTTTGCAATTATAGGTTTAATTCCATCAAATCTATCTTTTAAATCGCAGAGTGTTCCATCATAATCGAAAATAATTGAATTGTACACGTTTTTTTCAAGATTATCAATATATTTGTAAAAACTCGATTGCCTAGTCTCAATAATCGACCGGTTTGTATCGACAATTCTTCCAAATTTCCGCCTAAATGGCAAGTATTCATTTCCTTTCACGAGTGCTGAATTATTGTATTTTGAACCTATACTCAATCTATACAATTTCCTTCCAAATTCACGCACATGAGGCTTGCCGGGATCTACATTCTTATTTTTTCCAGTTTCATTAACAAAGTGAAGTATTTTTATAAGCAATTCAAAACTGCCAACATGATCTTTATAATCTGTTTTAATTATTCTTACCGGAATCTCTTTTGGAATTAGTGAGAGTGTCTTTTTCGCAAGATACTTATCATCGGGTGTTACTAGCGCAATAATTCCTGTAGTTACTTTTCTTGCTTCCAACCAATAATGACGACCATGACCAAAATTGCGATAATCGGCAAGTTGTATACA
>Ga0209777_10008180_pt1 | contig 11490 bp, 11 predicted proteins | sample FrelakmetHBP12HB_FD_187147 | JGI IMG/M metagenome (GOLD analysis project Ga0209777, IMG submission 187147) | Freshwater lake sediment microbial communities from the University of Notre Dame, USA, for methane emissions studies -HBP12 HB (SPAdes)... | ecosystem: Environmental > Aquatic >...
CGGGATCGCAGGGAGGCTCTGGGAAACATAGGCTAAGGAGGAAATAGGAACCCACTCTGCAATCGAAAGAGCAGAAATGGTCACTCTCCTCCTAATGTGCTATGCGCCCAGTTTCTATCCCGACAAAAAAAAAACAAAAAACAAAAAAACACGTTACGCTTCACAACAAAGTCGAAAAGGAATGAAGTAGGGTGGGCATTGCTCACCGGACGACGAACAAGCCCAAAACTATGGTGGGCGATGCCCATCCTACGCCTGTGGAATTCATCTGCAGTTTTGCGTAGGGGCAGACCTGAGTGTCTGCCCGGTTATCAGGGCGATCACATAGGATCGCTCCTACGAAAACCAAAAATCAAATTATCCGGTAGATCAAGTTTCAAAAAGCTAAATTGATACAGTTCCGGAAGTTTTTCTTTGCTGTCCAGATGAGGTGGGTTTCAACCTCGGCGTTTCGGAGGTGAGATTGGCATGAGATTCAGGCTGCGTGACCGAAGCGTTGCTCTTTGCTGACGCTCCACAGATTACCCTGGAGCTTCATCCGGAGAAATCGTCTCGCAATTGATCCCATCTCAAAAGGAGAGAGAGGGCGGCTGACCACTTTGACTTTCTTTGCCCGTATGGCTGCAAAGATCGATTCGATATTCTTCTCCGCATAGATGAGGGAATAGGTCAGTCCCAACTGGAAAAGGAAGTGGGTATCCGAATTGCCGATCAGTGGAAAGCCGTAGGTTCTACAGACGTCAACCGCTCTCTGGTTGAAGTTGATCCCCGGAGTATAGAAATGACAATATTCCAGGGCGTCGAAGAGGGTGCGATGTTTCAAGAGAGATCCGTTCAGCGAGTACATGCCTGGAAAATAGGGGTGTGGAGCGACAATAAGGGTTTCCGGCCGGCGAAGGCTCGATAAGGACGCAAAATCTGAGACACGCTTTCCTGCCGGTGGGTTTAAGAGAAGGACATGGCGTCTCCTGATACTGACCTCAACCCCTGGAATAAGAAGGATACCTCTTTCCCGTGCATAGGCAAAGAGGTCCTGGCTAAACGTCATCGAATGATGATTCGTAATTGCAAGAACATCAAACCGTTGTGCTGCGGCTCTTGAGATCAATTCTCTTGCCGTGTGCTTCAACTGGTCCAGCGGGTCCTCTGCCGTGTGAAGATGAAGATCCACTTTGAGAGGTCTTGTCCGTTTAACGGATTTGTCGGTGCCTTTCAATTCTCCTATTTTAATGATAACTCTCCTTCGGTGACGCGACTATTCTGCCGATCAGATTAAATCCATCTCCAATTTATAAGACCCTAAGGTCAAATATGTCAACTAAAGAGTGAAGGGAGGAGAAGACCTGAACACCAGCGATGTTCCAGATGGCGGGTCTATCCTTTTCATTTGGAGGGTTTTGGCGGAAGGGATATAGCAAACGCAAAGGCCTTCCCAAGCCATGTCCTCAATTGGGTTTCAGAGTTCAATACGGATTGGGGTACGACCACATACTCCTTCATGACTCGACCTGGCATGGGTTCAAAAGGTTTTGCACCTGCGATTTTCAAAAATTCTTTTCTCCCATTCTCGGGGAGTCTGAGAACCAGGTTCTCCTGGTGGAGGCCTGCAAACATCTGACCATTGATAAACGAGCAGGGATAGGCAAACATCTTTCGTCTTTCCGCCTCGGGCAGTGACTGGAGGGCCTTGTCGAAGATTCGAATCAACTCAACCGGCGCCTGACGCCACGTGGTCTTTGTTTTGGGTTCTTTTGAAGACGACATGCTTTCCTCCGGGAGTTCATCATTGAAACAGAGGAACTGTTTTCACTCTGCACAGATTGGTAGAGCGAAAGCGATCAGTAGACTTCTTGATGACTACCGATTCCAAACCTCTTCATTTTCGAATTCACGGGAGTCCCCATCTTCCCTTTCTCCGAACATCTTGATCCAGGTTCCGACACGTTCTTCGCCGTATGCCTCCTTCCAGCCGGCAACAATGGTGTCGACAGGGATGTCTGCGTAGATTCCGTGAAATCCAACATATTCCATGAATTTCCGGTTTTCCAGATTATAGGGCTGGAACAGGGAGTCTTCACGGCCATTGAATTCGAGGGGAGGAACCTGGTGCCTTTCGCAGAGTTCCTTGTTGAAGGCAGGGGTCGCCTTCACCCATTTCCCGCTTAGATAAAATTCGACAAATCCGTGCCAGACAAAAAGATCGGACCCGATGAATTCGACAAGTTGTTTTGTGGCAAGGTGATTCCGGACAGTCGCAAAACCCACCCTGGAAGGAATGGCGCAGGCCCTTCCCAATGCACAGAGAAGGGAGGCTTTAGGCACACAGAAACTCCGGCCCCGGCTGAGGACATAGCTCGCACGATAATGCTCCGGCAGGAAAAAGGGAGAATAAGGATCGTAGCGAATGGTATCACGGACAGCGTAGTAGAGCTTGATGACAGCTTCCTCCGGATGGGCGCTTCCGGCCGTGACTCTCGAAGCGAAATCGCGAACCCGTTCATGATCGCTGTCAATGATCTGCGTAGGAACCAAATAGAGGCCAAGATCCTGATCCATTTCTCCCTTCTCTCTGCGGCAGCGGGCCGATTTGATGAGCCCTCGTGTAAGTATAGCAGAAGAGTCCGTGAAAATAAACTTCCTTAAGAAAAAGGACACTCCAAAAGCCTCAGGTCAAAGCATGAGATAAGAGGTGAAAAGGAGTTTTTCCAGATCGTCTCCCTTCCCATGCTGCTCCTTCTTATGCTCTGCGCCTTTCTCAAACCCCAGCTCAAACGCCTTCAGGTTCTTTTCCAGGAACGAACCAGGAGAAACCCTATGGATGGCCTCTCTAACGGCTCCGGGAGAGAGCAGGCGGTCCAATCGTGAGATCGCAAAGCCAAGAAGAACCATGTTGCTCAATCGGATATCTCCCAGGTCAGTGGCCAGCCTGTTTGCATCGATTGCGTGAAAGCCATTTCGAGAACCGTTTGAGACATTAAAGATCACAACTCCATTCCTTTTAATAAAATGGAGATGATTCTTTGCCTCCTCCTCATCCATACCAATGATCACATCGGCCGATCCACAGGGAATGAGAGGGCTGCGATACGGTCCTATTTTGAGATGGGTAATGACAGTCCCTCCCCGAAGGGCCATCCCGTGGGTTTCGGATGATAGAACGGGCAGCTTGGACAGGAAAGCCGCCTCCCCCATTACCTTCGTCATCAGAAGAATTCCCTGTCCTCCTCGACCAGCAATGATGAGCTGCATCAACCTTCTTCCTCCTTTCTGATGGATCCTGTGGGGCAAAGGTGAAGACAGGTGCCGCATCCGGTGCAGAATTCATCCAGGATCTTCGGCTCCTCTCTCTCCTTTACCATGGCAGGGCAATCGAAGTGGTCCATACAGATACCACATTCCTTACACTCCTGGATCGAGATCTTGGTTCGATCTGGTCTTTTTGTTTTCTCTCCATACATGAGACACGGGCGTTTTGAGATAATCACAGCCACTCCGCCTTTTTCGTTTCGAGTAAAGGCCTCTGCCTGCTTGAGCCTTTCGATCATCAAAGGAACCTCATAGGGATCGATCTCATCAATGAATTTGACTCCGCAGGATCGGATGACTTGCATGAGATCGATTTCCGGTCCCATTCCGGTGTCAGGACTCGGGATCCCGGCGAGCGTGGGCTGCCCCCCTGTCATGGCTGTGATGGAATTGTCGAGGATGACGAGGATGAATCGGGCTCCCTGATGAACGGCATTCATCAAGGCGGTGATCCCGGAGTGAAAGAAGGTTGAGTCACCGATGGTGGCGATGATGGGAGGACGATTTTTATCATTGCTATAAGCATGATAAAATCCAGCCGCTTGATTTATGCCTGCTCCCATACAGAGGCAGGTATCGACCACCCCCATATGGATGCCCAGAGTGTAGCACCCGATATCGCTTGGATAGATCCCTTTTGGAAGGGCTTTCTTGATGGCATAAAAAGCAGCCCGATGAGGGCAGCCCGGGCAGAGCCGGGGAGGGTTCTCCTTCGCCCGGTGGGTTTTTACTTCAGAGGAGATTTTCCTTCCGAGGAATGATTCTAAGATGGCTTGAATTCCATCGGGTGTGAGTTCACCCTCCGAAGGAACGGTCCCATCCATTTTCCCCCTCACTCCTCTTCGATCGAGCAGATGTCCTTCGATCACCGGATAAGTTTCTTCGAAGACGAAGACTTGAGAATAACTCTTCAGAATGTCTTCAAGGCCAAAGGCATCGATGGGGTAGGGGATATCGATCTTGATGAGATCGATTTGATCGAGCAGCCCCATTGCTACTAAGACATCATAGACATAGGAAAAAGCGACTCCCGAGCTGAGGATGGCAAGACCATGGAGATTTTGTCGGGAAGAATGGGCTTCAATTCTTCTTAGATTCATTTTTCCTATTTCTCTAACCTTCCCATTAAGTTGTTGATGTAAAAAGAAACGATATCGCGGAGTGGCTGCCCAGCGATGAGGATCTTTCGCGAAATTCCCTTTGCGGTCCAGCTCGAGGATAGGATAAAGAGGCACCATCTGCCTGGCATGGCAGACCCTTGTTGTCGGCCGGACCATGACTGGAATCTGATAGGCTTCGGAGAGCTGAAAGGCCTCTCCGATCATCTCCGCGGCTTCTGCCGGGGAGGAAGGATCAAAGACAGGGACCTTGGCAAAAGAGGCAAAGGCGCGGCTGTCCTGTTCGGTCTGGGAGCTAAAGGGTCCGGGGTCGTCAGCGGAGATGATCACAAACCCTCCCTTTATTCCTGTATAGGCAGAGCTCATGAGAGGGTCGGAAGCGACGTTCAGGCCGACCTGCTTCATCGCCACGGCTGCCCGCATGCCGGCTAAGCTGCAGCCGATGGAAACCTCAAAGGCCGCCTTTTCATTGACGGACCACTCTGTGTGGACATCCAGTTTCTCGTCTTTGTTGTATTGAATGACAGCTTCGAGAATCTCCGAGGCAGGCGTCCCCGGATAGGAGGTTACACAGAATGCCCCGTGTTCTAACAGGGCTCTCCCGATGGCCTCATTTCCCATCAGGAAGGCTTCTCCGATCTTTTCTCTGCAATAGTCCATCTCCCTCTCCTTTCCCACAAAAAAGAAGGGGCTATAACGTTTCGCCATAGCCCCTTCCACAAAATAAAAGAGGCACGGTCAACTCTTGAAGTCAGCCGTGCCTCGTATTTATTGATGTAAGATTATTCTAACTCATCCTCTCCCTTGGCCGGGCAGACTTCAACGATGTGTCTGCCACCACCACCAAAATCTGGAAAGGGTCTGAACCATGTTATTTTGGTAACACGTCACTCCTACGATTGTCAATAGCTGCCAGGAAAAATTTTCCCCGGCAGGGGACTTTGTTGAAAACATTCACTTTTCTGTTGTTGGTTCGCGGATCCGGACCGCTAAGGAAAAAGAACCCCAAAGGGGGCCGTCAATTGTGATCATTGTGAGCTACGTTCCCATTGCGCCCCACTGTTCCTTCTAAGAGAGTTCTACACGATCCCGAAAATGAATGCCCAAAGAAAGGGTAGGGGCGACTTTAGTCGCCCCATGGGAGGCAAAGCCTCTGTTAGCGATCCTTACGTGTCTGTATGTAGTGCAGGAGGATTTCATCCGTAAGTTCTAATCTCCGGGCAAGTTCCCTGGCGATATTCATCATAAGGAGGGAAAACATTTCGGTGTCTTGTTTTCGCAACTGGAGGAGTCCGCGCCTCGATAGGACCATAACCACACTGTCTTCAAGAGCTATGGCAGTGGCGGTATGCTTATGCATTGCCATCAAAGATGCTTCACCGAAACAATCACCAACCGTTAATGTTTTCTTTTTAAGAAGGACCTCTTGGTCAGTGATGAGAAGATCAATCTTTCCTTTTTTGACGATATAAATGTGCGAGGGATCCTCTCCCTTTTGGAAGATGTATTCTCCTTGTTTGAAGACACCTTCTTCTAAACATTTGAAGATCTCGTGAAGCTGTCGATCTAAAAAGCCTCCCAATATCGCAATTTGCGACAGGATCGGAAGTACCGATTCAATATCTGCAAGCGGGGCAAATGGTCTCATGTGCGATCGGATGATGATAGAGTATCAATTACCTCTTCAAATGTAAACTTCATACTAAATTCTAAATTTGAAGGAGAAAGAAGTCAATACATATCTCAGCCTTGCCGACCCCCAGTTTTTCACGGCGCAGCGGGAAGGGGACATTACAGCGTCACTGGGTTCTCCCTAACCCACCGCTACTTCATAATGAACTTGCTTGACCGGAAAACAGCGCTGATGATTTGGGTTACTAAACAGGAAACATTCCCGCAAATTCCACCAAACCCATAAGATCCACCTCTCTTCTCCTGTTTCTCAAAAGGGGGCCCGTTGCTTCCCGGAAAGGGGCCCCCTTCTCTTTATTCGAGTTACTCCATCCTTATAACCATCCTTTACCTCTTAGCCATACCGCCTCTTCCTCAACCATTTCATTCCAGGATCCGCCGACGATATTCTTCAAATAGGGTTCCTCTGGAATGGTGACTCCCCAACCAACCGCATAATTGATGACGGTTTGATCACGGCCTCGCATTGTCACCGTTCCATCCGGCCCCACTCCGACCGGGGCCTTGACTGACAAATCTTTCAGGGCACGCATCACTGCCTCATTCTCTATCGTCTTCGCTCTCCTTACTGCTTCTTCAAGAAATAGTGCCCCGATATAAATTTGCCAGGTCCAATTATTTGGATGGACGCCAAACATTTTAAGATGCGCGTCATGAAATGCCTGGTTGGCCTTGGTATCAGGATATGTCCTTAAACACCTCGTCTTTCCAACCATTATTGATGATCTCGTAAAAAGTCGTCTCACCGGTGAAAACCGGTGTCCAGTATTTTCATAACTACCTAAGATTACTGGATTCCGGCTTTCGCCGGAATGACGATCATTAGCCCTTTTCGACTTTTTACGAATTCATCACCATTGGCTTCGCTATGGATTCAAAACGTTATCATCATCTTGCTATCATTCCTCCATCTATTTGAAGAATAACCCCATTAATAAAAGAAGCCTCATCAGATACTAAGAATAAGGCGGCATAGGCTACATCCTCTGGTGTCGCAAGCCGACCCATCGGTGACTTCTGCTCAAGTGCCTTAATCGCATGTTCTACAAATCCATTCTCTTTACTCTCACCCCGATTAAGGAAAGCTGGCAGCATGGGAGTGTACATGGGCGCTGGGCAGATACAGTTTGCGCGTATGTTATAGGGACCCAAAGATACTGCTAAAGATAATGTTAAAGGGATGAGTCCGCCCTTGGATAAAGAATAGGAAGGGCTGCCTGGTGATGCTCTTAAAGCTGAGACGGAGGCGGTGAAAAGAATAGATCCAGTCCCCGCTTCCTTCATATGGGGAACAGCAAACTTCGTGGCAAAAAACCCCCCCTTAAGATTTATCGCCATTGTCCTGTCAAACTCAGCCTCCCCCGTGACCTCCAAATTTCCAGGACCTGGGATACCCGCATGATTCCATAGAATGTTAAGCTTTCCGTAAATGTCAACAGCGGTTTGAACTAACTTGCGCACATCCTCCACCTTTCCCACATCGGTCTGGACAAACGACGCTTCCCCACCCGCATCCCTTATTGATTTTACGGTCTCTGCTCCACCCCTGGGATCAATATCTCCTACAATCACCTTTGCTCCTTCACGTGCAAATATCACTGCTCCAGCACGTCCTGCTCCCGACCCCGCTGCTGTAACAATTGCCACTTTATCCTTTAGCCTCATCTTCGGTCCTCCATAGTTTTGATAGATACTTATATGATTTCACGAGAGAAGGGATCTTCCTCATCGAAACAACAAAAGCGTTACTGAGAATTGACTCGTAATGAAATAATAAGAAGTTGCTTTGGGATGGGTTGAATATAGCGAAAAAGCGAGGAGGATGTCAAGGAAAATCGACCACAAGATATGGCAGGGTCCTCTTCTCGCGTTCGATCGGCAACTCGGCAGGGTTCACGCTTCGATGTGTGGAAACACCATCACGCCACCAGATGATCCTCCTGCAAAGGCTCAAATTGAATCTTCCCGGGAGGTTTTCGAAAAGTAATTTGTAGTGACAGCTTTTTTGCGGATTGAGTAATATCAATAGCTTACGACGAAAATACTCCGGTGACTGCGGAAGTTGGGTTAGGAGTAAGGGGTAACTCCGAAAACGATAATGGATTCCAGGTTTGATACTCGCTGCTCCAGGAGAGCGATCTTTAGGGTTCGTGACCGGGTGCTTGGGATCGAGTTCTCCCCCGTCGGCAGCGCCTGATTCTTCGATGGCCGAAACGGGCACCTTGAAAATTCGGTTGACAGTGCCGAAGTTTCAAGGTAAGCTTTTGACATGATAGAACGGGCTCGAGAGGTGGAAACTGTCCGCAAATTGCTTCATCGCCATCCGGTGATAGGAGTCATCGGGGCCCGTCAGGTCGGAAAAACAACGCTTGCCCGCTCCTTGCTCGCAACGATCAAGGGTCCCTCCTCCTACTACGACTTGGAGAACCCGGAAGATCTGGTACGGCTTGCCGATCCGATGTTGACCCTTAAGCAGCTGAAGGGACTTGTCGTCATTGACGAGATCCAGCAACAGCCGGATCTATACCGGATATTGCGCGTTTTGGTCGATCGACCCAGGTCATTAGCCCGTTTCTTGTTACTGGGCAGCGCCTCGCCGGAGTTGATTCGCCGGAGTTCTGAGACGCTCGCGGGCCGCATATTCTACCACGAGTTGGGTGGCTTGTCCCTTGATGAGGTGGGCGTTGAAAACACTCTGCACCTTTGGCTGCGGGGGGGATTCCCACGGTCTTTTCTTGCGCGTGGTCATGCCCAAAGTGACGAATGGCGTCGCGGATTCATACGCACGTTCTTAGAAAGAGATTTGCCTCAGATAGGCATCAACATCCGGTCCACCACGATGCGCCGTTTCTGGACCATGCTGAGCCACTATCATGGTCAGATATGGAACGCTTCCGAATTCGCGCGATCCTTCGGCGTGGCGGATACAACCGTGCGGAATTATCTCGATTTGCTGACCTCGGCCCTCGTCGTTCGCCAATTGCAGCCCTGGCACGAGAATATTTCAAAGCGACAGGTAAAAGCACCGAAGGTATACCTGACGGATAGCGGGTTGCTGCATACTTTGCTTAACCTTAGGACATTGGTGGATCTTGAGGGCCACCCCAAAGTCGGGGCATCCTGGGAAGGATTCGCTATGCGACAGGTCATCCGCAGGTTGGAGGTCAGGGAGGATGAATGTTATTTCTGGGCCACCCACGGGGGAGCGGAATTGGATTTGATTGCTGTCAGGGGGCGGAAACGACTGGGATTCGAATTCAAGCGCACGAGTTCTCCCCGAGTGACACCTTCCATGCGAAGCGCGCTATCCGACCTTCAGCTTCAATCTCTGGACATCATCCATGCGGGAGACATAACCTTTCCCTTGGACAGGAATATTAGAGCCATTGCGTTATCGCGGCTGCTTGAGGACATAGAGCCTCTGAGATAATGTGAAGAAACCTTTCCAGGCGTTGGTGAATCTTTTTACTTTTTCTTTTTCAAAAGCGATCCGGTAGGTAACTACCCGGAAGGCGTAAGAAGTTAGGCGCGCGGGTGGGCCTGTAATGCTCGAAAACAAGTTCGGTCCTCTTCTTGATATTCTCCAGGACCTTCACGAACTCTGTTTCCTTGCGGGCCTTCCTTTATGGTCCACCCGCACACGATTTCCCTATCACTGGATCAGGGGAAGTGTGTGACCTCGAATTTCCGATAATCGATGGTAGCAGTTTGTTAGCAAAAAAGTAGCAAAAGGCGGATTTTTTGGAAGTCGATGTTTCTAACTTATTGAAATAATTGGCTGAGGGACGAGGATTTGAACCTCGATTCACGGAGTCAGAGTCCGTTGTCCTACCATTGAACGATCCCCCAGTAAGTGAAATCTACGAGTTATTATTACATAAAAAAAACTTGGGAGTCAAGAGAAAATCAAAGGTAATTTTCTTCAAAAGACAGGGGCATTTCTCGCAGAGTCCTCAGAGATCGCGGAGAAGAACGGTAGGGCTTTTTGATTCGGCGTCATTCTGCCAAATCAAAAAGCCCTGCCCTCTGTGCCTTCTGAGAACTCTGTGAGATACAGAGAGCTCGTGCCAGAATAGCTTACGGTTTAGGAATGCGGAGGGTGCTGCTGATCATTAAGCTCCCGCTCACTGCATAAAGGATCGTGAATGGGTGAAACGGCCATGGCCCGATCCGGAGAGATCCGAGGAGGATGAGATCGTCGATGCGGCCCTGCCAGAAGGCAATCCCGAGGATGATCACAATGATGAGGCTGGTCGGGATGGGAGTTCCCTCGTAATATTTGACTTTCCCCGTGGGACCCGAGAGGGCCGGAGCAGTTACGTTGAACCGGGCCAGCCTACTGATTCCACAGGCCACGAAATAAATGAGGATAAGTGCATCCCACACGCCCCGCAAGCCCAGTGTGAACCCCAGTACGGCCGGGGCAACGCCGAAGGAGACGATGTCCGCCAGGGAATCGAGGTCAGCCCCGAGAGGCGAATGCCGCGCGAGGTGGCGAGCGACATACCCGTCCAGAATGTCACAAGCGAGGGCCAGAGGAAGGAGTACAAAGACGCACCAGAGATACGGGGTATGGGAGCCGGCGACATGACTCAGACAGAGGAAGATGGCTGCCATTCCGAAGCCGGCATTCCCCAGCGTGATGAGATCTGCCAGGACAAAAGATCGAAATATGGACATTGATGGTCCGGGTTCCTTCACGGCCTACCCTCCGCCCATTTTTTCCCTCTTTATCGTGTACCATTAAATGCCAAAAACGAGCAAAAGTCAAATTATTCGTATCCAGGTCGTGTTTTCCACTTTCCAACTCGTCTTGGGTCTGATAAAATAGATATAGAGAGCAAGAACTTCAACACCGAGGAAGGAGGAGATTATGGCTGGCAAGACATGGTCTTACAAAAATTTCCGGATCGTGGAAGGGTTGAAACCCGAAAGCAAGCATTTTCAGTACTTTTTTGTGGTTTCCGAAAAAGAGGAGAAGAAGTGCAATTACTGCGTGTGGATTGACGATGACAACCTGGACCGCTTCGGACGGGCTGAAGGGTTGGAGGAGATTGCGTCTTCCAGGAGGGAAGAGTGGAGCAAGTGGGTCCGGGAAAAGATCGATCAGGAGGACTTCAGGGACCTGGTGTTAAAGCTCGAAAAGGAAGGTCAAAAGGAGATCGATCTTGGCGATAAGGATGAGAGGCTCATGCCAGAATGAACTGATTGTAAGGGGATCAAGTGAGAAAAGGAGGCTGTAACAATTTAGCGTTTTGGGTGTAGCCGACAAGACCGTAAGTCTAATGGGGTGTAAGTCCCCTACCGCCAATTGTCCGATTCGGGCGGTTAGCATATCCGACGTATGGGGAGGAAACGAACTATACGATGCTCG
>Ga0209777_10008182_pt1 | contig 11489 bp, 6 predicted proteins | sample FrelakmetHBP12HB_FD_187147 | JGI IMG/M metagenome (GOLD analysis project Ga0209777, IMG submission 187147) | Freshwater lake sediment microbial communities from the University of Notre Dame, USA, for methane emissions studies -HBP12 HB (SPAdes)... | ecosystem: Environmental > Aquatic >...
GGGGCCGATCGCGTGACCGTCTTTGCCGCCGCCCCCTTGCCCGCCCCGCGCTGCGGAGTCAGAAACGGACACCGCTCGGTAGCGACTTCCAGGCGGACCCAGCGGGCCTCGAACCTCGCCGAATCGTTATAGGTCACTGTCACTTTGTCGCGCCCGAACTCGCCGCCGGGCAAGAGGCCCATCTTCACCAGTACCTGGAATCCGTTGCAGATTCCCAATACGCCGCCGCCACGCTCCACGAACGCCCGCAGAGGCTCGGCCACGGTCTGGTTGATCCGCTGGGCCAGAATGGTCCCTGCGGCGATGTCGTCCCCGTAGCTGAATCCGCCGGGAATCGTCACGATGGCGTAGTCGCCGAGCATGGCCGGCGAGTCCGAAAGCTCGTTGACGTGCCGAAGGGTCGGCGTCGCCCCCGCGATCCGCCAGCAGTGCATCGTCTCCTCGTCGCAATTGATCCCCGCGGCGCGAAGAACCAGGACCGGTACGTCGCCCATGTGCTACTTTCCCCCTCCTCCATCCGCCAGCGGCGCTCGCCAGGCCGCATCCAACGCCCGAATCGACAAGTCGATCGCTTCACTCCCACCGAGCGCGATCCGCAATCGCGGCTCGGTCGTCACCCTTCCGATGGCGCGGAGCCCCGCCGCGTCGGCGGCCTGCGGGGTCATTTCCAGAATATAGCACGCGGGCGGTTCGTCGAAGAGCGAACCCGCTCCCGCCGCCGCGTCCACTTCGACGCTCGCGCCGAGTCCGGAGGCGATGCACATCTCCGCCAGCGCCACCGCGAGCCCGCCGTCGCTCACGTCGTGAGCGGCGCGGACCTTACCGTCGTGAATAAGTGCGGCGACCTGATCGTGAACAGTCTTTGCCGAGGCAAGATCAAAACCCGGTGAGCCAAGTCCGAAGATCGAAGATTGAAGATCGAGAGAATCGGCTGAGTTTTGAACTTTGAACTTTGAACTTTGAGCTTCAACCGACTCCGCTCCCTTACGGTCGCGGTTATGGTGTCCACTCGCTTCCGCTCGCGGCTCTGATTGCCGGCCGCGGTTCTGATCGGCGGGCAAAGCCCGCCCTACATCGGAGGCGAGAACCAGCACGTTGCCCGGCGTCTTGAGGTCCATCGACACGCACCGCGAGATGTCTTCAACAATGCCCAATGCGCTAACCAGCAGCGTGGGCGGGATCGCCATCTGTTGCGGCAGGCCCGTGCGCGCCGCCTCCTCCGCGGACATCGAGAACTGATTGTTCAGCGAATCCTTGCCGGAGATGAACGGCAGGCCGTATGCGATCGCGGCGTCGTATGCCCCGCGGCAAGTCCGCACCAGCGCCCCCAGCGATTCCTCGGTATCGACCTTCGGCCAGCAGAAATTGTCCAGAATCGCCACCCGCGCCGGATCAGCCCCGACGCAGATGACGTTGCGCAGGGCTTCGTCAACCGCTCGGACGGCCATCCAGTACGGATCGACCTCCGACCAGTGCGGGCAGAGTCCGCAGCCAATGGCGACTCCGCGACTGCTCGCGTAAACCGGGCGCAGAACGGCGGCATCTGACGGCCCGAACGCAGGGCCCGCGAGCGGCTTGATAACGCTCCGCCCCTGCACCTCGTGATCGTATTGGCGGATCACCCATTCCTTGGAGGCAATGTTGAGGTTCCGCAACGCGGCGAGAAGACGGGCGTTGGGATTGTCGATTGTCGATTGTCGATTGTCGATTCCGCTTTCCCCTTCGTGCCTTCGTGCCTCCGTGCCTTCGTGCCTTTCCGGAGTAGTTACCGCACGGTCGCGGTTCTGATCGGCGGGCAGAGCCCGCCCTACGCGCTGATTGTGCGACCAACGCGCTACACGCGTCGTCTTGGGCACGCCGTCGTGCAGAAAGTGCATGTCCAATTCGCCGACGGTCTGACCTTGGTAGCGAACGCGAAGTACACAATCGTCGGTGAATCGACCAATCACCGTGGCCTCAACTTCCTCCGCGGCGAATACCGCGAGGAACTTTTCCAGACGATCGGCGGGGACTGCGAACACCATGCGCTCCTGGGCCTCGGAAATCCAAACCTCGTCGTAGCGCAGCCCGGAGTACTTTAGCGGCACCTTTTCCAGATCGACGGCCGCACCGAGTTCCGCCCCCATCTCGCCGACCGCGCTGCTCAGTCCGCCCGCGCCGCAGTCGGTCACCGCCGAATAAAGGCATCCGTCCGCGTGATCGCGGGCGATGAGCTGCGCGTCGAGCAGCTTCTTCTCCTCGATGGCGTTGCCGATCTGCACCGCGTGCGAAAACTCGCCGGCGTGGCTGTCGGTCAGCTCCGCCGAAGAGAACGTCGCTCCGTGAATCCCGTCGCGCCCGGTCCGCCCGCCCGCGACAATGATGTAATCGCCCGACTTGGGCTGCTTGTGAATCCGGTCGCGCGGGATTAGCCCGATGCAGCCGCAGAAAACGAGCGGATTGGCCAGGTAGCGATCGTCGAAGTAGATCGCCCCATTGACCGTCGGAATCCCCATGCGGTTGCCGTAGTCGCGCACGCCGCCCACCACTCCCTTGAGCACGCGGCGCGGGTGAAGCACCCCCGCCGGAACCCGCTCGGCGTCAAAGTCCGGCGGCGCCAGGCAAAACACATCCGTCGAGGCGATCGGTTTTGCCCCCAGCCCGCAGCCCATGATATCGCGTATGCACCCGCCAACGCCCGTCGCCGCCCCGCCGTAGGGTTCGATGGCCGACGGGTGATTGTGCGTCTCCACCTTGAAGGCGATTCCATACTGATCGTCGAACGCGATGACCCCGGCGTTGTCTACAAAGACCGAGAGACACCAATCCCGGTTGAGCTTGTGCGTGGCCTCGGCGATCGTGTCTTTGAGCAGATTATCGAAGTGCAGCGTGACCTCGCCCGGCCTGCCGAAGTCCTCGCCGCGATAGTCAATGGCGCTTTTGAGCGTCTTGTGAACACAATGCTCGGACCAGGTCTGGGCCAGGGTCTCGAGTTCGAGGTCCGTCGGGTCGCGGCCCAGCGCAGCGAAATGGTCGCGGACGGCGCACATTTCTTGCAAGGAGAGGAACAGATGACCGTCGCGGGAGAGGCGCCGGAGTTCCTCGTCAGAAAGACCGGTCAGCCGCACGCGGCGGATCGAAAAGGGTTTGGACGGCGGGACCGCGAAGCCGTCGGGGATTTCGTCGCGCCGCTCAAAACCCTGTATGTACCATTTTTCGACGCAGTCGTTGGCCAGCACGCGCGCGGCGATGCGCTCCAGTTCGCCGGTACCCATCGCCCCGACGATCTCGTACCGCCGAGCAGTCTGTACCTCTTCAATCGCGGCGTTCGGCATTCCCTTGTTGGCCAAGAGCCGTCTCGCCGCGTCGGCGGTGCTGAGCGCCGCGGGATTCATCACTCCCGGCAGCGGATGTACCTCGATCGCCGGACCGGCATCGTCGCGCTTGGAGAAACCTTCGTGATACTCGAACCGCTCGGCCACCGGATCGGTCAGCAGCTCTTCCGCGAGCATTCGCACGTCCGATTCGTTCAATTGCCCCGCGAACAGGTAGATGCGACTGGATCGCACGCTTCTGATGTGCAGCAGCCCGATCTGATGGATGTCCGCCGCCACCGCCCGGCCATGCCCGTCGAGCTGTGCTTGACGCGGATGGACACGGACGTGCCAGCGTCGCGAATCGCGGGAACTGTCACGGTTCATGGCGACGGCCATTCTCTGTAATTCGTAACGGAAACGTTGTTCGGTCGGTCCACCGATCCCAAGGCTCAAATATATCGCAGATTTGATTCTTTCGCTAGTCCGCCCTATCGTCGCACAAGCGGTGGAGTGCGTAGCTGAAGCGACGGCGCGGACCGAAACCCGGAGCGCCGGCAACGGTCAATCAGAGCCGCGAGCAGGAGCTAGCGGACTGTAGCGTCGGGGCTTGTCCCCGGCGCGTCCCACCTTGAAGAATCAACATGCGATTCGCCGCATCCGTCACCGCCAAACCCGAAGCGAAGCAGGCCGTCGAGGAACTGCTCGCCCCGCTGGATCAACGCCTCACGACCGGCGACGTGGACCTGGCTCTGCTCTTCGCAACTGACCACTTCGACGACGATCTCGCGGATATCGTGGATCGCGTGGGGGCGGCGCTGCCCAACGCAGTTCTCATTGGCTGCACCGCCGAAGGCACGATAGGCCCCGACCGGGAACTGGAGCGCGTGCCGTCGATGTCGCTCCTGGCGGCCTCGCTTCCAGGCGTGGATGTCCGCCCGTTCCACATTCGCCAAAAGCAGTTGGAGGCGGCCAAGACCGCTCCCGACTGGGAGCGGCTGGTAGGCGCGTCCGCGGAAAGCAAACCGACCTTTGTCTGCCTCGCCGATCCGTTCAGCATCGCGGTGTACGACTTTCTCGAAGCGATCAACGCGAACTACCGCGACCGCCCGGTCGTCGGCGGCATCGCCAGCGCGGGACGCGCTCCGCGGCAGAACCAGCTCATCGTCTGCGGCGACATTCACCGCACGGGGATGGCGGGCGTGGCCCTGTCCGGCGATCTGAAGGTCGAGACCGTCGTGTCTCAAGGCTGCCGCCCGATCGGCAAGCCGTTCATTATCACCCGCGCCGAGCGGAACATCGTCCACGAGCTCGGGGGCAGACCGGCGCTTGAACAATTGCAGAATACGCTGACCAAACTCCCGCCCGATGACGAACAGCTCGCCCGCGAGTCGCTCTTCGTGGGCCGGGCGATCGACGAGTACAAGGGGCAATTCGGGCGCGGGGACTTCCTCATCCACAACATCATCGGGGCCGACCGCAAAAGCGGGGCGATCGGAATCGCCGGACTCGCCAAGGTGGGGGCTACGGTGCAGTTTCACGTGCGCGACGCGCACAGCGCCGACGAGGACTTGCGGGCCATGCTCTCGGTTCACGCCAAGAGCGCGCCGCGCGGGGCCATGCTGTTCGGCTGCAACGGCCGGGGGACGCACATGTGGCCCACGCCGGGGCACGACGTGGGAGTGCTGCGGCAAGTGCTGGGCGACGTGCCGGTTGCGGGGTTTTTCTGCGGTGGGGAGTTCGGCCCGGTCGGGGGGCGTAACTTCGTTCACGGCTTCACGGCGAGCATCGCGCTGTTTCACGAGTTAGCAGAGTAGAGCTATCTGCTTCACCTTCGCACTCCAGATATGCGTGCTTGGCCGCTTGGTGGACTATACAACGTTGAAGCCTGCTACCCGCGCAAGTTGATCAACTGGAGGAGGGTGCTATCTGCAATGGACCATTCTCGTAAACCGACTTGAGCCAGACTATCTGTCTCGCAAGGTCGCGCGCTTTGCGACGGCCACCCAACTGCCGGCAGAGAATAAGTATCCGCGTTCGATTGGTTCCATGAGCAATCAGATTACCGCTGATCCAACCGCATCTCGCTCTCCGAAGAGCACGCCATGGAATCGTTCTCGACAAGCCTCGAACATCGGTAACCGAGAAACCCAACCGATTCAGCGTGATCGATGCAGCCACGTGTTGAAGCGATAAGCTCAATAGGTCCAAGAGCAACGCCGCCAAGATAAACGCACAGAAAAACACGTTTTCCTTCGTCCTACCCCCCTGCCGAGGCAGGAACCATCCCGCAAGAAGCAGTGCTGTTGCCATCACCGCCAGCTCCCAAACCCTGCGGCGACGTGAAAGTCGCATAAACGCTGCGTGCGGGTCGTACTCGAATCCACATTCCGGGCAGATGTGCTCATCCGGCAAGCCGGTCAGATTGTAATCGCAACGCGGGCAGGTCTTCAGGGACGTCGAACTGTCAGACGGCGCGACATTCATGGCTTCTGAACTCGGTTCTGATTGCACCTCGGCAACACGAAGATACAATTTCGGAAAACCCATGGTATTCGTGGACCGACGTCAGGAGGCAGACGATGGCGGCGAAGGTACTGATCATCATCGGAACCGGGTTATTACTGCCCTTCATCCAACGCGAAGATCGGAATCGGTGGTCGCACATCACTCCGGCGCACGCCTGGGTTATTACGGTCCCGTCCGAGACCGGCGGAGAACCCAAGGTTAAATCGTTTAATCCGCTGGCGGGACAATGCATTGCTGGTATCGACAAAAACACTCTCCTGGAAAGCAAATTGCCCGGGATATCGAACGACGAGGCGCGAGATTTCGTTGCCTCCGCGTTGTCCAAGGCGGGAATCCTGTTTGGCAGCGACGACTGCACCAAACAGCGGCCGCCAGCGAGATCACTGCGGCTGCGACTCGAAGTTTCAACGGTCGAAAAAGACAATTACGTTGCGTACCACACAACGCTTCACGTAATGGAGACAATGGCGCGGCAGTTCTCTTTCCGCCCGGAGGGCGAGGTTACCACCATAGATGTCCCCATTTGGCGCTCCGAGGAACTCGCCATCGTCAAGAGCAGCGACGTAGCCTCGGATATTCGTTCATCTATTGCGCACGTGTCTGACGATTTCTGCCAGGCGTTCCTCAAAGCCAACCCACCTTGATCTTCTTCCACTGGTAATTGTATTGACTCAAAGGCTGTTCCGCGCCGCGGACTCGTCATTCAGCATTCCGCATTCGCCATTCATCATTCGGCGTCACACGTCCAGGTTTTTCACGTTCACCGCGTTTTCTTCGATGAAGCGGCGGCGGTCTTCAACGTTGTCGCCCATGAGCAGGCGGAAGATGCGGTCGGCTTCGCGGGCGTCGAGGTCGGCTTGCTCCAGGTCGGTCATGTCGTCGGAGATGTTCACCCGCAGCAGCGTGCGCTTGCCGCGGTCCATGGTCGTCTCCCACAACTCGTCGGAGTTCATCTCGCCCAGGCCCTTGAAGCGTTTGATCTGCAAGCCCTTGCGGCCTAGGTCGCGGATCGCGGGGGCGACCTGGAGCAGGTTGTCGACCTCCGTGGCCTCCCCGGCGGCGTCGCGGAGAATGAACTTGGCCGGGGGAAGCTCGCCGGTGACCAGTTCCTCGCGAACCAGAAACAGATCGTCAACCGTCAGACCAAACGACCCCACCGACGCCAGAATCCCATCGATTGCCGCGCACTCCGGCAGCAGGTAGCGAACGATGCGATGCTCGGGCAGGTCGTGCTCGCCGTCACCGTTGTCGCCCTGGGCAAGCTGCGCGTGCCGCGCCTCCATCACCTGCACCCAGCCGTGTTCGTGCGACTCCCTCTCTCGAAGCGCGGCCAGCTCGGCCTCATCGCGCAGATAAACACGCTGCGGCGGCGCGGCGTCGCCGTTCCCGGTGGCCGGGCGATGTACGTAGGCGACGATGCGCGGCAGCCCGCCCTTGGGATCGCGGTGTTTCTTCACCAGTTCGTCGAAGCGAATCCCGCGCCGCCCGAGAATCCTCGCCTGCGTCTCCAGAGCATCGAACAATCCGACGAGCTTTCGCAGCGATTCACCGTCGATCACCCGCTCCGCTTGGCCGGATTCGCGGACCAGCAAGGCCGCGCCCGACAGGCCGATCTCCGCGAGCTTTCGATTCAGCAGGCGGTCGTCGAGCACATACTCAAGCTGCTTGGCCTTTTTGACCTGATAGAGCGGCGGCTGGGCGACGTAGACCTTGCCCTGTTCGATGAGCGGCCTCATGTGCCGAAACAGGAACGTGAGCAACAGCGTGCGGATGTGCGAGCCGTCGACATCCGCGTCGGTCATAATGATGATCTTGCCGTAGCGGCACTTGGAGGTATCGAACTCGTCCTCGCCGATGCCGCAGCCCACGGCCGAAATGAGCTTGGTGATTTCCTCGTGGGCGAGCATCTTGTCCACCCGGGCCTTTTCGACGTTGAGAATCTTGCCCTTGAGCGGCAGGATGGCCTGAACAAACGAATCGCGGCCCTGTTTGGCGATGCCGCCCGCCGAGTCGCCCTCCACGAGAAACAGTTCCGTGCTGTCGGGGTCTTTGCTGCGGCAGTCCCAGAGTTTGCCCGGCAGTCCGCCGCTCGACAGGGCGCTCTTTCGCGACAGATCCCGCGCCCGCCGCGCCGCTTCCCGCGCCTGAGCGGCCTGCACCCCCTTTTGAACGATGCGCTTAGCCTCAGTGGGGTGTTCCTCGAAATAGTTGCCGAGGTGTTCGTTCAGCACCTGTTGAATGTACGTTTCGACCTCGGGGTTGAGCAGCTTGACTTTGGTCTGGGCCTCGAACTTGGGATCGCGCAGCTTCACCGAGACGATCGTAGTCAGGCCTTCGCGCCAGTCGTCGCCGGTAACGTTGGTATTGCCCTTGATGAGATTGTTCTTGCGGGCATAGTTGCTCGCCACCCGCGACACCGAAGTTTTCAGCGCCGACATGTGCGTGCCGCCGTGAACGTTGTGGATGTTGTTGGCGAAGCACAGGATGTTCTCGGTATAGCTGTCGGTGAAGATCAGGACGATCTCGCAGCCGATGCCCTGCTCAGCGTCCTCGTTGCGGATGACGATCGGGTCCTTGTGCAGCCACTCGGCGCCGCCGGCAAGGTGTGCACAATAATCCTTAAGCCCCTCTTCGTAGTAGTATTCGCACTCGCGCCCCGTGCGATCGTCGACCAGGCGGATGCGCAGGCGGCTGTTAAGGTAGGCGAGCTCGCGCAGCCTGGTCTGCAAAATCTCGAACTTGAACTCGCTATCCTGGAAGACGTTCGTATCGGCTTTGAAGCGAACGGTCGTGCCGGTCTTGTCGGTGTCAGCCGGCTCGGAGCGGAGCGGCTCGCTGATCGCCCCGCGAGCGAAGGCCATCGTGTGTCGCTTGCCGTCGCGGAGAACCTCGACCTCCAGCCATTCACTCAGGGCGTTGACCACGCTGACGCCCAAGCCGTGCAGCCCGCCCGAAACCTTGTAGCTGTTGCGGTCGAACTTGCCGCCGGAGTTGAGGACGGTCATCACGACCTCGAGCGCCGGTCTGCCGTTGATTTGCGGGTTTTCGTGGGCCATGGGGCCGACGGGAATCCCCCGCCCGTTGTCCACCACGCTGCAACTACCGTCGGCGTTGAGGCGCACGAGCACGGAATCGCAGTACCCGGCCAGGGCCTCGTCCACGGCGTTGTCGATTACCTCGTAGGCAAGGTGGTGTAGTCCGGTGGCGCCCACCCCGCCGATGTACATGCCGGGGTTTTTTTGCACCGCCGCCAGTCCTTCGAGGACGGTGATGCTCGATTCATCGTAGCGCGGCTGCGTGATTACGGCGTCGCTCATGCTAAAGAATCTACTGTGTTGTGGGGCTGTCGGCGAACACTTGCTCCGCTCCGCCCATGGTCGAAAAGCACTCGCCTAAGCGCTTTGAATTGCTTCTGCGCTTGCAGCGCCCGCAGTACCATCGTCGACCAGCGAAGCCGCAGCGGTGCAACCATGGCGGGCTCGTCTACGTAGATCACCACGCAATCGCTTTGTATGGCGCCGACCCAGCAATGGTCGTGGAACTCGCTGTCTACCACGGCCGCAATTATTCTTGCGGCCTCACTCAAGTCGTCGTGTTCGCATTCCAGGCCGTCAGACAAGGGGATGACCCATTCGCCGATCCTGCGGACGAAGTCGGGGCGAGTGCGGTTCTTCGCCACCCAGTATAAAGCGCGATCGTTCACGGGTATCCGATCCGAAACTGGTCAGGGCTCACGCCGACGCAAGGTTTACGGGCATGACCACGTGGGAGAACTCCTTGCCCATGCGGACAATGCCCGGGCGGTTCGGTTCCTTGATGGCGAACACGATTTCACTGGCGTCCGCCACGCGCAAGACATCGGTCAGAAACACAGGGTTGAAGCCGATGTCGATGGCCTCGCCGGAGAAGGTAATGGGAAGCGAGATCGTGGCCTCTCCTTGCTCCGGTGCTCGACTGGAGAGCGTCAGCGTCCCCTCGCTGAAAGCAAGGCGCACGCCCTTGGACTCCTCGTTGGTGAGCAGCGCCGCCCGCTTGAGAGCGCTGAGGAACTCAGCGGTGTTCATGGTCACCTCGCGGTCGCAATCCGTGGGAATCACATCCTGATATTTCGGGAAGTGCCCTTCGATCAGCGATGTGCTCAGCGATTCCCGACCCACGCGCAGCAAGACCTGATTGGCGGATACCTTAACCTGTACGGCGGAGTCCGCCTCGGCCGGGAGCCGCGCGAACAGCGTCAAAGCCTTGGTGGGCACGATTACATGAGGAATGGCCTTGTTGTGCGATCGCTTGATCTTTGCGCGTCCCACCGAGAGTCGCCGACCGTCTGTCGCGGCCATGGTCAACTCGTCCCCGGCAATCTCCCACAGGATCCCGTTGATCGCGTACCGCGTGCTCTCCCGTGCCGCGGCAAATGCCGTCCACTCAATCAGCTTTCGCAAATCGGCGTGGTCGGCCCGGAAATCAGGCTCGCCCTGCATGTCCGGGACCGGTGGAAAATCAGTCGTGGCCTGGGTGACGATTTGGAAATGGCTTCCCACCCCGCGGATGTGAAGCTGATTCTTGGATAGTTCCGCGGTAAGCACCTCGTCGCTGCATTCCCGGACAATCCTGGCCAGCGTGTCGGCCACAACCAGGGTCTCGCCCTGGGACTCCACCTCGACCTGGGTGACGCCCCAGCGAAGCCCAACTTCCAAGTCGGTAGCGGAGACGATCACGACGTCAGCAAGCGCTTCCAATCGGACACACTTTAGAATCTCCTTGGGCGTCCGCACCGCGATAACGCCGCAGGCCGCCGAGAGTGCATCCGCCATTTCCTGTCGATTGAATCGCAGTTTCATCGGTCAACGCTTCCTTCCATGCAAAAGAGATCCAATAGAATCGGGAACGAGAACGATAATATGACCCATCCCGCCAGTCCACACGCCCGACGGGAAAACCGAGCTGAGGCTTCCGACCACTTTGCGAAGCGGGCCTTTGTCGATCATTGATTCAACCTGAGCGATTTTCGACCAGCAGCCGACGTAGCCCTTGCGAGCCGCGAGCTTTAGCTCGCGCGGACTCGACTCCCCAAACAACGCCGGAGAACCTGTTCGAAACTCCGCGCGGACTGAAGTCCGCGGCTCGCTGAATTGAAATCGGTCAGCTTGAGTCGCTGAGGAGTGGTTGGATACTCGAAGAATTTTACGTTTCATGCGTGGCCTCTTCGTTGGTAATCAATCTAAAACAAATCGTAGCCATAAGCCCTGTGAGTTCGGTGCTTTGACGATTGTAGCAAACACGTAACCCTCGAATATAGCGTATCGTACCGGTGCGGCGGAGCGACCGGTCGAACGGCGAAACTTGTGAACTACTCTGTCAGCCGCGCCGACGAATCGAACGCCGGCCTCGCCGACCGATCTACTGCCTGTCAAAAGGGCCCGGAAGCTGACAGTCATCGAACAGGATGGCGCAGCGCCGACGGGGATTATTGTCGATTGCCGGGATGCAATCGTCAAGCCGTTTGATGCGGTTGATTGACCGGCCGCTGACGCCGGGTGCGTTACACTTCCGGCGGAGCGGAGTGGGTGATTGCTACAACCCCTTGTGGCTGTTTGAGGCTTGTGCTCCCGGTTCGGATGGGCCATTGGTCCGCGGCGCATCACCCCTCTCCCCCGCGCCGGGGGAGAG
>Ga0209777_10008183_pt1 | contig 11488 bp, 6 predicted proteins | sample FrelakmetHBP12HB_FD_187147 | JGI IMG/M metagenome (GOLD analysis project Ga0209777, IMG submission 187147) | Freshwater lake sediment microbial communities from the University of Notre Dame, USA, for methane emissions studies -HBP12 HB (SPAdes)... | ecosystem: Environmental > Aquatic >...
ACGACGATCCAGCACGAGGCGCTCGCGCCGGTGCAGGCGGTCAGCACGGCGGAGATCACGGATCCGAACGTCGTTGCGACGGGCGGGTTTGCGTTCACAGTGCCGGAAGGCGCGGCGACGGTGAGCGGTGTGGTTGCGACGTTCACTGATCCTGGGAACCTGATCGGGACGCTGGAAGACGCGGGTGATTACAGTGCCACGATCGCGTGGGGCGACGGTCAGACGACCAGCGGCGTGATCGCGTGGAACGCCACAGCGCAGCAGTTCGAGGTGAGCGGCACGCACACGTACGTTGGCGACACGATCAACGGCGAGAGCGAAGGCACGGCGACGATCACCACGACGATCCAACACGAGGCGCTGTCGCCGGTGCAGGCGGTCAGCACGGCGGAGATCACGGATCCGAACGTCGTTGCGACGGGCGGGTTTGCGTTCACGGCGCCGGAAGGCGCGGCGACGGTGAGCGGTGTGGTGGCGACGTTCACGGATCCTGGGAACCTGATCGGGACGCTGGAAGACGCGGGCGATTACAGTGCGACGATCGCGTGGGGCGACGGTCAGACGACTGACGGCGTGATCGCGTGGAACTCGACAGCGCAGCAGTTCGAGGTGAGCGGCACGCACACGTACGTTGGCGACACGATCAACAGCGAGAGCGAAGGCACGGCGACGATCACCACGACGATCCAGCACGAGGCGCTCGCGCCGGTGCAGGTCACCAGTTCGGCGACGGTCGCCGAAGTGAACGTGACGAGTGTCGTCGGGCAAACGATCGCGGCGCAAGAAGGCACGTCGTTCACCGCTGTGGTGGCGACGTTCGTCGATCCGGGCAACCCGAATGGCACGGTGGAGGACCTCGGCGACTACTCCGCACAGATCGCCTGGGGCGACGGTAAGCCGGCCTCCGCCGGAACCATCGCGTTCGATGCCGTTAACCACGTGTTTACGGTCAGCGGCACCCATGTCTACGATCAGGAAGGCACCTACACGATGACTGTCACGGTCACTCACGAAAGTGAGACGCCGGTGACGGGCACCGACGGTACGGCGGTCGTTGCGGAAGTGGGCCCGGTGGTGACTCTGACCGGTAACTCCAGCACGGCCGAGGCGTCGCTTTACACGCTGCACATCGGGCCGGTGGTCGATCCGGGCCAGCCGGGCGACCAGCCCATCGAGTATCACGTCCACTGGGGCGACAGCTTGCCGGACACGGTGATCAGCGAGGCCGATCTGAACTTGGCAGGACGGAATGTCACGCACACCTATCTCGACGGCACGGTCCCGCAAGGCACCACGACGCCCACCAACACGATCCGGGTCGACATTCTGGACAACGATGGCTACTGGCCCAACGCCGGCACCAAGGGCATCGTGGTTTACAACCTGAACCCGACGGCGTCCTTCAGCGGCAGCGGGACGGTGGACGAGGGCTCGACGGCCACGGTGCTGTTCTTCAACCAGAACGACGCTTCGGCCGTGGACCGCGCGTCCGGCTACACGTACCGTTACGACTTCAACAACGACAGCATCTTCGACACGGATGTCACCACGCAGTCCAGCGTGACGGTGCCGGCGTTGTTCCTGAGCGATGGCCCGACGGACGTGACCGTCAGGGGCCGCATCTTCGACAAGGACCTCGGCTACAACGATTACACTCATCTGATCCACGTCAACAACAAGGTGCCGACAGTCAGCGCCGGGCCGGATGCCACGGTTGGCGCGGACACCGTCTTCACGCAGGGCGGTTCGTTCATCGATCCGGGCGCGGATTCGCCGTGGGACGTCTATGTCAATTACACCTACAACCCGTCCACGAACCCCGGTCGGGGCACGCTGTTGCAGAGCGGGTCGAGCAAGGCCTTCACCCTGTCCCACACGTATGCCGTGGCGGGCAATTACACGGTCCGCGTGACGGTGGTGGACAAGGATAACGCCGCGGGCACCGATGACGTCCTCGTGACCGTCGTCCCGACCACGTTCCAGGTGACCGCCTTCACGACCAATGCCAGTGGCTTCGACGTGACGTTCAACCGGCCGGCGAATACCTCCGTCCTGAACATATACGATGGCGTGGACGCCAGTGTGGACCTGCCGGATGTGACGGTGACGGGAGCGGTCGTTGGTGCGGTGCACGGGTCGCTGGTGTGGGATGCGTCGACCAACACGGCCCGGTTCGTCAAGACCGGCGGCGTCCTGGCTCCGGATACCTACACGGTGACCCTGTTCAGCCGCGCTGACGGCTGGAAGGATACGAGCGGCGGGCTGCTGGATGGCGACTTCAGCGGCGGCCCGGGCGGCGACTACACCACGTCCTTCGTGGTGGCCTCGAGCAGCGCCCGTGTCCTGAGCCTGACAGACTTTGCCCGCGGGCCCACTCAGGACGTGGACGTGCCGGCGACCGGGGCCGGCCTGCCCGTCAGTATCAGCAACGCCGCCGGGATCCTGAGCGTGGACTTCGCGGTCCACTTCGACCCGGCAATGCTCAGCATCACGGGCGCGTCCCTGGCGTCGGGCATGCCGTCGGGTTGGCACGTGACCAGCAATCTGTTCGCGTCCGGCCTGTTCATCGTGACCGTCAGCGGCACAACCGCGTTGTCGGCCGGGCCGATGGACCTGGTTTATCTGAATGCCAAAGTCCCGGACGGCGCCCCCTACGGCGCTTCGGAGGTCATCAGCCTGAGCAGTGCCATCTATCCGTTCGTCGGCCAGCCGTCGATCAACGGCGGCGCGATCTTGGCCGTGGCGGACAGGGCGGTCGAGAAGGTTGCTTTCTTCGGCGACGCCGATGGCGACACCTCCTACAGCGGCAGCGACGCTGGGACGATCTCCCGCGCCGTGGCCCTGAAGGACGGCCTCTACAGCGGCTTCGACGCCTATGACCTGACGGATCCGGTGATCGTGGCCAACGTATCCGGCACGGGTGTCCTCAACGGCCTGGACGCCTCCTACGTCGGTCAGGAATCGCTGTACCCGATCCTGGATCGGCCCGAGATTCCGAACCTTCCGCCCGGCTCGTTCACCTTCGTCGGACCCGACCCGGCCATCAGCATCCCGACGCTCATCCCGGCCCGCGCAGGCGGTTCAGTTGTGGTGCCGATCAACATCGATGATCAGTTCGGCGGCGGCCTCGGCTTCACCTTCTTCGTCGGCTACGATACGAACAAGCTCGACCTGTCCGCCGCGGACATCACCATGGGATCGCTGTTCGCAGCCCAGGGTGGCTGGACGATGACGCCGGCCGTTGACAACGTCAACGGCCTGGCCGGCGTGGTCTTCGAGCGCACCGATCCGGCGCCTAAGGGCACGGGCACCGCCGCCAACTTCAACTTCTCCGTCAAGTCCGTGCCGTCCTGCACGACGGACCTGCACACATCTGGCAAGCCAGGCAACTACACCTTTACGGACGGCAGCGTGCTGATCGACGCCAAGGCCCCGATGGTCCAGGGCGTGTACGCCTCCAGTTCGGATTGGAAGCCTGCCTTCCTGGCGGCCGTCGGCACCAACGGCTATGCCATCCCGACCGGGGCCAACCAGCTCAAGACGCTGCCGTGGACCAACCTGAACAAGATCACGATTGTCTTCAGCGAGGACGTGAACATTCAGCAGTCCGACCTGGCGATCGGCGGCGTGACGGTGCCGAACTACAGCATCACCGGCTTCAGTTATAACGCGGCCACCTTCACCGCCACCTGGACGCTCGGCAGCGCGATCGGGCCGGACAAACTGCTCCTCGACCTGCGCGACACGGTCACCGATAAGGTGGGCAACGCCCTGGACGGCGAGTGGGACAACGGCGCCTCGACGTTCCCGTCGGGCCGCAATGGGCCGGGCGGCACGTTCGACTTCCGCCTCAACGTTCTGCCGGGCGACGCGGACCAGAGCGGGGCCGTGGGCAACCTCGACACCACCAAGGTCCGCAACGCAGGCGGTACGAAACCGGGCCAGACCGGCTACTCGATCTTCTACGACGTGGACGGCAGCGGCGCGATCGGCAACCTCGATACCACCCAGGTCCGCAACGCGGGCAGTACCCACCTGCCGACCGGCGAGCCGGTTGCTCCGATTCACGGCAGCGGGCTGAGCGGCGGCGTGGTGCCGATTCTGGCCCAGGCCGCGCTGGTTCCTCAACCGGTGATTTCGGCGCTCAAGCCTGTCGCCCTCGTGGGCACGTCTTCGGCGTCCGACAGCCTGCTTGCTGTGCGGCCGGAGTCGACTTCCGACTCCTCCGATACGGACGTGCTGAGCCAAGTGCAGGCCCAGATGGTCATCCAGATCGCAGACGCGCCTGCGGCGTAATGAGTTCAGGAGGCAGTAAGCGGATAAATTAGCCTTCGGGCCGGCTTGTTGTGGGGGCCGGCCCGAAGGAAGGTTGAAAAGAAACAGCCGAACGCCCGAGTGACGACAGGGATTGCCCGGGTGGGTTTTGCGAAGGTGGGTAGCGGGGAAGAAGGAGGGGCAGAAAATGAAGAAGCTCGGAGTATTCCTAGGTGCTGTCCTGGGTGTTTTTGTCTTTGCCTCCGTGGCGTCAGCCGGGATCATGGTGACCGCGCCGACGTTCTCGGCCCCGAACACCAGCGGCTCAGGCACGTTCACGGTCACTGTGACGTTCGAGGGCAGTTACAACGTGGCCGGATACGACGTCGACTTGCTCCTGACCGGCCGTAGCGGTGCAACGGGGTTGGCTTTTGCGGGCGCTTCAGGCGCGACGACCAACTACGTCTTTTCGTTGCCGCATGCCGGCTTCAGCATGCAGGACAATACAGCCAGCCATATCTTCGGCCAGGACACCCTGAATTCCGGCACCGAGACCCTTGCCAACGTCACGAAGAACCTGGTGACCGTCAACTACACGGTCGCCCCCGGCACACAAGGTGTGTTCGACGTGGCCCTCAGCAACACGGACGGTTTCAACGACGGCAGCGTTTCGCTCGGTGAGGGCTTCACCCCCGGCGTCATCACGATTACGCCGGAACCGGCCACGATGGCGTTGCTGGCCGTGGGCGCCCTGGCGCTGGTTCGCCGGCGCCGGTAGGCGACACCCAAAGACAGCGGTAATCGTCCCGCAGGCGGAATTGCCGGGTGGCAAGGCCGGGGCACGCCCCACCCGCCGTAAGGGGCAGGCCGGCGGGCCACTGGCACGGTATCCAACCGGGCGGTCCTCCGGGGCCGCCCGTCCTGCTGCGCAGACGATGCGGCGGCACACCCTTTCTACCAGTCTGGTTCTCCTTGCGTCCCGGCAGGGCTATTACAGCGTCTACAGCAATTTGCAGAAAGACTGTCGTACGCGAATCACAAATTATCCCTGAAACAGGGGCCAAACGTTCAGTCCTGCACGTCATCTCAGTCGCAAAATGCTCTAGATTCTACGGGCATTACGGATGCCGACATGGCGCAGATCGCCGAGTTAGGGGGGCTTCGGTCTCTCTCGCTCGTTTCCACCAAGATCACGGACGTCGGAGTGCGGGAACTGAAGCGGCTCAAGGCCCTTGATTTCGTCAACCTTACCAACACCCGCGTAACCGATGCGTGCCTACAAGACCTGAAGGAGTGCAAGGGCCTGAGGGAAATCTGGCTTGATGGTACGGCGATCACACAAAACGCCCGCCATGAACTGCGAAGGTCTATTCCCGGGATTCAGGTCAGCTTCTGATGTGATGTGAGCATGCTTGGCGGGGCTGCTCCATTACGAACCGGGAAAAAGGGCGGCAAGATTGGGTTCTCGACAGGGGGGCCGAAGTCCGGGGCGATTCCCAAAATGAGTGGGGAAGGGCATTTGACCATTCGCCTTTTTGACGTATACTATAGGTGGAGCGCGGCCGAAAGGCCGCATGGGGTTGTCGAAACGTGCGCATCGGGAACCGGTTTCCTTTTCGGGGAGGCCGGTCTTTTTTTGCGCGGTCTATGACCGGGGGAGGTGGGTCATAGGAACCGATAACCCCCGTGTTGGCAAGCCTTTACGTCAGATGGGCCACCCCCTCGCCGTGCGCGGACGCGGTGCATCGGCCGGATGAGTCTGCTGCGCGCCGCGGGGTCGGCGGCTGCCGCGCGGCCGGGCAAGACCGGGTACGTGTTCAGTGTGTGGCGCGCACCCCAATAGCGGGTGTGGCACGGCTGGCTTGCCCAGCCGTGGGAAACGTCACGGGCCTTCCGCCACGGCTGGGCAAGCCAGCCGTGCCACACTGCGGTGTGGGCGCTGAACACGTACAGGACCCGCCGTGGCACGCGGGTGGGGGATGCGCGTCGGCCGGCCGGTCGCGCATCCGGTGCGGGCCGGTGGCGGCGGTCATCCTTGCGGTGTTGGTTCTCGCGGCCAGCGCTTCCGCCATCACCAGCAGCGGCGTCGAGGTGACCTCGGGCGGCTCGTCGTCCTGGCCCAACGTGTTCGCCGACGTGGACATCAACGAACTGGTCGGGGCGACGGCCCTGTACGAGTTGGGCTACATGGGGACCAGGGCCGTCATCGCCAACGTCGAGGCGGGCTACGTGTGGGGCCAGCACGACGTGACCAGCTTACGCGACACCCCCATCACGCAGATCAAGGACGCCAAGGCCGCCGGCGGATTCGATTTCCACGCCACGATGGTCGGCCACATACTTGTCGGCGAGGCCCCGGTGATCACCGTTCAGACTGAACTCTACCCCGGTGTCATCTTGACGTACACGTACAAGCCCGCCTACTATGAACACTTTTACCTTAATAACGCGCAGCATACGCCGCTGGACGCCACGTTGTGGTACGGCCTGGCGCCGAAGGCGCGGCTGGGCTCGGTGGCCATCGCCACCGACTGGGTGCGCGACAACAGGATCGAGTACGGCGGCGAGTTCAACATCTCGGCCGAGACCGCCTGCTACGGCTACGCCACGGCCATGGCCGGGACCGCCATCGGCGGCGCGAAGGCCGACGTCGTCAACTCTAGTTGGGGCGGCGACGACCCAACCGGCACCGACAGTGTGACCCGCCTCATCGACGCCCTGGCCTACGCCAACCGCACGACGGTCTGCCTGGCGGCCGGCAACGAAAGCGCCCAGGTCCTCGGCCCGGCCAGCGGGTACAACAGCATCACCGTCGGGGCGCTGGCCTACGACAGCGCGGCCCATCCATACCACGCCGTGGCCGATTTCTCCTCCAAGGGCCCCAACGATTTCTACAACCCCCGCACCGGCACAACGGTCCCGGGCGTCCGCGCCGCCGTGGACCTGGTGGCCCCCGGCGAGAACCTGACGCTGGCCTGCTACGGCGGCCTGACGGGCGGCCACAACCCGGACATCGGCTCCGATCCGACGCTGGACTTCAGCGGCGACCCGAGCGGCTCCTACTATTTCATCACGGCGGCCGGCACGAGTTTCGCCAGCCCGATCGTGGCCGGCGGGGCCGCACTCCTGGTGGACCTGGGCAAGGCAAGGTTTGGCGGCGGCAACGCAACGGACGGGCGGGTCATCAAGGCCGTCCTCATGAACTCCGCCACCAAGGTGGACGACTGGAACAACGGCCAGCATCCGGTCTCCGATTCCCGCGGTTTGGGCGGGGTGGTCATCACCACCACGCAAAGCCTGGACTATGCCTCAGGGGCCGGCCGCATCGACCTGGCCCATGCCCTCCGGCAGTACACCCTCGGCAGTCCGGGCGCCGCCCCCGGTCATGGCCTTGCCGCCGTCGGCTGGAGTTACGACGTCCTCCAGCCCAACGGCATCAGCGATTACTCAATCGCGGAGTTCGTCGATGCAGGCACTCTGGTGGACGCGACGCTGGACTGGTTCGTGGACCGGGCGCTCGACGGCACCACGGGCGCAGACGTCCAGTTCGCCAACCTCGACCTGGAGATGTGGAAACTGACGGGCCTGGACGGCACGCCCGACGCGCTGGTGGCGCAGTCGGACAGCATCTACAACAACGTGGAGCACCTCTACTTAAGCGCCCCGGCCGCAGGCTACTACATGTTACGCGTCAAGTGGGCCGGTGAGAATTACGGCCTCTACAGCCCCTCCCCGGAACCGTACGCCCTGGCATGGGCCGTGCCGGAACCCGGCACCCTGTGCCTGCTCGCGGGCGGGGCGGCGGTGGCGGTGGTTCGTCGCCGGCAGCGTGGGGGATGCGTGCGTGTTCAGCCTGCCAGAAAAGACTTGTCATTCTGAGCGAGCGAGAGCGAGCGAAGAATCTCGGCCGTCCGAATGGGGAGATTCTTCGGCCCCGTAAACGGGGCCTCAGAATGACAGCGCTAAACACGTACGGGGATGCCGCCGCGCATGATCGGCCCGGCCGTTCTGCGGGTCAGTACTTTCCGTACTCGCGGATCGCGTCGAACATCGCCAGGACGTTCTCCACCGGGGTTTCCTCCAGGATGGAATCGTGGCTGGCGCCGGCGACGTACCCGCCGCCGGGCTTCATGATGTCGAGGACCTCGCGCGTCTTCTGCCGCACCAGCTCCGGCGTCCCCTTGATGAGCACGTGGTGCGAGTCGATGGCGCCGCTGAAGAGGATTCGCGCGCCGAAGTCGCGTTTGAGGGTCCGCAAATCCATTCCCGCGCACGACGGCTGCACCGCGTGCAGCCCGTCCAGCCCGGCTGCGATCAGGTCCGGGATGAGCGGCGCAAAGCCCCCGCAGCAGTGCATCATCACCCTCAGTTTGTAGGCGCGGCCCAGGTCAATCAGGCGCCTGATGTGCGGCAGGACGAACCGGCGGAACAGGGCGGGGCCCAGCAGCGGCCCCGTCTGGCTTCCGAGGTCGTTACCTATGAAGGATATGTCTATAGCGCTTGCGGCCGCGTCGAATATCCTGCGGCTCACCTCGGCGTAGTAGTCCACCATGTGCTGCATAAGGGCGTCGACCACATCCGGGGTGTCGTACATCGCCAGGTACAGGCCATCGAGCCCCATAAGGTCGATGGCATCGTGCCAGAAGGGCGACCAGTCGCCGCCGAGGATGGCGTAGCGGCCCTTGTGCGCCTCGGCCTCGGCGCGGATCGCCGAAACGTCCATCCACTTCGGATCGGGCCACGGGTGCTCGTGCACCTGGGCGAGCGTCGCGCCGGCGAGCGGGTGGTTGATGGGCTGGCCGTAGCCCATGCCGCGGCGATCGACGCCGAAGGCGGTGCGCGACGTGACGCCCGGCGGCAGTTGAATCTGCGGCCCGGCGTACTTGGCGAAGACGCGGCGGAAATCGTCGCCGAACCTCGCGCGCAGCGCCTCGTCGTCGGCGATCGATAGCTCGCGCTTCGCCTTCGCCCAGAACTCGGCCGATGAGCCGCACCAGGCCGCCGCGCGGTCGGGCTCCTGGTGGGCGAAGGCCGTCAGCACACGCTCTCGAGAGTTCATCTTGCGGGGCTCCGCTTAATCCATGTGAAACGCTTCCGGCAGGTTCGCCCACCACTCGCCGGGGGCCCGCGTCGGAATCGGCTCCTGGCAGGGGATGCAGTGCGACCACCACCGCTGCGTGGTCGGGTCGGCGGCCATTTTGGCCATGTCGGCGGCAAAGTCCTTGCCGTGATACTCGAAGTAACTGAATAGGTAGAACTTCCCCTTCTCCATCTCGGCCACGTAGATCGAGTAGCTGCGGATGTTGCACGCCGCAATCATCTTGAGCACATCCGGCCACACGGCGGCGTGCAGCCGCTTGTACTCCTCCAGTTTCCCGGCCTTCAGGCCGATGACCATGCCGTAACGTTGCATTGCTTTCTCCCTGATCACGTGTTAGCGCGGCGGGCAGTCTTGCCCGCCGCGCGGTGGGCAAGACTGCCCACCGCGCGAAGCCATGCCCTGTTCACGCAGCGTGGGTGCATAGCACCCACCCTGCATTATGCATCCCCTAGCGTGAGCGGATACCGCCCGTGCTCGCGCACCAGTTGCACCACGTAGTCGTATGTCGCCGGGTCGACGTTGTCGGGCATCGAGTGGTCGGACTGGAAGATGTACCCCCCGCCGCGGGCCGCGCCGAGTTTCCTCAGCACCTCGCGCCGCACCTTCTCGCGGTCGTTCGTGGCCAGCACCCGCACGTCGATGTTGCCGTTGAACGCCCACCGCCGGCCGAACCGGCGCTTCAGGTCCACCACGTCAAGCCCTGCCTTCGCCTCCAGCGGGTTGTAGGCGTCCACGCCGGCCTCGATCAGGTCCTCGAAGACCGCGCTGGCGTTGCCGCAACCGTGGTAGATCGTTTTCAGGCCTGCGCGGTGGGCCGCATCGCATATCCGCCTGACCTGCGGCTTGAACACCTCGCGCCAGTACTTCGGTGAAAAGAGCATACCGTGGTCGTACGCGATGTCGCCCCAGATGTAGAGGCCCCGCAGCTTTCCGTCCGCCGCCGCAATCTGGCCCTCCGTGATGCCGACAAGAAAATCGCCCAGCCGCGCGATGAACTTCGCCATCCGCTCGGGCGCCTCGGCCAGTTTCATCAGGACGTTCTCGGAGCCCATGATCCGCCAGATCATCTCATACGGCTCGCACACGCTGCCGAAGACGCAGAAGTCCTCGGCGCAGGAACTCGCGCGGTCCACGAACGACGGCAGCCCAAGCACCAGCTCGTCGCCAACCGAGTTGATCTGGTCGTCGATGGCCGCGAAGTACCGCCGCCGGTCCGCCGGGTCGTCAAACTCCAGGGCCTCCATCTGCTCGAAAGACTTCGTGTCGAAATCGTTGTAGTGCGGCATAGGAAAGGTGCTGTGGCGCTCGATGGTTGCGCCGAAGCCCGTCTTGACGACCTTCCGCTCGGCCGAGTCCTCCAGCACCTGGATGCCCGAGATGTGCGGGTCCATGTTCGGCGTGACGACGATAAGGTCCAAGTCCCAGTGCTTGTAAGGGTTGAAGCCCTCGCCGAACGCCTTGCGGCAGCGGCGGACGAAGTTGGTCCAGAAGAACTCGCCCACGGGCACGCGGTCGGCCTCACGGTGCTCCAAGGCCGCCATGACGCGGTCGATTTTGGCTTGGGCTCGGTTCATATTGCGCCTCGCAATACGCTTGCAACGCTTAGCCGTTGTCCCAACGTTTAGCCGTCGCCGTAGTGTTAAGCCGTCGCCGCACACGGCGACGATCATTAAACGCGGCCGTGTGCGGCCGCGGCTAAACATGCCGAAGCGTTGCCGCGGCTAAACATGCCGGGGCGTTACCGCGGCCTGCATGGCCCCGCCTATGTGTACGTGCATTCCCTCGCCGCCTCGGCCATCGCCCGCAGGTTCTCCGGCGGCGTGTCGAAAAAGTGGTCCGAGGCCGACAGGATATACCCGCCGTCCTTGCCGAACCCATCGAAGAGCCGGTGCACCTCACTGCGAATCTGCTCGCGGCTGCCGCTTGTCAGGACGTTGAACTGGTCCATGCCGCCGATCAGCGCCACCTTGCCGGCGAACGCCTTGCGGACTTCTTGCGGCTCGGTGATGTTGCCGCCCACGCCCGGCGGCGAGAGCGTTTCGGAGGCGTCGGTCTCGTTCTCGACGATGAGGTCCAGGATGTGCATCATCCCGCCGCAGGTGTGGTACGTGGTCCGCAGGCCCGCATCGAGAT
>Ga0209777_10008184_pt1 | contig 11487 bp, 7 predicted proteins | sample FrelakmetHBP12HB_FD_187147 | JGI IMG/M metagenome (GOLD analysis project Ga0209777, IMG submission 187147) | Freshwater lake sediment microbial communities from the University of Notre Dame, USA, for methane emissions studies -HBP12 HB (SPAdes)... | ecosystem: Environmental > Aquatic >...
CCACCAAAAGCTATCGAATAAAAACAAGTTTTATTGTTGTTTCTGTTACCACCAGTCACCGCTCACTTCGTTCGCTATAGACTGGTGGAATTCTTTCTTTAAAAGAGTTGGTAAATATTTTGGAGAGTATCTTCTCCTTGAGACTCTAGTCCCGATTCGGAAGAACGGTCTCAAGAATCCTCAAAATAAAGAATTAGTTGAATATCTCTAACACAGGTTAAATAGAGAAATAATATTCGCCTCACGTTTCATAAGGTAAAACCGTGTTAATGATTCTCTGCTACAAGTTACAAAAGCTATTTTTTTTATTTTTTTCTGAATAATAAAGTAAAGAGGAGTCGCGTCTGGGAGTAATGGGAGCCTGGTTTTATTAAAATTAATGGAGGAAAGGTTTAAAACGTTAAAGTTTTCTTATTCGGAGAATACAGGTCCCCATAGAAATATATGATGACCTAGTAAATAAATAGTATTCTTCTGCTACCAAAATATATGAGAAAAATGGTTTAATATCAGGTATACTAGCTAGAAGTAAAGGATTTATATGTAACATTTATTCCACAATAATATGATTGACATGTATATAAAAATTATGATAATATTTATATAGCGAACATCTGTTACAGATAGTGGAGGCATTTATCCTTCTGGAGAAAAAAATTATGGAGAAAGAGTTTTTGAAAGGAAATTTAAATAAGAAGCTAGTGTCTTTCGTGATTCTCGTATCAATGGTCATCGTACCATTAGCAACAATGAGTCCTATGCTTTCAGCTGATCCTGGATATAGAGTCCGTGTACCGAATGTTTCAGTAAATCTGGTAGAAACCTATCCAGGAGCTCATAGTTATTTTGATACTGCTCTGAGCGGAGTTGGCGCTGGATACGATGTGTATGATGGGACGTTTATAGGTTGGTGTTGCGATGAACATAATTATATTTATCCAGGAACACTTTATTCTGTTCGGCTTTATTCGACGTATAATCCATTAATGCCATGGCCTGATCCTGATTGGAATAAAGTGAATTATCTCCTAAATCATAAGGCGGGTACTCCAGATCAAATACAGAGTGCAATATGGTACTTTATCAATGGAGGATATTCTGGTTCAGATCTAATTATTTTAGGAATGATTAATGATGCTCTTGCTCATGGTGTAAATTTTATTCCTCAAGAAGGACAAATCTGTGCTGTACTTTGTGATATAGACCCTACTGTTCAACACACATTTATTGAGGTAAAAGTTCCTCCTCCCCCTTGCACAGTATCTGTAGATAAGACCTATACAGTTTTTACACCTGGCTACGGATATGATCATTTTAAAATCATTCAAGATGGTGTCGATGCTGTGTGTTATACAGGAACAGTTATCGTACATAATGGAATATATAACGAGCAAGTGACAATCAATAAACCTATTACTTTACAAAATGGGTCTTTACCAATTATCGATGGCGGTGGAAGTGGTAATGGAATCACTATTGCTGCAAATGGTGTAACCATAAATGGTTTTGAAATAAGAAACTGTGCTAATGGAATATACAGCTATGGAACACATAATTCTATTATTAAAAACAATATTATCCATAATAATTTAAACGCGGGGTCAGGGTATGCTGGATGCGGTATTATGTTCTGGTCAGATGTTAATGACTTTGATGGGAACCAAATTTTGAATAACCATATATATAACAATGATAGGCAAGGGATCTATATTGGTGGTTCATATGATGATGCCATAATTTCTGCAGGAAACACAATTTCTGGTAACACGATATACAACAATGGTCTTAATACACTTGCAAATCCTCCTGATAATTCTGCATATGGTATTCAGCTTTCTTATGCTGATAGTAATACCATCAGTGATAATGATATTTATGGGCATATCTGGGATACTACTGGGAGTGGTTATTGGTTTGGACAAGGGATCTATCTTAACAATGCGTATGACAATACAGTAGAACATAATGAACTTCATAGCAATAACTATGGAGTTGCGCAATATACAGATGGTGGGAGAACCTTGGGAACAAATTACATTGATCATAATAATATAGTTGGTAATACTGAGTATGGTATTAGAAACTATGATTCAGTTCAAATAGATGCAACATGTAACTGGTGGGGCGATATCACCGGGCCTAGTGGACAAGGTACTGGTTCTGGTGATCCAGTGAGTACTAATGTTGTCTACTGTCCGTGGCTTAATGCTGCGTATCCAGCGGGTGATTGTATTGATAACGCCGCTGCCCATTGTGAGATCACGTCAACCGATTATAAAACGGGACCGTTTTATATTTACCCGCGTGATGGTTACACTGTTGATCTGTGCAATAATTGTTCGTTCGTTATAGGCTGTGGAGGAGAATTAGCTAATCCAGCATACATCACCTATCTCTGGAACTTTGGTGATGGTACGACATCAACATTAAAATGTCCTGGTCCGCATACATATGTCCCTAATTGCCCACAGGAAGGCGGCTGTGTTTACTATACCGTAACCATGAAGGTCACGTATAATGATGGTACGACACTCGTGACGTGTTCTGATTCAGCGCTTGTGGTCGCCTACTGTGCAGATAATGATCCACCGATTGTCCAGTTGACGTATCCAACTGGTGGCGAGACTCTGAGTGGGACGGCGACTGTGCGCTGGTTTGCTCTCGACTCTGATCTGCTCATGAATTTACCCATCTACTTGTTCTATAGTGCTGATAATGGGAATCATTGGATGCCGATTAATAATGATCCGCTGTTTAACACCATTGATGATAGCCATGGGGAATACAAATGGTCGACAACTGGTCTATCTGATGGGCAGTACAGGTTTATGGTAGAAGCCGTTGATAATTATAACAATGTGGCATCGGCGAGCAGCAATCTCTTCACTATTAAAAATGGAATTGCTGGTATGATGGTATCTGATGTTCAGATCATGGACACAACCATTGATAGTAATCATTGGGTGAAAAATGGCGATAGTATTCAAATCACCGCTGGCATCACTGGCGGCTCTAGTCTGAACCGTGAGGATATCAAGGCTGATCTCTCTGGTTTTGGCAAGGGCAATAGCGTTACCGCGAATAGTTACGATGGGTTTATCGCAACATGGACACTAAGCAAAGTCAAGTGTAATCCATCAGATGGGCCTATCACCATCACTGTTACGGTCGGGGATCACAGCAAGAGTAACATAATTCAATCAGATAACTCTGCGCCAGGAGCAACCATCATAAAACCAACAGCGGGGGTGTACTTCCTGAATTCGAAAGTATTCCCGTTCTCACGACAACCATTGATCATTGGACCCATCACCATGCAAATCGATGCTACAGACACCTCAGGAGTAGCTAAAGTAGCTTTCTATGTTGATGATGAACTGCAACAGACAGTAAACGAAAAACCATTTTCCTGGTACATGAGCCAGAGGCTCAAAGGGACACATACGCTTGAATTCATCGTCTACGATTTCGCTGGAAACACGAAAACTCTTTCGACGGTCGCAAATTTCCTGAACGTATTCGGCTCAGGGTAAAACAGACCAGGATAGCAAAACAATTCGGGGAAATTACCATCCCCCTCCCACTCTTTTTTTATTTTCTTTCACAATCTCTAACGACAATAACTTCCCCATATTGAGTAGGTATTATACCTGTTAAAATCATTCTGTTACCAGAGTCTCGATATTCAATAGTATAACATATGTCGTTTTCTTTATCCTCATAGCATATCTGATTATTTTTAAAAACATAGGGTTCCCAAGAGATCTGTGAGTGATTTTCTGATTCAAATTTAGATGTACCATTATCATAGAAAGTCATAATATACGTCCATTCGTTGATTTTTGTCCCATTTTCATAATAGGAATGATTCACGTCCCATATTCCAATAAATGAGTAATTTATGTTATTTCCATCGGTGTTTTTATGCATTAATCCAAACCATTCATTCGTAGATCCCAATACTATTACGAATAGGAAAATGAGGAGTATTGATAGGGGAATTAAAATTATTTTTTTCATTGTATCCACGTTGGACTGAAACCCGCGGGGGAGAGAGATAGTTCCGCAATGCTATTTAAATATGCCTCCGCCTCGAAATTGATAGATGAATGTCATTCAAGTGAAGTATACAGTTTTTAGTATTGTAGCTCTCCTATCAATGAATGTATCTCTAGTGTACAATGCATCTATTCGGTTTTATATTTATTCAGAGACACCTCACCTTCATCGCCTTGTTGAAATGATGGAGTAGGACAAGAAATAATGGATATGCTTTAAACTAGTAGGGTTCATTTCTCGGGGAAAAATCAATATTCACCCAAGAAATTGAAAATATAGTTGCACTAAGATAGAATTTACCATTGATGATATAAAATCCTTTTCCATTCCAATCATCCCAATAATTTTGATTCCAATGATTGAGCATAGAATTCATAAAAAAAGCATTTTTATGATTCAAAATAAAATGATTATCATGAATTCTATTCTCATTACTCCCATCAGTAAATAATATACCAATCTCGTCATTTCCTATAATATAATTATGTTCCATGGTGTTGTTAGCTGAAGAAAAGAATTTCATCCCATAGGAATTATTTTGTATTCTATTACCCGAGATTATGTTATCTGGTGAATACGTGATGTTAAAACCAATCATACCATCAGTAATAATATTATTATTTTCAATAACATTTCCGTTACTGTAGTATAGGGTAACACCAACGTTGGCATTTTCTATGACATTATTATTCAAGTGATTCCATAATGAAAAATTTAAATCAATCCCACAGTCTCTACTATCCTTTATAACATTATTCATAACCGTATTGTTTTTTGAATACAAACAAAACCTCAGTCCTATATTGCTGTTTGAGACACTATTGTGAGAGATAGTATTATAAAATGAATACCACAGATGGATCCCAACGTCTGAATTGCTAATATCATTATCGGTTACCGTGTCGTACAGAGAATCATAGATGAAAATCCCATAATTATTACAATGAAGAAGCGTATTATATCGGATGGTATTATTCGATGAAAAAGGAATACTAATTCCACAGTTATCGCAATTACTTATATGATTATTTTCAATGATCGTATCATCTAAATCATAGGAATAAATACCATTCTCTGCATTCACGATAATATTATCATACACATAGTTTTTATCAGAGAATAATATGATCCCGGCATTCAGCCAACCTTTTTCACTATTTTTAATCGTAAACCCTGTTATTGTGACTCCTTCAGTATTAATTATTATGACATCACCGAGACCGCTCCCATCAATGATGGTACTATTTTTGTTTTCACCGATTAAAAAAATTTGTTTATCAATCATGATATTTTCAAAATACGGAGAAGAAACATTCCATACAAACACAGTATCTCCATCATTTGATGCATCGATCGCATATTGAATACGAGAATAATTTCCAGGACCAGATCCACCAACATGAAGTATTCTATTTACAGAAACACTGTGCTCTCTATCGTTAGTATTTATATGATTCCAGGATAAAATTTGTGTACTCGAAACAATCTCTATATTCAACATCAGAAGTATGAAAAAAACGACTATGGTATTTCTCCGGATCTTTAGCATACGAAAACCCCCTATTAACCACTATATATACAAATTCTTAAATATAAAATTTTGCTTTTATGTATTTTTTAAAAAGAATACGATCCCTATGCCTTTTTTAAAAAGAATATGTTCCCATTGCATCTACCAATAAGGAAAAAACATTTATATAGAAAGTTGTTTAGCAGTACCACAAAAATACGGGGTTTGTCTTATGCTAAAAAAAAGTCTCATAATACCAGTTTTTATACTGATACTGATAGGGTGTTTCAGTGGTTGCCTTCAAACACCTTCAGATAACACCCACAAACCAACTGGCACAGGAGTGTACGTAGGACCTAATTCCAACGACGACTTCCACAGCATCCAAGAGGCAATCAATGCAGCAGAAAATGGCAGCACAATATATGTCCGAGAGGGAAATTATTATGAAACATTATCCCTCAATAAATCAATTCATCTCATTAGCGTAGGAGAAAATAAAAGCTCCATCATTGGTGGTAATCCTAAGTTAAACAGCAGCATCACCATCATTCAAATAAATGCTGATAACTGCAGCATAGACGGATTTATCATCACAAGAAATGGTACAGCTATTACAGTCGGAGTCAATATTAATACTTCTCACAATGAAATCACAAATAATACAATTACACAAGTAACTGAAGGCCTTGTCATTCAAAAGAATACACAAAATAACACCATTCTCTCGAATAATATTACAAACAACTATTATGGTATAAAAACAGAACAAGCCTCAGGCAATACCTATGCAAATAATATCATCACATCAAATAGCTTATATGGCATGTATATCTATACGAACTCTAATAAAAATATTATCTATAACAATGCGTTTTCTCACAATAATTATGCGTTAAGGATTAAAGGCTCACAAGATAATACAGTGTATAATAATTGTTTTATAAACAACACCTGGGGTTTATATCTTTGTTGCGGTTCATATAGCAACACTGCATATCATAACGTATTCAAATTAAACCACGACGCAAATATTCATGAAGACACGAGTCTTGTAAATCATTTCAATGTTGTAACTGAAGGTGGTAATTACTATGATAATTACAATGGTACCGACTCAAACAACGATGGTTTTGGTGATACTCCCTATGCTGTTGAGGATTCTGGACATCTAGATTACCAACCCTTAATCAATCCTATTGATTTGCCATGCTGCAAAGATATCGATGACAATATACAGTGACATGCTCCCCCGCCCTAAATGACGGGGCTTCATGCCCCTGGTCGTCCCGGATTCGAATAATCATCGAGGCAGGATTGTAGCAGTCGCTGATTTCTGACGTACTCCAACACAGTTTCTATGTCAGTGTCCCCTATACTACGGTAGAATTTTTCAGGGTAACAATTCCTATGATTACGAGTTGTTTTTTTTTTTTCATTTTTTTAAATTCCACTGCAATTTCTATTTTTATAACTTTAAAAACACCACGTAGAGCCCCGAGCTATTTGTCAGAGTAAGAGCTGTGTAATTATTGTTAAAAGAATATTGATAACTATACTTTAAAGGAGGAACCTTCGTTGCATTAGTCAATATAAGATTTCCATCTTTTAGTTCATATGTCCCTTCAGAAAATGAATAATAATCCTTAGTACTACCATGAATACCAATTATATAATAACCACTATAGTTAAACCTTGTATCAGTGAAATTATAAACCAGCATCGTTGATCTGTTGACGCCCGATGTTAGATTGTTATAAGTGGTAACATTAGCCCAAACTCCTATAATGTTTTTATTATCAGAAGTCTGTTGATTTATTGGCACTTTATCTTTAGTACAACCACTAAACAATCCTACACTTATTATTATCAAAGTAATAAGTAACGTCGTTATTTTTCTCATAACCTTTTACCTCGATATAGTAGTTTATAACAATACCTTCTTTAAAAACATATCCTTAAAACCATTTTTACTAATCAATTTTCAATTACTGAAAGGCTCCTAAATAGAAGTTTATATAAGATAGAATAATATTATAAAAATCGGTGTGAAAATAATGGGTTTACAAAAAGTGTGACCGCCGAGTCTAATGAAGTTAGCTGAGCATGACACCAGTCTATTTGACTGGTGGTGCGGGCACGTATTTTGACAATTCTGAGAAGTCTCCTTAAGATACAGACTATTAATAAATTTCCAAGTACAGATAAGGAAAACATTTAAATAAAAGCTCAACAATTATATTATGGTAATTAAAGAATGAAATTAATAAAGATATTGCTTGTAATATTTTTTCTACTGGCTCCATTTAATATAATAGTAACACAACCAATATCAGGGTATACCAAGAAAATAAATGATAGCTCTCCTTTATCAACATTTGAAGATATTCTTGATCAACATCAGGAGTTGGCCAACAGTGAAGTAGCGATTCATAAGGAGGTATTATTTGCGCAATCATTTAAACCATCTATGACCCCACTTACAAAAGTAATGATTGAAATTCAAAAAACCCTTATAATAAACGAACCATTAATAGTTTCTATTCGAAAGAATTTAACTGGTAAGGATATTGTTATTCTTCCTTTATTAGGATCTCAAATTCCCTTTAATACATTCTGGGTGGAATTTGATTTCAATGATATCGACGTCCAGATAGATGAAACCTATTATCTAGTTGTTAAAAGTCCATCAAGTCAATCATATTGGTGGCTTAGACAATATGACAAAACAGGAGATCCCTACGATAGAGGACAATTATGGCAATCAATAGATAATGGGCAACATTGGGCAGGTTTAGATGGTCAAAACCTTTTCGTTGATGGCACTTTTCGAACATATTCTTATATTTCTCAACCAGATTTGCAATGTGAAGGAACATTAAGTTGGACGAATATAACACCCGGTGGTAGTGTTGCTGGACATTTTATTGTTGAGAACATAGGTACTCCTTTTTCCTATCTTAATTGGAAGATTGACTCCTGGTCGAGTTGGGGAACATGGTCATTTTCTCCCTCATCAGGTGAAAATCTTAAACCCGAAGACGGTCCGGTTACAGTACAAGTATCAATTAATGCACCAAATATAAAAAATAGTAAATATACCGGAATGGTAAAAATAGTAAATATAAATGATGAAAATGATTCCTGCATTATACAAGCTTCACTGAATACCTCAAAAATTAAAGAAAAAATTTATTTTCAATATTTTAAACCATTTGAATATTTTATGAATTGGATTAAAGAATGTGATAAATCTCTTATGTAGTTTAACTCTTTTTTAAAATCAAAATAAATAATAAATTTAACATTAAAGAAGAAACAGATTATTATAACAGGTCCATATCACTTTAACTGCTCTATTTTTTTAACACCTTATGACCGAGAAATCGCTACACTTTCGTTTAAGGGATGAATCGCTTAAAAGATGTTAAAAAAGGTATATAAAGAAAAACAAGATTCAAGGCCTTTAATACATTCACATTTCAATGATCTGTCAGAAGTCTACACAACTCATACATTGAAGAGGTGATTTATGTCGATTGCTTACAAATGGACGGTCTTGTCGAATACTTCGTTAGGCGCGTTGATTGCCTCAATTGACATGACTATTGTGTTGATTTCTTTACCGGACATCTTCAGAGGTTTGCATATCAACCCTGCAGATCCTTCGAATTTCCCATATCTCCTCTGGACGATGATCGGTTATGGGCTTGTGACAGCCGTGATACTGGTGACAATCGGACGGTTCTCTGATATTTTTGGGAGAGTAAAATTGTATAAAATTGGGTTTCTGATTTTCACTATTGGATCAATAGCCTGTGCGTTGTCTCAAAACATTCTTCAATTAATCGTTTTTCGATTATTTCAGGGGTTAGGCGGTGCATTCCTCTTTGCAAATAGCGCGGCAATTATCACTGACGCATTTGAACCAAATGAACGAGGGAAAGCCTTAGGGATAAATCAGATCTCTTTTTTAACGGGGCAGTTTGTTGGATTAGTCATGGGTGGAGTCATCGCACCCTTCGGCTGGAGTTACATTTTCTGGGTCACGGTCCCCTTTGGTCTTATTGGAACAGTCTGGGCTCATATTAATTTAAAAGAATTAGGGGTAATCAACAAGAACCAAAAAATTGATCTTCTTGGAAATCTCACATTCGGAGGCGGGTTAACACTCATCCTCTTAGGGATAACCTATATTTTAGTTCCATATGGAGACTCAGAGCTTGGGTGGGAAAATCCCCTTGTTCAACTTGCATTCATCTTAGGATTCATCCTTTTACTTCTGTTTATTTATATCGAAAAAAAGGTTTCAAACCCTATGTTCAGACTTGAACTCTTCAAAATCAAGCCGTTTAGTTTCGGAACAACAAGTCTTTTTTTGTCGTTCATCGCCCGCGGCGGACTTCTCTTTATGCTCGTTATTTGGCTGCAGGGTATCTGGTTACCGCTCCATGGTTTTACCATTGAACAGACCCCGTTTTGGGCTGGTATTTACATGTTACCGATGACCGCCGGGTTCCTCCTCATGGGGCCCCTGAGTGGATATCTCTCCGATAAGTACGAGCCGAGACTATTCATGGTATCAGGTATGATTATCGTGACCGTATCATTCGTCTGGCTTGCGTTTATGCCGTACAATGTTGATTATACGTTTCTTGCATTAGCAATTTTTTTCCAAGGAATCGGTGCCGGTATGTTCGCCTCCCCGAACATCTCCTTAATTATGAGCTCAGTCCCCCCAGAGACACGAGGTGTAGCATCAGGGATGAGGGCAACAATGCAAAACGTCGCACAATCACTAAGTATGACAATTTATTTTGCGATATTGATTCTTGCGCTAGAAAGCCATTTTGTTGGAACAACATTAAGTAAAGTCTCTCCCTCTGCCGCGTTATTTTCGATTTTTTTAGGTCTTGCTCCCTCTGGCGTAAATGCAGTTACATTTACCCGGACGTTTGCCCCAATTTTTATGGATGGTCTTAGCGTACTTCTTATTATATCAGCGATATTATCACTCATTGCCGTTTTCTTCTCGTTTATAACAAAAATCGAAAAGAGAAACTAATACTTCGATTTGAATAACACTATTCTCAGATAGGAAATCATTCAAATTATGAATAAATATACAACCGGTTTAACAGTAAGCTTATGAACAAGATTATCATATTGTTTTTTAAAATAGATAAAAAAAATATAGATAAACATTGGGTTGAGGGTGAAAGTGATTTTATGGATATTCATGGGAAAGTCATTATTATCACAGGTGCGTCTTCAGGTATCGGTTTGGCAGTAGCACGTCTTCTCACAGCACATGGCGCTAAACTTGCTCTTGTAGCCCGCTCAACAAAGAAAATTGAAGCGCTCTCGCACGATCTTCCTAATTCAGAGGCAGTGACTGCTGATATGACAAAGATCGTTGACATAAAAAGAATGGTTAAACGAATCGTGGAGCATTTCGGCAGGATTGATATTCTCATTAACAATGCCGGCCAAGGGTATGATGCCCCCATTGAAAGAACAGATATCGATCTGTTCAATCATATTTTTAATCTCGATGTAATCGGCCCACTTGTCGCTATGCAACAGGTAATACCATTGATGAAGAAGCAAGGTGGCGGAGCGATAATCAACATTAGCTCAGGTACCGCTTTGATGCACTTACCCAATATGGGTGCGTATTCAGCTATGAAACGGGCACTGGCAGATATCAGCTTAACTGCACGAGAAGAGTTAAAGAAGGATCACATTATTGTTAGCGTCGTGTATCCGTACATAACGCTTACTGATTTTGAGAAAAACACCATGAAAGATTCTAATCTGAAAGAAAATGGAGAGGAAGAAGATACTGGTCGGTTTCCAGCTGATACCGCAGAGTATGTAGCGCAAAAGATACTTGATGGTATTAAAAGTGAAGACGC
>Ga0209777_10008185_pt1 | contig 11487 bp, 16 predicted proteins | sample FrelakmetHBP12HB_FD_187147 | JGI IMG/M metagenome (GOLD analysis project Ga0209777, IMG submission 187147) | Freshwater lake sediment microbial communities from the University of Notre Dame, USA, for methane emissions studies -HBP12 HB (SPAdes)... | ecosystem: Environmental > Aquatic >...
AGGAGAGGAAAGTCCGAACACCAACGTCCCTTTTAAGGGAGTTAAAATAATAGCGGCTAACGGCCGTCCACAGTAATGTGCGAGGTGCGAACAGAAACGTGCTTAACCGAAAGGTTGGCATTCCCAGCAATGGGAAAGTTCTGCAGTAATGCAGAAATGAAACGGCTAAATCCTTATTGGGTGCAAGAACAAAGCAGAAGATTGGGTTAAAAACATCTCGAGCTTCTGTAAAAAGTAGTTCGCCAGAGCCAAAGAGTAATTTTTGGCCAAGACAGATAATCACATAATACAGAATTCGGCTTATAGTCTTGCTGGGACAACAAAGTGGATACCACAAACAGGTATCCTTTTTGTTTACATTTTTGAATAGAGGAATCCTGCCTTTATTTTTCAAAATATTTTTAAAATATTTTTACACTTTACAAACATCTTTTTAAATTATACGTATAAATTAATAAGCTCACCAAGGAGACATAACCGCACCCTCCATAGTTCTCCCTTTAAGACGGAAAGTTTGCTCCAACACTGTTATACCAACCAGTGAAACTCTCCAAGGGTCAGAGGAGAACCTTATCTCCCCATTATTCTATCGCCACAAAGGGAGGCATCCCAAAGCGCCAAAACACTCCTCCCTTTCAAGGGAGAGCAAGGACCAACAGCCCAATGCTCTCCAACGGCAAGGGGAGAGCCGAGAATCTCCCCATTATTATAAAATTCTTTTCACTTAACAAAAAAACTCGATTTATATCGAGTTTTTTTGTTTTTAAAATCCTTTTATTAGCAGCACTTGCAACTCATCATCTTGGATACTCCAATAACTATCAAAATAATCGGCCAGATAAGACTAACTGCACCGGCTGTCAGCACATTCATTTGTCCCAGTAAAAATACTAAACCGATTAATGCTATGCATCCTGGCACAATTTTATGGTGTGTGCATTTGCACATTTTTTTATCTTCCATATCAGGACCGCTCGCTCAGCAATACTTTTCTACTGCGAACTAAATATTCTGGCTGCAAATTTGTAAAATCTCGTCGGCATACATACTTCGTTAGTATGCTTCCTTGATTTTCCAAATTTTCGCCGCAGAATATTTTCTTCTCATTACGAAAAAATTGCTAATCGACCAGTCTTAAATTATTAATATTTTGACCTTTGTTTAATTATAATTGCAAGCGAGGGAAAAGTAAATGAATAACAATTTATTTATTTTGACCGAGCGCAGTAATTATATGAATAGCCTCGCTATTCATATACCACAATTAAAAAATAATAATCATTTTTTGATATACAAATAAATATTGTCTTCCATTTTCTCCGGTTTCCATATCGGAAAGGTAAAATAATTTGATACAATTTTTACGCCAGGCTTCAATTCCTTTTCTAATTTTTTTTCTAGTTTTTTCATCATATGTTTCATGCCATATAGGACAACAGCATCAAATTCTCCTAAATCCGCCTTCCATAAATTTTTAAAATGCACAAATGCTTTGTTTTCCAGACCGGCTTCCCTAATATTTTTTCTGGCCAGAGAGATTAAAAAAGGATTTATTTCATATCCATGCGCTTCAAATCCCGCCTTAGCCAAAGCAATAACCAATCTTCCGTCTCCCGCCCCTAAATCAACTGCCTTTTTTACTGGATTAAAATCTAAAAAACCAATCATCTGTTCAACTCTTTTTTCCGTGGTCGGAACATTAATCGCTCCCCAAAAAAAATAGGAATAAATATATCCTATCATTTTAAACAAATAAACAACGACGAACACAACTACAAATATAGAGACACAAACTAAAAAAAACAGTGATATAAAAAAAGACATAATTCTAAAATAATTTCTTTGCTCCCGCCTGTTGATCTAGTGCTTCATTCACCAACCTATCTGCTTCCTTATTTTTTTCGCGCACGATATGTTTGACTTTTACTGATTTAAAATCAAATTTTAAATTCCAAATCTCTATAAAAAACTGCTGGATTTTAGGATCTTGTAATCTGTATTCTCCATTTAATTGTTTCACAACCAATTCTGAATCAGACCTTATTTCGACATCTGATATTTCGGCTATTGCTTTTCCAAACAGCGCCTTGAATTTTTTTAATGCAAAAATTATGGCCTGGTATTCGGCATCATTGTTTGTAAGATTGTCGCCCAAATACTCGCCGAATTTTTTAATAACCTGCTCTTTTTCATTGCAGAAGACAACTCCGATTGCAGCTTTGCCCGGATTTCCGCGCGAGCCCCCGTCTGTATAAATAATAATCTTTTTCATAAAAGTTTTTTATTTATTTTCTAAAAGAAGAACTGGATAACCTGTATTAATTTTATTAGTATCAACATCTTTAATTCCAAGGTTTTTTAAAAAATTTATGCACGCTGCTTTTGCTTCTGCTGTGTTTTGAAAATTTCCTTTAGCCTCTGCCTCCACAAAATAACCCAATCCTTTTACATCATCTAAAGCAACTTCTATATTTTCGTATATCCAATATTCCCTTTGTTTATCAACTGTTACAATTTTTTTAAAATCTAAAAAATTCAAAATTTTCCTAAGTTCATCTGGATTAGAAATTTCTGTCTCATATTCTTCGGCGCATTCTTGTTCACCTTCTGCATTTTTATTTATAGACTTATCATATTCAAAAATTACTTTATCAGGATTAGTTCTTATTCTTAACCACTCAACTGGATGAGGTTTTTGATTAAAAAAATCTCTATGGCAAGGAATATAATAATCATCGACCTGTTTTATCGACTTTATTAATTTTCCCATCGCTGAAACTTTATTTTTTATTTCTTCCAGATTATCTACCTTTACTTTTATTTCAACCTCAATATTCATATTTTTTATTTATTTTTGGATTTCGATTTCATATTTAATGGTTCCTTATAGTTTGAAGGTAATTTTTTCTCTCTAAATCCAAAATCTTTTTGGCAGTTATCGCAATGAAACATCGGGTTTTCGTCACTAACAAAACATCCGCCAAGAACATATTTTTTCATAAATTTTTTTTCTGCTTCCTTGCTTTCAAATTGGATAAGGCCGTATGCAAATTTTCTAACCTTATAACTCTTACAAAATGGGCATATTGTTTTATCGTTTTCCATATTTTTTATTTATTAATTTTGGCCAAGATTAATCCTGCCGCCATATCACATATAAAACCGGAAACAGTCCAAGAAATTACTGTGAGTATTGAAAGCGGAAAACTGCTGTAGGTCACAAACATGCCGGGTACTACTGAAATTAAAAATATTGCCAGACCGAACTTTATTCCTCTTTTTTCCCAAGTTCCCTGAAAAATATTCTTTGACTTATTCCAGGCCCATGCAAGGATTATTCCTTGTACAAACGGATACAGAAAAAACAAAGACATAAGCGGGTCTGACCACGGCCTCATTAAGCCGGGATTCATGTAATCGTCGGCAACTGATGGATATATCATAAACAAATAGCTTACCGCCATTCCCAAGATAAGATTAATAACTCCGATGATTATACCTGGTAAAATTATTTTTTTCATAATTTTTTTACTTATAATTAATAATATTTAAAAACGCATTACTAATATCAGCTAAAATAAAATTGTCGTTCATTTTCTTTGTTGCTTCTATAAAAGCAATCGGGTCAACTCTTGAACTGTTAACTCTCATCGAAAAATGAAGATGAGGAGCTGTAACGTAGCCGGTTTTACCGGATAATCCTATAAGCTGACTCCTCTTTACCATATCGCCCTTGGCAACTTTAAATTCTTCCAAATGAAGGTACAAAGAAAATATATCCAACCCATGATCTATAATAACTGTTTTTCCATAGTTAGACAAATCTAAGGTTGCAACAACTTTGCCGTCGTTGACGGCATAAACATTTGTATTTTCCGAAGCAACCAAGTCAACGCCAAGATGCTGTATTTTTTCTGTGCCGAATCCGATAAATTTGCCGAACGAATACCCGACTTTCTTTACTTTACTCAGAGGGAAAGAAAAAGCGCTGGTAAAATATGGTTCCGGCGTAAGATTATTTAAAAATTTTTTTAATGCAGGAGCGTCTTTTTTTACTATATTATCAACTGCTTTTATTTGTGTGATTCCGGTTTGCGACAATGTCGGAGCTGGAGCCGCCGCAGCGGATGAAAAATCAGCTTGGGCAACTTTAATTTCTTTTACCAAATGCTCTGCATTGGAAGTATCCACAAAAATTTTGTAGTCACCGGGTTTCTGAATGACATCAATTCCTAAAAAAGAAATCCATTCCTGCGAATTCCCTTTTCTGTAAAAAACCAGCTTCTCTTTATCCTGAGCCGTGCCGAAGGATTGTCCGAAGTTCCCTATTACTTCGCTGGCTGCGCTTTTAACTCTTATAAAAACCGTGTCTCCTTGCTTTGGATTTTCATTAGAGACATAAATACTCGCCAAATCAGTTGGCCATAATAAAAAAAACAGAATTGCCAATAAAACAACAATCAGTCCAATAATCGCATACAAAAAAATAGGAAATTTTCTTCGTCCTAAAGACACTCGGCTGAGCTCAGTCGAAACCCTTGTCGAATGATTTTTATTTTTCTTTTTATTCTTTGCCATTTATATATTATACACTTCAGCAAACTCAATGTGAATACCAAAAAAAAGAGCGCCTCAGTCAGAATAAACTAACTTCAGCGCATAGTCGTGGGCTTTTACATCATACTTGAACTTACCTGTCGGTTGCGGCCTAGTATGCATTTTCTACCACATGCGGTTCGGGAACGAAATTCCAGAAATGGTCGCCCAACCAATTGCTTTCAATGGCAAGTCGGCCATCGATCGTAACATATCGGTAACTCGAATCTCCCGACTTATGGACAGACCAGCTACTCATAACCACCACCTCCGGTGGCTTCATAGACCACCTATCCGCGGACGCATTGCTATCGGACTGTTGCTCCTTCGGGCTATTCTGGTTATTAGCAAAACAAGTCTTTCCTCCTGCGAATGGCCACGTTGGCGCCGAACCAGATTCAAGCAACATAAGATTGACGACGATAAGTCCTCCACCGATACCCGCGAGTGCCACTGATACGAAAAACCCGACTACCTTTAACGTTATCTTACTCTTTTCCATACCATCTCCTTCCTCTAAGCAGATTTCATAGGCACCGCTCGTTGGCCTTTACTCTGTGATTTCATCCATCTCTGTGGTGAACCGCTCTCCGAGGGTGTCCATAATTTCCTGAATTTCGTCAGAAGAGCTATCGGAAGCTTTATCTCCCGTTATAGCGGCATAAGCCTTTTTCCAACCATCGATATTCTCCCCGATGATCACCTTCAGAACATCCGGCTGAAACTTCAGCATGTAGAGAAATTGCCGCCTTACATCTGGACCCGGCTCTTCAAACCGGCTTATGATCCAATCCTTGAATCTTTCCGTTGACATAGCAATATCCTCTCTCGGCTTTCACCGTTGGTTAAGCATTGTTGAATTGACAAATAGCTTATATATAATCTACAACTTTTATTCGATTTTATCAAATCGCCGATGATAGTTTTGGAATAAAAAAGCCGAGTGGTATCCAACCAAACGGCTATCGTTGTTATGCAGACAATTCGCAGTAAACCAGTATTGAGTCCGTGAGAGGAAGATTACGTGAAGAAGAAACGAATAAGCTCATCATCATCCACTTCTGTCTTTATATCATCCTCTACTACATCCCCTCTTATGCAAAGCAGGGTCAGCTCAGCACTGTTGCCATACTGATTCTTTTTGCCACATACCTCCACAATAAATTCCGGAGCTTTCTGTTCAGCCTGCTGAAAATCATCCGCCTCCCACGCCTGAATCCACTCCGAATAAGACAGCTCCTGGCGCGGGATAAAAACCTCCATTGAGGAAGTGCCGCCTCCTTCTTCGTTGCATTTGGACAACGTTATCATGAGGCCGTGAATCGGCTCTCCCTTGCGCGATTGCTGGGCCACAAATCCAATGGATGAAGAAACCCCACGAGGCGTATTGCCACCTCTTATATTTACGTCCAACCTGCATTCCATGCTCAATAGCCTCCTCCCTTCGCTTCAACTTTTTACCTCGCCCTTACCGAACATCTTGAAAAACCCGCCGCGGTGCGGTTTGCACCACACCGAAAGTGTATAATCGTCTGACAACCCATTGGCTTCCAAAAACATCCGGAATTCCGTCGCGATGAGAACGGCCAACTTCTTCTGTTGAATGAGTGGCGGGTTGAACGGTTTTCCCCATCCATACTCGTCAGTGCCGACTGTGTAGCGAACCTCCACCTGGAAATCCGCCTCATCGATTGTTTCAACCGCTTTCACGGCCGTGAACGCCGTATCGTTAGTACCACCAATCCCGAAGACTCCTTCGACAATCGGGATAAGTCTTTTACCGAGATCAAGCACTTCGCTTTCAGTACACAGGGCTTGAATCCCTGGTCCCAAAATGAGGTAAATCTGTGGCATGAGTCACTCCTTTCTTTAGTCATTTGTTACCTTCACTGTTTTCAACCCATATTCACATGTAAAACATCCAATTATAATTTACAACTTTTATTCACTTTTGTCAAAACAAAAAATCGCCTAAATTAAAGGCGATTTTTGGTAAATATGGTTATTTGATTTTTATTTCGTGAATTTAAAAGTGGAAAGCATCTGTTCTTCTATTGGAAGACTCTGTGGAGGATATTTTATTATATAGCTATTACTATTTTTTGTTACAAAGATCATATTATAATCCAGTCCTATACCAATTATCGCTCCGCCGACAAATTTCCATCCATTTATTCCATCTAGCGAATAATTTTCTTGGTTTTTTATGACGTAATCTTTTTTGAAATCCTCAAAACTTATTTGTTTTACTAAGATACTTAATCCTCGCCCTGTGCCTGCTCCGATTTGGATATCAGAAGCTTTTAATCCTGTACAAGGATTTGTTTTTCTCCAATCACATCCAATACTTATCCCGCTACTTATGTTTTCTATTGACCAATCAGTCGGATATTTTATCTGATAACCGTATTGAGTATTTGTATATGTTTTCCATACGGCAGTTAAGTCAGGTTTATAATCTCCAAAAGTTACTGGTATAGATACTTTATTTGTTTCACTTCCATCCTTTTGGTTAACTTCAAAAACTTCTACGACACCTTGCGATGCAGAAGGCGCGGTATAAACAACATCTTTGCTAAATGGCGCTGCTGGTCCAGGTGCTCCTCCGCCCATTGTAAAAGTGTTTGCTAGAATTTTATTATTGTTATCTTTTATTTTTATGTTTACAGTACCTTCCCAAGTCGCAGAATTACCAGATATTTTAACTGGGCTTTTGATGGTTTGATTGGCAGTTGGCGAAGTAACAGTGATTGCTGGCTGGGTTGATGACGCAACAATACTAAATGACGCGTCACTCATATCATATATATTATTGTGATCCTTATCTTCTATAGTAAGGATATATTTGTCCGATGCGGGCAAGGCGTTTATACCCAATACTTCTGCATACAAATCCTGAACTGTCCATTCATAGTGTCCGCTATTAGAAACATCAGACGCAATAGCGGCATTAAAGTTTTGACCTTCCTCGTTTCCTGAAATTGCTAACCTTATATTCACGGATTTTATTTCTTTTGCCGCATTCCACGTTATTTGAACTTTTTGCCCCTTTGTCCATGTTTCTCCTCCGTTCGGCGAAGTGACAGTTATAGATGACTGAGTTGGCCCTCCTTGTTGTGTTGTAAGATATTGATAAAGTAAAACTCCGCCGGCAGAAACAACTGCCACGACGATGATGATTATAACAACTGCTAAAATTGAGACTCCTTTTTGCATATTTTTTACCCCAACACCAAATTTATTCTGGTAGTTGCGGGTTGTTAGTTTAATTATATTTGTTTATTGTATCATAAATGGCTCACTTCTTCTGCGATGCAACTCGCTCTATCCAAATTTTTTTGAAAAACGGCATAGTCAGCGTTGAAAGCAGAAAAGCAACAGCCGGAACAATCGCATTCAGCCACGCTAGAGGAATATTAATCGCCTGCAAATAAAATCCTATGGCCAAATATGTAAAAAGTATAAGCAATCCCCGCCTTGTAAGACTTGTTTCCCATTTCTTGTCTATCTCAACCCTTTTATTCCTGTCTTTTATCAGATCAATTTCCTTTTTTAATTCTTCTATTTCGTCCATAAATTTTTTTTGGTAATTAATTTATGTTAGCCCCTCCAGATATTCTGGGTAAATCTTTTGTACTCTACCGACTTGGCCGTCTTCCAATCTTACTTTAATACCGCGATGATGAAAACTGTCGCTTGTTAAAATTTCCTCCACTTTCCCGTGTGTAATTTTTCCAGTCGGCTGATCTTTTTTAAGCACTATATCTACCTCTGTCCCGATTTTTACGTCTTCCCTTTTTTGCCCGTTCATTTTTTATTTCTAAATAATTAAATCCTACTTTCTGAAAAAATCTTTTAGACAATCTTTAAATTTGTCCAAGTGCTCGTTTTTTATTCTGAAGCCCGAGGCATTAGCATGTCCGCCGTAGGTCATTAAAAAATTGTCGCATGCTTTCATCGCCTCCACGGAATTTGTGCCTTTTGGATTTCTAACTGAACCGCATGATTCCTTATCCATTTTTTTATAGATGAAAGCCGGCTTTTCATATTTTGTACACATTGTCGAGGCAACCGGACCAGCCAAAGTCAATTTCCAAGAAGGATCTCCTTCAAAAATAATCGGGGCATCCGGACTCTGCGAAATTCTTCTCTCCACTTCCTGTATAATATTTTTAACCTGTTCCTGCTTATATCTATTCTTATCCAAAAGTTTTTGCGCCATTTCTTCACATTGCGAAAGAGAAGAAGATGTTAAAAGCATATAGGATTCGTTTTCAAAATTTACGGATTCAGCCGCGTTTAAGGCGGAAATAATTTTTGGCAGAGAACCCTCGAAAACCTCGCCGCTTCCTAAAATATTTAAAAACGCCCTTAATGCGGGGCGGAAAGTATTCTTGAGGGAACGCAAACCCTCCTCTATAATTTCCTGGTTTTGTTCGACTTGCGGAACCATATCGGCAATAGTTCCTAAAGCGGCCAATTCCAGAAAACTATTTTTTAAATTTTGGGAAATGCCGTCTCCCAAAATCTCCATACAGAGATTAAAGGTGACTCCAACATTGGCCAAACCCTTGAACGGATAACTGTCATCGGTTTGTTTCATATCGACAATTAAAGAAGCCTTAGGAACTCCGGCCAAAGGCTCGTGATGATCAACTATTATGACTTCAAAACCCATTTCATTTGCCACATCAACCTCTTTTAAATTTCCTATACCAAGATCCAATGTTATCAAAAGCGCAGGAGATTTATCTTTTAACATATCCAAAGCTTTTAAGTTTATTCCATAGCCGTCATTCTCCCTATCCGGAAAAAAAGCACAATCAACATGCGCTCCTAAATTTTTAATTGCCCCTTCTAAAATGACAACTGATGATATTCCGTCCAAATCGGAATCTCCATACAAAATAATCCGCTCTTTGTTTTGAACGGCTTTTTTAATCCTTTCTGCAGCTTTTTCAATGTTTTTAATCTTTTGTACCATAAATTTTATCCTAATGCGTCTAATCCGGGCAGACTGTCTCCGCTCAAATACTGCAACATCGCCCCTCCGCCGGTTGAAACATGACTAAATTTATCAATCATACTCTGTTTGTTTAAAAATTCAACTGTCTCGCCGCCGCCGACAACGGAAAACGCACCGCTGTCTATTATAGCTTTAGCGATTGCCAAAGTCCCTTTTACATATTCCTTTTCTTCAAATTTCCCAAAAGGGCCGTTCCATAAAATTGTTTTTGCCTGCATTATTTTTTCCTGAAACATTTTTATTGATTCGTCGTTAATATCCAGGGCATCCAATTGCCCCGTAGGAATAATAATCTTTTCTGGAAATTCAAACTTGATATTTTTTTCTGCAACTTCTTTTGCTATAAGTCCGCTGATTATTACGTAATCCGCCACTTTGGATATACTATTTATGAACTTTGACTTTGTCTCAACTTTTGTGCCTCCGACAATGGCTATCATTGGCTTTTCGGGGTTTTTAATAACTCTGTCCAATGATTCAATTTCTTTTTCAAGCAATAATCCCGCGCAGCTAGACAAATTTTGGGGCACGCCGGTAACCGAGGCCTGATCCCTGTGACAAACGCCGAAAGCATCGTTTACATAAATATCTCCTAAATATGAAAGTTTTTTTGCAAAATCCGGATCGTTGTCCGTTTCTTCTTTATGAAATCTCAAATTTTCCAAAAGCAAAATACGGCCCGGCTCTAATTTATTTGATTCAGTCTCCGCGTCCGGCCCAATACAATCATCTTCCTTTCCAATGGGAAATTTTAGATATTCTGCCAATTTTTCAGCAACTACATCTAATTTTAATTCCGGCACAACTTTTCCGCCCGGCTCGCCCAAATGGCTCATCAAAATTATTTTTGCTTTATTATCTACCAAATATTTTATTGTAGGCAAAGTCTGCCTGATTCTGAAATCATCTAAAATATTGCCCTTCTCGTCTAATGGAACATTGAAATCGCACCTTACCAATACGCGTCTATCAATTACGCTGAAATCTTTTAAAGTTTTCATATTAATTTGAAATTCTAGCTTAATGTATTATAGAATATTTTTGGCCCGATGACAAAGTCATCGAGGATCCTCGACTTATTCATATATTTTTTAATGAAAGTCGGGATAATTTTGCTATTATACCACCTCTTGCTGATAGCACTGTTCGCAGTAGACTATTTCCGGTCTATCGGGAGCATAAGGAGTTTCAAATTCATTGGAACATTGTTTATCATTATGGAAATGCTGAGTGGTGTTTGAGTAAATTCCATTGGTCGATTTTTTACCCGCACAATGGCATGAGCGGTGAAAAAGTTTAATTGGATTACGTTTTGAAATACGCATTAAATACCTGCAATTAGGGCAAAAACGCGGAAGTGGCAAATTATTTGCGCGGTAAAAATTTAGTTCTTGCGGTGTGAGTTTAAAAGCTGTGGCGCAATGAGTGGTGAACATAGAGTCAACCCTATCGGTATTGGCACAAGAGATGATCTTATTTTCCAGTTCGCCCTCTTTAATGTCCAAAATATAATCCGGCAATTTTTTCCATGGAACTTCTACATTATATTCTCTTTTTTCGGGCTTCCTCCAGGCAAAGCCTTTTTCGATTGCTTCAGTTTCTGTCAAAGGGAAAAAATCCTGGGCAACCGTATCGTTATACGGATACAGGGAAATTTCCGAAGGGAAATATTCTCCATACTTATAAACCCTCATCTTTTTATCAATATAAGGCATTGAATTCATGTGATCAATAATTTTAGGGACAAGAGCTTCATATTCTTCTTTTGTGTATTGCTTGTTTAAAATGCAATATTGCTTTTGACGAAGTCCTACACAACCAAAAAGGTGCGATGAGCTGTTTACAACGAAACAATACTGAATATC
>Ga0209777_10008186_pt1 | contig 11486 bp, 21 predicted proteins | sample FrelakmetHBP12HB_FD_187147 | JGI IMG/M metagenome (GOLD analysis project Ga0209777, IMG submission 187147) | Freshwater lake sediment microbial communities from the University of Notre Dame, USA, for methane emissions studies -HBP12 HB (SPAdes)... | ecosystem: Environmental > Aquatic >...
ACACAGGGGGTGCTTTATGATTCGACCTCAAGATAAAAATGCATTGTGGTTTTTAGGACAAGCATTAAAATTAATTAAAGAAGCTAGAGAGTTGTATACTCACTACTCTAATACTGGGAATAAAGATACCTGGGATGCTTTAATAGTCCCTATGAGTTTTCATATTTGCTATTGTCAAATAATTGATTTTAATTTATTAGCTAAAGAAAATTTGGCTCTAAATAAATTCATAAAAGATTATCATCGTGATCTCGATGGTATTTGGGATTACACATTAGATCAAAATAAAAGAAATACAGAAAAGGTCTTATCGGTATTGCATTTATTTTACAAAGATACTTTTTCTATGTTTAATAAGTATGCTAAGGGAAAAATTAAAGATGCTAGTCTTTTTGATTTTCTTAATACCTTAGATCAAAATAAGTAGCCACGGGACGAGTTTCTGTAATTTTTTTTAAATCTTTCTTAAAATCTTCTCCTAGTAAATGTATTTGATAAGATTTTATTAAAGACTCCAATAACTCAGAGTATTGTTTATCTGAGAGTAAAAATTTTTCTTTAAATTGTTCAATAACCTTCACTCTGTTTTTTGGGTCTACTTTTTTAATTTGTTTTACCAGATTGGGGATTTCTGCTTTGTACTTTAAAGTTAAGGCTACTTTTTTAATAATTTTAATGTGATCCATTTTTATTTTCTCCCATTTTGGGAGAGTTATTAATTGATTAGCAAAGGAGGACATATGGATAAAACATTTATGGAGTGTTTGATAAATTTTTTTAAATACTATAATTTTGACAAGAAGTTATACAACATAAGACGTAATGATCAAGATTACATCGCATCTCACTTGACAAAAGTTGTTGTAGATGAAATTGGTAAGTATAGGGAATCTCATCTTATGAATGATTTAGCTGAGTATCTTAAAATAAATATCAAATCAAAAAAACATTTCACATTTATGGGAGTAGCTTTAGCTATCTTAAAACATAGAAGCAAAGTCAAGCATCCTAAATATGCTAATGAGTATCTCAAACAAAGGTTAGCTAAGAAATCATAGGAGGTCTGCAATGAAAAAATGTATGACCTGTCTCAGGACCTGGAAGTCACCTAAAGATATTATAAAAGATTCTACGGTTGTTTATGTAGGAGAGTGGAAGTTTGATGAAGATTCAGGTATATTTATAGCGTTTAATTGTGGATGTGGCAGCACTCTTCTTGTTGATATTCAAATCCTTGATTCTGCGATAATACAAAAGTTTAAAGCTAAAAATAGAAAAAAATAATTTTCACTGTCTCTCAAGGAGGGAAAAATGAGTACACTGAAAAAATTAAGAGAAGAGTTTGAAGAGGGTTTAGTTCTAGAACATGAAGAACACACTGACGGGCACACACTAATGGTAATCTTAAGTCATCCCTTTGAACAAGAAGAAATAGACCGTTTCGTGAGTAAAAAAGGTAAGCATAACCTGATTCCTAAATACACCCTCATTAAATATTTTCATTATGGAAATAATGATGATTGGCAATGTAGTGTAGAAGCGCAAGAAAAAAGCATAGCTAATCTCTTTAAGGTGGTTTTTAAAATAATTAAAAAATTATCTTTAGCGTAGTTAAATCAGTTACTTAAAAATAAATTAGGGGTAGCTGCTATGTACCCCAGAAGAAGATAGGAGGACTTTATGAAAAAGAAAGAATATGAAGTTTTATTATATGAGCATAATCAATCTTACCATAGAGTTTTAGTCTCTGCATTTAACAGAATATTAGCTCTATTAGAAGCTGTTCAAAAATTACCTGCTAAAAATAAATATCATCATGCTGAAGTAACTTTATTCCATGATCCTAATCATAATTATCCAAAAAAATAATTTCACCTGTCTCACAAAGGAGGACTGGATGAAAAAATCACTCTTAGAAAAATCTAGAGCAAACATTCCTACTGCAAAAAGATATTTTGTTATGATAGCTGAAGTTGAATACTGGGTTAAAATATCAAAACAAGAAGTAAGGGAATTATTTAAATTTTTAGGTGATAGTGGTTATCTATTTTCTTTTAGAATTAAAGAAGAAGATTGTTATATAAGCATTAAGGAAGAATAAACATCCCTAGTTTATATTTAATAAAAGAGGACTTTTGTTGTCCTTAAAAATTAAACAATCAAATGAACTCCATAAAAATAAAGGGAAGGAGAGCATTATGGAATATTCAAGTTTTTGTATTTTAGAATATTCAAGTTTTTGTATTTTAAATAATGTATTATATATGTGTACTTCTGATTTGAGTAGTCTATTTGCTTATTTAAAGTCTAAAGGATTAGATATTGATAAAGCAGATCAAGGAAGAATACATCATACATCTCCTGATGATTTTTTAATAATATGTTCTAGTAGTGTAGAAAAAATAGTAAGAAGACATCTTTCTGATTTATTAAAAGGTGAATTACATTTTAGAGTTTATGTGGGAGTAAGTTACAATAGTATAATTGATAAAACAGAATATATACTTATTTCTGACACAGAATATTTATCAGTAGATGTTTTAAAAGAAGAAAAGTTAGATAATATTATTATAGAAGAGGATAAAGATCACAATTTTCATTAATATGAGGAAGTTTTATGATGAAATTTATTAAAGAATCATTAGATCGAGTTTCAAAAAAACCGTTATTATGTAGTTTTTATATTTTGAATGGAGGAATATATTATAGCACTATAAAACATGGTATTGAGCATCCTACTTTATGGAGATCAATAGTAAATAAAAGTGGATTATTTGATAAATTAGTATATGAGAATAGAGTAGATTTAGCAAATGCTCCTTACTGTACTGATCGAGGTAGAGTCACATGGAAAGGTCCAATGATTGGGGATGATCCAGATTTTACTTCTTATGGTATATTTGTTTTGATGGGTACTGCTGGTTGTGAGCAATATAAAGACAAACTAAAATCTTTATTTGGGTTGTCTGGTATGTCTCCGAGTAAATTAGAAGAAGATTGGACTTCTGATAGAGGACACTATAAAATAAAAAAGAGTGATGAAAAAGTATTAGCAGATATGACTAAATTACTAGGAGGTAGATTAGAGACAAAAAATATGCACATCTCTCGTTTAGTAGAGAGTATAGACAAGAATAGATTGATTGCTAAAGTGCAAGAAAAGTTGTCTAAGAAGCCAGAGTTATAGGGACTTTTTATTTGATATATTATAGCACTTTGAATGGAGGTCTACAACATTTAGAGTTGTGGGATCGTATAATAGACAGATTATTTAAAGATGTTGATTAAACATCCTCTTCCTTCCACTAATGTGCATGTAGCAAAGATAATAAACTTAGATAAAATAGAGTAAAATCTTTAATTTCAAAATAATTATAATTTTTCTTTGGGTATAAGTGGTTTAATTTTATTAAACAGGGGGATTTATTATGTCTAAAGTGATTATTGAAAAAATAAAAGTTACCAAAAACGATCAGATTGTAAGTAAAAGAAAAAAAGTTTATATCTCTGACAATGATTTAAAACTTTTAATAAAATCTGTTAAATTTGTGAGAGATTTTGCTGACATGGAAGATTTATTGAAGTTACAAAAAAGATTTCGATTAGAATTGGAGAGGCGTCTTGGAAAAAGGGACACCTTTTTTGAAGGGGATTACATAAACCCCCTCATAATCAAAAAATAAAGGCTCCCAGGAGCACAGAAAGTGCTCTAGGAAGCGTTCAAATTAATTTTGAGGGTAAAAGGTAAGGCTTTATGGAAAAGTTTAATTTTCAGACCCTTCTGCTTCTTTGTTTACATAATTTATATACAATTAAAAAGAATATTATAAGTAATCATACTGATGCTTATGCGAGTTTAATTGCGGTATATTTTTTATTGGAGGAGTTATTGAAGAGACCTGGTGGGGAGGGATGTAGTGAGATTGTAGATAGTTTTGACGAACTTTTAGGGGTAGCGGAGGTATATACGGATGACAGGAATGATTTAAATTTGGAAATATTTTTAGGGAGAGTTGATTTAGTATATTTTAATCTTTTAGGATTTTGGGAAGATGGGGAGATAGATTTGGGAGATTTGGGAAGGGAGGTGGAAGAATTTTACGAATTAGAGTTGAGAGTTAGAAGCGGAGACCGTAGTCTTCCATTATTTTTCTAAAAGCTTGAAAGTGAGCTGGGGAGATGGAAGGGAGTTGTTCTTTTCTTTTTAATCTATCTACTATAGATTCTACGTCTTTTTTTGACATATTGTAACTATTAAAAATATGTTTTAATACTTTATAAATTTCGTCTCTTGTAGATAATTTTCGAATTAGGGTAATGAGTTTATGTAAAGAAGAGAGGGACAATTCGACAGCTAGTTTCTTTAGCACTTTAGCTAATATTATTTTTCTATCCATTTTAATTATTTTTTTACGCATATAAAATTTTCTCCTTTTATTGAGTAGTGGGTAAATTAATTGAATATTAGGAGATTTTTATGGATTTGGAAAAAGAATTGAAGAAGATAATTAAAGAGGGATATACTTTTGATGTAGATGTTTTTGGGGAGGATAATAGTAGAGAGTCACAAACCTAAAGATAAAATAGGTACTCTTAAAGACATTCAAGAATTAATTTCTATTCATCATATTAACACATAAACATAGGAGGGCATAATGCTCGCACAAAATAAAAAATTCGCTGTCTCGCAAGATAGGGAAGTGTCCTCTTCATTTCTTATTGATCTTAGTTGCGAGAAACAAAACAATCCTACGATAGGAAGAGAGAAAGAGACAGAGAGGATGATTGAAGTATTGTGTAGAAAAGATAAGAATCATCCTATTTTAGTAGGAGATCCTGGAGTAGGAAAGACTTCAGTCATAAATGGGCTAGTGGACAGAATTAAAAATGGACTAGTTCCCACAAAATTATTAGGAAAAAAAATCTATTCTTTAGATATTTCTTTACTTGTGAACAATTTACAATGTTTTCGACCAGTATTCGAAGAGATAGCTAAATCGGGAGACATACTTTTTATAGATGAAATTCATAACATAGTAGGAGCAGGTAGAGGATCGGGAAGTTTAGATCTCAGTAACCTCATGAAACCTTTACTTACTGGAGGAAATTTTACTTGTATCGGAGCTACTACTTTCGATGAATACCAAAAATACTTTGAAAAAGATGCTTCTCTAGACAGAAGATTTCAAAAAGTAATAGTAGACGCTCCTAGTACAGAAGTAGCTATTAAAATGCTTACTGGTTTGAAAACTAAATATGAAAATTTTCATGGGATTATCATCAGTGATGCTGCAATTGAAGCTGCTGTAAAACTTTCTAGTCGTTATATCCCCAATAAACAATTACCCGATAAAGCAATCGATTTAATTGATGAGGCCAGTAGTAGATTAGCGATTAGGAAGCAGGGGATACAGGATAGGGTAGATATTTTAATTTTGGGGGGAGAATATGAGAGTGCTTCTAAGTTACGTTATGAGCATATGACTTTAAGTTTAGGGGATGTGTTGGAAGTAATATCTGACAAGACTGGGATTCCGGTACAAAAATTAAATGCTTCTGACAAGGAGAAGCTTTTAAGGATTGAAGAGAAGATGAGGGAGAGGGTAGTGGGGCAGGATGAGGCGATTAAGGTAATTGCAGACAGTATTATTACTGGGAGGTTGGGGATCAGGCAGAAAAATTCTTCTTTTTTATTTTTAGGGAGTACTGGGGTAGGAAAAACGGAGTGTGCTAAGACGTTAGCGGAGTATCTCTTTGACAATGAGAATGCGATGATAAGAATAGATATGAGTGAATATTCAGAAAAACATTCCACATCTAAATTGATTGGAGCGCCTGCAGGTTATGTGGGGTATGAGGAGGGGGGACAGTTGACGGAGGCGGTGAGACGGAAGCCTTACAGTGTGGTTTTATTTGATGAGGTAGAGAAGGCGCATCCTGCTGTATTCAATTTATTTTTACAGATGTTGGATGACAATAGGTTGACTGACAGTCAAGGCAGAGTAGTCTCTTTTGCTCACACAATTATTATAATGACTTCTAATTTACCTACGGAGAAAATAAAAGAGTTTTTCAGTCCTGAATTTTTAAATAGGATAGATGAGATAGTACATTTCAATAAACTGACTAGAGGACATATTAAAGAAATTACTTTAAAGGAGGTAGAAAAGTTACAAGAAAAGTTATTAGAATCACATCGAATAAATTTATTGCTTACTGATGATTTAATGGATTGGATAATAGAGACTAGCTATAATGAAGAGTATGGAGCGCGTCCTCTCAAAAGATTACTTTACAATCATATAGAAGTCCCTGTTGCACGAAGGATCATCGAAGAAAATCTCTCTGACACTTGTCTTCTTTTAAAGAGATAAGTGATCATTTTTTACTCACATTTTTTACTTTGGAGGATTTATGAAAAAGATTGCTAAAAAATCTACTAAAAAAGTAGTAAAGAAAAAAGTAGTTAAGAAGAAGTAAGGTCTTATTGGAGGGGGAGTTTTTTACACTCCCCCCTCCTCTTTTTTTCAAAAACAAAGGACATTTTAATATGAGTGACGATGAATTTTTCGAATATCGAAAGAATAGGGATATTTGTCTTAAGGGTATATGTTCGATTGTATATTATGCGGAAAATGTTCTTATTTATGAGGATGTGGATAAATTTCCGGATGAATTAAAAAAGGCTGTTAAATTTTTATTAGAAATTTTGAAATGGAAAAAAGAATTAGCTTGTTATAAGAGTTTACATGCCTTGTCGGATAATGCAGCTACTTTGGAAGATTTTCAAGTTATTGTGGAGTCTAAGAACACGTATAAGGAGATGATTATTCTTCGTCTTTCTAATCAGACTATAGAGTTTTATGAAGAGAAAGAAAGAGAAAGAGAGGAAGAAGAAGAAATAGTAGTTGAGAATTACAAGGAGGAAGTACTATGATTGTTGTTTGGATTATACAGACTATTATATTCGTGGTATTGAGTTGTATTTTGGGGGGTATTCTAATTCTTCCTTATTACCTAGTACAGAGAAAGGTAAGGGATATTCTATACAAGAGGGGGTTTAATTGTTATACGGAGGAGGAGAAGGTACAATTTGGATTAAGTGAGGTGAATAGAATTACTGATTTGAATTCTCAAATAGCTGTAGAGAAAGATTTTGGAATATCTTCTGCTAAGTCTATTGATAAAATGTATAACAAATACTTTCCTGCTAAAGTTACTAAATCTAGTAAGAAATTAATTGAGCACATTGATGGGAATAAGGAAGTAGATCTTAGTGAGATCACTCAAGCGCTTAAAAAGTTAAGCAAAAAAAGATAGGGGGTACTTTATGAGTAATTCTCAAAACTTTGAAAAATTTCTTAAAGAAAAATTAGCTACTGTTAATAAAGATAATATAGATAGTATTATTTTGGAGATAATGAATACTTTGGATGATCTTTTAAGGAAGAAGATTTCTGATGGGGAGAATTTAGAAGAATTAATGGGATTAAAGATTAAGTTTGACAATAAATTTTCTGAATTCAAGGATGTTTTAGGTAAAGAGGTGGAAGAGAAAGAGAAATTAGAAGTAATTATTGCTATATATAAAGCGGGTTTTGAACAGATAAGTTTTGTTTCGGAGCAGGGAAAGAATTTTGTAGAGGTAATTACTTTTAACATTGAAAAGTATGGAAGAGATTCGAAGTATTTGAATATGTATAAGAAGATAGTGGGGTTACCCAAACGAGTAAAAGAATTTCATACACTTTTGATGGGGAGTTTTGAGGGGATTCAGGAGTATGGAAAGGAAGAGAATGATTTTATAAGATTTGAAAAATTGGAGGACCATTATAATTTATCTCAGGAAATATTTATAAAAATAAATGAGTTAAAGGAATTTATATCTTCACTTACTGTTGAGATTAAAGATTATGATTTAGAGATGCAGAAGGGGGTGCCTTTATCTGAAATTATTTTGGAAGAAGAAGAAACAGATGAGGTAGATGTGCAGGTAGAGAGGACGGATAAGTTAATAGAAATTTCGAAGGAACAAGAGAGAAGAAGGAGATTAAGAGAAAAGGAAGAGGGTATTTTGGTAACTGCTGTGCATAAGTCAATTAAATAATTAATTCACTGTCTCACAACAAGGAGATTTTTATGATGAAGATGTTGTTAATACAAGATGATTTTACCATCTTACTTCAAACCAATCATCCTGATTTTGAAATAATTCGAGATAGAGTAATTAGGTTTGCTGAGATATATCAATCTCCCGATAGTCTTTATATTTTTCGAATTACTAATTTAAGTATTTGGAATGCTGCTGCTTTAGGATACTCCAAACATTTTATTTTAGATACACTTAAAGATTACAGTATAAATAATATTCCTTCTCATATATCAGACAAAATTCAAGAGTGGTTTGATATATATGGGCAAGTAAAATTATATACTGTCAATGATAATACTTTATTTCTTTATGTAGAATCTGAAAAAATGAGAGAAAGATTACTTAAAGAAAAAACTATACTTCCCCTAATTGAAAATAATTTTCTAGTAAGTGACATACACAGAGGGGAGATAAAAAGTAGATTAATGAAATTAGGAATTCCTGTGGAGGATTTAGCTGGGTTCAAAGAAGGAGAATATTTAAATATAGATTTAGATCAAAATAATTCTATGGATTGTAGAGCTTTTCAGGAAGATGCTGAGAGAGCTTTATATGAGGGGGGAAGTGGGGTAGCTATTGCTCCTTGTGGTAGTGGTAAAACACTAATAGGCATTAAATTAATGTCTAGAGTGAAAAGATCTACTTTAATAGTAACAAACAATAGAGCTTCTACCCAGCAGTGGAAGCGGGCGTTATTAAAGCTTACTAATTTAAAAGAAGATCAGATTAGTATTTATGGTTCTGATAATAAGAGACTAGCTCCTGTTACTATTACTACTTATAATATGATTGCTTATAAAAATAAAGGGGAGTATGTAAATTTTAAAAAGATTAAGGATTATAATTGGGGGCTTTTATTAGGGGATGAAATTCATTATGCGCCAGCTAGTACATTTAGAGTCATCTCAGCGCTACAGTCGATAAGAAGGGTAGGATTGACAGCTACTTTAGCGAGGGAAGATGGAAGGGAAGCGGATGTATTTACGTTAATTGGAATTAAGAGGTTTGAAAAACCTTGGAAAGATTTAGAGCAGCAGGGTTATATAGCTGAGTTAGATTTAAATGAAATAAAAGTACCTATGAGTGAAAGCGACAGGATGAGATACACAAGGGCTATTAATATGAGGGATAAATTTGAGATTGCTGCTTCTTCTGAGAATAAGATTAGGGTTATAGAGCAGTTATTAAACACGCACAAGTCAGAATCGATTTTAATTATAGGGCATTTTACCCAACAACTTCTTGACTTAGGAAAAAGATTAAACATTCCGGTGGTGTATGGAGAGACAGAGGATAAAATTAGGGAACAAATTTATGAACAGGTCAGAACTGGAGATCGTAAAGTCTTTATTGCTAGTAAAGTAGCTAATGCTGCACTTGATATTCCCTGTTTAAGTGTTTTAATTCAAATCTCATTTCAATATTCCAGTCGTAATGAGGAGGCTCAGAGGCAAGGTAGAATTACTCGTCCCAATAAAAAGGTGGGGCATAGTTACACGTTAGTGAGTGAAGATACGGTAGAAGAAATTTACAATAGAAATAGAATGACGTTCCTTACCAATGAAGGGTACACGTACAAAGTTAAAAGAATTGCTTAAAAGAAAGCTCCTTTATTAGGAGCTTTCTTTTTTTATTAAGATTATTAGTGAAGGGGAGATATAATATGATACCTTTAATAGTTTTACCTAACTTTCGAATAATAGTTTTTCAAAAAGAGTTAGTAGAAGTGATTAGACATTTTGCAGATTCTGAAGCTTATAATTCTCAGTCAGAGACTTTTATAATTACTGCTTCTTCTTACTGGAAAGGATTAAATAAATTAAATACCGAACAAGATTTTATAGAGATGATAAAAAATCTTGCAGAAAAAATACCTCAAAATGTTTTAAAAGAATTAGAAAATTGGAAAAATAAATTTGGGGAGGTCTCTTTAGAAAAAGAAAACTGTTTAAAAATTGTTTCAGCATCTTTAGTACAAGAGATATTAAATCATTCTGTTTTAAAAAATTTTATTTATGATCAAAAAGAAAATTTAATATTTTTCAAAGACATATCTTTAAAAGACTTATCTAAAATTTTTGAAAGTGAATTTAATTGTCCTATTAGGATGCGGGTATCTAAGAAAGTAGTAGTATATAAGAGTAGGACTGAAACATTTTTAGAGGAGAAAGAGATCTTTTATGAAGAACTATTAAATCTTTGCTCTCAGATTCATCCCCATTTATAAAAGGAGTTTTATATGTTTGCTTTTGAATTAGTAGGTTTAATTGTAGTTTTGATATGTTATAATCCTATTATATCTATTGCTACTTATTTGATCTTAGTTCTTTTTGACATTTTTAAAATTTGTAGAAAAATAAAAGAAGAAAGGATATTGATATTGCAGTTAGAAGCAGAATTAAAATCTCTTAGAACTAAATAGGAGAGATCTCTTAATATAAATTTTAATTTCACCTGTCTCACAATTTTAAATGGAGATTTTTATATGGAAACATTACACAGAATAGTAACTTATGAAGAATCCTTCCAATATGAGGAGGGACTTAATGCAGTATTGATTGTTACTGAAAAATTTAAATATTTTCTTAGAAAAAAAGATTGGTTAAAAATTAAAAAGCTTCCTGAAGAAAAAATGTTTGACAGTATTTTAAATTTATCAAAAGTACAAGCTTATTATATTTATGACGATACTTTTTATAAATTAATAGCTACAAAAGGTTTTTCTGATAGAGTATCAAAAATAATGAGAGACAAAAAGATTTTTCCTAATGCTTGGAAAGAATTAGAATCTAAGATGTGCTATTTTGAATGGAATTCTCATTTATTTTTTGATTTAGATGTTCAATTAATTTCAAGAGCATATGTGCAAGATTATCTAGGAGGAATTACAAATGAGTATTATGATTTAAATAAAGCTAGAGTCATTCTTAAAGAGCTTAAAGAAAAAGGATATGTTTTAAGTTACAAAAACGAAAAGATCCCCTATTATAATATGACTGAAGAGAATAGCGAAGCAATTTCTTTTATTTGGCTTTTACCTAAAGATGAATACAATAAAATTTATAAAGAATTAAAAAAGAAAGAAGAGTTTCCTTCTTGTCGATTAAAAGAATATTGGGACATTTGGTTTAAAGATTCTAAACTAAACAATTCTTCTTCACAGTAGCATCGCTCTTCCCTTACACAAAACAAATTTCCTTTCATCATATATTCTTTATGTTATAGTGAATGACCCCTCCCTTCAGGGATGGGCTTCTTGTTTCTTAGACTCTTGCCCAGGACTTGCCCATTTTTAGGCTCGTCATAGGTCTTACTGAATCTCCACAAGCGTAAA